>ENA-ORMR01000512-ORMR01000512.1-human-gut-metagenome-genome-assembly--contig:-NODE-512-length-37870-cov-41.492291_pt1 | contig 37870 bp, 27 predicted proteins | sample MGYA00242107_ERZ509003 | MGnify/ENA primary metagenome ERZ509003 (study PRJEB26280, sample SAMEA2338699) | human gut metagenome | biome: human gut; feature: human-associated habitat; material: faeces...
TCCTAATTTCCTAACTTCCTAATCTCCTAACTTCCTAATTTCCTAACTTCCTAATCTCCTAACTTCCTAATTTCCTAACTTCCTAATTTCCTAATTTCCTAATCTCCTAATCGAACGCGCCGGAGAGCGATTCGTCGAGGGTTTCCTCTTCCTCGACAGGAGCAAATTCGGTTTCACACAGATTGATGCCGGCGGGGAACTCGAAGCGAGCATCCTGGGTATAGGGAAGTGTCGGATCGGCATATACCTTGCTGATATATTTGCCGTAGATAGGCAGCGCCATCGACGCACCCTGGCCCTGTGCCATATTGTTGAAGTGGATATAGCGGTCTTCACCGCCTACCCATGTGCCCGATACAAGGTCGGGAGTGAAACTCATGAACCAGCCGTCGGCATTGTCGTTGGTGGTACCGGTCTTGCCGCCGGTCTGGGCGGTGATGCTGAAAGGCGGACGGCGCAGACGGTTACCGGTACCGCTGTCGACCACATTGAGCAGCAGCGACAGAATGCGCCAGTAGCCTTTCTGTGTTATCACCTCGGTCTGCGAAGGTGCGAAATCGCTGATGATATTGCCGTTGGCGTCGGCGATGGCGGTGACGAAGATGGGGTCGGAGCGCATGCCCTTGTTGGCGAACGCACTATAGGCTGTAACCATTTCTTTCACAGATACCTCGCATGGGCCGAGACAGAGCGACTTCACGGCAGGCAGAGAGTTGGTGATGCCGTAGCTGTGCATGCGCTTGACAAGTTCGGCCGGACTCAGACGGTCCATGATTCGGGCCGATATCCAGTTGTTCGAGTTGGTAAGCGCCCAGCGCAGGTCCACCATTTCGCCCACACGCGCGCTGCCTGAGTTGCGGGGCTGCCATATGCGGCCGTTCTCGTCGTAGAGGGTGGGCTGCTCGTTGAGCAGCTGAGTGCAGGGCGTGAATTCGTCGGTCTCGAGAGCGTAGGTGTATAGGAACGGTTTGATGGTCGAGCCGACCTGGCGGCGCCCCGTCGACACCATGTCGTACTGGAAGAAGCGGAAGTCGGGACCGCCCACATAGGCCTTGACGAAGCCGGTGGTGGGGTCCATCGACATGAAGCCTGTGCGGAGGAACGACTTGGAGTAGAGCAGCGAGTCGCGCGGAGTCATTACGGTGTCCACCGGGCCGTTGTAACTGAAAACGGTCATTTCGGTGGGCGTGTTGAACTCGGCCTCGAGTTCGGCTTCGCTTTTTCCGGCCACACGGGCCACACGGGCGCGTTCGCTCTGGCGGATGGCGTTCTTTATCAGTTTGGCACGCATGTCGTCGCTGAGTTCACCGCGGTTCGAGGTGTAAGGAGCGGCCGACGAGCCTTTCTTTTCTTTGAAGAACTGCGCCTGAAGCGACTGCATGTGTTCGTGCACGGCCTCTTCGGCATAGGTCTGCATGCGCGAGTCAATGGTGGTGTATATCTTAAGACCGTCGTTGTATATGTCGTATTTAGTACCGTCGGGCTTGCGGGTCTTTTCTATCCAGCCGTAAAGCGGATTGGTGGCCCATGCTATGGAGTCATCGACGAATTTCTGGGTGTCCCACGACGGATATGCCGAGCGTTCGGGCTTCTTGGCGGTGAGATAGCGGCGCAGTTCCTCGCGGAAGTACGGTGCCAGACCGTCCTTGTGGTCGACGCGGCGGAAGTCGAGAGCAAGCGGTTCGGCTTTGAGGCGCTCCACTTCGTCGCGGGTGAGCATATCGGCCTTGTACATCTGCTCGAGCACCACGTTACGGCGCTCCTTGGTGCGCTCGGGATGGCGCACGGGGTTGAAGTACGACGGATTCTTGACCATGCCCACCAGCGTTGCGGCCTCGAGGGTGTCGAGTTCGGCGGCCTCTTTATTGAAATATACCTTTGCGGCCGATTTTATGCCGACAGCGTTGTAGAGGAAGTCGAACTGATTGAGGTACATCTTCAGAATCTCCTCCTTGGAGTAGAATCGTTCGAGCTTGATGGCTATCATCCATTCGATGGGTTTCTGCACGGCGCGCTGCAGCAGGCCGTTGCTCGGGGGGGTATATAGCTGCTTGGCAAGCTGCTGGGTGATGGTGGAGCCGCCGCCGGCGTTTTTCTGGTGCAGGAGTACGGTCTTGACCATGGCACGGGCTATGGCCTTGACGTCGATGCCGGAGTGATCCTCGAAGCGGGCGTCCTCGGTGGCTATGAGGGCGTCGACCACGGCAGGCGATATTTCGTCGAAGTCGGCATACACGCGGTTGCCGGTGTTGCGGAAGTAGCGGCCCATTTCCTCGCCGTCGGAGGTGTAGATTACCGATGCGAATTTGTCCTGCGGGTTCTTGAGTTCTTCAATGGGAGGCATATAGCCGATAACGCCGTTGTACACAAGAACGAAGAATATTCCGATAAACAGCACAAGCGCCACGAAGCCTATCCACATCCAGCGGATAGCCTTTTTTACCCACGGTTTCTGCTGCGGCGCTTTGCCTGCTTTTTTATTTTTCTGATTTACAGTTGACATATGTTTTATGATAGAGAGACTCGAAAATCGTGTAAAATTAATGAAAACTTACCAAATAAGCAAACTGCAGCGGGTGGCTTCTGCAATAAGGAAGCACAGGGCGTAGGCGAACATGCACACCGATGTCATGCCCAGCAGGGGTGTGAGGGCCGCTCCTGTACGCCGCCCCATGGCTCGCGTGATGAGAACGGCGGCGATGAGATAGACCGCCGGCACGAGCAGCCATGCCATGCGCTGCACATACCATATGTGCATGGTGAGGACCACGGCAAGGATGGCGTTGGCCATATACAGTACTCGCATGGCCCGGGGACCCCATGCCGTGGCGAGGGTGTTCTTGCCGGCGGCGCGGTCATCGGGGATGTCGCGGTAGTTGTTTATCACCAGTACGTTCGCTCCCATTAGCCCGATGGCGCAGGAGCCGAGGAACACCTCGTGCGACCATCCGGAGGCCTGCACATAGTATGTGAGATTAACAGGAATGATGCCGAAAAAGAAGAACACGGCGACTTCGCCGAGGCAGTGCGTCGACAGCGGATATGGCCCCGCGCTGTAGGACAGCGCTCCGAGACCTATGGCTGCTCCTGCCGCAATGAGCCACGCTCCGCCCCAGTATGTGAGACTCAGACCGAGCGCGGCTGCGGCTGCAAGCACCCCGAAAGTGGCGGCTTTCATGGCGCCGGGCGATATTTCGCCCTCGGTGACGCCGCGGCGTGGGCCCTGGCGCCCGCGGCGGTCGCGGCCGGCTTTGTAGTCGTAGTATTCGTTGGCGAAGTTGGATGCTATCTGGCACAGAACGGCGAAAATGAGGCATATCACCGCCGGAAGCGCCTTGAACGAGCCTGCGCCTATGTTGTAGCCTACGGCCATGAGTACACCGGCGACCGACACGGGGAGTGTCCGCAGCCTCATGGCTTCGATCCAGTATCCTATTTTTTTCATGGCGCAAAAATAACGAAAAAACGCGGCACGTTAAAAAGCGTACCGCGTTTTATGTGGAATTATTAAAGGTGAAGAGTGGTATTATCTTAACTCAGGCGTAGCCTGAATTTCACTTTTCACTTTTTTCACTTCATTAGTATCCGAAGATGTCTTCGGTGGTGAGGATAACTACCTTGCCGAGTTTGCGGAGCTCGTCGAGGGGGAGATCTTCGATATCGCCGAGGATGCCGTAGTTGTATACGCGTCCTTTCACATTATCTTTCTGGAAAGCCTCGAGGCTGTCGAGAGTAGCTGTAGGCAGGAGTGCGAAGAGTTCGCGGCGCGGGTCGTGGTCGTAGCCCATGTCGCGGTCGGCCAGATAGGCGAATGCCAGCTGGTTGTTGACATTGCGCTCGGTGCGGCAGCGGGAGTCGAGGCCGGCCTTGGCAAGCTCGAAGGCGGCTTCGCTGCGGGGCATGTCGTTGATGATTTCATTGAAAGCGGCCAGGGCGTCGAGCAGCTTATCGTTCTGTGTGGCGATCGAGGTTATGTACGAGTAGGTGCGGTCTTTCTTGGCAGGAGAACTTAAACCGGCCCATGCAGAGTAGGCGAGCGAACGGCTCTCGCGCATTTCCTGGAATACGATGGCGTTCATCGAGCCACCGAAGTATTCGTTATAGAGATCGATCATTGGCTGCTTGGCGGGATCGAATACTTCGCCGTTGTTCGAGTAGCCCATCATATAGAGCTGCTTGGCTTTGTAAGGAGCGATGTATATGACGGTTTCGGTGGGCTGAACGGGTACGTATTTCTGCTCTTTCGAGGGAACGATGGGTTTCTTGGCCACCGGATGAGTGGCGTTGATTATTTTCACAACTTTCTTCTCGGGAGCGTTGCCCCAGTAGATGGCGGTCTGCTCGTAGTTGTTGAGTTTGCGGAGAGCCTCGATGAAGTCCTCGGGCTTGGCTGCGCGCATCCATTCGATGGAGGGCTGTTCGGTGGCCGGGTTCTTGGCACCGTAGCGCACATAGCTCTGAAGCATGCTGAAATTCGAACGCTGGTTGGTCTTGGCATCGGCACGCATTTTTTCCTGGCGGTCGATGTTGGCGCTCAGGGCTTCGGGCGAGAGAACGGCGTCGGCAAGCACTTTCTCGAAGAGGGCCACGGCCTTGTCCATGTTCTCGCTCAGACCCGAGATTACGGCGTAGGAGCGTTCGCCGCCGACGCTGAAGCTGAATTTGCAGGCCAGTTTGAAGAATTCGTTTTTCACCTGCTCGGGAGTCATGGTCGAAGTGCCCACGTAGTTCATGAGGTTTCCGGCCAGATAGAGGGCGGGGTCGGTGTACCATCCAAGGTCGTAGACATATACGAGCTGGAAGATGTCGTTCACTTTATTGGGCATATAGAGCACCTGCATGCCGTTTTTGGCTTTGAGACGGGTGAGGTCCTTGTTGTAGTCGGCGAATATCGGCTCGATGGGCTCTACGGTGGTGTTCTGTATCTCGCGGAGGAAGTCGGAGCTGAGATGGCGGTTCATCTCGATGGGGGTGATGGCCGGTTTGGCTATCTTGAGCTCGTTCTTGTCCTCGCCTTTGCGCTTGTAGATAGCGGCGAAGTTTTCGGTGCCGAGATATTTGTTGGCCATGGCGACTACGTCGGCCTTGGTCACTTTGTCGACTTTGGAAAGGTCGGCAACCTCATCGGCCCAGGGAATGCCGTTGACGAATGCGTCGACATAGTAGCTGGCGCGCGAGCTGTTGTCGGTGAGGCCGCTCTGTACGTCGAGCTTCATATTGGCCTTCACGGCCTCGACGAGTTCGTCGGAAAATTCGCCCTTGCGGAGCTTCTCGATTTCGGACAGGAAAATAGCGCGGACATCGTCGAGACTCTGGTCGGCTTTGGGTCGGCCGGTCATTACATATGCGCCGGCGTCGGCCATGTCGAGGATATATGCACCGCCGCCGAGCACGCGCTGGGGCAGTGTTATGTCGAGGTCGAAGAGGCCGGTCTTGCCGTTGGCCATGATATTGTCGAGCACTTTCAGAGCAGCCATGTCTTCATTGGCAGCTTCGGGCAGGCGCCAGCAGAGAGTGATGTTTTCAGCCTCGGGGCCGAAAATCTCGACGTCGACGGGCTTTTCGAAAGCTTTCTCCGAAGGCAGCGACGGACGCGGCAGCTTGTTGTTGGGCTTGAGGTGTCCGAAATATTTGGATATGATGTCGACCATGTTGTCGGGGTCGAAGTCGCCCGAGAGGCAGATGGCCATGTTGTTGGGTACGTACCACTGCTTGTGGTAGTTCTTCACGTTGGTGATGGAGGGGTTCTTGAGGTTCTCCTGTGTGCCGAGCACGGTCTGCGAGCCGTAGGGGTGGTGTGGATAGAGAGTGGACAGAATCGCCTCGTAGACCTTGCGGTTGTCCTGGGTGAGCGACATGTTCTTCTCCTCGTAGATGGTTTCGAGCTCGGTGTGGAAGCCGCGTATCACGGGATGCTCGAAGCGGTCGGCCTGTATGCGGGCCCAGTTGTCGATCTGGTTGGAGGGAATGTCCTCGACATAGCAGGTGACGTCGTAGCTGGTGTAGGCGTTGGTGCCGTTGGCGCCTATGGCGCTCATCAGCTTGTCGTATTCGTTGGGGATGGCGATTTTGGAAGCCTCGTAGCTGATTGAGTCGATTTCGCGGTATATGCGGGCGCGGGCTGTGCTGTCGGTGGTGTGGCGGTAGGTCTCGAAGAGCTGTTCGATGCGGTCGAGGAGGGGCTTTTCGGTGGCGTAGTCGCTTGTGCCGAACTTCTCGGTGCCCTTGAACATAAGGTGCTCGAAGTAGTGTGCCAGACCGGTGGTCTCGGCGGGGTCATTTTTGCCGCCGACGCGTACGGCGATATAGGTCTGTATACGCGGCTGGTCTTTGTTGACACTCATGAAGATTTTCAGCCCGTTGGGCAGAGTGTACATTTTGGTCTGGAGGGGGTCGCCGGGCACTGTCTCATAGGTGTACTTCGCAGCGGAAGCCATCGTGGGGAGCAGTAAGGCCAGGGCGCCGAATAGACGCAATCCTTTCATAAGTCGTTGGCGTGATTAATTGGTTGTTTTTATGGGAGTTTTGGATTTTGTTTTCGATTTGACCCCAATGTCGCGCGGGGCGGCTGTGCTGCGGTCGGCGTTGAGCATGAGTTCCTCCATTGCCGGCGGCACCACGAAGATGTCGTAGCGGTCGGCGGGGCGTACGCCTTCGAACCACTTGAATTTCGGCAGGAAATAATTGCTTTTTTTAGCCAGGAAAAGAGGCGTGACGGCGCCGGTGGTTTCGGGCCACATCTTTATCATCTCGGTGGTACGTCCGCGGAAAAGAGCGGTGAGGAAGCTGCTCTGAGAGTTGACGATCTTGTTGATGGTGCTGTCGGCCTCCTCGGGGTACATTATTATTTCGACGTTGCCGTCGATGTCGAGACGGCGGAGCTGGCCGCCTTCGAAACCTGCGACCATTTTCTTGCCGCTGAGCTGATTGTAGTGGTCGGCCTCGATGTGCTGGGCGGTAAAGCCCTGGTCGGGGAGGGTGGCGGTCTCGATGGTGGAGTCGTTGAGGTGCAGCTCTATGATATTGCCGAAAATCTGACGGTCTTCGCTCCATACAATGGGGCTGACGAACATGCGGAGCATGGTATCGGCCTCGGTGAAGCGCATGGAGTCGCATATGCCCTGCATGTCGGTGCGGAAGAAGCGTACCCGCGGGTAGGCTACGGCCACATGCGATGTGTCGCAGCGTGTATACTCGGGAGTGCCCGCTATGGTGTCGGCGGCAACGAGGGTGGAGTCGATGCGGCGGAAGGTCTGTATGTAGCGGGCGTGGAGGAAGAGGGTATCGGGCTCACCGAAGTGGCGCATTTCGGCATGACCGGTGACGAAGGAGCTGTCGGCAAACTCGTTGTAGAAGCCGTAGTCGCCGTAGATGGCGGCTTTGTGGGCCGAATCGGTTGCCTCCATTGCGCCGAAGGCCTCGCCGTAGCCGGCAGTGCGGTCGTAAAATATTGTGTCGGCGGTGAGGGTCTGACCCTGAGCGGTTACTATCGTCGAGCGGTTGTAGAGCGTGGTGCGGTTGCTGTCGGTGTCGTATATGCCCAGCGATGTGAAGATGGTGCCGCGGTCGTTGACCACTGTCGACGGCGAGTGGAGCTCGGCTATGTGCGTGCCTGTGTTGTAGTAGAGGGTGTCGGAATAGATGTTGAGTGTGTCGGTGCTGTTGCGGGAGAACAGATGCACGTCGGTGTAGAAGTTGGCTTCCTTGGTCGACGGCACATATTCGCCTTTGAGCGAGGTGAGGGTGTTGCTGGGGTCGGTAAGGGTGCCTCCGACCTCATAGTAGCCCAGGTCGATGCCGAGATCGTAGACGAAAATGTCGGTCTCGAGCATCACGTCGCGGTTTATGAGCTGTACTTTCTTGCCCGGATCGGCATAAAGTGTGGCTATCTCGGAGACGCCGTCGAAATTGAGTTCGTCGGCGTAGACGAAGAGCGTGTCGCCCTGCTCCATGCTCACATTGCCGAATGCGTCCATCGACTCTGTTGCGGCAAAGTAGTGTGCGCTGTCGCAGCGCATTATCATGGGGCCTTTTGTGAATACCACGCTGCCGACGAGCACCATGAAGGAGTCGGCCTCGTTCTTTTTAAGAATGTCGGCGTGCTCGAGGAACACGCGGTTTCCGGCGGAGCGGTCGGCTGTCGGGATGGTCGGCTTTATTTCTGGTCGGCTGTTCTGCGGGGCGGCAAGGAGCACCAGCGCCGGCAGAGCCAGCGCCGAAACCAAAGCGAAAAACGATCTGCGACCGAGCACTTTTGTAATTATGAATTATGGATTATGGATTAAGAATGATGGATTATGGACGATGGATTGTAGGTCCATAATTCATCATTCATAATTCTTAATTTAGTTCGACATCCAGCCGGAGTGCTTGAACTCGCATCCGCGCCAGCCGTCTTCTATGCGGACGTATGTTTCCTTTATCTTGTTTTCAAGCCATTTGTTGATTATTTCCTCGCGCTGGGCATTTTCGTACATGTCCTTGATGGTCTGGTAGTCGTCGGCGAGGTTGGCCTGATGGGAGTCGATGCGGGCGGTGAGCTTGACCATGGCCACTATTTCGCGGTCGCGCTTGGGGTCGCGCATGATAAAGGGCTGCGAAATGTCGCCGGGCTGCATGTTGCCTACGGCTTTGGCCACTTCCTGCGGCAGTTCCGACATCTGGAAGCGTGTGGTGCCGTTATCGGCGTTCACCATCACACCGTTGCTGAAGCGTGTGTCCTTGTCCTGCGAAATCAGACGCACGGCGTCCTCGAAGCGGAGCAACTGGCGGTCGACCACGTCGGCTCTTACGCTGTCGAGACGTGTGATGGCATCGGTAAGGTCTTTCTCAGCCACCTTGGGGCGCAACAGTATGTGGCGGGCGTTGATGCGGTCGCCGCGTTTCTCGATAAGCTGTATGATGTGGAAACCGTACTCGGTCTCTACTATTTTCGATACTTTCTTGGGGTCGTTGAGGTTGAATGCCACGGCGGCAAACTCGGGCACGAGCTGTCCGCGGCCCATGAAACCCATCTCGCCGCCGCGATTGGCGCTGCCTGGATCCTCGGAGTAGAGGATGGCGAGAGTCGAGAACTCGCTTTCGCCGCGGTTCACGCGGTCGGCATAGTCGCGCAGACGCGCTTTGACGTCGTCGATTTCCTGACGCGGAATGGCGGGATTGAGCGTGAGCAGCTGCACCTCTACCTGCAGAGGTATGAAGGGAACGCTGTCAGCCGGAAGCTTGTCGAAGTAGCGGCGCACGTCGGCGGGCGTTACCTTGATATCCTCGGTGAGCTTGCTGCGTACCTGCTGTATGCGCGAGCGGTTGCGGATGTTCTCGGCATAGTATTCGCGGATTTCGGGGAAGGGCTTGCGGAAATACTGCTCTACCTTTTCGCGGGTGCCGAGATTGTTTATGAGATAGTTCATCTGCTGGTCGAGCTGCATCTGCACCATCGATTCCTGCACCTCGATGGTGTCGAGGTCGGCCTGGTGTAGAAACAGACGCTCGATGGCAATCTGCTCGGGAATAAAGCAGTAGGGGTCGCCCTGGATGGGCACACGCTCGCTCTGCATCTCCTGATACATGCGCTCGATGTCGGATTTATAGATTGGTTCGTCGCCGATCATCCATGCGACTTCTTCTATCACGTTGCCAGGAGTGGCAGCCAGAAGGCTGATGGCGCTCAGCAGCGCGGCCACAGGCAGCAATTTCTTTATTTTCATAATGTGTATATTCATCGATTCTGCAAAGGTAAGGTTTTTTTTGTGCTCAGCATACCTGTTAAATCTTTTTATGAAAAATATGGGTAAACTTCGGAGGCTTCTTCGGTGTTTTACAGGAAATCTAAAATAACTACTGAATTATGGAATCCACACATCTTGAAGAAGCTCAGGTTGCCGCACAGGTATCGCAGGATGCGGCAAAAGTATCGGCCGCAGCCGCCAGAGTAGCCGTCGACCAGCAGGCTCAGGCCGTGGAAGAAGGCGCCCAGGCACAGGCTGCCGCACTTAAGGAAAAAGCAGCCGAAGTGGCTCAGAATATGAAAACCAAGGCCGCCGGTGCTGTCACCAACGCCCGCGAAGGCCTCGCCCAGGCTGCCGCAGCAGCTCAGGACGCTCTCGAACGTCAGAAAAGCGACCCCGACTCTGCTCTCAACCAGACAAAAGAAGCTGCCGGCGGCATTGCCGACAAGGTGAAGGGTGCCGCAGCATCGGCCATGGAGAAAGGCGCCGACCTTCTCGACGGTCTTGCAGGCAAACTGCGCGGCAACGATTGACACGCTCTCAGAATAAGAAGTTATTAAAAAACACCATTGTATGCCGAATCGCGGATTATTCTTTCGCGGTTCGGCTTTTTTATGTACTTTTGCGTTTATAAAATGTAAAGGCGTATAAAGGCGTCTCCGCATTATGGACCAGGAACCGAGGCTCTACATAATCGCCGGCTGCAACGGTGCCGGCAAAACCACCGCATCGATGGCAGTGCTCCCCGACATACTCAAGTGCCGGGACTTTGTCAATGCCGACGAGATAGCCAAAGGACTTTCGCCCTTCGACCCGTCGGCCGTTGCCTTTGTGGCGGGCAGGCTCATGCTCACCCGCATATCGCTGCTGATGAGAGAGCGCAAGACATTCGCCATCGAGACCACCCTTGCCACCGGCACCTACCGCCATCTGGTGAACCGTGCCCATGCCGAGGGTTATCAGGTGATATTGCTGTTCTTCTGGCTGCCGTCGCCCGAGATGGCAGTCGAGCGTGTGGCCAAACGTGTGAGCGAGGGTGGTCATAACATTCCCACCGACGTGGTGTACCGCCGCTATCAGAAAGGACTCGAAAACCTCTTCGAAGTCTTCATGCCCATTGTCGACGCATGGATGATATTCGACAACAGCGCCGAGTCGACTCTGGTGGCGCACGATTTCAAGATTGTCAATCCAGTTCTGTTTGAAAAAATAAAGCAACAATGTCGGAAGAAGAAAAATTAGCGCTTGTCGAAAATCTCGCGACCGAGCTAAAGTTCAATTACCGGCGTGTGCTGTTGCAGAAAGCCAGGATGGGACGCTCGGTGGTGATGGCCGATGCCGACGGCATGCCCAAGGCGGTAAAGGCCAAGAAAGTGCTTCACGACCTTTTGAGCAGTCATGAGCGCAAGCAGTGACGCGCCTCTCTGATTCATCACCTTTCATTATCGCATGGCCAATCTACTTAGTGTTGAAAATCTTACAAAAAGCTACGGCGACAGGATGCTGTTCGCCGATATTTCGTTTGGTGTCGACGAGGGCGACAAGATAGGTGTCGTGGCCCGCAACGGCACCGGCAAGACCACCATGCTCCGCATCATAGCCGGCGACGAAAGCGCCGACTCGGGCTCTGTGGTGTGCCGCAACGGTCTCAGAATAGGCTATCTGCCCCAGGAGCCGGTGTTCGCGCCCGGTTCTACGGTGCGCAGCGCCGCCATGGCCGATCTGCCCCAGACATCGCACATCGACGATCCCGAGGCTATAATGCGTCTGCTTGCTTCGCTGGGTCTCGACGACGCGTCCAAGCCGGTGGAGCTGCTGTCGGGCGGCCAGCGCAAGAAGCTCGCCATAGCGCGTGCCATCATCGCCGACCCCGCGCTCCTCATACTCGACGAACCTACCAACCATCTCGACATAACCACTATCGAATGGCTCGAGAACTACCTGCGCCGCTCGCGTGTGGCTCTGCTGATGGTAACGCACGACCGCTACTTTCTCGACCGCGTGTGCAACCGCATAATGGAGCTCGACCGCACAAACGCGTATATGGTCGACGGCAACTACGACATGTATCTGCGCCGCCGTACCGAGCGCATCGAGGCCATGGGTGCCGAGCTTGCCAAGGTGAAGAACACTCTGCGCCGCGAGCAGGACTGGATGAGCCGTCAGCCCCAGGCACGCGGCGGCAAGGCAAAATTCCGCATCGACAATTTCTATGAGCTTAAGGCACGCTCGCATGTCGACCTCACCGAGCGCAATGTGCGTCTCGATGCCGCCTCGAGCCGCATCGGCTCCAAGATATTCGAGGCCGAGAATGTGTGCAAACGCTTCGGCGACAAGGTGATTCTCGACGATTTCACCTACACTTTCGCACGAGGCGAAAAGATCGGCATAGTGGGCGTGAACGGCGTCGGAAAATCGACGTTCATAAAGATGCTCCAGGGTATCGAGCCTATCGACAGCGGCCGATGGGATGTGGGTGAGACCGTGCGCTTCGGCTACTACAGCCAGGACGGCATAGCCTTCGACGACAGCAAGAAAGTGATCGATGCCGTTACCGAAATCGCCGAAGATATTTTTCTGGGCGAAGGCATGCGCATAGCCCCGATGCAATACCTTCAGCGCTTCCTGTTCTCGCCTGCCGACCAGCAGAAATACATCCATACTCTCAGCGGCGGCGAGCGCTGCCGCCTGCATCTGGCCACGGTGCTCATGCGCCAGCCGAACTTCCTGATTCTCGACGAACCTACCAACGACCTCGATATAATAACCCTCGGCATACTCGAGGAATATCTGGCCGAGTTCAAGGGCTGTGTGATAGTGGTGAGCCACGACCGTTTCTTCCTCGACAACATCGCCGACCATCTCTTTGTGATGGAAGGCAACGGCGTGGTTAAGGATTTCCCCGGCAGCTACTCGGAATACCGGGCATATATGCAGACGCTTGAGAAAGAGAAAGCCCCGGCGCAGGCTCCGGCCGACACGCGCCCGAAACGTACGCGCCCCGACAATAAAATGACGTTCAAGGAACGGCGCGAGTTCGAGGCTCTCGAGACCGAAATCGGAGCTTTGGAGGAGGAGAAAACAGCCCTGGAAAGCTTCTTCAGCTCGGCAGCCTCGCCCGACCCCGATGAATTCGCCGCAAAATCGCGCCGCTACGACGAAGTGAAGAATCTGCTCGACGAGAAGGAACTCCGTTGGCTCGAACTCTCTGAAAAATCATGAGATACATACCTGTCATACTGGCTATGACGGCGGTATGCGGCATGTCGGCCACAGAGACTCCCGACAGCGCCGCACGGCGTCCGCACGAACTGAAGGGCGTGGAGGTGCTGGGCGTAAAGCGCGCTCCCGACGGCACCAATTCGGCCGAGGCCGTAACCCGCATCAATACAGCCGATGTGCGCCGCCTCGGCATCGACGCCGTGAAAGACGTAAGCGCCATAGCGCCGAACTTCTATATGCCCGACTACGGCTCGCGCATGACCTCGTCGATCTACGTCCGCGGCCTCGGAGCCCGCATGGATCAGCCTGTTATCGGCCTCAGCGTCGACAATATACCATATCTCAACAAGGATGCCTACGACTTCGATATCGCCGATATCGAGAGCATTGAGATACTTCGCGGCGCGCAGACCGTGCTCAACGGCCGCAACACCATGGGCGGCCAGATAAATGTGCGCACCCTCTCGCCCTTGACTACCAAGGGACTGCGGGCATCGGCCCGATACGGTTCGCACAACACTGCCTCTGTCGCCGCGGCTTACTACGGCACATTGAAGCCCGGGCTGGGCATGAGTCTGTCGGGCCAGTACGGCCATACCGACGGTTTTTTCCGTAACGCATACGACGGGCGCCGTCTCGACACCGAAAACTCGGGCTCGCTGCGCTGGAAGACTGCGTGGCGCCCATCGGCCGCCCTTTCGGTGACCAATGTGGCTGCTTTCGGCATAAACAGGCAGGGCGGTTACCCCTACGCCTCAGACACCGACGGCGCCATAGCCTACAACGATACATGCGCCTACCGCCGCACCTCATTCGCCGACGGCATTACCGTGGCATGGGCCGGCAAGAGGGTCGTGGTGACCTCGCTCACCTCGGTGCAGTACCACAACGACCGCATGGACCTCGACCAGGATTTCACTACCTTGCCTTATTTCACTCTTACCCAGGCGCGCCGCGAATGGACTGTGACCCAGGACCTCTTTACGCGCGGTGTGCGCGGCCGCTACAGCTGGCTCGGCGGTGTGTTCGCTTTCTATAAATCGACCCGCATGGAGGCGCCGGTGACATTCAAGGACACCGGTATCGCCGAGCTCATCGAGGCCCACCGCAATGAGATAAATCCCTCGTACCCTATTGAGTGGGATACACGCCGCTTCACCCTCGGCAGCAATTTCCGGCCTACCAACGTGTCGGTGGCGCTATACCACGAAAGCACCTGGCGCGCCGGCCGCTGGCGCTTCGAAGCCGGCCTGCGCCTCGACGTGGAGCGGGCCTCGCTCAGTTACCGCAGCTTCTGCGACACAGGCTACAAGACATACCACATACTCCCCGACGGAAGCCGCGAGCTCTATTCGCAGACTCCGGTCGATATCGACGACTCCGATGTGCTGCACCGCACATTCGTGGAGTTCATACCCAAGCTGACGGTCGCATACGAAATGCCGCGCCTCACGGCATATGTCAATCTCTCCAAAGGCTACAAGGCCGGCGGATACAACACCCAGATGTTCAGCGATGTGCTTCAGCAGCGTATAATGAACATAATGGGCATGAGCGCCCAGTATACTCTCGACCAGATAGTAGGCTACGAGCCCGAACGCAGTTTCAACTATGAGCTCGGTGCCGACTGGAAAGCCGCCGACGGACTGGACGCAGGGCTTGTCCTCTTCCTGATCGACTGCCGCAACCAGCAGCTCACCGTGTTCCCTCCCGGCACAACTACCGGCCGCATAATGACCAATGCGGGCCGTACGCGCAGCTATGGCGCCGAGCTGACCGCCCGATGGAATCCGTGCGCCGATTTTTCGGCGCGCCTGAGCTATGGCTATACGAATGCCACATTCCGCAACTACAACGACGGCCGAAACGATTACCGCGGCAAGCATGTGCCCTACGCGCCTTCGAACACACTGTTCGCCGAGGCCACCTGGCAGCCTGCGGCTCTGTCGTTCGGCGGCATACAGCCATCTCTTACTGTCAACGCCAACTGTGCCGGCCGCATCTACTGGAACGAGGCCAACACCCGCTCTCAGGATTTCTACTGTCTGGTCGGGGCTTCGCTCGCCTTTACCGCGCAGAGATGGAGTGTGCGTCTTTGGGGCGAGAATATCACCGGCACGCGCTACGATACGTTCTATTTTCTGTCGATGGGACGCTCGTTCACACAGCGCGGGCTGCCGGCACGATGCGGCGCCACCTTACGTCTGTCGATATAATCTAACTCTATAACTGGCTATGTATAACAACAATGTAGATTTCACGCCCCGCATCATCAAGGGGGCTATCTGGGCTGTGGCAGGAATAATACTCCTTGTCGTGGCTCTCGCTTTTATCCGTCCGTGGTACAATGTATGGTCGCAGGAAATGGAAGGCAAAGCCGAATTCGCCAAAGCCGAACAGAACCGCAAAATCAAGATCGAAGAGGCCAAGGCCAATCTCGAAGCCGAAAAGCTCAACGCTCAGGCCGAAATAGAGCGCGCCAAGGGTGCTGCCGAGGCCATCCGCATAGAAAACGGCAGCATTACGCCGACCTATATCCAGTATCTGTGGGTGCGTCAGCAGTCCGATCTGAGCAATAAGACCGTTATCTACGTTCCCACCGAGACAAATCTTCCTATCCTCGAATCCACACGGGCCATCGGCCTGCAGAATCAGGAATAATCAAAGCATAAAAAAAACTGTGGCGCGAGGAGCTGATCTGTCGCGCCACAGTCTTTTTGTTTCTATCAGCCGACTATAGAGGCGACTTCGGCGCCCGGGACGGTCTGCTGTTCGCCGGTACTCATGTTCTTTACGGTGACAGTGCCGTCGGCCAGCTCGCTTTCGCCGATTATGGCGAAGAAAGGCACACCCAGAGCGTTGGCATAGCCTATCTGCTTTTTCATCTTGGCGCTGTCGGGGTATACCTCGGCGGCGATGCCTGCGGCGCGAAGACTCTTGACGAGCTTCATGGATGCGGCGCTTTCGGCAGCTCCGAAGTTGGCGAAGAGTACGCGGGTGGAGCGGCCTGCATCGGCGGGGTAGAGGTCGAGACCGTTGAGTACATCGTAGATGCGGTCGGCACCGAACGATACGCCTACACCCGATATTCCGCCCATGCCGAATACGCCGGTGAGGTTGTCGTAGCGTCCGCCGCCCGATATGCTGCCGATGGCATAGTCGAGGGCCTTGACTTCGATGATGGTGCCGGTGTAGTAGTTTAGACCTCGTGCGAGCGACACGTCGAGTTCGAGATCGGCCTCGAGTCCGAGAGCTTCGGAGCAGCCTATGACGGTGCGCAGCTCTTCCACACCCCTGGTGCCTGTCTCGCTTCCGGCGAGCAGGGTGGCAAGTTTGTCGAGACGTTCGGCTGTGGTGCCCGATATTTCGAGAATGGGGCGGAGCGCCTCGATGGCGGAGGGTGCGAGTCCGCGTTCGGCGAGTCCTTCGTTGACCTTGTCGATGCCTATTTTGTCGATTTTGTCGATGGCTACCGTTATGTCGATGAGTTTGTCGGGTTCGCCCACGATTTCGGCGATGCCTGCGAGCACCTTGCGGTTGTTGAGCTTGATTGCTACGCGGATATGGAGGCGGCGGAAGACTTCGTCGATCATCTGGAGGAGTTCGACCTCGTTCAGCAGCGAGTCGGAGCCTACGACATCGGCATCGCACTGGTAGAATTCGCGGTAACGGCCTTTCTGCGGACGGTCGGCGCGCCACACCGGCTGTATCTGGAAGCGCTTGAACGGCAGCTGTATTTCTTCGCGGTGCTGCACCACGAAGCGGGCGAAAGGCACGGTGAGATCGTAGCGCAGGCCGCGGTCGCATATCCTGGCGGCAGTGCGCAGCGAATCGCGCGATGCGAGGAGGCTTTCGTCGACGTCTTTGAGATAGTCGCCCGAATTGAGGACCTTGAAAAGGAGTTTGTCGCCTTCTTCGCCGTATTTGCCCATGAGAGTCGATAGATTTTCCAGGGCCGGGGTTTCGATCTGCCTGTAACCGTAGAGGCGGAATACCTCGCGGATAGTGTCGAATATATAGTTTCTGCGCGCCATTTCCAGTGTGGAGAAGTCGCGTGTTCCTTTGGGCGTAGAAGGTTTCATAATTATATAGGAGTGCATTTTAAGTTTATGAGTGCAAAATTAATCATTATTGGTGAAAACTGTCGTTTTTGTTTTCGAAACTTATGCCGTAGAAAGTGTGTCGATTTGCTAAAACGGTGAAAATGGCAAACAAAAATTTCTGAAAGCTCATTCCGGCTTTATTATTCCGACTAATGCGATAGAATTGCTTGATTACTGTTAAAATTAACATTTTTGAAAGTCTGGTATGTTAAAAGCGTTACAAAAGGTTAAAATTAAGACACAAGTTAAAAAGGATTAAAAACAATAGTATATATTTGCAGCAGTCAATCCAGATTTTAGAAAACTTACTATTCCAGTTTTTACAGAAACAAACTATTCCAGTCTGTGGCGAAATGCCATATTTTTTATTTATTTATTTTCTAAGGTATGAAAAAACTAATTGCCTTGATCGTAACATTGATGGTATTCGTTGCCGCATCGGCACAGAGTACCCGTACGGTAACCGGTAAGGTAGTGTTCGCCGCCGATGACGAACCCCTTCCCGGAGCTACTGTAATCCCGGCCGACGGCACAACGGGAGTGATAACCGACGTCGACGGAAATTTCCACATCTCCGTGGCATCGACAGTGAAAAAAACTGAGGGTTTCCTATGTGGGCATGCTCACCCGCGAAGTTGAAATTACCGGACATCCTCTTCTTGTGAAGCTCAGCAGCGCCGACAACCAGCTCGAGGAAGTGGTTGTGACCGCCCTCGGCATGAAGCGCGAGCGCAAAGGCCTCGGCTACGCCGTGCAGGACCTCAGCGCCGAAGACCTCAACACCGACGGTACTACCTCCATAGCCAGTGCCATGCAGGGCAAGCTTACCGGTGTGGACATCCGTCCGTCGTCGGGCGCTCCCGGCGCATCGGCACAGATCGTTATCCGCGGTGCCCGTTCGTTCGACGGCAACAACCAGCCTCTCTATGTGGTCGACGGCATGCCTGTGGAATCGACTCCCGACTACAGCACCGGCAACTCCGTGACCGGCGCCAACATGGCCGACCGCTCCATCGATATCAACCCCGACGACATCGAGTCGATAAACGTGCTCAAAGGCCAGGCCGCATCGGCGCTCTACGGTATCCGCGCATCGAACGGTGTGATCGTCATAACCACCAAGCGCGGTAAATTCAACTCGAACAAGCCCACCGTCACCGTATCGACCAATCTTTCGGCCGAGGTGGTGTCGCGAAAATTCAACCGCCAGACAGTATATGCTCAGGGCAACTATATCGAAGGCGGCTACGCTCCCACCAGCAGCATGAGCTGGGGCCCGAAGATCGTCGATCTGCCCAACGATCCTCGCTACGGCGGCAACGGTAACGGCCACGAAGGCATGTACTTCAATCCCAAGCGTGAACTCGCCGGTCTCGACGGCTGGACAACTCCGACCATCTACGACAACGTGGGCGACTTCTTCAACACCGGCTTTACCGAAAACACCAATTTCAACATCAGCCAGCGCACCGAGCGCGCAAGCTACTCGTTCGGTATCAACAACTCCTATCAGAAAGGCATCGTGCCCTCGACCGGCATGAACCGCTGGGGTGCCCGCGGTCTTGTCGACTGGACCATCGACAGCCAGTGGAAAACCGGTTTCTCCGGCAACTACAGCTCTACAAAGATTACCTCGGCGCCGGGCGCCAACGACGGTATCATGAATGTGGTGTACTCCGCTCCCTCCGAGTACGATCTCCGCGGCATTCCCTATAATGTGCCCGGCGATCCCACCACACAGACTTCTTTCCGCTCCACTTCGTTCAACAACCCATACTGGTGGGCTCACAACAACGAGTATCTCCAGCACACCAACCGCTTCTTCGGCAACGCCTATGTGGAATTCACTCCTTCGCTTGGCTCCGACAACATGAGACTGTGGTTCCGCGAGCAGGCCGGTATCGACGCCTATACCTCGAACTACAGCGACGTCAAGGAGTACGGCTCGGCCGGACAGGCCCAGGGCGGTATCGAGAACTACGGTGTGTCGCGCAACGTGTTCAACAACCTCTTCACCGCCAACTTCACCGCCGAATGGGGCGAATATAACTTCGACGCCATGCTCGGCAATGAAATCAACCAGGACAACTCGCGTCTGTGGGACTATATCGGCAATAACTTCAACTTCTACGGCATGCCTGTAATGGGCAACGCCACAAGCTTCTCCAGCAGCGAGTACAACCGCCAGTCGCGTACCGTAGGTTTCTTCGGCAGCCTTGGCCTGTCGTGGCGCTCCATGCTTTTCCTCACCGTCACCGGCCGTAACGACTACGTGTCGACCATGCCGCGCAACAACCGCTCGTTCTTCTATCCCTCCGTATCGCTCGGATGGGTATTCACCGAACTTCCGGCGCTCAAGGGTAACAAGATCCTCACCTTCGGTAAGCTGCGCGCCAGCTACGCTCAGGTAGGCCAGGCAGGTACTTTCTACCAGAACTACTACTATGTGCCCGCTTACGGCAGCGGCATGTATCTGTATAACCCCGTGACCTATCCTGTGAAAGGTGTGTCGAGCTATGTGCCCTATTATGTGGTCTACGACAGCAACCTCAAGCCCCAGAACACCGAGAACGTCGAAGTCGGCGCCGATCTCCGTCTCTTCAGCGACCGTCTGCGCCTCGAGTACACCCTCTCGTACCAGAATGTCACCGACCAGATATTCTCCGTGCCTACCGCCGGTTCGTCGGGCTACCAGTACAAAATGACCAACGCCGGCAAGATGCAGACATGGGCCCACGAACTCGGCATCAATGTCACCATTCTCGAACACCGCGACTACGACCTCAACCTCGGCATCAATTTCACCAAGGTCAACAACAAGGTCGTCGAACTGGCCGAAGGTGTCGAATCGATTATGCTCGGCGGTTTCGTGGAGCCTCAGATACGCGCACAGGCCGGCAACACCTATCCTAATATATATGGTACCGCCTTCAAGCGCGACGAGGCCACCGGTCAGCTTCTGCTTCTCGAGGGTCTGCCCCAGGCTACTTCCGACAGCCAGGATCTCGGCAACTGCTCGCCCGACTTCGTAACCGGTTTCAGTCTTGGCGGACGTTATCGCCGCGTGAACCTCAGCACCACATGGAGCTGGCAGAAAGGCGGCCGCATGTACCACGGCACCAACCTTACCCTCAACTACTTCGGCGCCACCAAAGAATCGCTGCCCTTCCACGAAGGCACTATGGTGGCCGAAGGCATCGACGAAGCCACCGGACAGCCCAACACCATAGAGGTGAGCAAGCAGGACTACTACATGCTCTACAACGACGTCACCGAAGCCGGCGTGTACGACATGAGCTTCCTCAAACTCCGCGACGTGACTCTGACCTACAAGCTGCCTTCGTTTGGCAAGTTCGACATCGAGGTATTCGGCTTCGCACGCAACGTGCTGCTGTGGGCCAAGATGCCTAACTTCGACCCCGAGGCATCGCAGGGCAACGGCAACATGGGCGGCTACTTCGAGCGCTTCTCTATCCCCAACACCTCTTCCTACGGCGCAGGTCTCAAATTCACGTTCTGATAAACTCTCTCTACGAACTTCCAAACAGACTATAATATGTTCAAGAAATTATTATATATAGCATTTCTCGGCATGGCAGTGGCTTCCTGCACCGAGGACACGATGGACAACATCAACAAAGACGAGGCCAATCCGCCGGCAAGCGCCGTAAACGCCAAGTTCCAGGTCACCGACGCTATAGTGGCCACCGGATTCACCGGCTGGGGCGGAGCATACGCCTGGTATGTAAGCTCCTACACCGAGCAGACCTTCGGCACAGGCAACAATCAGCTCATGAAGGCCGAGCTGCGTCAGCGCGGCGAGACCGCCGCAAGCTCCACCTTCAACAACGAATGGAACGGCATCTATGCCAATCTTATGAATATCAAGCAGATTATCGAGAAATGTGCCGAAGGCGGCCTCAACGCCGGCCAGAAGGACATCGAAGGAATGGCACAGGTGCTCTGGGTGCTCAACTACGAGCTGCTGACCGACGTGCACGGCGACATCCCCTACAGCGAGGCTCTGGTCACCGACCAGCCCAAGCTCGACAAGCAGGAGGACATATATACCGACCTCCTCGGCCGTATAAGCACCGCTGAGACTCTTCTGGCCGAGGCTGTGGCCGAAGGAATGAACAATACCGGTGCACAGGATCTGCTCTATGGCGGCGACCCGGGCAAATGGCTTGCTCTGGCACACGCCGTGAAGGCCCGTCTGCTGCTGAACACCTCGTTCCGCGACAACGGTGCAATGGCCAAGGTTATCACCGCCGGTGAGGCCGCTCTGTCGGCCGGATTCGACGGTGCCGAACTCTCCATCTTCAACGGTGTGGACTGCGACAATCCCTGGACTGCGTACTCCTGGAGCCGCTATTACACCGGCGCAAACGGTACTGTGGTAGATATGATGAATGAGCGCAACGACCCCCGCGTGGATCTCTATGCCTGGGATCGTTTCGAAACAGGCGAAGCCTACGCTCCCGCCGGCGACGGTACTCTGGCCCATGCCACCGAGACTGTCGGTCTGCCAATGTGGCTCGAACGAGGCGAAACACCTCTCCATATCTTCAGTGTAAGCGAAATAAACTTTATTCTTGCCGAAGCCAAGGCGCGTACCGGCGCTGACGCCACTGCCAATTTTGTTGCCGGCATCACGGCTTCGTTCGAGGATTATGCCTTCGCTTGCGATGAGGAGTTGCCCGATCCGGCCGATTATATCGACGCGCTTGGCGCTCCGACCTTAAAGGAGATTATGGTGCAGAAATATCTTGCCCAGACCCGCGACGAACAGATCCAGACCTACAACGACATCCGCCGCTGCAAGGCTATGGGTACGGAATATATAGTACTTAAAAATCCAAATAATGTTCAGGGCGGCCAGAACCAGTGGCCCGTCCGCCTTCCCTATGGAAACAGCGATGTAGTATCCAACCCCAATGTCAGCGAGGCTTTCGGCTCGGGCAACAATGCGGGTAACTACATTTTCACCGACGATATATGGCTGTTCGGAGGAACCCGCTGATATAGTCGGCCATCTTCATACTGAAGAGTTAGACGAAGCTCCGCTGCGTGATGCAGCGGAGCTTTTGTGTGAAATAGTGGTCGTTTTGTCCTTTTTTTGTGTCTCGGAACGGACGGCCTGTTCCGTTATTGCTGAAAAAGATGTAATTTTGCAGTCGATGTCGCGTAGGATTCCTGTCATACTGTTGGTTCTGATGTCGCTTCTGTCGTGTACGGGAGCGCGCGCCCTGTCGTTCAATCTCGATTCGATAGCCGAATGGGGCCGTTTTCCGCGCTTTGTTGTGAATACATACCGTTGGGGCGACCATTTTTTCAACGGGTATGATACCACCTACGTCAAGTCGACAGGCTATAAATTCAATGCCAAGATAACCACCGAAACATGGCTCGACGGCTACCGGTTTGTGCTGCCCAACGACAAGTATATCTATATGCAGTCCGACCCGTCGACCTCTGTCGGTCTGTATCTCACCTATCTGGCGTTATCGGCCGGCTACGACGTGAACATCAGCAGGCTTATGGGCGGAGTGGACCGTTCGCGCCAGCGATTCCGCTTCGGGTTCAACTGCATGCTTTTCGCGGCAGAGCTTTATGTGATAAAAAACGATGTCGGCACCACCATAAAGCGTTTCGGCGACATACACCATCCGTTGCGGCTCAATCTTGGTTTCAATGCCATCAACAACTATACCTGGGGCGTCGACGCATATTATTTTTTCAACCACAAGCGCTATTCCGAGGCCGCCTCGTTCAATTTCAGCCGGGTGCAGCGAAAGAGTCAGGGAGCTTTCTACACCGGTTTTTCCATATATACACAGAAACTCGCCTTCGATTTCCGTGGTTTGCCCGAAGAACTCCGCTCCCATCTGCCGGCCGAATGGCCTGACTACAAGTATACTGTCAATACACATAACTATGCTGTCCGTTTCGGGTACGGATACAACTGGGTTTTCGCGCGTAACTGGGTACTTGGCGTGAGCGAATCGCCCACGGTGGGCATACGCAAGGGCTTTGTGAATTCCGACATCGAGAAGGTGTCGTTTTCGCTCTACAACCGCATGAAGCTGTCGGTGGTGTGGAACAGTCCCGACAAACGCTTCTTTTTCGGAGCGTTAGGCAAATTCGACCTTGCTATCGTCAACGACAAATCCACTACCTATGCCGGAGGAGTCCTGAGTGGCGAAGCTGTGTTCGGGGTTCGTTTCAATATATGGTAATTTGTGGGTTTTAATGCTTGTAGCGACTGCATCGGAAGATCGTCGGCTATGCGGACGCACAAAATAATAATGTTTTTTTTCATAAATCTGAACAAACTTTAAAATAGGCTTGTTAGTATTTCAAACCGACGGAAAAAAGCATTCCTCACACTATCCATCGGAGGGTGATTAAAAACGTCTCAACATTGAAATTCATTAAAGTCTAACAAAACATTCAATCCAAAATGAAAAAGAACATTCTCTTAACCGCCGCATTGTCGTGCGCATGCCTGGTGCCAGCTTTAAATGCCAGCGCACAGGATGAAACCGTGGTAGTTGAGGAAGAGACCATCGTTGCCTCGGAGGTTCCCTGCAAGACTCATTACTACGTAGACAAGAAAAATAACTGGTTTATTCAGTTCGGTGCTGGTATCGCCACTCCGATTGTGGAAGGCGTCACTGTAAAGGGCGAACGCTCCCGCGACCTTAGCGTTAACTATAATTTCGGCTTTGGCAAATGGTTTTCGCCGTATATGGGATGGCGACTTGTCTTCAACGGCGGTCCGCTCCATTGGGAAGACCATGGCATGAACAAGGCCAAATATGTGGGCGCCAATGTCGACTTCATGTGGGATATGTTCAACTCCCTTGGAGGCGTCAACTCCAAACGCGTGTTCTCTATCGTGCCTTTCATCGGCCTTGGCGGAACCTATCTGTTCGATCAGAAGCCTGCCGGCGATATCATAGGCCGCGACGGCAACCACAAGGACAGCTCCTGGACACTCCCCGTATCGGGTGGTCTGCAGTTCCGCTTCCGTCTGTGCAAATATGTCGATTTCTTTGCTGAAGCACGCGCATCGTTCTACGGCGACAACTTCAACAATATTGCCTACGGCTATCCTGTGGATATCAACGTAACCGCCAATGCCGGTTTCACAATCACTTTCGGCGGCCGCGACTACCAGTCGTACAATCCCTGCGATTACCTGGGCTATATAAACAATCTTAACGGTCAGGTCAACGACCTTCGCGGCGCCCTTGCCACTACTGCCGCCGCTCTCGCCGCTGCCGAAGCACAGCTCCCGTGCCCCGAAGTCGTTGAAGCCGAGACCACCGTTGTCGAAGCCGCTCCTCTGATGGCAACCGTCCGCTTCTCGCTCAATTCGTCGAAGATCACCGACACCGAAATGGTCAATGTCTACAACATCGCCGAATGGATGAAGGCTAATCCCGAACAGAACGTCGCCATCGTAGGCTACGCTGACAAGGATACCGGCACAAGCGCATACAACATGGGTCTGTCCAAGCGCCGCGCTCAGGCCGTCTACGACACTCTGGTCAATAAATACGGCATCAATCCCGACCGTCTCGCCATCCAGGCCGAAGGTTCCGATGTTCAGCCCTACGACGTCAACAACTGGAACCGTATCGTAATCTTCAACGTAGCTCAATAAACAGCAATCCCACTATAATCTGTCCGCTCCGTGGCTTCCGGCTCCGGGGCGGATTTTTTTTGTGCAAGGCTTTCATAAGGCTTTTGTGAGGCTTTTGACCCTCTATATTTGTCTGTTTGGGCAAAAATGCCTACTTTTGCAATCCCATACTCACTCAGGAATTTCAGCTATTCAATTTATTGAATCATGAAGAAGAAAATCATCAATGCTCTGGCACATTCATCCCTGATAAGGGCATTTGTCGCCAAGCCATCGCCAAAATGGATGGTTCTGCTTGCCGACCTTGTTCTGATTGCTTTCAGCTGCGGCCTTACACTTGCTTTCGGTTATCACTACACTTACGGCGATTCGTTTTTCTATTCACCTCTCGCGCGTGCAATCTTTGAATTCGTCACTTATGCCGTTCTTGCAATATGTTTCGGCACAAGCCGGTATATTATCCGTCTGTCGGTAATCGAAGACACATACAGGCTTGTGCTGCTGGTGATTTCGGCATCTTTGCTTCTTACGGCTGCGTCGCTGGTAAGCTATATGGCGGCCGGTTTTTTCTATTTCAGCATATGGAATATATTTATTGTGGGCGTGATGTCGTTCACACTGATGCTTCTGATGCGTCTGGCCATAAAGTATATGTATATACAGGTGTCGAGCGTGGATACAAGCAAGAAGCGTGTCATAGTGCTCGGTTCGGCTATCAATTCGTTCTTTCTGGCTTCGGCGCTCAAGAGCGAGTTCGAAGGCCGCTTTGATCCGGTAGCGCTGCTCAGTCTCGCTCCCAAGCATATCGACAGTACTGTCAACGGTATTCCCATCGTGCCTTTCGACCCCGAGACGGTAGGCGAGGTATTCGCGTTCTACAAGTGCGATACGCTGCTCTTCCTGTCGACACAGCTCGAACTGATGCGTTCGGGTACGGCCGATGTCTTCCTCCGCAACCATATAAAACTGCTGATGCTCAACCAGGTCGAGGAATTCGATCTCAACAGCAAGACAATGCCCGCTCTCTCGACCCATATCCACGACATACGCATCGAGGATCTTCTCGGCCGTGAGACCATACACACCGACAATCCGAAGATACGCAGCGTGATCAAGAACCAGGTAGTGATGATTACAGGTGCGGCCGGTTCTATCGGCAGCGAGATCGTGCGCCAGGTGGCAGCCATGGAGGCCAAGGAGATTGTGCTCCTCGACCAGGCCGAGACTCCTATGCACGACATGCAGCTCGAGCTCGAGTCCACCTTCCCCGACATGCGCATCCATCTCTTTATCGGCGACGTGGCAAACCGCGAGCGCATCGAGCGTGCTTTCGTCAAGTATCATCCGCGCTATGTGTTCCATGCGGCCGCCTACAAGCATGTGCCCATGATGGAGCGCAATCCGTCGGAGGCTGTGCTCACCAATATATTCGGTACCAAGAACGTAGCCGACCTGTCGGTGAAGTACGGTGTCGAGAAATTCGTGATGATATCGACCGACAAGGCTGTAAACCCCACCAATATCATGGGCGCATCGAAGCGTATCGCCGAGATATATGTGCAGTCGCTCTTCTACCACCTGCGCAATACCAGCGACGAGCCTTCCACCCGATTCATTACCACCCGCTTCGGCAATGTGCTCGGCTCCAACGGTTCGGTGATACCCCTCTTCCGCCGTCAGATAGAGCAGGGCGGTCCTGTCACCATCACTCACCGCGACATTATCCGCTACTTCATGACCATCCCCGAGGCATGCTCGCTGGTGCTCGAGGCCGGTATCATGGGTAACGGAGGCGAAATTTTCGTGTTCGACATGGGTCAGCCTGTCAAGATATGGGATCTGGCGGAGCGCATGATATCGCTGTCGGGTCTGCAGGTTGGCAAGGACATCGAAATCGTCGAGACCGGTCTCCGTCCGGGCGAAAAACTCTACGAGGAGCTGCTCAACGAAAAGGAACATACCATAGCCACACATCACAAGAAGATAATGATAGCGCGTGTGCGCACCTACAGCTTCAAGGATGTGACCGAGCATCTGGAGCGCCTCGAGAAATGCCTGCACCGCGGTCCGAGCCACGACATCGTGGCCGAGATGAAGCACATGGTGCCGGAATTCAAGTCGAACAACTCTATCTATCAGGAAATTGACTCGGAGCTGTCTACCGAAGACGGCAGCGAGAACATGACCGAAATACAGGTAACCAACGCATGAAACGTACTCTTATAATTTTCTGTATGGCAGCGGCATTGTCGCTGTCATCTTTTAATGTCCGGGCCCAGAGCCTCAAGGACATTCTTGGCAACCTCGCAGGGTCGGTGGCTTCCGGCGATTCCACATCGTCGTCGAATCCGCTGGGCAAGCTTGGTTCCATACTTGGCAATGTAGTGGCAAACGACAAGTTTACCATCGACGATCTCGTAGGGAAGTGGGACTATGTTTCGCCTGCCGTATCGTTCCAGTCGGACAATGCCCTTAAGAAAATCGGCGGAGCCGGTGCGGCCACTGCCGTGGAAGACAAGCTGGCGCCGTACTACAAGACTCTCGGTCTTACCAGAACGTCGCTTACTGTCGATGCCGAACACAATTTTACGATGAAACTCGGTGTGGCGCAGCTCAAGGGTACCATCGAAAAAGATGATGAGTCGGGCGATCTGATATTTGCCTTCAATGCTTTCGGCAAGGTGAGTCTGGGCAAGGTGAGCGCGCATGCCACCAAGGCAGGCTCCACTCTCAACCTCACATTCGATGCCACACGGCTGGTGCAGATATTGACAAAAGTTGCCGGTGTGCTCAACAACGCCACGCTGAAAGCCGTTACCGATCTGGTGAATTCCTACGACGGTATATATATGGGTTTCAAGCTTAAGGAAAGCGTAACAAAGCTCTGACAGGGACACGATAATAACACGAGGCTGCGGCTTACCGGCGACTACCGGAAGTGCCGCAGCCTCGCCGTTTATATGTTGTTAGCCCGCTTTTATATAGCGGCAAGTTTCTGCGAGGGGGTGCCTTTGTCGGCGGCAGCGCGGTTGAGCACTTCTATGGCGAACTCGAGTATGGTGTCGATGCCGTCGGCTTCCCGCTCGGGATCCATGTCGATTTCGCCTCCGGGGCTTGGTTCCACTCCTTGCTCGGTGAGGTGCATTTCGGCATCGTAGACCGGAGAGGCCGAGAACCGCACGGCCCATCCGCACGGTATTTCCGACGAGAATGGCATGCCGCTGCCTCCGCCGGTGATGTCGCCTATTACTGCTACGTGGGGCAGCGATTTCATCACCGATACAAAGTTGTTGGCAGCGCTGAAGGTGCTCCGGTTAGTGAGCACGATCACCGGCTTGAGCCAGCGCACGTGGTTTTGTGCCGGGTCGTAGTAGTAGGCGTAGGGCTTGGAGAAGTCGCTGTGTCCCGGGCCGGTCTTGTGGCTGATATAGCCCGCGCAGATGCGCTTGTCGAGGAAGCGCGACACCAGGCGCTCCACATTGGTCATGTCGCCGCCGCCGTTGTCGCGCACGTCGATTATGAGACCGTCGGTCTCGCGCATGGAGTAGAGCATCTCGTCGATAAATGAATCGCCGAACGACTGCGAGAACGAGCCGTAGTACATGTAGCCTACGTTGCGGTCTTCGAGAATCTTGTATATTACGCCGTTGCCCGAATAGTAGTCGAAGTCGAGGTAGTGTTCCTGTATGAGGCGCAGATTGAAATTCTGCGGGTAGTCGCTCCACCATTTCCGGTAGTACGACACATTGAACCACGATATAAGGTTGGTATGGCCGTCGCGCAGCTCATCGAGCATGGCGGCGAGGTGGAAAAAGTATGTCTTGTTGTCCCACTCGGTGTCGATTTCGGCCCGGTAGCGCTGTCCGATGGCGTTCCAGTCGATGTCTTTGCTTTCGAAGAAGCAATAGTGCTCGTCGAGAATAGTCCATAGCGCGTCGAAATTGCCGTAATAGTCGTTGTCCCAGGATTCGATGGAGTGGCAGCCCCCCAGTCCGGCAGCAATGGCCGTTGCGGTGGCCGCTGCCGCGATGTTGCGGTATATAGTCTTGAAGTTCATGTCAGTAGAGGGCGTTAACTATTTTTACATCGCCGGGTACGGTGGTTTTCGGTCCGATCGACAGCCATTCGCACACGATACCGATTACGGCACTGTGTTCTATCCGGCGGGTGACTATATGCGAGGCTTTTGTCGAGAGTATGTTGCAGCGGTAACCGAGCCGCATGGTAGTGCGTCCGAAGCGAAGATCGGCGGTGAGCAGATTGTTGAGCCCGAAATAGTTGCCGGGCCAAGCTCCGCGCACAAGGTTCTTGTGGTTGCCGAGATATATCTCGTAGTATAGCTCGCCGTAGGCCGGTGAGAAGAAAATGCCAGTGAGGGGCAGCTCGGCCTGATATCGGAGGCATACCGGCAGCGAGGCAAGACGGGTGTTCCACGACAGCGAGCCGAGGGCGTTGACGGTCCATGCGGCTTTGGCGGCCACTGGATTGTTGCTGTTGCGAGGATTGTAGAATGCACCCAGGTCTATGCCGGTGCTTCCTCCGGCGCTTACGGTCCAGCCGTCGGCCAGACGCCAGCGGTGGGCCATGCCCCATCGAATATCGAGGTCGATATTCCACATGCGCGCATTACGGGCCGGATTATTGGTGCGCTGCAGGGCCAGGCGCCCCTGGAGCTGCATTACCCATCGTTCGGGCGAGAAGCGCATGGCCTGCATGCGTTCATAGCCCAGGGCTATGTTCCAGCCGGAGTGTTTGAGGGGAGACAGATATGTTTCGGCCAGATGCGCCGAGCCGGCCTCAAGCGTGTAGGCCGAGAGAACCGGGCGTTCGACGGTCTGGGCGCCAAGAGGCATTGCCGCCATCGCAGCGATGGCAGCCAGTGCGATATTAAGAATTTTCATTGTCGAAATCGGAGAAGAGACGTTCCTGGCCCACGATGCTGTCGCGGATCTGCTCGTCGGACATATCGGGCTCGGTTTCGACCGGTTCAGTCGGCGCGGATTCCTCGGGGTCGGACTCTGTGGCGTCGGGGCGTTTGGGTTCGAGTTCGATTATGTCGTCGAGCGTCCATGTGGTGAGGCGTTTGCCTCGGGCCTTGAACGATTTGACGCCTATGAATTCTTCGGCATCGATTGTCATGGGAGGCCGGGCCGCATCGTCGCCGCCGAAGCGGAGCTCGAACATGGGAGCGTCGTGGTCGGAGAGTTTCAGCAGGCGCGAGCGGGCGTCGTCGCCGATGAAGCGCTGGTGCCGGGCCGAATCCTCGAATGTGAAGCGTTTGAGATATGGATAGCCCTGCTCTGCATCGAAGAGAGCGGCTGTCCACACCTGTTTGGGCCGGAATTTCTCGATGAGCAGTATCTGGTCCTCGTAGTGGTTGGTGACGTCGAAGTTCGTGGTGTAGAATTCGCCCGAGGGCAGCAGAACCAGTATGCGGTCGTTGCCGGCAAATTCGCCCAGGAAGTTTCCGCGGCCGTCGTAGTTGAGTCGCATCACATCGGGGTCGAACCACACTTCACGGCCGCCGAGAGTCGATGCTCCGCGTTCTTTGAGCGAGAAGCGGTGTACTTCGTTCTTGGTCACCAGATTGCCTCGGGCTGCGCGGCCTTTGATGTCGAGTTTGCCGAAATCGACATCGAACGTCAGGTTCTTGAGGCGCAGCTTGGGCTTGAGTGTCACCTTTACGACCTCGGCCTCGCCGTTGGGGTTGGCCGTGAACCATGCCACACGCGAGCCTGATGTGCCCTGGGTGAGGTCGTACTCTTTGTCGCGTGTGAGGCCGGTGGCGGCGAAGCGCTTCATATAGTAGACGCCTCCGCGGCCGTTCTGATATATTACATTGTAGATGGTGCGTGTGTCGTTTCGCTTGAATACGTTGATATACAGCACGTTTTTACCCACAGACAATTTTTCCTGCACGCGCACTATCTTATACCGTCCGTCGCGGTAGAATATGATGATATCGTCGATCGTGGAACAGTTGCACACGAATTCGTCTTTTTTGAGCGACGTTCCGATGAAGCCTTCCTCGCGGTTGATATACAGCTTTTCGTTGGCTTCGGCCACTGTGGCGGCCTGTATGTTGTCGAAGCTTCGTATGGCTGTGCGGCGCGGGTAGGCGGCTCCGTATTTGTTTTTGAGGTAGGTGTACCACTCGATGGTCACATCGTCGATATGCTCGAGGCGGTCGAGGGTCTGCGATATTTTGGCGCGGAGGTCGAGCAGCACTTTCTCCGCTTCGTCGGAGTTGAAGCGGAGTATGCGTTTCATTTTTATTTCGAGAAGTTTGAGGATGTCGTCGCGGGTCACCTCGCGGGTGAGCGACGGCTTGTAGGGCTCGAGGCGGCTGTCGACATGGGCTATGGCGGCGTCGAGGTCGGGGGCCTCTTCGTACTGGCGGTCCTTGTAGATGCGTTCTTCGATAAATATCTTTTCGAGCGATGCGTCGAGCAGTTTTTCGCGAGTCTCGGCCAACACGACCTCGAGCTCCGAGCGAATGATGTTGCGGGTGGTGTCGACGCTGTGCCGGAGGACATCGCTCACGCCGAGGAAACATGGTTTTTTATCGCGTATCACGCAGCAGTTCGGCGATATGTTTACCTCGCAGTCGGTGAATGCATAGAGGGCGTCGATAGTCTTGTCGCTCGAAGTGCCGGGAATAAGATGTACGAGAATCGATGCCTCGGAAGCGGTGTTGTCTTCTACTTTTCGGATTTTGATCTGTCCGCGTTCGAAAGCCTTCAGAATCGATTCGATAAGAGCCGCCGAAGTCTTGCCGAAAGGCAGCTCGGTGATATTGAGTGTTTTGGAATCGATTTTTTCGATTTTTGCGCGTACTTTCAGCGCGCCTCCGCGGCGGCCGTCGTTGTAGCGGCCTACGTCGATAGTGCCGCCGGTGGCGAAGTCGGGGTAAAGCTCGAAGTCCTCGCCGCGTACGCATGCTATCGAGGCGTCGAGCAGTTCGTTGAAGTTATGAGGCAGAATCTTCGACGACAGGCCCACTGCTATGCCCTCGGCACCCTGTGCCAGCAGCAGGGGGAATTTGGCGGGGAGAGTCACCGGTTCGCGCTTGCGTCCGTCGTAGCTCAGGGTCCATTCCGTAACTTTGGGATTGAACAGGACTTCGGATGCGAAGAGGCTCAGTCGCGCCTCGATGTATCGGGCGGCGGCTGCAGCGGTGCCGGTGAGTATGTTGCCCCAGTTACCCTGGGTCTCTACCAGAAGATCTTTCTGACCGAGCTGCACCAGGGCATCTTTGATGGATGCGTCGCCGTGAGGGTGGTACTGCATGGTGGTGCCCACGATGTTGGCCACTTTGTTGAAGCGTCCGTCGTCGATGGTCTTCATGGCATGCAGTATGCGTCGCTGCACCGGTTTGAGACCGTCTTCTATTTCGGGCACGGCACGCTCCAGAATCACATACGAGGCATATTCCAGAAACCACGTCTGGTACATGCCGCGCAGATGATGGCGGATAACATCGTTTGCCGCGGTGTATGGCCGCGTCGGGGTGCGCGATTCTGTTTCGTCGGTTTCCTCGGATTCTTCGGCTTCTTCGCCGGTCTCTTCGCCGGGTTCAACGTAGGAATCGGTGTCGTCTAAGGGAGTTTCAGGGAGATTTTCAGGGTATATATCGTCGTTTTCTTCACTCATTGCAGGCGTAAATTGGCTTTATCCTACAAAAATAGCAAAAAAAATCGAAAATACATTATCAGAGTCCGCACATTTGGCTTACATTTGGCGGCTAAAAAGGTGAACCGGCGGGAAATGTGAGGGTGCCGTTGTCTACGGCACGGTCGTAGAGGTCTTTTAGCAGGCGTGCGTCGTAGGTCATGCGGTTGCGGGTGAGCAGGCGCTCGCGTATCATTGGCTCGGCGGCCTCGAATGGCAGCGGGGCACCTGCCGGCAGATAGTCCGACACGTGGAGAAGGTATGTGAAGCCGTCCTGCGACACATCGAGAGGACGCCCTGCCCGCAGGAAGGCGTCGGGCGACGGTATGTCGGCGGGTATGCGTTTCTCTATCTGTTCCCAGTCGATCCAGCGCTCGCGGAAATAATCGTAGTGGAGGGCCGTTTTGGGCGCTTCCTTTTCGAGACGGTCCATATCGGCCGCTTTCACCGAGGTGTATAGGCGTTTGAGCAGGCGAAGATTTGATGCATCGTCGGGGACCTTGAGGTATACGCCCCTCACGAGCGGTCGTTCCAGCCGGAATTCGCTCTTATGGCTGTCGTAGTAGGCCAGCAGAGTATCTTCCGAGAAGAAACCGTCGGCCTGAGTGGCCATGGCGCGACGATACTGGCTCATGATGAGGTTCTGGCGGTATTCCGCCGTGAGCCTGTCGATTTCAGCGATGTCGAGAGCGTCGGTGGCGACCCGCTCGATTAGCCGGGAGTCGATCCACCGGCGTATGTAGGCGCGTGCGAATGCCGTGCTGTCGTCGGCCGACAGGCCTCCGGGCAGAGCCTTGCGCAGATCGGAGCGTGTGAGCGCGGTTTTGCCCACGGCGGCAATTATGTCGCCGTTTTTATTTGCCCGGTCGGTGTCGGAGCATGCCGACAGAATCGACAGGGCAAATATGAGCAGAGCGCACTTTTTCACTTTTTGGTTTTTAGGCTTTTGAAGACTTTGTTGTTGACCTTAACCTTATATTTTTTGTGGAGGTCTTTTATCCACTCCTTGTCGAGGGCGGCCTGATAGTCGGTGAGGGCGCTTCCGCGGACATCGGCAGCTTCTTCGGGCGCGTCGATGATGCGGCCCTGATAGGCGGCATAGCATTTCCAACGCGAATTCTGTGTGTCGGCGGGACGTGAGGCACCGAAGCCCAGGTAGTCGGTAATGGCATTTTCGCCTTTGGCCGCAACTACGCGTTCGATCTTGATGTCGCGTCTGAAGTGGTCGCGCATCTGACGCACGAATTCGGTCGGTATGTCGGTCGATAGTGTAGCCGCATAGTCGAGTGCGCTGCGGAGCGTGGAGTCGTTGGCGGCGAAGATAACGTAGCTTTTGAACTTGGGAGTGTCCCACTTATAGTCGGCGGTGTGGGCGCGGAAGAATTCTTCGAGGCCTTCGGTGTCCTTGGCTGCCTTGTCCCATACCTTGCGGTTGGAAACCTCGTAGAGCAGGATGCCGTCGTGGTATTCGTTGAGCAGATTGCGGAAATCGGGATTCTCGGCGGCCAGACGGGCACGCTCCTTTTCGATGAGCATGTCGTCGAGAAGGTCGGAGGTGGCGTCGGCGATAGCTTTGGCCGGGTTGGCGGGCATCTGTATGTCGGGCACGCGGCCGATGGCGTCGATGGCAGTGATTTGGCCGCCGTCGAATGTTGCGACAACGGGATTGATCTGCGAAATGCGGCTTATGGCAGCCGAATCGCATACGCCGTTGTTTTCGCTGATGATGACGTTGACACGGTCGAGAGCGGCCTGCGAGATGTTGGCTTTGTAGGCCTTGCGTAGACGGGCCAGAACGGCTTTTTCGGGAAGTGTGCCGCGCTCGTCGGAGGCTATCTTGGCTTCGATGCCCTCGCGGAGCTGTTCGAGCGGAGCTATGCCGCGGTGGTTGATGCGGTGTATGATGTGCCAGCCGAAGGCTGTGCGCACGGGTTCGGAAACGGCACCGTCGGCGAGCGCAAACGATGCGCTGTCGAATTCGGCAACCATGGCTCCGCGGCCGAACCATCCGAGTTTGCCGCCTTTGGATGCCGAACCGGGATCTTCGGAGAACCGGCGTGCAAGATCGCCGAAGTCGGCGCCATTCTTTATAAGTGTGTATATGGAGTCGGCGGTCGCTTTTTTTGCCTCTGCGGCAGCCTCATCGAGGCCGCGAGTGAGCAGCAGTATATGCTCGGCTTCGACTTCACCCTGTGCGGGTGTGCGTTTTTCCACGCGTATAAGATGATATCCCATTCCCGAGTTGACCACGCCCGAGACTGCTCCGGGTGCAGTGGCGTAGGCAGCTTCCTCGAATGCCCACGGGAAACGTCCGGGCACCACATATCCCATCAGGCCGCCCTGCTGAGCGGAGTAACGGTCGACCGACATCGAGCGGGCCGCATCCTCGAAGGTGGTTGTGCCTGCCGCGATGGCAGCCCGAACCGAGTCGAGACGGGCAATATTGCCGGGCTGGAGCGGGAGCATGATATGGCTGGCCAGTACATCGTCGGCGTAGTGCGCGTAGGCCTGCTGTACCAGACTTTCGGCAACGGAATCGTCGCGGAAGTACGGCTTGGCAAGATCTTTTATGAAGCTGTCGTACTCCGACTGGAATTCGGGAGTGTTGTCGAGGCCTTCGTGGAGGGCGTCGGCTACTTTCAGCTTGTAGTTGATGAACATACCCAGATACTCGTCGAGGCTCTGTGGCTGCATCTGCTGGGTGTTGTTCTTGTTGTAAAGATATTCGAATTCGCTTACGTGCACGTCCTTGCCGTCGACAGTCATGAGTACCGGATCGTTGCCTGCGGCGTGGACTGCGGCGGCAACACATATGGCGGCAAAGCCAAGGATTTGTCGTTTAGTCATCTTAGAAAAATTAAAAATGCGGCGCGCCGCCTGGATTAGGAACGGCGCCCCACATTATAGATAACGCGTGTGCGCGGGCTTTATTGTCTGGATGCGCTGTAGTTCGGCGCTTCGCTTGTTATGGCCACGTCGTGGGGGTGGCTTTCGGCCACACCGGCGTTGGTGATACGGGTGAAGCTTGCATGGTGGAGAGCCTCGATGTTGGGCGCGCCGCAGTAGCCCATGCCGGAGCGGAGTCCGCCGAGCATCTGGTATACCACTTCGTAGAGCGAGCCTTTGTAGGGCACGCGGGCTGCGATGCCTTCGGGCACGAGCTTCTTGACGTCGGTTTCGCCGGCCTGGAAGTAGCGGTCCTTGGAGCCGCGCTCCATGGCTTCGAGAGAGCCCATGCCGCGGTATGTCTTGTATTTACGTCCGTTGTAGATGATGGTGTCGCCTGGGCTTTCTTCGACACCGGCGAGCATGCCGCCGAGCATCACTGCATGGGCACCTGCTGCAAGAGCCTTGACGATATCGCCCGAGTAGCGGATGCCGCCGTCGGCGATCAGGGGAACGCCGGTCCCTTCGAGGGCCTTGGCTACGTCGTAGACAGCGGAGAGCTGGGGCACACCCACGCCGGCTATGACGCGTGTAGTGCAGATGGAGCCCGGACCGATGCCAACCTTGACGCCGTCGGCGCCGTTCTCGACCAGATAGCGGGCAGCGTCGCCGGTGGCGATATTACCTACCACGACGTCGATATCGGGGTATTTGGCTTTGACGGCCTTGAGTACGCCAATCACGCCGCGCGAGTGGCCGTGGGCCGTGTCGATGACAATGGCGTCGACACCGGCTGCGACGAGAGCGTCGACGCGTTCCATGGAGTCGTTGGTGACGCCTACACCGGCGGCGACACGCAGACGGCCCAGAGAGTCCTTGCAGGCGTTGGGTTTGTCTTTGGCTTTGGTGATATCTTTATAGGTGACAAGACCGATGAGTTTTCCTTTGCTGTCGACCACGGGAAGCTTCTCGATTTTGTGCGACTGAAGGATTTCGGCGGCTTCTTCGAGCGATGTTGCCTGAGAGGTGGTGACGAGATTTTCGCTTGTCATGACCTCGTCGATGGTACGCATGGGATTCTTCTCGAATCGGAGGTCGCGGTTGGTGACTATGCCTACCAACAGGCCTTCGTCGTCGACAACGGGTATGCCGCCGATGTGGTATTCGGCCATCATGCGCAGGGCGTCGGCCACTGTGGAGCCGCGGCGTATGGTCACGGGGTCGTAGATCATACCGTTTTCGGCGCGTTTTACGGCGTGTACCTGGCGTGCCTGCTCCTCGATGGTCATATTTTTGTGTATGACACCCAGACCGCCTTCGCGGGCGATGGCGATAGCAAGCTGTGCCTCGGTGACGGTATCCATGGCCGCCGACACAATCGGAACGTTAAGGGTGATGTTGCGGGAAAAACGTGTAGCCAGCGATACTTCGCGCGGCAGTACTTCGGAATAAGCCGGAATCAGAAGGACGTCGTCGAAAGTAAGACCGTCCATCTTCACTCTATCTGCAATAAACGACATATTGATATCGGTGTTTTTTATTGCATGCAAAGGTAAGGATTTTTCGGCGTTCTGCAAAATCAAACTTTTCTGCATTTCGATAATATCCGCGAATTGCCCTCCGGGGAGCAGCCCTTCTGTTCAATCGGGCATGTAATAGAACGTTTTTTTGACCGTATGAGAAAAATGAGCTATCTTTGCCGCGCGGTAAGCAACGCAGAGGTGTTCCAACTTGCCATACATATTATTTTGAGAGGCTTTATCTCTCAAAGGTGTTATTGAAACTTTCCTCAAGTCCAAATCTCGCAAATTTGTAAACTATAGCACAGGAAAGTAGAGATAGCACCTGCATCGATTATAGTATACAGAGCTGCCGCACGGCAGCCAGTATGTATATACATAATCGGTGTGGGGCTTTCTTCTTATCTGTGCTTAAGGCAATGCGAGAGCCTGGACTTTGATAAGACGATAAATCCTCACACCTTTTTTGTTTATAATGAATTTTTGGCCGGCGTGCGAGGATTGGCCTGCTATCCGGACAATAGCGATGCGATATGTGAATTTTCGTTTTTTGTTGACGGCTCTGGCCGCGGTACTGATAGTCCTTGGCTCATTTTGGCCGGGGCATGCCGTGGCGGAGTATATCGCGGCAGCGGTGCTGATGGCATCGGCCATGTGGTGGCGTGGCGGACTGCGCGAGATCCGCACCGGAACTATGGATTTCTATGGCTCGATGCTGCTGAAATCGGCATTTGTGGTGTGGTGTCTGGCCCAGGGATGGTATGCAGGTGCTCTTGCGGCTTTTCTGGGGCTGAATCTGACGGTAGATATACAGTTCGGTGTGGTAGGGCTTCATCTGTATTCGACCGACATAAGGCTTAGCATGCCTGAAATCATTGCTGTCAGAGTGTCGGTGCCTCTGGCTGTGTCTGCTACCGGGTTGCTTGCGGCCTGCGGTTATGACGCCGCGGCCAAATGGATCCTGACGGCGGCTTTGACGGCCGATTGTGCGGCGCGCTATTTCCTTTTGCGACGAATAAGGAAAAGAATCTGATATAAGAGAGTGTTTGAATTTAACTTTATGAAATCTTTAGAGGTCTTTCCGGCCTG
>ENA-ORMR01000526-ORMR01000526.1-human-gut-metagenome-genome-assembly--contig:-NODE-526-length-37464-cov-5.864177_pt1 | contig 37464 bp, 36 predicted proteins | sample MGYA00242107_ERZ509003 | MGnify/ENA primary metagenome ERZ509003 (study PRJEB26280, sample SAMEA2338699) | human gut metagenome | biome: human gut; feature: human-associated habitat; material: faeces...
GGGGGGCTTAGATAACGCCGGCGGGCTTTTTCACGCTTCGGGATTATCCCGTTCCGCGTTTACGCTAGCGGAAGTTTTAATTACTCTTGGTATCATTGGTATTGTTGCGGCTATGACGCTGCCTGCAATTACTGCAAATTCAAGAAGAAAAGAATACTCCTCGCGTATAAAAAAATTCTACAGCACGATGCAGCAGGCTATTATGCGCTCAGAAGTTGACAACAGTGAAAGCATTTACTGGGAAAAAACCGATGAAATAAAGGATGAAGAAGGAACATCCGATCAGATTGAAAATGCGAAAGCTAGTGAAAAGTTCTTCAATTCATACATAAAACCATATATAAAGTATCTGTCAGTTAAGAAAAAAACTAATTCAGAAGAAGATAAAGATATAAATTATGAACTAAAAATTACAATGGCTGACGGAACTGTTATGTACTGGCATAATGGTTCATGTATTGATATGAGAATAGATGTAAATGGAAATAAACAACCTAACAAATCAGGCTATGATCAATTTACATTTGTACTGTGCAAAGAACCGACGTCGAAGGAAGCTTGCGGCGGAAATAAACATTTTTGTACGTACTTTCCAATGAGAATTCCAACAAGAGAACAGGCGCTTGCAAAATGTAAAAGTGAACCAGCATACTGTTCTGTAGTGCTTCAATACGATAACTGGGAATTTAAAGATGACTATCCTTTTAAAATATAAAAAAGGAGGCTATTAATGCCTCCTTTAATTTATTAATATCTTTCAAGATACCTGTCAATTTCCCACTGGGAAACATAAGTTCTGAAAGAATCCCATTCTTTTCTCTTTGCAGACATAAACTCATTAAAAGCGTGTTCACCAAGGGCAGCTCTTGCAACAAGAGATTTGTCCATTTGTTCAAGAGCCTCTGCCAAGCTTCCCGGAAGCGCATCAATTCTTTGTTTTTTGCGTTCTTTTGTTGTGAGTTTATAAATATTGCTTTCAACAGGAGCCGGAGGATCAATCTTATTTCTAACCCCGTCAAGGCAAGCCTCGAGAATTGCCGCGAAAGCCAAATAAGGATTACATGCAGGGTCCGGTGAGCGTAGCTCAACCCTTGTTGCATTACCGCGTTTTGCCGGAACTCTTAAAAGTGCGCTTCTGTTTGCCAATGACCAGGCAAGGTAAACAGGAGCTTCATACCCCGGAACCAGACGCTTATAGCTGTTAACTGTCGGGTTTAATATTGCAGTTATGCTTCTGACATGTTTAAGCATACCGCCGATTGAATATTTTGCAATATTTGAAAGTTGATATTCCGCCTTATCATCATAAAAGGCATTTTTGCCGTCTTTAAACAGCGAAACATTGCAGTGCATGCCAGAACCGTTAATACCGAAAATCGGTTTAGGCATAAAAGTTGCATGAAGCCCATGTTTTGCTGCAACAGCTTTAACAGCTACCTTAAAAGTTGCAACATTATCAGCAGCTGTCAAAACATCTGTATATCTAAAATCCACTTCGTGTTGACCGTCAGCAACTTCATGGTGGGAAGCCTCAATATCAAAACCCATTTCCTGCAATACAAGAACTATATCAGAGCGCACATCTTCACCCAGATCTTCAGGTCCTACATCATAATAACCTGCCTTGTCCTGAGTAGAAGTTGTAACATTTCCGTCTTTATCTTTTGCAAAAAGGAAAAACTCGGCTTCAGGTCCAACATTCATAGAAAATCCCATATTTTCAGCTTCTTTCATAACACGCTTCAAATTACAACGGGGACATCCTTCAAAAGGAGTTCCGTCTGCGTTGTATATATCACAGATTAACCTTGCTGAATTAGCCCCATCCTGATTCCTCCAAGGTAAAATCTGGAAAGAATTTTTATCAGGATAGAAAAACATATCAGAAGTTTCAATACTTCTAAATCCTTTTATAGAAGAGCCGTCTAACATAATCTCATTATTCAAAACTTTTTCAATATGCTGGGATGGAATAGTCATATTTTTTACCTGTCCGTTTATATCAACGAACTGGAGTTTTATAAACTTAATATTATATTCTTTTATAAGGCTCTTTATATCATCATCAGAAAAACTTTTGTTATCTAACCTAGTATGCTTAAATTCTTTCATCAAAACCTCTTTCCTTATTTTTAATAATTCTGATTAATTCAGACACTCTACGTATCTTATTAGAATACTTTTTTTGAAAAAGGTCAAGCAAATTTATATTAAGATTGTATAAAGACGCGGGTTTCAGGGATAAAGCATCTAATAATTTATTAATTAAAAATAGAACATTTTGACAATTTTTCTAAAAATTTGCAATAAAAAACCCTATCTTTCGATAGAGTTTGGAATTCTTTTTGTAATTCCTCGTGTGTGTAGAAGGTTAGTGTGTAGTAGGTAGTGTAAATAGTAAGTGTATGTTTTATATCTCGTGTTTATTTAATTCTGATTGCTTACATATTAATAAAGTATTTTCACTTTATATAATTGCTATATACACACCATATATTTACACTTCTTAACATTTCTACAGCACAATTTTCGGAAACACAAGTGTGACAAACTTTTCATAGTCGTCTTTATCGAAGAAGCCGACGGAAAACTCAGCAATATTTTCACCCAATTGCTGTGCATCAGGAACTTCAAGAGGCGGACCCGCAGGAGTTGAGCGCGCCGGATTTTTAGGATTTGAAATTACCCCAACACTTCTCAAAAGTGTAACAGAGAGCGTGTTTTCAAATACTTCGTATTCGGTAAGCCCTTTTGTAATAATCCCAAACCCCTGAGCGCCGACATATCTCTGCATTGGAGCAAAGTTAGTTTTTGCCTCAATACCGCGTTTTTTTGGAAGATTTTTTCTAATATCATAAAAAGGATTGAATTTCCTTTCTATTATAGTATTCATGTCCTCAGAAAAGGTTGTATGAACAGGTTCCGGCAGAATAAAACGAACCTGCCATAAATGATTTTTTAAGGTATTATTCCATTTTATACTAAAGTTAATAAGTTCATGAAAACTAACACTAACATCAAAAAAGCTTGTTTTAATTAACAATTTACCGTCATGTTCTGATGAATACAGGATTTCTGCTTTTTCTCCTTTATCATCCTCAACAGGTCCGAAGTTATAGGTATCACCTTCATCTCTACAGCGGTAAAATTCAACGCCAACTTTTCTGGTACCGCTTGTAATCTCTAAGCCGGTTGTTCCATCCAGATTTTTAATCACATCAAGCTTTAAGTCTGCTGAGGTTTTAGTTTTCCTGCGAAGTACATAAATATCAGTGAAATCCTCTGTAACCGGAATTCGCTGTGTGTCATACAAAAGACTGCTCTCAAAACCTCTAAAATGCGATATAACATCACAGTCAGGTTTCAGTTCAGTACTCTCAAATTCATGGGCATCTGAGGATTTATGCTTAAGCCGCAATTCTTCAATAATTGTATTTGCTATCTGGAGAATTTTTTCATATCTTGTAATGTTTTCCCTGTGGACCAAATCGGTCGAACAGCCGCAAATACCATCGTGAGCCTGATTTTTTAATAATAACTTATAAGCATACTCAATAACATTACGATAAGCGTTTCCATGTTCCTTTTGGAGCCTGTCCGCTTCTGAAAGGAGATATGTACATTTAATATTATACTGCTTCAGCTTCATACGCGCAGAATAGCTTCCCGGCAGAATAAAAGTCTTGCTATTATCACGCAGTTCATCATTCCATTCAAACCTGCCGAAATTATCTTTGACGAGTTCAAAATATTCAAAAGGCGACCCGAGTGTAATTTCATAATCCGCTAAAAGATTATTAACTTTTGCAATCTGCTCATCAATATCAGGCTCCACGCCCAGATGATCCGCTCCAACAGGCAAAAGCAGGACATCGGAAGACATCTGTGCAATTTTATCAAGATTTTCCTTAAGCAGCTGCGCCTTTTCCTCTATGGACATTTTGGCTGAAAATATATCCATAAAATAACCTCTGATAAGGTTAACTGTTTTTATCCCGTTAAAAGTAAACTCTGACGGAATATCACCGCATCCGCGCCAGACAACACATTTATCAATACCAAACTTTTTAAACAACGGCGGAATATTTCTGCTGTGCCCGAACGTATCGGCAAGATAGCCTATGAAATCAGTACAGCCAAAGTCTTTTGAAATTCTAAGCCCTATCTCTAAATTTTTTTCAAATACAGTTCTGTCAGTAAGAAATTCATCTACAAGCGTATAGCAGGGACCTATAAAAAGCCTTTTGTCTGCAATAAACTTTCTAACATCTTTTTCTCTTTCAGGGCGCATTTCCAGGTAATCAAGCAGCGCAGAAACCTGTCCGTCAAAATAAAATGACGGGATTTTACGGTTTTCAAGCATTTCCAGAACATTGTCAAAAACCCTCAAAAGCCTCAGTCTGAATACTTCAAATTCTCTGTACCATTCCCTGTCCCAATGGGTATGCAGATATGCAATAACTTTCTTTTTCATAAAAATATTATAATATACAAAATAAACTTTGATTAGTTTGTAAAATTCTTTTACATTATTTAAAATAGCCTTATCAGGGAATAAAAAACACAAACAAATCAGCTATCCTCAAAGCAAATCAGAGGAGAAGATTATGAAAAAATTACTGTTGTTATTAGTCGGGCTTATTTTTTGTATAGAAGGAGCTTTTGCAGGAACAAGGCATGTCGTAAGAACCTACCAGACACCAAATTATAACTATTTCAGCGCAGACAATGTTCAGCCGCTGCACAGCATAAATAACAATAAACTTACGGAAATGGAACGTTCAATTTTCGGAAAAACATATGAACGCCAGAACTCGAATGCAAGGATTAACCGTCTTGAACAAAGCGTATTCAACCGAACTTATCCCAACAGACCTTTCGATGAACGCTTAAATAATATTATAGTCAATTATAATAATAACAGCAGTTATACTGACAGTTATTCATCTATGCCTGTACCGCGCCAGAGTAGATGGCAGGGGCTTAGAAGCACCTTAGGGTCAATGGTTTTTGGAACAACAACCGGAGTAACTCCGCAGGTAAGTCCTTACTGGCACAGACCTTATTACGCCCCTAACGGCAGGCAGACCGATTATTACGGAAACCGCGGCTGGTATCACAGAAACAACCAAATGGGCAGCGGGTTTGGTGTAAAAATACTTGACTAATAATAAATAATCATTAAATACATATCATACATTTAGATGTTTCAACACCGGTCATTAACCATCATAATAATGGCAAGAGAGTGTAGTCTAAAATGCCTTTTCGTTACAGGTTACAAAAAATTCTGGACTTCAGAATCAGAAAAAAAGAAGAACAACTGCAGGTAGTACAAAAAGCACAGCAGGCAGTATTTGAAGCAGAAGAAAATATCCGCAAAAATAACGAAGAGATACGCGACACTCAAATAAATATGCGGCAGGCAAATCCTATGATGTATGAAACATATGATAAGTATTTAATATACCTCTGGGAGAAAGCCGAACAATTGGAGCAAATAAGGCAGGAAGCACAACGCCGGCTTGATATAGAAAAGCAAAAACTGATTAAGCTGGAACAGGGTGTGAAAGTTCTGGAAAAACACAAAGAGAAGAATAGAGAAGCTTATATTGCCGAAGAAAAAGCCGCAGAGTTAAAACAATTTTCCGAACTTGGCGTCACCCGATTTTTTGCACAAAGCAAAGAAAAACAAGAAGAGGAAGAAAAAGAAGTATTAAGGCAATTAGCACAACTGGAGGAAAATTTATAAATGAATATCGAAACTTCATCAAACGCAGCAACTGCAATATTCCAAAAGTCAGAGCTGGGCAATTCCGCTAAGATACAGAAAACAAACCAAAGCGGAAAATCTTTTAAAGATGAGTTAAACACAGCCTCCGGCGAAGAAACTAAAACTGAAGTAAAAGAAACAGAAAAAGAAGATGCTGATAATGATAAAGTAACAGCAAAACATGATGACAAAAAAGTAGAAAATAAAGAAAATAAAATTGATAATAATAACCAGGATGATTCCCAAAACAATCAATCGCAAAATAACCAGAACGGGCAAAATCAGAATCAACAAACCTACAAAGGCGAAATAAGCACTTCTGATATGATGAAAATACAAAGCGGGAATTTTTCTTCGCTTTCTGATGAAGTTAAAGCTTATTTACAGGCAAACGGCGGTATGTTCGGATTTAATTTAATGCAGGCGACAAGCAGGGCAGAAATTGCAAATATACCGGCATCCGTAGACTACACAAATATTCAAATGTCTGACGGAGATGCGCTCTTCTTTGCAGATCTGGTAAAAAATACTGATATGTCTAATCAGAGTATTGCAAGCGAATTTCAAAAGGCACTTGACAGCGGTAATATACAGCAGGTTCAATCAACCGCAAAAGCTTCAGCAGCTCTTATTGCAGCATTGCAGGAATCCGCTAAAACAAACCAGCCTTTCAGAATTGATTTTGACAAAGATGTTTCCGTCATTATAAAAGTAGATAAGGAAGGCAAAATTAATGCAAACTTTATCCCGGGCGATAAAGCTGTGGAGAATTACCTGAGAAACAATATTGAATTTTTGAAAAACAGATTTAATGAAGAAAACATTGCCTATGGTGATGTAAATTATTCAAAATCAAAGCAGGATAAAGAAGAACAGAAAAAACAAAATAATAAGGAGAACGGTCATGAATGATTCCTTTGTAACCGCACTTAACACACAAAAATCAACGCAGAACTGGATGGATGTCATTGCCGATAACATGACGAATATTTATACACCAGGTTTCAGAGAAAAACAGGTAAATTTTAAAACCTTCCTCGGCGGTGCAATTGCGGATGATTACGACAAAAAGGTCAGCCAGGGCAAATCAACACCGGGGACTTCTAATGAAAACCTCTTTTTAGAAGGTAAAGGCTTCTTCCTGACCAAAACCCCGGAAGGTAAAAGTGTTTACACAAGGTTAGGCGAATTTACATTTGACGGCGAAGGTGTTTACAAAGCTAAAAACGGCAATACCGTACAAGGATACATCTTAAATGATAAAGGTGAAATTATGCAAGGAACAAAATCAATCAGCGCCGACCTTTATCAGGAAACCGCACTAAAAGGCGGAGCCCTTGATATTCCGACAACCAACATAAAAATGTGGATTGACCCTAATAACGGGAAATATCTCGGTAAATATGACGATTACGAAATAAAAAGCGATGGAACAATATATGGTAAGGCAGATAACGGAAAACGTACAGTTCCTCTTTACCGAATTACAACAAGAAACTTCCATAATGCAGCAGCCCTTTACGAAATAAAAGACGGCTACTTTATCGAAACAGAAGAGTCCGGAAAACCATTGCTGGGTTGCGGTGAAATTCGTTCAAGCCTGATAGAAATGTCAAACGCGGACTTTAAAGGAAATATTTCATACTTCCAGATGGCAAAATTACAGCTTGAAATTTCAAACAAACTAATTTCATCAAACAAAGAGCTTCTTGAAGAAGCATTGCGTTTGGTAGGTTCATAAAAAATTACCTTATAATTTTTTAAACTCCATTTACGAAGGGACAGTATATGTCCCTTTTTATTTTTTAGTTATTTCAAGAGAACAATCTATAATCTCTGCGATTATTTTCATTTCTCGATATGTAATAGTTTCATTACGCAGTTTATTTGAAAGATTAGCAAGAGTATAAGTTTTACCAAGACGTTTACCTAGTTTTTCTGCAACAAATTTAAGCGTCAAACCCTTCTGGTACAAAATTTCTTTTAATTCAGTAACTATCCTCATATTAATATCATTGCATATTAAAATGATGTATTTACATAAATACAAAAATGACTTGACATTATTAAATATATAAGTTTAAAATAAATATATATATTTAATATTTTTAAAGAGGGATAAGACATGAATAAACGTGCATTTACACTTGCAGAAGTTCTAATAACACTGGGTATTATAGGAGTAGTAGCATCAATGACACTTCCATCAGTTATAGCCAAATTTAAAAGACAGGAAGCTGCAGCAAGGTTAAAAAAATTCAACTCCATGATGGCACAGGTACTTATACTTTCAGAAAATGACAATGGAAATGTAAACAGCTGGGATATGTCTTTGGTTCCTGAGGAATTCGTAAAAAAATATTTTGCACCATATCTAAAGTATTTAAAAATAGGTTCTAATTTGTCCGGCAGCGCACTAATTTATTTTACAGACGGTAGTTTTTTCAGCATTGCCAAGGGAAGATGCATGGACATATTATTTGATGTGAACGGAGATAACAGACCAAATAAAGAGGGTTACGACAAATTTCGATTTCTCGCCTGCGACAAGACAATTACTGAATGGTGCTCAAATAAAGGCTGGTGTACATACCGCGGAGATAAAACCCCTACAAGAGAAAATGCCTTACGGAGCTGTAAAAGCAATCCGGCTTATTGTTCAAGTCTTTTAGAAATCGACAATTGGGAATTTAAAGATGATTACCCTTATAAGCTTTAAAAATTTTAAGCAAAATTAAGATATTGCTACATTTCAGGTTTTGCGATATTCTGTAATTATGATCAGGCAGTTGAAGTTAAAGGATTACATTTTAATAGACGAACTAACAGCGAATTTTCATGAAGGTTTGAATGTGATTACCGGAGAAACAGGTGCCGGTAAAAGTATTCTGATAAGTGCAATTGACTTGGCTTTCGCATCACGTGTTTCAAAAGAGGTAATCAAAAACGGCTGTGATAAAGCGGTTATTGAACTTACCATTGAAAATGATAAACATAACCTGAAACAGCTTTTTGAAGAAAATGGAATTGATGACTTCGGGTCTGAAATAATACTTTCAAAAGAAATTACACAAAGTTCTGTGCGTACCAGATTAAATGGAACTCTAATAAATCAGGATTTTTTAAAACAGATAAAATCACTATTTCTGGACATACATTCACAACACCAGACATATGTTTTCATGCAGCCAAAATATCATATAAATCTGCTCGATAATTATGCAAAAGATGTTTACGGCAACAACCTTGAAGAATATAAAACACTGTATCAAAAATATCTTGATACAAAAAATTTATTGGAAAAAGCAAAAACTTCAGCAGATACAACAGAATCACAGATAGAATTTTTAAAATTTCAGGTAGGCGAGATTGAAGCTGCTGAAATTCAATCTGAAACCGAAGATGAAGAATTGAACAATGAACTTGAAGTTCTTGAAAATGCAGAAAAACTAAAAGAATTAACCGGAGCATCATACTGGGCAATAAACGGTGACGACGGCTCAATAATGGAAGCACTAGGTAAAATTAAACAAAATATATCAAAAGCAGCATCAATGGATAAAAATCTTGAAGAACTTGAACAAAACCTTATAGATGCAATAGAGAGATTACGCGATACAGGCTCTGAATTAAGGGATTACAGCCAAAATCTGGATAATGATACAGAAAGGCTTAATGAAATACAGGAACGGCTTTTTTTGCTTGATAAATTAAAAAGAAAATACGGAGGAACGCTTGCTGAAGTAATTTCAACAGGGCAAAAGCTGGCAGAAGAACTTGCAGGAATAGAATTTTCAACACAAAATATCGAGGAACTGGAAAAAGAAGTTTCCCGCATTCATGCGGAACTGGTTGAAAAAGCCGCGGTCATTACAGAGAAACGTCAGGATTATGCAAAAGTGCTTTCTGTTTATATTCAAGAAAAACTTGAGCATCTTGAACTTCCTAAAGCACGCTTTGAAATATCAGTCAGCCCGAAAGACCTTTCACCAGACGGTGCAGACAATGTTGAATTCTTAATTTCCACAAACGTATCAGAGGATTTAAAGCCTCTTGCAAAAGTAGCATCAGGCGGTGAAATTTCGCGTGTAATGCTTGCGATAAAGGCTATATTTGCACAATCCGATGATATTGATACTGTAATCTTTGACGAAATTGATACCGGTATTTCCGGCAAAGCCTCGCAAAGTGTTGCGGACGAAATAAAGGCGCTTGCCAAATATCATCAGATTATTCTGATTACCCACCAGCCGATAATTGCGTCAAAAGCAGACAAACATTTTTATGTACGTAAATCCCAGTCTGATGAAACAAAAGTTGAAGTTTATGTATTAACCGGCGAAAACAGAATTAAGGCGCTTGCAGAACTTGCCGGAGGAGATATTAACGAACAATCCATAGAATTTGCAAAATCTCTTGTAAACGCATAAAAAAAGCGAAGCAGCTGCTTCGCCTTTAAATTAATCCTCAATAAAATCTCTAAAATGCAGCAACTCTTTTCTGTGGCGCATTTTTGTAAGAGCAAGGTCTTCTAACTGCCTTATTCTTTCTTTTGAATACCCCATGGCTTTTCCAAGCTGCTCAAGCGTCATCTGGGTTTCCCCGTTAATCCCGAAACGGCAGTTTATAATTTTTTGTTCGCGCTCGTTTAATGTACTTAGCAGGTGATTTATACTGCCTTTCATAGCATTATTTTTTGCCTGAACATCAGGAGCATTATAACTTTTATCTTCAATGTAGTCGCCAACGCACAAGTCATCGGTAACAGGAGTTTCAAGGCTTATTGGTTCTTTTATAATTGCTTTTTTTACAGCCTGAATATTTTTTACGGTTAATCCGAGTTTATCAGCTATTTCAGCATCAGTAGGCTCTCTTCCCAGTTCAAAGGCAAGCGCGGAATACATCTTTTTATATTTGCGGATTTTGTCAGCCATATGAACAGGAATTCTTATAGTTTTTGAATTATTAGCAATAGCCCTCATAATAGTTTGCTTAATCCACCATGTTGCATAGGTTGAAAATTTAAAATTCTTTGAATAATCAAACTTTTCAGCAGCCTTAATAAGCCCGAGCGAGCCTTCCTGCACCAAATCCATAAAAAGCACACCCTGCCCGATATATTTTTTTGCAATACTTACAACAAGGCGAAGATTTGCCTGAACAAGTTTCCGCTTTGCAATCTCGGCTTTTTTGTCCTCTCCCTCTTTTATTTGTTTCCCAAGCTGCTTTTCTTCCTTAGAATTTAAAAGCTTAATTTTACCAACATCTTTAAGATACATCTGCAAAATATCATCCTCTTTTGCAATAGAACTGAATGTTTTCACAGGAGTATCCTCATCCAAATCATCTGTGTCTATCTCTAAGATTTCATCATCTTCAGCAGCCGCAGAAGTTGTAAAGTCACTGTAAAGTGTATCAAGACACTTGGTAGTAGTTTCCAAATTCATAGATAAAAACCTCTCTCATCTTCAAAATAAGTGTAAATGCTACTATAAAATATTTGACGCAGATTAGTAAAAATTGTTGCAAAATTTTTTTCATGCAAAAATAGAGTTATGGACGAAGCCTATAAAAAAGAACTAAAATGTAATAGAATTACAGGAGCCGAAGAATTCAAAGATTATATACGACATCAGGAAAAGAAAAATTTCCTGCCTGGATGCCGCAAAAATAAATATATTCTGGACAGCCACAATTTTTGTAATTTAAAAAACGGACTTTTTACCGCAAACCTGCATGTACATACCCAAAATTCGGATGGGGCATCAGATACAGAAACTATTATGCACCATGCAGAAGCTATTGCACGATATAATTCAAAATTTGGCAGCCCGTTTATGCTTGCAATAACTGACCACGACACAATTGATGGCGCCAAAGAAGCTTTTGAAATATTCAAAAATAATCCGGACCGGTTTCAACACCTTAAACTTATACCCGGTCTGGAAATATCAACCGTAGAAACCAAACTAAAAAACCAGACTGCTCCGGTTGCCATACATTTACTTGTATATGGAATAAATCCTTATGATGTAAGATTAAATGAATTTTTAAAAGAAAAAAGCCGTTTAAAGCTAGAACTGACAAATGAAACAATAAAAAATTTGAATAAAGACCTGTCAGAAGAATTGGGCTTTGAATTTACGCTTTCTGAAGCTGCACTGGTTCATGAAATGATAGCAAAAGGGTTTGATGAAGTAAAAAGACCTTTAATGAAATATACTTCCGGCAAAATCCTTCATAACTTTTACCTTCCTGAAGCAGACTTTACATATGAAAAACCCATAAGAGCGTTTAAACAAATTTTTAAAAGCTCAGAACCATACTACAAGCTATATAAAAAAGCACTTGAACAGTATATAAACTGCAAACTGCCGGAAATTCCTACGGAAATAGAAACCCTTATTAAAAGGGCAAAATCTATTTATGAAAAAGCACATCCAACAATGGATGAAATGCCGGAAGCGTTTTCAGAGTTTGAAGAAACCGTAAAATTTATTTCAAGTCTGGATTACGGCTATATGTCTGTTGCCCATCCGGCAAGGACAAATGTTAGAAATATTAAGGATAATCCTGAAAATATTTTTATAAACATTTTCAAAAATTTTAAATCAGCAGGCACTGAAAGAGCCTGTTTTTATGAAGGACATTACGGTTCTTATGAGGGTGAGAGAACTTTATCACTGCTTCCCTACATTGACGCAGCAGCAGCAAAGTTTAATTTAATCCCTACCGGAGGGTTGGACTCTCATGGCAGGGATATTATTACAAGATGTCCTTATACTTAAATTTATGTAGCTAAATCTGATTTTTTAGGAACAACATTAGAGCTTGATTTAAAGAATGCAATACCAAGGGTCAGCGGACCAACACGCCCAAAGAACATCGTTGCAGTGATAATAAGCTTTCCAATCCATGTCAAACCGGAAGTTATCCCCATACTGAGCCCCACAGTTCCCAGTGCGGACGACGCTTCAAAACAGAGTTCCATAAAAGAAAAATGCTCTGTTAAGCATAAGAAGTAAACAGAAATTCCCAAGAAAGAAAGATAAGTAAAAGCAGCTGCAACAGCAGTAAAAACTCTATTCAAAGGAATATGTCTTTTCAAAAGCGTAATATGCTCAGGGTGCCCGCGCATAACACTTGCAACAACTCCGATAAGTGCGCTTACTCCGGTAGTCTTTATACCTCCGCCTGTACCGCTAGGAGATGCCCCGATAACCATAGCCAGAATTAAAACAGACAAAGCAGCAGGCGCCAAGCGTCCTATAGGTACTGTATTAAATCCGGCAGTTGTAGAAGCTGACATTACCTGAAAAAAGGCAGACAACACACTGGAATGTTCACCGATAAGGTAAAAAATAGTTCCAAAAACAGCAACAACTGCTGTAAGGAATAAAATTACCTTGGTTGTGAATGTTATTTCCGAACTTTTACCAGTAACTCTCCGATAAACATCCATAGGAACAATAAAACCGGTAGCCCCTGCATAACAAAGAAAAGTTATAACAAGGTTTACTGCAATATTATCCCTGAAGCCTTCCAGCCCGTTTGAATATATACTAAAGCCTGCTGTTGAAAAAGCTGATATTGCATGGAATATAGCAGACCACAACGGAGTTGGAGAACCCAGTTTTTCAAACTGCCACCATAAAAGAAGTATCCCGATTAATTCTATAAAAAAAGTGTATAAAACAATATTCTTAATAAAATCTTTTATATGAAAGCAATCAGGAAGCGGAAACTCCGCACTTAAAATTTTTGCCCTGTATGTTGATAACCGGTTGCTTCCTGAGATTATAAAGAAGGAGGTCAGCGTCATATAACCCACCGCCCCGAGCTGTATCAGGACAAGAAGTACAATAAGCCCGAACTTTGTATACATATCATTAATAATTCCTGTAGTAAGCCCCGTTGTTGACATTGCTGAAACAACGTTAAATAAATTATTAACAATACCGTTATCCATTTTTTGCGCAAAAGGAAGAGATATAAAAAACACTCCCAGCACAACATAAAATAAAAATCCTAATACAATAACCTGATACGGCGCCAATTGTTCGAACCTGTCTGACAATTTTTTTATAATTTTCGATGACATGCCTGAAATACCTCCGCGTGCTATTATATTATAAAAAAAGCAGCTATGGTCAGAGATTTAGAGCATGTAAAAAAAGTTCTGCAGCGCGAGCATTGTAAGCCCTGCCGTCATCTTTTGTAAAAAGGTTTTCCCAGTGGCTTTCCGGACTTCCATCAACTGAGTAAGAAGGATTTGTCATCATTAAATGATGTGTACTAGTATCATATCTGAGCGGAAACAAATCTTCCATCTGCATAAAGCTAGGAAGCTTATCACTGGGATATTCATACCCGAACAAGCACGTATTTATGCGGTTTAAACGATCTTCATAGCGTGAGCCGCCTTCATCATTGTCATTGGAAACCTCAATACCCGGAGCATATTCCCTTGAGTACTTAAATTTTTCAGACCATTGCTTTACGTTCTCAAAATCATCCGGTGCGACAAATGCAGTTCCTGAAGTCAACCCTAAATTTTTATATCTTTCAAAATCTCCGGTGCTTTTTTCTCCTACAAAACTAAGAGTAGTCTTACCCGAACGTGCTCTTATCTGCTGTAGAATATACTGCATCTGTGTATATTCAGGAAGATCCCCTACGCCTGTGTAATTTTCACAATCATAGCCGCCGATATGTTTTGCAGAATCCACAAATATTGCTTCAAAACCCATATTAATAAGTTTTACATGCTCATTTATAAAAATTTCCTGATGCTCGGGATTACACCAGTTAAATCCTTCCTCCCTATCCGGATATGCTACTTTTATTTGATCGGCAGAAATTACTGTCCTGAAACCGGTTTTTAAGCCATGAAAATGTGCAAGGTCATTAAATGCCTTAAATTGTTCCTCCGGTGAAATTTTATCTGTAATTGAATAATCTATAATATTTCCGCTGTAACCGGCATTTAGCTTGATACCATATATAGAATTTTCTTCAAACGGACCTTTGTTATACCCGTCGCCGAAAATATTAGGAAAAATCTGTGAAAGAATTATACAGTTTGCCCAGCTCTTTGCAGAAGGCGGTATTGCAGGGATAATTTTTATTGAACTTAATATTCCGTTGCGTGTTTCACTACCACGCATCTCAGCTATAGCCCTGTTATTAATCTCTATATAGTTAGCAAGACGCCCCCAGGTATCTCCGTAATTCGGAGTTTCTATATTATCCGGGAAAGTTTTAAAAAACTCCTGGCACTCACATAGGGTAACAATAGATTCTACCGCATGTTTTACGCTGCGTTTCAGCAATTCGCATGGCAGAATGTCAGCTATCCATTTTTTATTACCGGACACATATTCATGTTCCTGCGTCCATTTGTCATAATGTAAGTGTATATTATGCCCTAAGGCTTCAAGTAATTTATTAACGGTATTCATAATACACTGATTATTGAAAATCAAATAAAAATTTTCATCAGACAAAAGGGCAGGTTGTTTATTACACTTTTCTGTCTTGTAAAGTTAAGAGTTTTAAAGTATCATTCACTCAGGAGAAAAAAATATGACAGCAGAACATGATTATAAATATTATACAAACTTAGGAATTGAAAAAACAAACTCAAAGGAATTTGACGAAGCACTGGATGCTCTTGATAAAGCTGTAGAGCTTAAACCTGACTACGCACTGGCGTATTTTTCCAAAGGAATTGTATTTCATAATTTAAATCAACTTCAGGCTGCATATGAAAATTATACAAAAGCCATAGAATATAAATCTGATATGACAGATGCCTATTATAACAGGGCGCAGACAATTCTTGCATTTGATAATCCGGATGAGAATGAACTAAAACAGGCTTTAAAAGATTTGTCAAAAGCCGTTGAACTTGACCCTAAATTTATAGATGCACTCTATTATAAAGCTGTTGTTCAAAAAAAGTTAAAAGATTACGAAGGCGCAGTAGAAACACTTGATAAAGCCCTTGAGATTGAACCACAGGCAGTATATTCAAAAGCTTTAAAAAAGCTTATACTTCAAAAGTATCTAAATAAATAGATTAAACATTCAGCTTAAAAATAAGCGATGTATTTATACCGCCGAAAGCAAAGTTATTTGACATAACGATATTTGTATCTATCTCGCGGCCTTCGCCTTTGATATAATCGAGTTTTCCGCAAGCTTCATCAACATTGGTGAGGTTAATTGTAGGGCAGAACCATTTTTTATGAGCCATATCGAGTGTCAAAATTGCTTCCACAGAACCGCATGCACCAAGAGTGTGACCGGTGTAGCTTTTTATGGAACTTGTCGGAACAGAGCGTTTAAATATATCATAAGTGGCATTTGATTCTGCCAGATCCCCCTGAATTGTAGCTGTACCATGGGCATTAACATAGCCAATTTCATCAGGAGAAATATTTGCATCTTGAAGCGCAAGTTCAAGAGCTGATTTCATTTTATCGCGGTTAGGATTTGTAATATGTGTTCCGTCAGTGCTTGTGCCGAAGCCGATGACCTCCGCGTAAATTTTTGCGCCGCGTTTTTTTGCGTGTTCATATTCTTCAAGTATCATAGTTCCGGCGCCTTCGCCAATTACAATCCCATCTCTGTCTTTGTCAAAAGGTGTTGGCGTCAGCTCAGGAGTTGAGTTCTTCTGGCTTGTTGCATAAAGCGTATCAAAAATCGCAATTTGTGTAGGGTGGAGTTCGTCTGCTCCTCCCGCAATCATTACGGTCTGATACCCGTTTTTAATCGCTTCGTAAGCATATCCTATCCCCATAGAGCCCGAAGTACAGGCGGTGGATGTCGGAATTAGGCGTCCGGTTGTTTTAAAATAAAGAGAAATATTAACACAAGAGGTCTGAGCCATCATTTTCACGTAACTGCCGGATGTAACCCCTTTTACTTCTTTGTCAACCATCATTGAGTAAAAGTCTATAATACAGTCCAGAGAGCCGGATGATGAACCATAGCTGACGCCGGTTTGTCCGTTTGTAATTATTTCATCACCAAGAAGTCCTGCGTCTTTTAAGGCATCTTCGGCGCTCGCAACGCTTAAAACCCCGACACGCCCCATCGTTCTTAAAACTTTTCTGTTGTAGTACGAAGGAATTACAAACTCATCAGCAGGTGCAGCCAGTTTTGTGTTGAGCCTTGTGTACTGTTCAAGTTCAGGCATATATTTTACACAATTTTTTAATGCGACAAGCCGTTCAAAAGCTTTTGCGCGGTCTGCACCGAGCGGGCTTATTTGTGACATTCCCGTAACAACAACTCTTCTCACAGATAAAGCCCTCCGTTTACTGAAATAACCTGCCCTGTGATATAAGAGGCGTCCTCACTCATTAGATAATTAACGAGGCTGGCAACTTCTTTTGCTTTACCGAATCGCTTCATCGGAATCATTTTCCTAACCTCATCTACAGGCAAGTCCTGCGTCATATCAGTTTCAATAACTCCGGGAGCAATAGCATTGACAGTAATTCCGCGTTTTGCAAGTTCAAGGCTCAAAGCTTTTACCGCACCGATAATCCCTGCTTTTGAAGCACTGTAATTTACCTGTCCGCGGTTTCCGCAAAGCCCTGAAACCGATGACATAGCTATAATTCTTCCCTTAATTCTTTTTTCTATCATCGGCATTATAATTGGTTTTAAAACATTATAAAACCCGCCGAGATTTGTGTTTAAAACATCGTCCCATTCATCGTCTTCCATAACAGGAAAAACATTGTCGCGAGCAATTCCCGCATTCAAAACAACTCCGTAATAAACGCCGTTTGTTTCAATATCTTTTTCAAGAACTTTTCTGCACTCATCCCGGTCTTTGACGTTAAATTGCAAAATTCTACCCTTTGCGCCGGCTGCATTGATTTGGGCGAGAACTTCTTCTGCCATTTTTGTATTTTTATTGCAGTGCAAAACTATATTAAATCCGTTTTTTGCAAGGTATAAGGCTGCTTCCCTGCCGATTCCGCGGCTGGAACCTGTTATCAAAACCTGTTTTTCTTCCATCACACTCTCCGTTTATTCCAGAAATTCCGAGGCGTTTTCGGGCTGGTAAACATTCACCATTGCTCTGGCGCACTCTATATTATTATTATAAATAAAACACTCAAACGAAACAAGCTGGTTATCTCCGAAAATCTCTTTTGCCTTAATAGTGTAAGTTTCGCCTTTTTCAAACTTATCGATATTGCATTTGTAAGAACGAGTTCCAAGCAGAAAACCAATCTTTGGCTCACCTTCTCCACGTTTAAAATAGGCATAACAGCCGATAGTTTGAGCCATAAACTCTATACCTGTTATATAAGAAATTCCGTTGAGTTCTTTATCAAAAAACAGACTGTCATCGCGGATTGTTAGTTTGGCGGATACATAGCCTTCTTCAATATTGATTTCCTCAATATTATCAATCAAAATCATAGGATGATTATGCGGGAGAATTTTTGCCAGATCGTAAGTTTCAGGTTGTACTTGAGCGGCGGAGTTTATCTTGCTTTGGCAGGATGGTGCAGAAGTTTGTTTGCCGAGAACTATAACGGCATTTGTACCGCCAAACCCGAAGGCATTACACATAACATACCTGACATTTGCGGAGTTTTCTCCTTTTTGAACAAGCTTAATTTCAGGCAGATTTTGGTCGTATTCGCCGTCGTAAATATGCGGCAGGAGGGTATTTTTTTCGAGAACCGCACAGCAAAGAGCCGTTTCAATACTTGCCGAAGCCCCAAGACAGTGCCCTGTCATAGGTTTTGTTGAACTTGAAGGAGTTTCTTTGCCGAAAATTTTATAAACAGCATTCGCTTCCATAATATCGTTTGAAATTGTGCCTGTTCCATGAAGATTGATGTAATCTATATCCTTTGGGCTTAAACCTGCCTCATCCAGCGCAAGTTTCATTGCATTTGCTGCCTGAGTACCCTCGGGGTCGGGGGTTGCAGCATGATACGCGTCCGAGGTTTCGCCTATTCCTAGAATTTGTATACCCTCAGCGTCTTTTTCCAACAAAAATATTGCGCCTGCTTCTCCTATGTTCATACCTTTACGATTTTTGCTCATTGGAATGGAGCGTTCATCTGAGAGAACTTCAAGCGAGGCAAACCCTGACAGTGGGAATTTTGAAATCTCATCGGTTCCGCCTGCAATTACGGCATCGCAAACTCCGCTTTCCATAAGTTTTTGGGCAGTAGAAAATACTTTAATTCCCGATGAACATGCAGTTGATACCCCGCAGAAAAAACCTTCCAGACCGAGATAATCCTTGAGAAATTCGGCAGGGTTGCTCATTTTTAAAAATTCAGCGTCGCCGGTTTCTTCAAACTTGTCAATTCCGGTGTTTGTTGTTGCTATAACCACGCCGATTTTTTTCCTGTCATATTTTTTTATAAGTGTTTCAATTTCAGGTTTAATCTGATTTACACAGTGCAGAAGAATTTGATTACAGCGGAGATTGTATTTTATGTCTGCAATTTCAGGGAGTTTTGCGGCAATTTTTAAATCCGTCAAATTTCCAGCAACAGCATTAGAGAAAATTTCGTCCAAATTTTCACCAAGTGAACAAATCGCGCTTGTTTTTGTAATCGCAATCATCATACCTCTTAATTCAACGCATTTGCCCGCCTGCAGGGCTGCTCTCCGTTGAAAATTTAACCGTACAGAAAATCCGTACATCTGTGTTAATATAATAACATGAACGAAGTTGTTTTTGATATAAAAAAATTTTCTTATGTAACGGGAGATGAAATTGATGTTTCATTCATTCCTATGATGTTGCGCCGAAAGCTCAATAAATTCGGACGTGCCGGACTGTATACACTTTACGGTGCATACGAAGGCGGCTCGCCAAAGCTTGTTTTTTCATCCTGTTACGGGGATTTTGAGCGGGTTGTAAAGCTTATTACACAGCGTAAGGAAGAGGGAGAGGTTTCTCCTGCCGGTTTCAGCTCCTCTGTACACAATGCAACGGTAGGGCTTTTTTCACTGCTTGAGGGGATTAAAACAAGTTACAACTCAATATCTGCCGGCAGTAAGTCTGTTTCTGCAGGATTTCTGGAAAATATTTTATCCGGCGAATCCCTTTTTTGCTATGCTGAGAGTTTCGGCGGAATAAAAAGTGTTTCTGTGTTGACCTCACAATCAAATAAGGGTAAATTTTTGTTGTGTGCGAATTCTGAAAATCTTCCTGCCAAAGACGGGTTTGAAGATTTAGTTGCATTTTTGGAAGGAAAAACGGACGCTTTTGTGAGCGATTTGTATGTGGTGAAGAAAAATGAGAATTTATAGAGGGCTTCTTGTTTTACTGGAAATGATTTTATTTGCACTCGGCGCTTTGTATATCGGCTGTGTGCTTTTTCCTCTGTTGTCATTGAAATATAAAGGCAAAGAACGCCGCAAAAAGTTTGCACGGATAATTAAAATTTCTTGGAAGTTTTTTATTTCAGTAATGGAAAATTCTAAGGAAATTAAGGTTCATATTGACGGAAAACTTTCCGATATAAAGGGAAAAGTTGTTGTTGCATCGCACCCGAGCTTTATTGATATAATCCTTTTAATCGGCAATATGCCGGCTTCTCTCTGTCTTGCAAAAAAGGACCTTCTTAAAAATCCTGTTATGAGAAATATTGTAAAATCTCTTTATATTATAAATGATGTTGAGCCGGAAGAATTCAAAAAATCAGCGGTAGAAGCGTTAAATGATGGTTATAATATCATAATTTTTCCGACCGGAACCAGAACTTTGCCGGGAGAAGATGTAAAAATTCACAAAGGTGCAGCGCAAATTGCAATTGCAGCCGGTGTAGATATTATTCCCGTAAGAATAGAAACGGATTTTCCTTTTTTAATAAAAAATCATTTTCCGTTAGATGCCGGTGATAAAACTGTTAATTATAAATTAACAGTCCAACCTGAGATAAAACTTTCGGATTTTGACCCGTCCCTTACTGAAATAAAGCTTCGCAATCATATTTGCGAGAAGATTAAAGAATGTATAAGATAGTACTACAGCGCCTATCTGTGCCCGCAGATACGTAATTAAATGAAAAATTGACTTTAATAGAAAATTAAGTTATAAATTTATTATAGGAATTAAGCAGATGACTTTGGAAAATGAGATTAAAGAATTAATAATAAAAGTTCTGGAGCTGGAAGATATTAAGGCTTCTGATATTAACGATGAAGATGCGCTTTTTGTTGACGGGCTCGGACTGGACTCTATTGATGCTCTGGAACTGGGTATGGCTTTGAAGAAAAAGTATAACCTTACTTTATCTTCAGATAAAAAAGAAAACGCAAAGCATTTCTATTCCGTAAAAACATTGGCGGATTTTATCAGGAGTAACACTGTTGGCTAAAGAATTTACACGTGAAGAAATTTTGAATAAATTAACCGAAATTCTTGTTGAAGATTTTGAAATCAGCGAAGATTTAATTAAACCTGAGGCAAATCTTTTTGAAGATTTGGAACTCGACAGTATTGACGCTGTTGATTTGGCAGTAAAATTGCAATATTTTACCGATAAAAAGATTGCTCCTGAAAACTTTAAAAAAATTCGCACGATTGATGATGTTGTAAAAGCTATCGAAGAACTTTTAAAATGAAATTGAAGTTTCTGCTGCCTCTGTTAATAACTTTGACCGTAATTTTGATATTCCATTATACGCAGTTTTTCGCTGTGAAATTTTATCCTGTTGCGGCAAACCTTACAGTATTTTTAATTTTCTTTACATCGCTTTTTGCAAAAGAAACTGTTATTCAAAAAATTGCTAAAGCTATCGAAGGCGGACTTGATGATTTTACAAGAATTTACACCCGTAGACTAACATATGTCTGGTGTGTGTTTATGTTTGTAAACCTTTTAATTTCAATCGCTACGGTGTTTATGCCCGAAAAATGGTGGGCACTTTACAACGGATGTGTTTCCTATGTTGCAATCGGGGTTATGTTTGCGGTTGAATATATAGTAAGAGTAGTTGTCCGAAAAATTTTCGCGAAGAGGAACGTGAGCGAAAATTTTGAGTGGCGTTTGAAAAGCGGAGTGCCAGCAGAGGGTGAACAGGCTGACAGAAGTGACTGTACAGACCCGCAAAATGCGAGCAGCAAAGCAGGTGAGCCTCGCACAGTCCAACAACGACGGGACCGAGAAGGCGACACCAGATTTGAGGAAAAATATCAAAAATGATTTTGGAAAAGTTTTTTACGCAAAAATATGACGGGCAGACCATGTTTGTAAATCCCAATGTTACTTTCGGCGAATTCAAAAAATTTGTACTCGGACAAAAAAAAGAGTTTGAAAAGTCGGATATTGAAAACGTTGTCTTGCTGTGTGAAAGTTATTTTGATTTTGCAGTGAATTTTTTTGCCACAGTGTTTGCGCGGAAGAATATTTATCTTTTGACCGACAAAACGCGTCTTAACCAGCTGGGGTTTGAATATATTATTCCTGCTGAATCCGCAGCCGGCGAGGGGATTTTTGAGGGCGAATATGACCCGCGCGGGATTATGATAAATCTTTTTACATCCGGGTCGACCGGAACTCCGAAAAACATCGGCAAAACTCTTTACAATCTTGAAATCGAAGCACAGGCTACAATTGATGAATTTGCGCTTTCCGACGGAACTGTAATTGCATCTACGACGTCATCCGCACATAGTTACGGGGTTGCGTTTAATTTTATTTTGCCTTTTTACGGAAATTACAAAATAAATCAAAAGAAAATTGAATTTCCTGAGCAATTTGATATTGACGGGAATTATATTTTAATCTCAACACCTTCTTTTATGGAAAAGCTTGCAAAGTATGATTTTGTATTTGAAAATGCTCCGGAAAAGATTTTTCTTGCCGGTGCAAAGCTGAAAGATGAAACTTATTCTTATTTCGCAAAATTTTCCGATGTAATTGACATTTACGGAAGTACGGAGACCGGAAATATTGCCTATAAACGCGGCGGTGAAAAGTTTACACTGATAAACGGCGTTTGTGTTGAACCGGCCGTTGACGGACGGATTACGGTAACGTCGGATTTCTTTCCTGCTGATGAAATGATTTTGAATGATATTATTGAAAAAATTTCCGATAGAGAATTTGTATTGAAAAAACGTACGGACAGATTAGTAAAAATTCAGGAAAAAAGAATTTCGCTGGATGAGCTGGAAAATAATCTCCGCCTGCATGACGCTGTTGTTGATTGTCACTGCTTTATGTATGACGAAAAACTATGCTGCGCCGTTGTCTGCCATGAACCGCATATTGAGGCGGTTAATCTTAAAAAATTTCTTTCAGATTACAGTGAAATACTACCTAAAAAATGGCGGATTTTAGATGAAATTCCGAAAACCCTGAGCGGCAAAACAGACTATGCAAAACTCGGAAAAATTTTCGGCTCAAACTTATCAATGCCGTTTGTATTCTCCCGTTATGCTGAAGCCTCTGCCGCTGAAATAAAGCTTTTGTTCAGGGAAAATTCAAATTTTCTTAACGGTCATTTTGATATTACACCTGTGCTTCCGGGAGTGGTACAGCTTTATTATGCAAGATTTTTTGCAGAGGATGTTTTCGGGATTGAATTACCGCATAATGAGGTAAAAAAAGTTAAATTTTCAAATATTATGAAACCTGAACACACGGTTGTGTTAAAGCTTACAAATAAAGATAAATCTGTAGAATTTACCTACCTGTCGGATGACAAAATATTTTCTTCAGGTATATTTGTTAAGTAGGTAAGGCGGCAGGCAGGAGAGTTAAGAAATGAATTTTGAAGCAGAAACTTTTATAACAGTACAGTTCTATGATTTAGACCCTATGAATGTGGTATGGCATGGAAATTACATTAAATATCTGGAAACAGCACGCTGCGATTTACTTGCTAAAATCGGTTACGACTACAATGATATGAGAGAAGACGGAATTGCCTATCCTGTTGCTACTATGGATTTAAAGTTTATAAAACCTTGCACGTTTAACCAAAAGTTAAGAGTCGTTTCTTCTGTCGAAGAAATCGAACCATGTCTGATTATCAAGTATATGATTAATGATGCCGAAACCGGCGAAAAGCTTTTTAAAGCAAAAACAATGCAGATTTGCGTTGATGTGCATACAAAAGAAAGCGTCTATTCTGCGCCGGAACGTTTGAAAGAAAAGCTTGCTTGTTGTAATCTTTAATTATGAAAAAATTTTTAGGATTAATTTCAGGAATTTTGATTGGCAGTTGTGTAATGGCTCAGGATGTAATTTTTCAACATCCGTCAACTCCGGATAAAGTATTTGTTCCGCAATATAAAAATGTTTCCTGCAAATTTACACAAACAAAAACAATTCCAAATTCACAGGCTTATGTAAAATCCGGCGGAAATTTTAAATTCAAAAGTGAAAACGGCGTAATATTTGAAACGCTGTATCCGATAAAGACAACCACTTCTTACACAACCGGACAGAACAAACGTATAAGTGATATAATTACAGCAGTTTCCAAAAAGGATTATTCATATTTAAACAAAAATTTTGACTTATTTTACATAAAAAACAATGCCGGATGGAAGCTGGCATTAAAGCCAAAGACTTCATCTAAAGCCGGCTCGGTTATGAACTCAATAATCATCTCCGGCAGACAATTCATTAACCAGATAGATATTAACACACTGAACAGCGGTAACATCAATATTAACTTTACAGAATGCTCTGCATATTAGACGCATGAAGCAAAAGGATTAGGGAAGTATGAAAAAATTTTTGAGAATATTATATATTGTTGTTTTTGTAATTGCCGGAGTATTTGCATTCACTCATCCGGTAAAAACAGAAACCAATATTTTGAGAGCAGTATTTTCTAACAGTATGGAAGATGAAACCATAGTACAACTGAGCGGCCGGTATTCTTCTAAAATTAATGTTCTCATTGAAGCAGACGACCCGGAAACTGCATCGGAAAAAGCTCTGGAATTTTACAATGCTGTTGATAAAAATTCTTTTGAAATAACAGATTTTAATATTTCCCAAATTCTTAAAAAATATAAAACTTACAGCAAAAATCTCCTATCCTTACAAACAGCATTAAAACTTGAAAAACACAAATATAATGAAGTAACCGGTGAAGCTTTTGCAAGGCTCTATGATCCTATGGGGTTTATGCTTATGCCGCTGGATGAAGATCCTTTCATGCTTTTTACTGATTACGTAAAATCGTTCGGAGAAGGCAATCCTGATGAATTTATATTCAATGACAAGTATTACAAAATAATATCCCTTGAGGTTAAAAATGATACTGCGCTATCTCCTGAATTGCTGAATGGAAAAGTTAAAAAACTTACTGAAATCCAGAGTAATATATCAGATAGCAGTGCAAAAATTTATTTGACAGGGGCTCCTGTTCATTCCTTTTACGCAAGCTCAAAATCAATGATGGAAATTAATATCATTTGTATTTTGTCATCGCTTTTTGTAATCCTCCTCTGTTATTTCTACTTTAAAAGCCTTAAACTGCTTCTTCCAATCGGTATAAGTCTTGGCTTGGGAATGCTTTCCGGTTATATTGCCGCTTCAATAATATTCAAGTCCATTCATGTTCTCACATTTGTATTTTCCACAACGTTGATAGGGATTTGTGTCGATTATTCACTCCATTATTTTATCGAAAAAGATTTATCAAAAATATTAAAAAGCCTTACTGTAAGTATGATTACCACAGTAAGCGCATTTGGAATTCTGTTCTTTTCCGGTGTTGAACTTTTAAAACAAATTTCCATTTTTACCATGACCGGATTATTCAGTGTTTATCTGATAGTAGTACTTTTCTATCCGCTTTTAAAATTTGAATATACTCCCCGCAGGCTTAACTTTTCTCTTTCAGCCAATACTAAAAAGATTATTGCATTTATTGTAATTTTTGTATCTTTTGCTGGAATATTTTTCCTGAAGTTTAATGACGACATAAGAAACATGTATGTACCGTCTAAGACTCTGCTTTCTGCCGAAAAACTTTTCGCAGACGTTACAGGCAGTAATAAAAAAGTATCTTTTGCGGTTATTCAGGGACGCAATATTGAGGAGATGCTGGAAAAAGAAGAACAGATTGCGCGTTGTTTGTCTGATATAAAATTCCAGGCTCTAAGCAAATTTATTCCTTCAGAAAAACAGCAAAAAAAGAACTTTGAACTCAGAAAAGCCCTATATAAAAATTCACTTAAAACTTATGCGGCATTTTTAACAACGAAGCAAATAAATAATCTTTTAAATGAAAAGGATTTGCCCGGATTTTTAAAATTTGAGAAAAATTCCCCGTTTTCAGATTTTCTGATTGGAGAAAACACCTCTGTAATGGTCCTCTATAACTTTGACAACCCTAAAATAATTACAGAAAACGGAGGAAGATATGTTGATGTACAAAAGGATATTTCCGAAAAAATAAAGGACTGCCGTATTGCCTGCGTTAAAATGCTTGCACCTGTTTTTATCCTGCTGTTCCTGCTTCTTTCTATCATATATAACCCTCGTACGGCAGGGAAAATTTTAACACCATCAATACTTGCTTCTGCATTCTCTATCGGACTATTAAGCATTACAGGGCAGCCTGTTAATTTATTTCATATACTTGCAATCTTTCTTATAATCGGTTTCGGACTGGATTATTCTGTTTTCAAAGCAGGAGGAGTAAAATATTCATCGGATGCAGTTCTTCTCTCCTGTGCAACAAGTGTATTTTCATTTCTTCTTCTTGCATTTACAAGTTTCAAGCTCATAAGCTCGCTGGGCTTCATACTGTCTGCGGGGCTTACGGTTTCATATATTACAAGTCTTTTATTCAGCTATCCCGAAGCCGCAGCTAATGCCAAGGGGGATGAGTAATGAAATGGTATCAGTTAAAAGAACAGGCTGCCGGAGAAAAAAGACTTCTAATCACATGGAAAATTTATAAGCTTTTTGGCAAAAAAGCTGTAAAAGTTTTAGCATTTTTTGTAACTTTTTTTGCCTTTATAGGAGCAAAAGAAGCCAGAAGATGTTCCCAAAAATATCTTGAAATTATAGGCTTAAAACCAGTATTAATAAATCAATTCAGACATTTTCTGGAATATTCCTATTCACTTGTTGACAGAATGGAAGTTTTTTCAGGAAACTATGATTTTAACAAAATTATATTTGACAGTGAGGACGATAAAAAAGCTTTAATGGAGGATTTTCCAAAAGGAGTATTCTTTATCTGTTCACATCTTGGAAATATCGATGTAATGCGTGCATTTTTGAATAAATATCCCGAACGTCATGTTAATGTGTTTCTTTCCGGCGAACAGTGCAGGATTTTCAACAATTTTATAAAACAGATTGAAGCGGCTATGCCGGTCAGTACATACCCTGTGGAAGAAATTAATATTGATACTTCGATTGAAATAAAAGATAAGCTTTCTAAAGGTCAAATAGTATTTATGGCAGGCGACCGGACTTCCAAAAACAGCAGCAATTCAGACATTGAACTTTTCGGACATAAAGTAAAATTTCCGCTTGGAACCTTTAAATTTGCGCAGTTAATGGAAAGCCCGGTGTATTTTGCATGCTCTATCCGCAAGGGCGAAAAATACAGGGTATATTTGAAAAAATTCATCACGACTTCAACAAAATCAGCATCAGTATTAAAAATGCAAAAAGAATTTGCAAAGTTTCTGGAAGATTTGACCAGACTTTACCCGCTGCAATTTTTCCATTTCTACGATATGTTTGATTAAGCATTCTATTTCCAGCAATTCCCGGCTATATTTGGGATATGCCGGCTAAATTTATGCTAACAAGATTTCTTCATCCTGTTCAACCGGTAATTTTGTAAGTCATGAAAATCCCAGTTAATTTCACGTTTTACAATTTTTGCAGGGTTGCCGGCAACAATAACATTAGTTTCATCAAATTTTTTAGTAACAACACTTGCCCAGCCAACAATACTGTCATCGGAAATTTTTGTATTCTTGCCGATTTTTACATCTCTACCAACCCATACATGATTTCCAATCTCAATGCTTTTGCCAAAATTCAAAGGATTGCCGTCCAGATCAGTAATTGTATGAACATCTGTACACCAGACATCAATTCCCCATGAAAACATACAGTCATTCCCTATTTTTATTGAAGAATTATCATCCTGTAAAAATAACCTTGCACCGCATACAATCACATTATCACCTATATCTATACAGCAATTGCTTGCAAATCTGTTTACACCAGGTTCAATAGTATCCTCCGGAGGGTTTCCTATATTTATTGCCAGCCCTGTAAGCCCCAGAGGCTCATTAACAGGACAAAGAAGCTTCCCTATATTAACTGTATTATTATGTCCATACATGTACAGTGCAAAACCTTTTTTACTCAAAAATTTCTCAATATCCTCCCTATTTTCAACTTTGATGCTTACTATATTATTGTTTCCATGCACTAATAAAGAGAATTTTTCAATCAGTTCCTCCTCTTTTGTAGTAAATTCTGTAATTTCATTACCGTCTTTTAATACAAAACTAAATTTATTATTTTCTCCAGTTATATTTTTCATGATTAAGACCTCCAATAAAAAATATTATAAAACCTGATAGTAACTATCAGTCAAGAGGAGTAAGGTAAATTTAAAGTTGGAAATCTAATAAATCTTTTATTTCCAGACTTAATGCACTGGAAATCTTTAATAGTGTAGAAAATTTAGGATCAATTATTCCACACTCAATTCTGCTGATTGTTCTTGTCGTTAGCCCCGTAAGCAAGGCAAGATCAAGCTGTGAAAGTTTTTGTTTTACCCGTTCGTATTTTATTTTGTAACCAAGTTTAAATAAATCTGTATTTGGCATTTTTTTATTGTACTTTATTGACAAAAATAAAACGATATATTAGAATACATGCAATAGACATAAAATATATGAAATAGTATGGAGGTATATTAGTCTATATGAAATTTTATGATGCTGTAATTTCTTTGGGAAAGTATTGTATAACGTCTACGGCGTTACGTAGGTGTAATTTGCAATTAGAATCAATGGTTTTTGACTGGTCGGCTGGTATTATGCCGGAGCAGTGCGGTTTAGGCGGACTAGAAGGTAAAGTCGATTTGATTTGTAATGATTTTAAGGATTTTTTTAACCTTGGAGACTTGGAAAATCGTGGTAATAATCTTGAAAATGATACTTATAATTTATGGATTGTGAATAGAAGGACTGGATTGCAATACAAACATGATTTTCCTGCGAATGAGCCAGTAGAAGAACGGTATAAGGTTGTAAAAGAACAATATATGCGTAGAGTTAAGAGATTATATGACACAATACATATGTCGGGGGGGGGGGGATTTGTTTTGTCTTTATGGCAAGAGATACTGGCTTTAGTGATGAACTTCTACTGGCACAACAGGAAAAGTTACAGAAGAAGTTTCCTGATAAAAAAATTGATTTTTTATACATAATGCACAATGAGAAGTATGGAATTGATGAATATAATGCTTACTATATGACGCCGCAGGTCTATCGTATCGACTGTAATTTTACTTACGCAACTGATCCAAAATATCCTGAGTCTTGGAATGGAAATACAAAGCTATATTATCCGTTATTGCGTGATTATTGCTTTACACCGGTTACGTTCAAGTCACTAAATTCACAAGTTATGACTTTAAATAAGGATATTGTAGCTTTAAGACATTCCTTAAGTGAAATAAGTCGAAGACCTACGTCACTACAACAGATATTTTCAGTAAGAAATGAAGGGCATTATAAAGTTTGGCGTGTATTTGGGGTTAAGATGAAGTTTAGAAGGAGAAATGTGAATGAAAGATAAACCACTTGTTACCGTTTTTATTCCTTATTATAACGATGAGAAGTATTTAAAAGATGCAATAGAAGCCGTTTTATCTCAAACGTATGAAAATTTCGAACTGTTTTTATTTAACCATGCTTCAACCGATAAATCCCGTATTATAGCTCATTCGTTTAGTGATGCTAGAATTAAGCATATTGATGCGGAAGAAAATTTAGGTGCCGGTAGTGGTTATAATATCAGACGAACTCTTCCTTTTATGCAAGGTAAGTATCTGAAGTTACTTTGTGCAGATGACGTCTTGAAACCAAATGGTTTGGAGTCGCTGGTAGAGTGTTTAGAGGCTAATGAAGATAAAGATATTGTATTTTCAAATATGGACTATGTTGATGAAGATTTAGTGAGTCTATATACTACTTGGGAGGAGAATATTCCTAAATGTGATTTTTGTAGTAACGAGAAAGAGACTTTGTTAAAATTTTTCAAAGGCTATTCGCATATAGCCTATCCGGCAGCAATGATTAAACTTGATGCTATAAAAGATATTAATATTAACGGTACGTTTATAATGTTATTTGATGTATCGCTGTGGGTTCGGCTATTGATAAAAGATAAAAAGATAATATTTTTACCTGAGTCTACGGTTGACTATCGAATTTCAAACAATCAAATGTCCAGTGTTCATAATTCAGCAAAAGCTAGCCGTATCGGATACTTTGAACTGTTCCAGCTGTTGAATATTTATTATGAAATTAAAGATGTGAAACTGATAAAATATCTTTGTCTGTGTGTTTATTCTAAGTTTCTTAAGCCGGGCGATGAAGAGTTTATTCCATTTGTTTTATCATACTTTTTTGCATCTATTGTAAAATATGGCAGGTGCGATTATTTTAAGGATCAGCAATCTGTGCGTGAAACTTTTGGACTAACCAAATTATATGAGATTTTGCAAGATCCCGAATTGAGTGCTAAAATACAGGATAGATTTGGATTTGGAATTAAGGAGTTCAGGGAATTATATGCTTTTCTACCGACGGGTCAAGAGGTAAAAAAGATTAACATCAAGGAACATATTTATTTGAAAACACCCAAATCTTTATCTATAATGCAACTGCTCTTTTTGCTTATGCGAAGAGTTTTGAATGCTATTAATTTGCCTCATCAAAAGAATTAAATATCAGGATAGTAATGGTATAAAAAAGGCTTATACTGTTTAAGTGTTGAATATTTTCAATTTATGGGTTATCATGATTGTAGAATATTAGCGGATAAACGGTATATTATGAAATCAGTTAAAGAAATTTCGATTGAAACAAAAATTTTAAAAAGATTGCAGCACAATCCTAACTGTGTGAAGTTAGTGGAATACCTTTTTGCGGACGAAGAGCTGCAAGAGTTACAGGATTATGCAAACAATGTATCTATTAAACGTTTAGGGTTTAACGACCACGGTCCGGTGCATATGCGCCAGGTTGCCGGTAACGCTATTAAAATGCTTAATATTCTTCAGGATGCCGGAATTCAAACCTCCTTGGAAAAAGAGGAAATCGGAACTTTCGAGGATAGTATGTGCGCGGTTATAATTGCGTCCTTAATGCACGATTTGGGTATGGCGATTGGGCGTCAGGGGCACGAGGAAATGTCTGTGATTATTGCGCAGCCGATTATTGATAGAACCCTTATGCATGTTTTTCCAGATAATCTTCACAGACGTGTTGTGATTAAATCACTTGCAACGGAAGCTATTATCGGGCATATGTCCTCAAGAAAAATCCACTCTATTGAGGCGGGTATAATTTTAATTGCGGACGGTTGCGATATGACAAAGGGACGTGCACGTATTCCAATGGCAATTAATACAACGCCGAGAGTCGGGGACATCCACAAATACAGTGCAAATGCAATTAATCGTATTGGGATTCACCACGGTCAAAGAAAACCGATTAAAATTGACGTTGAAATGTCGGGTGATGTCGGATTTTTCCAAATTGAAGAAGTTTTGTTGACTAAAATCGATTCAAGTCCGGCGAAACAATATGTTGAGCTTTACGCAGGGGTTGCAGGGCAAGAGCCTAAATGCTATTTATAAGAAAGACGGGCGGTTAAACCGCCGCGTCTTCTAATTCTATATTGTTCATAGGGTTCCAGCTGTCTTTTAGATTGTTTTGGATAAGATTTTTGTAGAAACTTTCTTTGTAATCTAATAGTGCCAGCTGTTGTTTAAGTTCTTCCATTTGCTGTAAGGCTTTTTCTTTTGTGTCCAAAATTATTTGGTAACGCTCTCGGATTGTAGAATCACCTTTTATGCACAGGTCAATGTACCTTTTAATTGCTTTATTTTCGGTACCTACAGAACGGAGGCATTTTACAATTCTTACCCAGGCTAAATCGTCTTCCGAAAAAATTCGTATGTTATTTTCGTTGCGTTTGACAAAAGGAAAGAACCCTGATTTTGCCCAAAATCTTAAGGTATGTTCAGAAACCTCCATTTTGTCTGCTACTTCTTTAATAGTGTACATTTTAAATTCTCCATAGTATCTTTGACAATAAGTTCTGTCGTGAGGTGGTAGCGCTCGTAAAGTGTTTTGAGCGGCACGCGGTCGGTAAACTCTTTTTTACCGCCGAAGTTGAGGACTTTCATCTCTGAATTTCCATAAAATCTCGTAACTTTCTCACCAAAACCGCCGTCTAAAATTCCGTCTTCAAGTGTTATTACAAGACTGTGATTTGATTTTAAACTTTCAAGCAGCTCTTTGTCAATGCCTGAAATATAGACCGGGTTGATGAGTGTAGCATTTATTCCGAATTGGTTTTTAAGAGCGTCTTTTACTTCTTTTGCTTTTGCCGCAAAGGTTCCAAGTCCTAAAATTGCGACCTCTTCACCTTTTTCAAGAACTTTTGATTTGTTAAGTTTTGAGTAGTCTGTTGTATCTTCAACGCCGGATGATGTTAATGGCGCGAAAGGAACACGGATTGCAACAGGATATTTTGTTTGTTCGACCGACCAGTCAAGCATTGCAAGATATTCTTCTTTGTTTGTTGGAGCAAGGTATACGATATTTGGAATGTTACTGATTAGTGACATATCGAATGAGCCCAAGTGCGTCGCGTCGGCGCCGGATAGACCGCCCCAGTATACCAGCATTGTTAACGGTGAATTATTGAGTGCTAAGTCTTGAGAAAGTTGGTCGTATGTTCTTTGAACAAATGAAGTCATTATCGCAAGAATTGGTTTTGCTCCTTGACTTGCAAGGGCTGAAGAGAACGCAACGGCGTGTTCTTCTGCGATACCGGTATCAACATATTGTCTGCCAAGTTTCGCCCTGAAATCAGGTGTAAAACCATGAACACCCGGCGTTGCAGGGTTGACAACAATTAGATTTTTGTCTTTCGCGGCTTTGTCAAGAATGTATTTTGTTGTTATTGAATTGTAATCTTCTGGCAACACAGCAGGTTTATCTTTTTTGTCGAGGGTTCCCGGCATGATATAGTGAAAGGCTTCTCTGTTTGCCTCTGCAACCGCACAACCGTGACCTTTTACGGTTCTTAAATGTACTACAACCGGGTGGTCGGTATCTTTAACTTTTTGCAAAGTTTCGATTACTTTTTCAACATTATTGCCCTCACCTATGTAGTGATATTCAAATCCCATAGAGGTGAAGAAGTTATTTTCTGCCTGTCCGTTAGTGTCACGTAAAAGTTTAAGGTTGTCATAAATTCCGCCGTGGTTTTCTGCGATGGACATATCGTTGTCGTTTACGATTATGATGATGTTTCCACCCAATACTGCCGCGTTATTTAAGCCTTCTAACGCTTCGCCGCCGGTCAGTGAACCGTCACCGATGAGTGCGATTACGTTATATTTTTCATCTCTTAAATCTCTGGCTTTTGCAACACCGCAAGCTAAACTTACAGATGTTGAAGTGTGACCCACTTTGAATAAATCGTGCGGGCTTTCTTCCGGTGCGGTGTAGCCGGTGTAGACTAAATATTTTTCAGGGTTTGTAAATCCTTCTTTTCTACCGGTAAGAATTTTGTGCGGGTAGCACTGGTGTGAAACGTCAAAAACAATTTTATCAACCGGTGAGTTGAACACATAGTGCATTGCAATTGTTGCTTCAATTATACCTAAGTTCGGTCCGAAGTGTCCGCCTGTTGTGTTGACTTTTTTTACTATTACATCTCTCATTTCATCAGCAAGCGCTGTAAGCTCGCTCATACTAAGTGTTTTCAAATCTTGTGGGCTGTTAACTTTTTCTAAAATCATATAATCTCCTTATCTATATGATAATATATTACAGCCTGATAGTAACTATCAGTCAAGAGGTTTTGTAAAATATCTTCTAAATTTTTTTCTCAAGCATTTTTTTGCGAAATCAATAGCATCAGTTTCGGCATCGAAAATATGTTTGTCGCCGATTTCAGCGATAATTCCGTGTATTTCAAGCTGTTTTTTCAGCTCTTCGTTGTGTAGGACAAGAATGACTTTAATCTTTTGGGATTTAAGTCTTGCTAAAATATCCTGGAACGCGAAAATAGCTGAAATATCAAGTAAATCCTCGGAGGAGTAGTCAATTATTAAATATTTTGTGCCTAAGAGTTCATCGAATTGGGAAATCAATTGGGTTGCAGAGCCAAAAAAGAATTGTCCGTCAATGTGTACAATCCTGATTTTGTGGTCGTAATCCTGTTCAACAGCTTTTTCAAGTTCGATAATTTCGCCGTTTGCCTGAACACTTCTTGAAACCAGTTTTGTTTTATCAGCAATTCTTTTTGCATAAAGGAGCGCGGCAAAGGTTATCCCTGCGCCGACTGCTACAATAAGGTTGTAAAATACGGTCAGGATAAATACTAAAAATAGCACGTAGAAATCGTCTTTTGGCGCATAACGAATTACTTTCAGAAGTTTAATATCTATGATGTCAAACCCGATTTTAATTAGAATACCGGCAAGAACAGCAAGCGGGATTTGGGCTACAAAACCGGAAAATTTGAAAAGTAAAATGCCTAAAATTAATGGATTAATAAGAACCGCCAGCCGTGTTGTTGCGCCGGAATTTATCGCAGCAACGGTACGCATTGTGGCTGCAACGCCCGGGAGTGAGCCTGTCAAAGAACAAAAAATATTACCTAAACCAAGTTCAAAAAGCAGGCGTTTAGAAGAGGTTTTTGTTTTCAGGAGCGAATCGGCGACAAGTCCTGTCAGTAAACTTTCAACGCATAAGACAATCGCAAGTGTCACCGCATAGTGAAAGTATGTGATAATGTGATGCAAATTTGAATACGGAATACTGATTTTGGGGAACGAAATAGAAATTTCGGAGATTCTTTCCACATTCAAACCCATTTTTATTGAAATAAGAGTACAGGCAATAAGTGCTATGACTTGTGACGGGAATTTTTTCGGTAATAAAAATACTATCGCAAGCGTAATTATGCCTATAAAAAGGGCGTCGTGGTTAAAGTTCCCTAAATGTGTCACGAAATAGTGAATGCTTTCGATGGTGTTTGATTTTGCATTTAGTCCGAAAAGCAGGTTTAATTGCAGGATTATGAGGATTACGCCAATACCGTTCATAAAGCCTGAAATTACGGGGTACGGCATATATTTAACGATACTTGGAAATGCTGTGATTGATAAGATTGTCTGAATGATTCCCGCCATTACCAAAATTAAAACGACAGCTGAAACGTCACCTTGAAGTGCGTGCATAATTGATGCAATAACAATTGTAACGGGACCGGTTATGCCTGAAATAAACGGAACTTTGGGACCTATAAATGCCGTTAGTACACACAGGATTATTGCACCCCAAATGCCCGCGCTTGCGCCGAGTCCTGTTACTACACCAAAAGCTAAAAGCTGCGGCAAGGCAACAATTGCAGCGCTAAGAGCGCCTAATGTGTCGCCGGCAAAAACTAATGCTTTTTCCCTAACCTTTGAAAACATGAATTTATTTTAACATAAAAACGCCGTTTTTACAATTCCAGCCAAAGAACGCCGTAAGGTGCAACACGCAGATGCATTGTACGGTTTGTTAGCGAAACATCTACTCGGATATCATCGCCGTTTATAAGGTTTTTTAGGCTCGTTATGTGACCGTCGTTTTTCAAAATGATGTTCATAGGGATTTTTATTTCTGCTATAAGTTTTTCATTTGAAAGATTATTAATTACTAATATTTGCTGGTTTTTATCTTTTCTAATGTAGGCAAAATTATGCGGTGACTTGGTTTTTAGCGGAATAAACTCACCTCTGGTCATTGCAGGAAGATTTTTTCTTATATGAATGAGATTGCGAACTTTTTTGTATACACGGCTGTTGTAGGCGTAATAGTTATTTGTTGAACCGTAGAAGAGTTTATACGGAACTTCGCCTCTGTGAATGTCACGTGAATCAAATGCACTAAGAAGTTTTATCTTTGAGGTTCTTTGCTTAATTCTTCTTTTTATCGCGGATTTATTTGCATTTGCGAAGTTATTTGAAACCCCGATTTCATCCCCGTAGTATATTATCGGAATCCCCGGAAGTGAAAGCAGGATTGAAAATGCCATTTCAATTCTGTTAGGGTTGTTGTCAAGGAAGTTTGCAAGTCTTCCGCTGACACCAAAACCTTTTCTGAAACTTGCACCTTTGGGCGAAAGTTCATTATAGATAAGCTCACGGATTTCAGGGCTTACCATTTCAAGGGTTAATTCATCGTGAACGCGCAGGAAAATCCCCCATGCCGATGTAGACGGAATTTCCGGGGTTGCTTTGTTTGCATCAAAGAAATACTTTTTATCTTTTGTAATTAAACTTGCCCAGATTGCCGGCATATATGGGAAATGGTAAGCGATTTGAGCTTCGTCCGTGCGTTTAAGTTCGCGTTCGTCCCACTGAACGGTTCGTTCCTTGCCGAAATATGGCAGAATGTCTTTCGGAACCTGGCACGCCTCAACTTGAATAACGCTTGACGGCGCTGTTGCTTGAATATAATTGCTCAAAAGTTTTATAATAGCGTGGGTCTTGGGTTGGTTTTCGGCGTTTGTTCCTGGCTCTTTTGAAAGATAAGGAATTGCGTCCATTCTAAAAATGTCTATACCCAAATTGCTCCAGTAACTAATTGTTTGCAAGCAGTAGTATAAAACCTGCGGGTTTTCCCAGTTGATGTCCAACTGGAACGGGTAGAATGTATGGTATACAAAATAATCTTTGCCGTTGACTGTAATTTTGCGCCAATTGTTTTCAGTGTTTTCAGGGAAAATCAGCCGGCGTTTGGAAATTTTTCCGTCTTCTTCAACATACTCAACTACTGTCCCGAGTTTTTCGTCCTGATATTTTTTATATTCAGGCATTGTTTCGCGTACGATAAAATAATTGAGTTTGCTTAAATCGCCGTTTTGAAGTGATTTAAACCATTCGTGCTCATCCGAAAAATGGTTTAAAACAAGGTCAGCCTTAATTTTAAAACCTTCTTGTTTTGCCTTGGTAATAAATTCTTTAAACTCTTTCATCCCGCCTAAATCTTTCCGTACATTCTGCGGGTTTTTGACGTCAAAACCTGCGTCAGTCATAGGGGATTCCGCGAACGGAAGCATATATAATGTTGTTACGCCAAGGTCCTTGAGGTATTTAAACATTTTTGTTGTGTCGTGAAAAGTACTGGAGGTTTCGCCATCATTTACGCCAAACTGGTCGACATAAAACATATAAATAATCTCGTCTTTGTACCAATCATCAGGACGGGTTTCATCAGATTTTTTCAGTGAAACCGGACGCTCTTCAATTGAATGCCGGGCAATTTTCATTACGTTTTCATAAATTACATCGCAGTCTTCTTTTCCGTAAACCTCTGCAATAGCTGATTTGATTTCGGATTTAAACTTTTGCGGAATTGAGTCAATAACTTCCGC
>ENA-ORMR01000548-ORMR01000548.1-human-gut-metagenome-genome-assembly--contig:-NODE-548-length-36397-cov-41.980876_pt1 | contig 36397 bp, 25 predicted proteins | sample MGYA00242107_ERZ509003 | MGnify/ENA primary metagenome ERZ509003 (study PRJEB26280, sample SAMEA2338699) | human gut metagenome | biome: human gut; feature: human-associated habitat; material: faeces...
TGTTAAGCCTGTCGCTAGCGTTCATCCTGAGCCAGGATCAAACTCTTCGTTGTTGCTTATCTTGTTTTCTTTTTTTCAAAAAAATTCAAGGCAAGTATTTGTAATTTTGTTGCCTTTCACAAGCGCTCACGATTCCGTTCACTGTTTCCCGGTCAAGCTCCGCTTTCCTTTATTGAGTATCTGCTGTGCAGAATTGACTTGAGACTTGCGCCCGACCGACCGTAGCCGGTCTGCGAATTGCTCTTGTACTACTCTTAGTCTATTGTAATCGTTTCAATGTTCTCTTTCGTTACATCGGGTCATTTCCCGATTGCGGGTGCAAAGTTACGCCATCTTTTCTCCGCCACCAAATATTTTCGGGAAAAAGTTCACGAAAACCCCGATTTTTAACTTTTGTTAATGGTTCGAATTCGGACCAAAATTGCTAATTATCTGTACTGATTGAAATTAAAGAAATCTGGCATTTTCCGCCCTTTCCATGCATTTTCATCAAAAAAGGCACAAAAAAAATTTCCACCGCAAAAACATGCATTCCGCAGTCCCTATATATACGCTATATATTAATGTACGCATTTCATAGTGATAATTGCAGTATGGAGTTTTTTTTGTAATTTTGGGCTGATTTTCTCTCAATATTATGTCATCATTCGTACATCTACACGTCCACTCCCACTATTCACTCCTCGACGGCTTGTCGAGCCTGCCCGACCTTATCAAGAAGGCGGTGGCCGACGGCATGCCAGCCCTGGCGTTGACGGACCATGGTAATATGTTCGGCATCAAGGAATTCACCAACAGCATAAAGAAGCATAACAAGAAGGTGAAGGAAAGTGTCGGAGCCGCCCAGAAAGCCCTCGAAGAGGCTCAGCTGGCTGGCGACGCCGAGGCTATAGCCGCTGCGGAAGCCGAACTGGCCAAGGCGAAAGCCAAGCATCTGAAGCCTATAATAGGATGTGAGATGTATGTGGCGAACAATTCCCTCAAAGACCGTGGCGACAAAAGCGACAAAGGCCGCCATCTGGTAGTTCTCGCAAAGAATCTGACCGGATACAAAAACCTTATCAAACTTGTCTCCCAGGCATGGACCGAGGGTTTCTATCACCATCCCCGCACCGATAAGGCGGCTCTCGCAGCTCACCACGAGGGACTTATAGTATGCTCCGCCTGTCTGGGCGGCGAAATACCCCGTCTGCTGCAGGCCCACGACTACGAGGCGGCCGATGCGAGCGTGGCATGGTTCAAGCAGACTTTCGGCGACGACTACTATATCGAACTGCAACGCCACAAGGCCACGGCCGTCCGCGCCAGCCGCGATGTGTACGAGCGCCAGATGGAGATCGAGCCGCATCTCATTGCCCTTGCTCGCAAATACAATATAAAACTGGTGGCTACCAACGACGCCCACTTCGTAAACGAATCGGACGCCGAAGCCCACGACCGTCTTATCTGCCTGGCTACCAACCACTATCTCAGCGACGAGAACCGCATGGTCTACACCAAGCAGGAATGGCTGAAGACATCGAGCGAAATGGGAGCCCTGTTCGCCGACATACCCGAAGCAATCGCATCAACACTCGAAATAGCCGACAAGATAGAGGAATACAGCATCGACCATGCCCCTATCATGCCCTTTTTCGCCATACCGCCCGAATTCGGCTCGGAAGAAGAATACCGCTCGCGCATAACCGAGCAGGATCTCTTCGACGAGTTCACGCGCAACGAACACGGCGAAGTAGTGATGGATGAGGCTGCCGGAAAGAAAGTGATAGAGCGTCTCGGAGGCTATGACAAGCTGTACCGCATAAAATTCGAGGCCGACTATCTTAAAAAGATAACCTACGAAGGCGCGGCCCGGCGCTACGGCACTCCTCTCGACGAAGAAATCAACAACCGCATACTCTTCGAGCTCCATGTGATGAAGACCATGGGCTTCCCCGGGTACTTCCTTATCGTGCAGGACTTTATCCGTGCAGGCCGCGAACTCGGCGTGAGCATCGGACCGGGCCGTGGTTCGGCCGCCGGCTCTGTGGTTGCCTACTGCCTGGGCATTACCCAGATCGACCCTCTGAAATACGACCTCCTTTTCGAACGCTTCCTCAACCCCGACCGTATATCGCTGCCCGATATCGACGTCGACTTCGACGATGACGGCCGCGAGACCGTGCTCAACTATGTGACACAGCGCTATGGCGCGCCAAACGTAGCCCATATCATCACCTACGGCACCATGGCGGCCAAGACAGCCATCAAGGACGTCGCCCGCGTGATGAAATATCCCGTGGCCACGGCAAACGCCCTGACCAAGATGATACCGGCTCACATGCCCATCGACCCGCGCGACCCCAATCACGAGAAAGAACTCAAGCCCACGGTATCCAACTGCGTGAACTACCTCAGCGAGTTCCAGAGCGAAATGGAGAAGAACAGCGACGTGCGCGACATACTCCACTACGCCGACAAGCTCGAAGGCACCGTCCGCAACACCGGCGTGCATGCCTGCGGCGTAATCATATGCCGCGACGACGTAACCGACTGGGTGCCGGTGAGCACTGCCGCCGACAAAAACGGCGACCGCATCCTCGTGACCCAGTATGAAGGCTCCGTAATCGAAGATACCGGCCTGATAAAGATGGACTTCCTGGGTCTGAAGACCCTGTCGATCATACGCGACGCCGTGACCAACATAAAGCGCTCGCGAGGCATCGACGTAGACATCGACAACATACCCATCGACGATCCCAAGACCTACGAACTATACAGCCGCGGCGCCACCGTGGGAACATTCCAGTTCGAGTCGCCGGGCATGCAGCGCTATCTCCGCGAACTCAGACCAAGCGTGTTCGAGGACCTTATAGCCATGAACGCCCTCTACCGTCCGGGCCCTATGGAAAAAATTCCCGACTTCATCGCCCGCAAGCACGGTCAGGAACCCATAGTGTACGATATACCTGAGATGGAGATGTATCTCAAAGATACTTACGGCATTACGGTATACCAGGAACAGGTGATGCTTCTGTCGCGTCTTTTGGCCAACTTTACCCGAGGCCAGAGCGACACCCTGCGCAAGGCCATGGGTAAGAAGATGATAGAGAAGATGAACGAGCTCAAAGGCCTATTCCTCGAAGGCGGACAGAAAAACGGCCATTCGCCCGAAGTGCTGTCAAAGATATGGAGCGAGTGGGAGAAATTCGCTTCCTACGCCTTCAACAAGAGCCATGCCACCTGCTACAGCTGGGTAGCGTTCCAGACAGGCTATCTCAAGGCCAACTATCCCGCCGAATACATGGCGGCCGTGCTTAGCCGAAACCTGTCGGATATTGCCAAGCTGAGCTTCTACATGGACGAATGCAAGGCCATGGGCATCAGCGTGAAAGGCCCGGACATCAACGAATCGTACGCTACATTCAGCGTATCGGGCAACGATGTGATCCGTTTTGGCCTGTCGGCCATCAAGGGCGTGGGCAACGACGTGGTGCGTAATATCGTGGAAACCCGCGAAAACGGCGGTCCGTTCAAGGACATCTACGACTTCGTGGAGCGCGTACCGGCCGGCACGCTCAACCGGCGTGTATTCGATAACCTCGTGATAGCCGGCGCCTTCGATTGCTTCGAAGGCATAAAGCGCGAAGACCTCGTGGCCGAAGTAGGCAAACGCGGCGAGACCGTGGCCGAACAGCTGCTCCGCTACGGCGCCCAGCGCCAGAACGAGGCTAAAATGCAGGCAACGTCGCTCTTCGGATTCGACGACGACATCGTGGCCCAGAGCCGCCCGGCAATCCCCGGATCGCCGTCGTGGGACAACCTGACGCGCCTCAACAAAGAGCGCGAGCTCGTCGGCATGTATCTGTCGGCACATCCCCTCGACCCCTACTGGCTCGACGTGAACTACGGCGTGCCGTTCACTGCCGTCGAGAAAAACGAGATAAGCCAGCCCACCACGGCTCCGGTAGCCTTCGCCGGCATGGTGACCGGCCTCGAGGAAAAACAGACCTTCAACGGCGGCAGCATGCTCATAGTGAAGGTCGAAGACTACTCGGGCGTCACGGACTTCACCATGTTCGAGAAGCAACGCGCCGAGTTCGGACACCTGTGCACACCGGGGTCGGCGATATACGTCGTGGGCCAGTTCCGCGCCGTCCGCAACAAAACCACCGGCGTCACCAACGTTCGCTTCGGTGTCGACAAAATCATACCGCTCGACAATCTGCACGGCAAACTGGTGACCGGAATGGACATATCGACCACCACCGGACAGCTCCGGCAGCTCGACGAACTTCTGGAAGAAATAGCAAAAAGCCAGAATGCCGACGCCGTGCCTCTCAACCTTACAATATTCGACCCCGAGATCGGCCGCAAGCTGCACTTCAGCACCGGCCTCACCATAAAACCCGATAAAGCGCTCCTCGACACCCTGCAAAGCCTCGACTTCGAGTTCCGCCTCGAACGCAAGAGCCTTGCCTGACAATAAGATAACCGAAACAAACAATCAATAACGATAAAAATCCCACAATCATGAGCATGACTTTCACTGACGAAAACATACACGATATCATAGCCACCGGACAGCCCGTGGTAGTAGACTTCTGGGCAACCTGGTGCGGCCCATGCAAGGCCCTCGCCCCCACCATCGACGCCCTTGCCGAAGAATACGAAGGCCGCGTGGCCATCGGCAAATACAACACCGAGGACAACACCGAATTCTGCACCGAAAACCGCGTTATGGGCATTCCCCTGCTGCTCTTCTTCAAAGACGGCAAAAAAGCCCCGTTCCGCCTCGCCGGCGCGGTAAAAGCCGACGCTATACGCGAAAAAATAGAGGAACTCCTTAAAATGTGAAAACGGTATATTCACCGGCTGAAATAGTACGGATTCTCGAGGCCACCATCGGACCGGCCCGCGAACCCGACGATCTCGACGCCCCCGCACGGCAGGAGCGCCAGCGGTGCCGCGCGCGTTTCATAAGCCAGGTGGGCGAGCAGGCGGCAGCCGAAGTAGCCGCCATGCACGGCGACCGCACCGGCGGAATTGTGGTTTTCGCCGGCGATGACATGTGCGGCGCCTATGCACTTGCCACAGCCACGGCACTGCATTCCGGCGGTGTGCGGGCACGGGTGTGCCTGTTCAACATCGGGGGCCATATGCTCAGCGACGACTGCCGGGCGCAGCGCGATATATTCGTGCAGTTTGCCGGCCATGAGTGGCTCAACGAGGTTGTCGACCCCGGCGCAAGCTTCACCATGCCCGACCTCGACGCAAGCATGACGGTGGTCGACGGTCTTTTCGGCACCGACTACCAAAAACCTCTGCGCGGCGGCTATCAGGCCGTAGCACGATACATCAACGAAAGCCCCTCGACACCGAAGGTGGTATCGCTCGACATCCCTTCGGGCATGAATCTCAACCTCGGGGTCGGCATGGTGAACCGCAATATCATCCACGCCGACCTTACTCTGGCCATCGTCGGGCCTACCCCGGCATTCTTCATGCCGGAAAACGCCCAGCTCATAGGCCGGTGGAAGACCCTGCGCCTGCCTTTGGACAAGAGCGTGGTCAAACATCCGGCCTGCCGCATTGTCGACGCCAAGGCCATACGCTCGGTACTGCCGCCGCGCGATCCCTTCGCCGATAAAAACGACCTCGGCTGCGCGCTGCTCTACGCCGGTTCCTACGGCATGCTCGGAGCCGCCGTGCTTGCCACTCGCTCGGCCACACGCTCGGGCTGCGGCAAGGTGATCTGCCACGGTCCGCGCTGCGGTTTCTACGTGCTGCAGAGCTCCGTGCCGTCGGCTATGTACGAGACCGACGGCGCCGACTTCGACATACAGCGCTTCGAAAGCCAGCATCAGGCCGACGCCATAGCCATCGGCCCGGGCCTTGGAATTTCCGACGCCATCATCTACGGCCTCGAGCGCTTCCTGAAGAACTGCCAGGCGCAGAACCGCAGTCTGGTCCTCGACGCCGACGCGCTCAACTGCATGGCTCGCCGCCCGAGCATGCTCGATTTCATGCCCGCAGGCTCCATCCTCACGCCGCACGCACGCGAATTCGACCGCCTCTTCGGCCCGCAGAGCAGCCACTCCACCCGGCTTCTCAAGGCCATCGAGATGGCCGGCCGATACAAGGTGGTGATAGTGCTCAAGGGACACTACACCTTCACCGTATGGCCCGACGGCGAAATTCTCATCAACGCATCGGGCACCGACGCTCTTGCCACGGCAGGCAGCGGCGATGTCCTCACCGGACTTATAGCTGGCCTTGTGGCCCAGCATCTTGCCCCCGAGATCGCCGCCGTAGCCGCCGTCTACATCCACGGCGTGGCCGGCAAGCTCGCCGCCCTGCGCAACGGCGTACGCGGCACTACGGCCGAGGATATCGCCGACAACGTCGGCCTGGCCATAGAAAGCATCTGCAATCCATCGAATAAATGACATATACAATACTATGAAACGAAACCTGACCATACTGGCGGCCGCGGCCCTGCTCTGCATTCCCGCAGTGGCTCAGACAAGCCAGAAACTCACCGCCGGAAAGGCCAATGAGTACGGACTCGTCTACACTCTGCCGGTCACGGCACTCGACATATACTTCGAAGCCGAGATTTCCGAAGACCATCCGGGCGAATTTCACAACTACGCACGGCGCCACCTCGGCATAGGCGACGCCGTGACCGCCGACAGCCGCAACGCCGACATCAAGTCGGTAACCATAGTGCCGCGCGGCGTGGCCGACGGCGCCAAGCGCTGGCTGGCACAGTTCAAGGCGGGCACCACTCCGTTCGTTATGCTCTCGCCCGACAATATACCACTGTCGTTCAACACCGAAGAAGTCCTCGAGGTCGAAACTCCGGAGATTCCCGAGGCAAAAGAAGCCGCTCCCACTCCATTGGAAACTCCCGCCGCCGCACAGGCCATAACAGCCGAAATGGCCCGCAGTTCCTCCACATCGAAACGCGCCGAGCTCGCCGCCCAGCGGATATTCGAACTCCGCGAGACCCGCTCCGACATTCTCTCGGGCCAGGCCGACAACCCGCCGGCCGACGGACAGGCCATGCAGCTCGTTCTCGACAATCTGTCGGCTCAGGAAGCGGCCCTTACGGCCATGTTCGCAGGCACGCACAGCTCGCGCACCGAGGTGCGGCGCGTCACAGTCACTCCCGACAGCACCGGTCTGGCCGAGACCACGGTAGCCCGACTGTCGGCAGTCGACGGCATCATCGATGCCGACAACCTTGCCGGCGCACCGGTCACCGTAACGGTCAAGATCCTCGAACAGGGCGTGCTCCCGGTGATGGAAAACGGTGTCACCAAAACATTCCCCAAAGGCGGTGTGGCATATGCCATACCCGGCCGTGCCCTCGTAACCGTGAGCTATGCCGGCAAAAAAATAGCCGAGCAGGAAGTCGCTCTCGCCCAGGCCGGAGTAGTGTTCGGACTCGACCCCAAGCTCTTTGCCGACAAGAAAGCGCCTTCCAAAGCACTCTTCGACCCCACCACCGGCGCCCTTGTAGAATTCGGACCCGCAAACTGACGCCGCCATGACTCCCGACGAAATCGAGGCCCTGATAGCAGAGGCCGACCGCCTGTGTGAACTCGAGCGCTACGACGAAGCATATAAGCTCGACCTCAAGGCAGCCGATGCCGGCGATGCCCGCGCACAGCTACACCTTGGCTGGTACTGCGAGAACGGTCTGGGAACCGCGCGCGACATTGCGGCAGCGATAAAATGGTACTCCGGAGCCGCCGAACAAGGCATGGACGATGCCGTCCGAGCCCTCTATTCGCTGAAAAAAGACGGTGTTGACCTGCACGATTCCCCGGTAATAAGAAAAATCGAGCGAGAGGTAGAATCGGCCCAGATACTTTTTGCAAACGGTAATTACACGGAGGCAATAGCTACGGCTCAGAGTGCTGCCGATACCGGAAATCCAAGAGCCAAATACATAATAGCTCAAAGCCTCGAAAAACTCGGCGACAAAAGCGACCGACGTCTGCGCCTGCTGGAAGAAGCGGCCGACGATGGCTTTACCGCCGCAATGATTTCCTTAGGGAAGTCTCTGCTCGAAAACAATCCCGAACGGTCGGTCGATTATTTCAAAAAAGCGGCCGACAACAATAGCGCTCAGGCATTCTACGAACTGGGACATTGTTACGAGTTAGGTATCGGCGTATCTCCAAATCCGCACGATGCTTTCAGTAATTATACCCGGGCATACGAAAGAGGATATAAACTTGCGTCCGCACGCCTTGCCAGCTTCTATAGGGACGGCACAATCGCCACACCCGACGACAAGAAATACCGCCAGCTTCTGGAAGAAGGCTGCGAGTACGGCGACAGCGACAGTCTCTACGAATATGCCCTGACGTTTTACCGCGATCCTGCCACGACTCCCGGAAAGGAATCGGCCGAGCTATTCAGAAAAGCGGCAGCCACAGGAAACCTGAACGCAAAGGCGCTGTTAGCAAAACATGTTCTTTTCGGCTGGACATCAGCCGGAGACAAATCCCGGTCGAAAAAAGATCTGACCGAGGCCGCAGCCTCCGGAAATGCTCTTGCCTGCTATATTCTCGGAGAATGCTATGCCAGGGGCATCAGGGGAGTTTTCGACATCGACTACAGAAAATCCGGCGATTACTTCATGAAAAGTGTCGGCGACGAAAATACGGCCGACGCATACTACCGTGGAGGCATGTCCTATCTGAATACAGACCGTGCCCTTGCCGAAAAAGCATTCATCAAAGGCATCGGCCAAGGACTCCGAAGTTGTGCCGAAGCATATATCCGGGACATTATTTCCGATTCATGGATGCTCACCGACAAGCGCCATAAAACGGCCGAAGAATTCAAAGCCATCGCACAGTGTGCCGCCTTCGGTATCGAAAGAGCGTATTTTGAAGTCGGTATATGCCATTGCAACGGATGGGGAGCACCCATCGATCAAAAAAAGGCCTTCGAAAATTTCAGTATCGGAGCCGAAAAAGGCGATGTCAACAGCATCTTCATGCTCTCTTGGTGCTACTATTCAGGCATAGGCATAAAATACGACGAGGCCCGGGCCATCAGCCTTCTCAAAAATCAGATCAGCCGACGGCCCGACCCGCTTCTCCTTTGTGCTCTCGCCCGCTTTTCCAGGCCTGATACCATAGAAGACCATAAAAAAGTCATAGAACTCTACCGGCAGGCGCTGGATCTGTTGCCGTCGGCCGACAAGGCGACCACAGCATACGTAGTAATAACCTGGTCCGAAAATCAGTATCGACTCTCCAAGAACATCAACCGCCTCTACCCTTCCTATACACCGGAAGGCCGCAAAGAAATAAGCGAAATGCTGAAAAAGGTTATCGATTCGGGTTGTACCAAGGCTATGGTCGCACTGGCTCAATACTATGATAATTGTTCCGAATACAAATCTGAAGTTCTGCCCCTTTTAAGAAAAGCTGCTGAGGCGGGCGACCGCGAAGGTATGTATATGCTGTGCTCCCGGTCCGACGATCCCCGCGAAAAACGGCACTGGCTTGAGGAATCGGCCAAAAGGGGCTTTCCCGATGCAATAGTAGCCTTAGGACTCGATTATCTCCGGGGTAGGGACTTTTTAGAAAAAGATATCCCGAAGGGTATATTCTGGCTTAACAAAGGAGTGGAATCGGGCAATGTTAGAGCCATGTACCATCTCGGCGACTACTACATGAAAAGTTCGTCGCCAGAAGATGTCTCCAAAGGTCTCGATCTCTGGAAGCGGGCCGCTCCGTACTACAGTTCGGCCCGCGACAATCTCGCTAAGTATTATTATAGAAATCATGCAGAAGACACCGAAGAGGCTATCAGGTGGCTCGAACTGGCCATGAACCACTATCTGAAGAGCGGCTACAATTTTGCTTTGGGCATACACTACCGCAGCTGCATAGCGAAATTGAAGAGAAAGCCCTCGCCACTGAATATCTTCATCGAACTCTACGAGAACGTCCGCGACGAATGCGTCATACTCTGGAAAGACCTAACAGATAAATGAACAACGCAGAAAGAGAATACAGCCCCGACGAAATCGAGGCCCTGATAGCGGAGGCCGACCGCCTGTGTGAACTCGAGCGCTACGACGAAGCCTTCGTGCTCGACCTTCGCGCCGCCAAGGCCGGCGACCCGCGCGCACAGACACACATGGGATGGTACTACAGCGAAGGAATAGGCACCGAAGCCCGGGCCGACCGGGCTTTCGAATGGTACTCGCGTGCAGCCGCCCAAGGCTATCCCGACGCACAGTTCTGCCTCGCGAAGTGCCACGAAGAAGGACTCGGCACGCCCCGCGACACCGACGAGGCCATGCGCCTCTACCGTCTCGCCGCCGATGCCGAGCAGGAGGATGCTCTCGAAGCTCTTATCCGTCTTCGCCGTCAGGAACCGGCCAAACCGGAGTACACGCCCGTGCAGCTGAGCCGCATGGCGGCCGAGGCTCACAGACTGCTCTCGCTCGACAATCACGAGGAAGCCCGAAAACTGGCCGAAGTTCCCGCAATGGCCGGAATCGCCGAGGCCCAGTTCGTGATGGCCGAGTGCTGCGAAGAAAACTCCCCCGAATACCTGCGGTGGATGCGCAGTGCCGCCGAAAACGGATATGCCCCCGCAATGGCCGACTATGGCTATGCCATCGAGGAATCGAATCCGGCAGAAGCCTTCGTATGGTATCTGCGGGCGGCTGACAGGACCTACCCCCGCGGCTACTATTGCCTCGCCTGCGCCTACGACGACGGTATCGGCACCGAAGCCGATCCCACCCGCGCCGCCGAACTATTCCGCAAAGCCTACGAAGGCGGCTGGTATGCCGGCGCTACGCAGCTCGCCTATCACTACCGCGACGGCGAGGGAGTGGCCGAAGACCCCGAAGAGGCCATACGCCTTATGCATCTGGCGGCCGAGCACGGCGAGGCCGATGCGCAGTTCGAATACGGCCTGATGCTCGCCGAGGGCTACGGCAGTCTTGACCCCGATATCGAGGAGGGTGTAAGATGGTATGCGAAGGCTGCCGACGGCGGCGACAGCGACGGCATGAGAGAACTGGCCAGATACACTCTCGACCAGCCCGACAGGAATCAGAGTCACCGCAAGGCTCTCGAATTGCTCCAGACTGCCGTCGATGACGAAAACACCCAAGCCATGATACTATTGGGGACTTGCTATGAAAACGGCGAGTCTGTAAAGAAAAACGCCAAGAAAGCCTTCGAACTCTATCTGCGCGCGGCCGAACTCGAAGACATCGACGCTTATTTTCTGGTCGGTACGTGCTATCAGACGGGAACCGGCACGGGCAAAGACCTCAAAAAAGCAAAATACTGGCTCGAAAAAGGTGTGGATGAGGGCAACGGATTATGCCTCGATGCTCTCGGACACATGTATCTGTACGGCGAAGGCGTGCGCGAAGATGACGAAAAGGCATTCGAACTTCTCAGCAAGGCCTACGATGCCGGTGATACCGGTGTCACCTATACTCTTGCCGGCCTCTACGAAGACGGTACAGGCACTCCGCAGGATATCGAAAAAGCGATCGAACTCTACACCGAAGCAGTCGATCTCGGTGTGCCCGAAGCATATGCCATGCTCGGCTATTATTACGAGACCGGTACTCGCGTGCCCCGCGACACGGACCGTGCCATAGCGCTGTATCGCGCCGGTATCGAGGAGCATGACCCCTACGCCGCCCGGCGGCTCGGAATAATACTTATCTACGACCGGGGGTCGAACCGCGCCAACATCGACGAAGGCCTGCAGCTGCTTCGTTTTGCCGCCGAAAACGACGAGGACACGGCCATGAGTTGCCTCGGCCAGATCTATTACCACGGCGAAATAGTGCCGCAGGATAAGGCTCTGGCAAAAAAGTGGCTCCAGCGCGCAGTCGACGCAGGCAACGAGGACGCCGAAGAATTCCTCGACGAAAATTTCTAAGCACAAAGCCGCCGCACACTTTATGGGAGTGCGGCGCTTCCTTTTTCCCAAGTTATCAACATAGGGTGGATTTTGTTGCGAAAGATATTGCACGGTCGGCGATTTTTGGCGAATTTTGCGGAAAATTCACCGACCATGTCACAAGCGAAAACATACAGCTATGAAGAGGCTTACAATGCCTCTCTCGATTACTTCGGCGGCGACGAACTCGCTGCTCAGGTATGGGTCAACAAATACGCCCTCAAAGACTCCTACGGCAACATCTACGAGCTCACCCCCGACGACATGCACCGCCGCATAGCCCGCGAGCTCGCACGCATAGAAGCAAAATATCCGGCCCCGCTCTCCGAAGACGACATCTACGGCCTTCTGCGCGATTTCCGCTATGCCGTCCCCCAGGGCAGCCCCATGGCCGGCATCGGCAATAATTTCCAGGTCGGCTCGCTGTCGAACTGTTTCGTGATAGGCCTCGACGGCAAACCCGACAGCTACGGCGGCATCATAAGCATCGACCAGGAACAGGTGCAGCTCATGAAGCGCCGCGGCGGCGTAGGCCACGACCTGAGCCATCTGCGCCCCAAAGGCACTCCGGTGAAAAACTCGGCGCTCACATCGACCGGTCTGGTACCCTTCATGGAGCGCTACTCCAATTCCACCCGCGAGGTAGCGCAGGACGGACGCCGCGGCGCCCTGATGATGACCGTATCCATCAAGCACCCCGACTCCGAGGCCTTCATCGACGCCAAAATGACTCCCGGCAAAGTGACCGGCGCCAACGTGAGCGTGCGTATCGACGATGACTTCATGCGCAGTGTCGAAAGCGGCGAGCCCTACCGCCAGCAGTTCCCTGTCGATTCCGACAATCCCGATACCGTAAAGGAAATCGATGCCGCCGCCCTGTGGCAGAAAATCGTTACCAATGCCTGGAAATCGGCCGAGCCCGGCGTCCTTTTCTGGGACACCATTCGCCGCGAATCGGTGCCCGACTGCTATGCCGACCTCGGCTTCGAGACCATCTCGACCAATCCCTGCGGCGAAATTCCCCTCTGCCCCTACGACAGCTGCCGTCTGCTGGCCATCAACCTGTTCTCTTTCGTAGAGAAACCCTTCACTCCCGAAGCCAAATTCAATTTCGATAAACTTGCCGAGGTCACAGCCAAGTCGCAGCGTCTGCTCGACGATATCATAGACCTCGAGATGGAGAAAATCGACACCATTCTTCATAAAATCGATCTCGACCCCGAGCCCGAGGAAGTAAAGGCGCCCGAACGCAATCTGTGGCTCAAGATCAAGGCCAAGACACTGCGCGGACGTCGCACCGGCCTGGGCACTACCGCCGAAGGCGACATGATAGCCGCCATGGGTCTGCGCTACGGCACCCCCGAGGCCACCGACTTCTCCGTGAGCGTGCACCGTGCCGTGGCACTGGCAGCATACGGCGAATCGGTGAAGATGGCAGGCGAACGCGGCGCATTCGAGGTCTACGACGCCGCCTGCGAAGCCTCCAACCCCTACATACAGCGTCTCGCCGAAGCCGACCCCGCTCTCTACGAACGCATGAAAGCCACCGGCCGACGCAACATCGCCTGCCTCACCATAGCCCCCACAGGCACCACCAGCCTCATGACCCGCACATCGAGCGGCATCGAGCCGGTATTCATGCCGGTGTACAAACGCCGCCGCAAGGTCAATGCCGCCGACCCCGCCGCACGCATCGACTATGTCGACGACAGCGGCGACGCATTCGAGGAGTATATAGTATACCACCCCAAATTCCTCGACTGGATGCGCACCAAAGGCATCGAGCCCCGACGCGATTTCACGCAGGCCGAACTCGACGAACTGGTGGCCGCCTCGCCCTATGCCGGCGCCACAGCCAACGAAATCGACTGGCACGAAAAAGTGACCATGCAGGGCAAAATCCAGAAATGGGTCGACCACAGCATATCGGTTACCATCAACCTTCCCGCCGACATTTCGGTCGAGGCCGTCGAAAGCCTTTACCGCCAGGCATGGCATGCCGGCTGCAAGGGCTGCACCGTGTACCGCGACGGCTCGCGCTCGGGCGTGCTCGTATCCATCGAAAAGAAGAAAGAAGAGACGCACGAACACAAGCCCCTGCTGGCCAAGCGCCCCATCGAGCTCGAAGCCGACGTAGTGCGCTTCCAGAACAACAAGGAGAAATGGATTGCCTTCGTCGGACTTGTCGACGGCCGTCCCTACGAAATCTTCACCGGCCTCGCCGATGACGAAGACGGCATATTCATCCCCAAATCGGTGTCACACGGCAAGATAATCAAGGCCACCGACGAAAACGGCAACAAGCGCTACGACTTCCAGTTCCTCAACAAACGCGGCCACAAGACCACCATCGAAGGCCTCAGCGACAAATTCAATCCCGAATTCTGGAACTACGCCAAGCTCATATCGGGCGTGCTGCGCTATGGCATGCCTATCGACCAGGTCCTCAAGCTTGTAGGCGGACTCGAACTCGACTCACAATCGATCAACACATGGAAGATGGGTGTGGAGCGCGCACTCAAGAAATATCTTCCCAACGGCACCACCGCCAAGGGTCAGCGCTGTCCCAACTGCGGCCAGGAAACCCTCGTCTATCAGGAAGGCTGCCTCATCTGCACCGCCTGCGGCACCTCCAAATGCGGCTGATATAGCTCCATCAATACCCCACAGCCCCGGAAACGATTATCTCGGACTTCGTTTACGGGGCTTTCTTATTGTATAGTTAAACAGTGTTAAACCGCAACGTTACACATGCAGTATTTTCATCATAAAGTCCTCTTATAGAAAAGAGAAGATCTGACCTACGCGAAAACTATTCACAATCTCACCTTAAAATAATATGAAAAAGCTGTTTTTTGCTCTTACGGCTGCGTGCACCATATTTGCAGGCTGCTCGAACGATGAACCGGATCTGGAAAACACAGACGAGATTCCTGACAAAACAACAGTGCTGCCTATGCCCGGCATGACACAAGCCGAAACACTTGCAGCCAACGGACAGATAGCTTTCGGCACGGACTTCTTTGCAGCTGTAAGCCGTGAATATCCGCGCAAGAACGTGGTAACGTCGCCGATGAGCGCTTCGATGCTTCTGTCGATGCTTGCCAATGCTGCCGATGCCACCACACGCGCTCAGATATGCACCTTACTGGATTGCACCGACTCCGATGCGTTAAACAGTCTGTACGGGAAATATACCGAGTGGCTGTCAGGTATCGATGAAAACTTAAGCATATCCCTCGCCAACGCCCTGTGGTACAGACAAGAATATACGCTCAATCCTGCATTCAGCAAAATATTGAATAGCTATTACGATTCCGAAACATTCGGGCGCGATTTCAGCAACAAGGCCTCCCTCATCGACGAAATAAACAAGTGGACCGACCTCAAAACCCGCGGCATCATCGACCATATTATCGACGATTTAGACCCCGACACAAAGGCAGTGCTGGCAAATGCCCTATATTTCAAAGGTTCGTGGCGAAATGGGTTCGATGCCGAAAACACCCGCAAAGCGAACTTCCATGGTATCGACGGCGATGCGAAAGTCGATATGATGAATACGACCGAGTATTTCAGTTATGCGTCGGCCTACGCATTCGAAGCCGTAGAAATGGCGTACGGTCTGTATGGCCAGTGCTACATGACGATTATTATGCCGAAAAAAGGCAGCAATCTCGACGAGTTCATCGCATCCGCCGACTTCCGTAGCGCCGCAACCACAGCCATGAAGTCCAGATACATCGATCTGAGCATACCTAAATTCAGCGTCCGCCCCGACGAAAGAATAGCTCTGAATTCTATTCTCGCAACGATGGGTGTAGACAATATCGAATCGGAGAATAACTGGACGTTTTTCACCGACGCCATCGAAACCAGGATAAAAGTATATCAGAAAGCGGGCATAACTGTCGACGAATACGGCACCGAGGCGGCAGCAGTAACATGGACGGAGGGTGAAACTTCTTCAGGCTACGAGGTCGTGCTTCCGACACCGATAGAAGTGCGCATCGACCGCCCGTTCGTTTTCCTTATCAGGGAAAGGAGCACCGGCATGTGCCTGTTCGCCGGAAAAGTCAACAATCTGTGATCTGACAGAGTTTCAAATCTATGCATAAATCACATCGGCCGCATTTTTTCGGTCGATGTGATTTTATTTTGACATTTGTAATGGAAATTTGCCAGTTTTTATATAAAAATCCTTACCTTTGTCCGCAGAACAACTCAACAATCCAACACAACTACCACAATGGTCAGAAAAATTCTTGCAGCAGTATCGATAATGGTATCTGCCGCTGCCACCGAGGCCTATTGTGCCGGGGAGGCACCCCGTCTTTACGGCACGGTAATCTATAGCGCCAACGACGTTGTCGACAATGGCGTCTACTCCTTCAATCTCACCGGCGAACCCGGGCAGTCGGCCATCCCCGAAGGCAAAGACCTCGAGGCCAACGGCGGCGGTTTCTTCGCCAACGGGCGCTACTATTTCAATCAGGAAATGGAACTTTACGGCTCCGTCTACCGCTATCACTATGTCTATGAATTCCCGTCGTGGGAAAGAGGGAGCCGCACTTCTTTCTCCAATAAATACGACATGGCCAACGATATGGCCTACGACCCGATGCTCGGCTGCGCATTCGGTTGCTTCCCCGACGGCACCAACTGCTATTTCGGCTCGGTATCGATACCCGACTTCAAGGTGGTCCGCATAGGCGACGCCCTGCCCAACGAATATTCCGGCATAGCCATCGACAACGAAGGCACAGTCTACGCCATCGACAGCAAGGGCGAACTCTTCACCGTCGAAAAATTCACCGGCAAAGCGACATCCGTAGGCCAGACCGGTCTCGCCGCTGCATATCAGAGCTCGGCAGTATTCGACAACGTATCGAAAAAGATATACTACAGCGTAAACACCGAGACCGGCTCCAAGCTTTATACCATCGACCCGGCGACGGCAAACGCTACTTTCGTCTACGACTTCCCCAACGACGAACAGGTTGTCGGTATTTTCATTCCCTACGAGCTGAATGCCGACGCACCGGCCGCAGTCACCGCTCTGGCTGTAGAACCTGATGGCGGCGAACTCAAGGCGGCTGTATCGTTCACAATGCCGGCGGCAACCAACGGCGGAACGGAGATTAGCGGCAATATCGCCTATGAAGTACGCGTAAACGATGAGATAAAAGCGAGCGGGAACGCAGAATGCGGCAGCACGGCCAAGGCCGACATCACCGTTCCGGCAAAAGGCGAGTATACCGTCACGGTATTCGCTATAAAAGACGATCTGCGCAGCCCCGTAGCCGTAGTAAAGAAGTATATTGGCCCTGACACGCCCGCAGCCGTCAAGAATGCAAAGATCGAGTACTCCGACGAAAATGCAGGTTTCACTGTCAGCTGGGATGCCGTAAGCTCCGAAGGTATCAACGGCGGATATGTCGACCCGGCACAGACTACCTATAAAGTGGTCCGATACCCCGACGAAGTGACTGTAGCTGAAAGTGCCTCCGAAACCACGCTCTTCGACGCAGTCGCCGTTCCGGCCGACGGCATGATACAGTACTACTACACAATCGCTCCCACCTACGCCGGCGAAACCGGCGAATCGGCCAAAACCAACGGCGTATCGCTCGGCATGATAGTGCCACCCTACGAACAGCCGTTCAGCTCAGCCGACGCACTTTCGGGCTACACCATCATTAAAGGCAGCGGCTTCTTCAACAACGAGTGGGTATACCGCAGCGGAGCCGTCAAAGGTCCGAAAGGCTCGTGGCTCATCACTCCGGCCATGAAGCTTCAGGGCGGCTACACCTACGACATATCGTTCGAAATGAAAAGTGAATACGGCTACGTCGAGGAATCGATGTCCATCTATCTCGGCACGGCACCTACCGCCGATGCCATGACTACTCAGGTACTGGAATCGGCATCTGTCAAGTCCACCACTTTCAAACCGTTCAACACCACAATGACGCCCGCCACCGACGGCGTATACTACATCGGATTCGTCTGCGACAGCAAATCCTGGAATTCCGCAGGTGTCTATATGAAGAATCTCACCATCTCGGCCGGCCAGATGTCGGGAGTTGAATCGGTCAGCACCGATGGCGCCCCCGCCATATTTACCCGCGAAGGCACAATATGCATAAACGCCCAGAGCAAGACCGATGTCGGCGTATACGATATCGCCGGCAAGGAAATCGTTGTCATGCAGGTCGACGGCTACGCCGAAATTCCTGTCAGCACAGGCATTTATGTGGTCCGAGCAGCCGGTCGGTCGGCAAAAGTCATGGTAAGATAATATCTGACACAATACCTATAACAATAACTACGGCGCCCGATATCCCCTGCGGATAATCGGCGCCGTTTTTGCTAAATATTCTTAAATACATAGCTTGCCGCACTTTTTTCGCTAAATTTGTTATTCCATTAGGCATTAATGCAACTTCTTGCATCATTGTAGAAAAAAATAATAATATCATACCACCATAACAACCCATGAAACTTATATTCCATATCGACTACCGCGCCAACTGGGGTGAATCGCTTTACGTGAGCGCCGACATTCCCGCGTTCGGTAGCGGCGACCATGCCAAGGCCCTCAAGATGGAAATCGAGGGCGACCGCTCGTGGCACGCCGAAATCGAGCTTCCCGACGGCCTTCAGGCTTTCCGCTACCAGTATGTGGTGCGGAACGACGCCGGAGACGTCAAAAACGAATGGGGCGACAGCCATCTATTCGAGCCTGTACCCGGCGTGCACGAATACGATCTCTACGACCGCTGGCACGATCTCCCCTACGACAAACCGTTTTACTCGCGTGCTTTCACCCACTGCATATTCCGCCACCAATCCGACCGCTTCCCACACGTACTGCCGGCTGCCGGCTCGGTGACATTCCACGTGGCCGCCCCGACCGTTCCCTCTGGATGCGTGCTCGCTATCAGCGGCAATGCCGATGTTTTAGGCAACTGGGATCCGGTCAAGGCCCTGCGCATGAGCGCCGCCGATTTTCCGGTATGGAAGATTACCGTACCCTCCGACGGCCTCGTTCCCAAGACCGAATATAAGTTTCTGATGATAAACACCGCCGACGGCAGCGTCACCCACTGGGAAGAAGGCGCCAACCGCCGTCTGGGCGTCCGTCCGGACAAAGAATCGGCCACAGTTGTTGCCGGCCTGCGCTACCTCGCCGTCGCGAGGCCCTGGAAAGGTGCCGGCACAGCCATACCCGTCTTCGCACTCCGCAGCGATGAAGACTTCGGTGTAGGCGACTTCTACGATCTGCGCCAGATGGTTGACTGGGCTGTCGCCACCGGTCAGACCTTTATCCAGATTCTGCCTATCAACGACACCACCATGACAGGCACATGGACCGATTCGTATCCCTACAACGCCAACTCCACATTTGCGCTGCACCCCATGTATCTGCGGCTCGAAGAACTCGGCACCCTCGCCGACCCCGCACGCCGCGAATACTTCGAAAACCTGCGCAAAGAGCTCAACGCCCTTCCCGAAATCGACTACGAGCGCGTGAACAACGGCAAGATCGAATATTTCAGGGAAATTTTCGCCCAGGAAGGCCGCACCACCCTCGACAGCGACGATTTCAAGGCATTCATGGCCAAAAACGCATCGTGGCTCGAACCCTACGCCGCTTTCTGCACCCTCCGCGACAAGTTCGGCACACCCGACTTCTCCCGCTGGGGCAAATACGCCGTCTACTCGCCCGAGGTACTCGGCGAGGTACGTGCGGAATTCGCCGACAAGATGGACTATGTATACTACCTCCAGTTCCATCTCGACAAGCAGATGCGTCAGGTTCACGAATATGCCAACACCCACGGCATAGCGCTCAAAGGCGACATACCCATCGGCATATCGCGCACCAGTGCCGATGCATGGACCGATACACGCCTCTTCAACATGGACTGCCAGGCCGGGGCGCCGCCCGACGATTTCTCGGTTCTTGGCCAGAACTGGGGCTTCCCCACCTACAACTGGGAGGAGATGAGCAAGGACGGATTCGCATGGTGGAAAGCGCGTTTCCGCAAGATGGCCGAATACTTCGACGCCTACCGCATCGACCATGTACTGGGATTCTTCCGCATCTGGCAGATCCCCATGGATGCCGTCCACGGGCTGCTCGGATACTTCAACCCTGCCCTGCCTTTCTCCGAAAGCGAGCTCCGCTACAGCTACGACTTCTGGTTAGACCCCGATCTGCAGACGCAGCCTTACATCATGGATTATTTCGTCGAGGATTTCTTCGGACCCTATACCAAAGAAGTACTCAAGAAATTCTGCCGCAGCATAGGCGGAGGCCGCTATCAGCTCAAGGAAGACTACGACACCCAGCGCAAGGTGGTGGAATACTTCGCCAACAAGCCCAAGGACGAAAAGAACCGCCGCATATGCGACGGGCTGCTCGGCCTCATCGATCAGGTGCTCTTCATCGAAGACCCCGTAGAAAAAGGCAAATACCATCCCCGCATTTCGGCTCAGTTCACCTACATCTACCGCGCCCTCAACGACTATGAGCGCTGGTGCTTCAACCGTCTCTACAACGATTTCTTCTACCACCGCCACAACGAGTTCTGGTACGACAAAGCTATGTGGAAACTGCCGCCCCTCATCGACTCGACCGACATGCTCGTATGCGCCGAAGACCTCGGTATGATACCCGCATGCGTGCCCGCGGTGATGAACCGTCTCGAAATTCTCTCGCTCGAGATACAGCGCATGCCCAAGGACCCCGCAACTCCGTTCGGCGATACCTGGAACTACCCCTACTACTCGGTCTGCACCACATCGACCCACGACATGGGCGGCATACGCGCATGGTGGCAGGAAGACCGCGCCAAATCGCAGCAGTTCTTCAACAACGTTCTCGGCGAGCACGGCAGCGCTCCCTATTTCGCCGAGCCTTGGATCTGCGACCGCATTGTCGATCTGCATCTTGCATCGCCCTCGATGCTGTGCATACTCCCGCTTCAGGACTGGCTTAGCATCGACGGTAAAATCCGGCGCGAAAAGCCCGAGGAGGAACAGATCAACGTGCCGGCCAACCCGCGCCATTACTGGCGCTACCGCATGCACCTCACCCTCACCGACCTTCTGGCACACACCGAATTCTCGGAATATCTCCACAACAAAATTACCGCACTGGGTCGCTGACCCTCCCCCCCCCACACACCACAGCACCCGGACCGTCACTCCCCCGCAGCGACCCGTCCGGGCGCTTTCGTATTCCGCCATCACGGAATGGCATGTTCAAAAATTTTCGGAGGTGTAAACAGATAGTGCTCTTGTGTTTCATTATAATTTTGTAACTTTGCACTCATAAACCAAAAGCACAATGAAAGAAGTGACCTATGAGGGCCTTTGCTTCGAGCCCTATATCACAAAAGACAAGATAGATGCCCGCGTCGCCGAGCTGGGCAAGGAGATAGTGCGCGACTGCGAAGGCAAAACGCCATTATTCATCTGCGTTCTCAACGGAGCTTTCCCCTTTGCGAGCGATCTCTTCAGAGCCGTAGAGAGTATCGATGCCGAAATCACTTTCATACGTCTGAAAAGCTATGAAGGCACCGAAACTTCTGGCACTGTCAAGGAAGTGCTCGGCCTCCACGAAGACATCAAAGGCCGCACAGTGATAATAGTGGAAGACATCGTAGATACCGGCAACACCATCTACCGCCTGGTCAACGATCTGGCACGGAAAGAGCCTGCCGAAATCAAGATAGCCACTCTTCTGTTCAAACCCGATGCCCTGGTGCGCCCCGTGAAGCCCGACTATGTCGGTTTCAACATCCCCACCAAGTTTATCATCGGTTATGGTCTCGACCTAAACGGCAAAGCCCGCAATCTCAACGACATATACATTCTTAAAGAAGAATAGCACCATAAAGGCGCGGCGTCCTCCCGCACGGGGCGATACCGCGCCAACTTTTTAGGTTTGCTCTTTGTTTTTCTAACATAAAACTTCGGTTTACCTCTCTGAGGAAACCGATTACAGCTTATATTTTATATATTGTGAATATTGTTATTTTCGGTGCTCCCGGCAGCGGTAAAGGCACCCAAAGCGAAAAACTGATTGAAGAATACGGTCTCGAACACATATCGACCGGAGAACTCCTCCGCGACCATATTGCCCGCGGAACAGAACTCGGCAGACTTGCCGACACCTATATTTCCAATGGTCTTCTCATACCCGACGAACTGATGATCGAAGTGCTCGACGATATTTTCAAGCACAACCCCGAAAAAGCAACCAAAGGCGTGATTTTCGACGGTTTCCCCCGCACCGTACCCCAGGCCGAAGCATTGTCGGAAATGCTCCGCGAATACGGCTCCGACATCCACGCTGTAGTAGGCCTGGAAGTAGAGGAAGACGAGCTGATACGCCGCATGCTCGAACGCGGCAAGCAGAGCGGACGCAGCGACGACAAGCTCGACACCATCAAAAAGCGCCTCAACGTATACCACCGCCAGACATCACCTCTGCGCGACTACTATAAAGACAAAGGCAAATACCACTCCATCAACGGCAACGGCAGCGTCGACGACATCTTCAGCGACATCAAGAAAGCTCTTGACGGCGCCGACAAATAGCCCCGAGTGTTCCACACAATTATCCGACTATGAATACCTACCAATTCGAAGAACCATTCAACCGCGCCCCATACGACGACCTTCTGGCGATATACAGCACATGTTTCGCCGATAACTTCGTCCTGCCTGCACTAACCGACTATTCCACCGGCAAGACAAGCAGCTACGGCGACATGGCGCGCCGCATAGCGCGGCTGCATCTGTTCTTCGAATTGGCCGGAGTTCAGCCCGGCGACAAGGTGGCCCTTCTGGGGCGCAACACCCCCAACTGGGTGATAACATTCATGGCCACGATAACATATGGAGCCGTTATCGTACCGGTACTCAACGACTTCAGCCCCGCCGACGCGCAGAACATCATCAACCACTCCGATGCGGTGATGCTCTTCTCGGCCGACTCGCTCTTCGCCGGTCTCGACTTCGACGCCATGCCGCAGCTGCGTGCCGTAATATCGCTCGACACACGTACTGTCATAGCCGAACGCGAGCCGCAGGGCAAGCTTCGGGCAGGCACTACGCACAAATCGATAGTGAGCGGCCTCACACGTCGCTTCCGCAAACTGTATCCCGACGGCTTCAAGCCCAAGGACATACACTACCGGCACTTCGACGGCTCCTCAACCGCCATCATCAACTATACCTCGGGGACAACAGGCTTCTCAAAAGGCGTGATGCTTACTCTCGACAACCTCCGCGGCAATGTGGTGTTCGGCATACGGTCCAATCTCCACTACCAGGGCTCGCGGGCGTTGTCGTTCCTCCCGCTGGCACATGCCTATGGCTGCGCCTTCGACATGCTTGTGCCCCTTGCCGTGGGCACGCATGTGACATTGCTCGGGAAGACGCCCACGCCGGCGCTCCTGCTCAAGGCAATGAAGCAGGTGCGGCCCTCGCTGGTAGTATGCGTGCCTCTGATTCTGGAAAAAATATACCGCAAGCTCATAGTACCGATGATTACCAAGAACCCCATGCGCTGGGTTCTGGCAGTGCCGATGCTCGACAAAGCCATCTACGCCATCATACGGTCCAAACTCGTCGACGCTTTCGGCGGAGCTTTCGAAGAAGTGATAGTAGGCGGCGCTCCGCTTAACCGTGAAGTCGAAGACTTCCTGTGCCGCATCAAATTTCCGCTCACCGTGGGCTACGGCATGACCGAATGCGGTCCTCTGATCAGCTACTCGCCATGGCGCCGCTTCAAGCCCGGCTCGGCCGGACGCACCCTCAGAGGCATAATGGAAGCCCGCATACTCGCCGACGAAACCCTCTCCGACGCCGAAGGCAAGCAGGGCGAGATAATGGTGCGCGGACTCAATGTGATGAAAGGCTACTACAAGAACCCCGACGCCACCGAGGCTGCTCTCGAGGAAGACGGCTGGCTGCACACCGGCGACATGGGATTCCTCGGGCCCGACCACCGCACAATATTTATACGCGGCCGATACAAGACTATGATTCTCACAGCCAACGGACAGAACATATACCCCGAGGAAATAGAATCGAAGCTCAACAACATGCCCTACGTGAACGAATGCCTCGTAGTAGACCGCGACGGCCACCTGGTGGCTCTCTGCCACCCCGACAGCGAACAGGTGGAGCGCGACGGCCTCGACACCCGTCAGCTCGAAGAAGCCATGGAGTCGAACCGCGAAAGCCTCAACAAACTCGTCGGGCCATACGAACAGATACAGAAAATCGAGATAATGCCCACCGAGTTCGAAAAAACTCCCAAGCGGTCTATCCGGCGATTCCTCTATAAATAAAAGGTAAAACAATTTTTTCGGGGGCGGAATTTTTTTCCGCCCTTTATTATTGCGCAATAAAAGCAGATTGTTTACTTTTGCGCTACAACTCGAAAGAGAATCGAAACCCGGCTCTTTCGATATGAGACTAACCAACATATCTATAAACCTAAATCAGATTCTATGAGAAAAACTTTACTCACCATTCTCGCCGCAGCCGCAGGCCTGTCGATGGCCGCACAGGAAACCGTCTACTTTCAGGAAGACTTCGAATGGCTCGAACCATGGGCTTCTATTAAACCGGCAGGACAGACCGTTGAAAACAATAATTCTGCTGCAACAGCACAGCAACTCATCACCAACAAGGTCGAAATCGATGGTCAAGACGTATCTACCTATGATGCTCTTCTCTCTAAGGGATATGAGTTCCCCATCATATGCGCGCCGTCGGAAACTCCCCGTAAGCCCGGTGCTCAGTCATATCTTCAGCGCAACTATATCAAATTCGGTCTTACCAACTTTTTCACAGGCATCACCATACCCAAACTTGAGAATACACCTGCAGAAGATGAAGAACTTGTTCTATCGTTCGACTGGTGCTCTCAGCGTCGAGGCGACAAAGCTACATCAGCATGGGATCCGACCGCACTGGTCGTTATAGTCAGAAACGGTGAAACCGAGACACAATATCTTGTGCCGACTCATACTTTCGCAACCGGAAGTCCCTATGAATGGGTACACGCTAATGTGGCTCTTACAGATGCAAAAATCGACAAAGAAACCCGTATTACCGTCCGTAATATCGATGAACAATGGCCCGGTAATGCCGCAGATAATACAGATAAATGTCGTTGGTTTATCGACAATATCAAACTTGCCGTTCCCAATCCGGCCGGCGTCGACGCCGTCGTTGCCGACACCGATGCTCCCGTCGAATACTTCAACCTGCAGGGCATCCGCGTAGCTCAGCCCGAAAACGGCCTCTATATCCGCCGCCAGGGTTCGACCGTCACCAAAGTGCTGATGAAATAAGTCCCCCTGCACAACGATAAGCACAACACCCGGCCAGGCTGCCTTGATATAGCCTGACCGGGTGTTTTATCGTTTTAAAGGAGAGGGAGAATGAGTCAGCGGCGATGGCGGCGGCGCTCTGCGCAGTGGCATGCCACATGGGCGGCTACCGAGAGAGCAAGCAATCCGCTAAGGCCGGCTATAAGAAAACGATGGATCTTTTCGCGACGTTCTATTTGCTTTTCGAGCCTGGAGAGAACTTCGACCTCGCGCTCGTCTTCGGTTTTAAAAACAGACATAATCGTATTATTTTAGGTTAGTATGCCTAAAAAACACCTGCGCGGCCCGAAATGTTGAGATTGAGCCACTTCGATTGAAGTTTTTTTTGTACTTTTGCAAACCAATAGCTACAACAAAATCATGTCGGAACTCAAGAAAATAAATCGCGCTCTGATATCGGTGTTCAGCAAGGACGGTATCGAGCCCATTGTGCGTAAACTTCATTCGTGCGGAGTAGAGCTGCTGTCGACCGGCGGCTCGCGTTCTTATATAGAATCTCTGGGGCTGCCCTGCTCGGCAGTCGAGGATCTGACCGGCTACCCGTCGATACTCGGTGGCCGTGTAAAAACCCTCCATCCCAAGGTTTTCGGTGGCATTCTGGGCCGTCGCAGCAACGACAGCGACGTCGCCGAGATGGAAAAATATGAAATTCCCGGTATCGACCTCATCATCGTCGACCTCTATCCCTTCGAGGCTACAGTGGCATCGGGCGCATCCGAGGCCGATATCATCGAAAAAATCGACATAGGCGGTATATCGCTCATCCGCGCGGCCGCCAAGAACTTCGCCGACACCGCCATCGTGGCATCGTCGCAGTTCTACAGCTACCTTCAGGGCATTCTCGACACCCAGGGTGCCGCTACAACTGAAGAGCAGCGCCGCTTCCTGGCCCGCGAGGCCTTCGCTGTGTCGAGCGGCTACGACTCGGCCATCTACAACTGGTTTGCCGGCACCACTCCCCTCGCCCCCGGCAAGGATTCGGCACTCCGCATGGCCGTCGACGGCGCCATGGGCCTTCGCTACGGCGAGAACCCCCATCAGCAGGCATGCTACTACGGCAACTTCGACGCTCTCTTCGACAAACTCCACGGCAAGGAGATAAGCTACAACAATCTTCTCGACATCGACGCCGCATGCTCGCTCATCGACGAATTCGACACCACCACCGTGGCAATCCTCAAGCACAACAACGCCTGCGGTCTCGCCAGCCGCGACCTCGTCACCGAGGCGTGGACGGCAGCCCTCGCCGGCGACCCCGTGTCGGCATTCGGCGGCATCATCATCTGCAATGCCAAAATCGAAGCCGACGCCGCTGCCGAAATCGGTAAAATCTTCTTCGAGGTAATCATAGCGCCCGAATACTCCGACGACGCCCTCACCATCCTCATGCAGAAGAAAAACCGTATCGTTCTCCGCCGCAAGGCCATCGCAGCTCCGGCACAGCGTGTGCGCACCATCCTCGGCGGCGTACTGGTGCAGGATGCCGACAGCAAGGTCGAGACCGTCGACGATCTCCGCCTCGTGTCGGGCGACAGCCTGCCCGAAAGCCTCGTGGCCGACCTCCTCTTCGCCAACAAGATAGTGAAGCATTCCAAGAGCAACGCCATCGTTCTCGCCCGCAACGGTCAGCTCATCGCCTCGGGCGTAGGCCAGACCTCGCGCGTCGATGCACTGCGCCACGCCATCGAGAAAGCCGCATCCTTCGGCTTCGACCTCAAGGGCGCCGTCATGGCATCCGATGCCTTCTTCCCCTTCGCCGACTGTGTGGAGATAGCACACCAGGCCGGTGTCGACGCCGTGATACAGCCCGGCGGCTCCATCCGCGACACCGACTCGGTAGCATTCTGCCGCGACCACGGCATGACCATGGTCATGACCGGCTTCCGTCACTTCCGCCACTAATCCTTTCGAATTAAGAATTATGGATTATGAATTATGAACCGATAGTTCATACTCCATAATTCCCGATAATACCACTCCATACAATGAGAAGCGACTATAGAGACAATGCGATTGCCGATAAAAGCAAAAAATTTGCTGTCCGGTGCATCCTTCTATATAAGGATCTTTCGGAACGCGGCCACGAGTATATCTTATCACGTCAATTCGTCAGGAGCGGTACGTCGATCGGAGCAAATGTGCGCGAAGGGCTTAGAGCACAGTCGTAAGCAGATTTCATTGCAAAATTAAATATTGCATTGAAGGAGGCCTCGGAAACAGAATACTGGCTCGAATTGTTAAAGGAAACGGGCTACATCACCCAATCCGAAGCCGACAGTCTGCTGGATGATTGCTCTCAACTGATAAGCATTTTATTCTCGATCATCAAATCTACCAGACAGAATCTGACGGAGCAGGGCTGAACTCCCACTCCGATAGCATAATTAATAAAACAGGATAAGAATTAAGCCGAGTTCGCTTCTCTCCATAATTCATAATCCATAATTTAATAAAACAGGATAAGAATTAAGCCGAGTTCGCTTCTCTCCATAATTCATAATCCATAATTCATAATTTTAAAAGTGAAGCTGTTCTCTCTTACCAAGGAGATTGCCATCGACCTTGGTACTGCAAATACCATCATCATTCACAACGATAAGATTGTGATAAACGAGCCTTCTATCGTGGCGCTCGACACCCGCACCGACAAGCTCATAGCCGTCGGCAAGGAAGCCCAGCAGATGGAAGGCCGCGCTCACCCGGGCATACGCACCGTGCGTCCGCTCCGTCAGGGCGTTATCGCCGACTTCAATGCCGCCGAGCTCATGATACGCGGTCTGGTGAAGAAAGCCAGCACCAAAAACAACTGGTTCTCGCCCTCGCTCCGCATGGTAGTAGGCATCCCTTCGGGATCTACCGAAGTCGAAGTACGCGCCGTGCGCGACTCCTCCGAGCACGCCGACGGCCGCGACGTATACATGATCCACGAACCCATGGCCGCAGCCCTGGGCATAGGTCTCGACGTCGAAGCTCCCGAAGGCAACATGATTGTCGACATAGGCGGCGGTACCACCGAGATCGCCGTGATATCGCTGGGCGGCATCGTAAGCAACAAGAGCATACAGATTGCCGGCAACGACCTCACCGACGACATCCTCAACCACATGCGCCGCGCACACAACATCAAAGTGGGCGTCCGCACCGCCGAGCAGATCAAGATACACGTCGGCTCGGCCCTCACCGAACTCGAGAATCCGCCGGAAGACTACGTGGTACACGGTCCCAACCTCATGACCGCACTGCCTCTCGAAGTGCCCGTAAGCTATCAGGAGATAAGCCACTGCATAGACAAGACAATATCGAAGATAGAAGCCGCCGTGCTCAGCGCCCTCGAGCAGACTCCGCCCGAGCTCTACGCCGACATCGTCCGCAACGGCATCTACCTCGCCGGCGGCGGCGCCCTGCTCCGTGGTCTCGACAAGCGCCTCATCGATAAGATCGGCATACAGTTCCACGTGGCCGAGGACCCGCTTCTGTGCGTGGCCAAAGGTACCGGCGTGGCTCTGAAGAACATCCACAAGTTCTCCTTCCTTATCCGATAAGAGCCTCCGACGGTGAACGAGCTTTTCGGCTTCATACTTCGTCACAGCAAGTGGCTGGTATTCACTATATATGTGGTTATCGGCTGCATGCTTCTCTTCAACGGTGACCCATACCGCCAGCACGTGTTCATGACAAGTGCCGGCCGTATGGCTTCTACCGTATACAAAGGAGCCAACAACGTGACATCCTATTTCGACCTGCGCGAAATCAACGACGACCTCAACCGCCGTAATGCCGAACTGCAGGCCGAGATTGTGCGCCTGCAGGAAACCATCGACGCACTCCACGAAGCCAACTACACCGATACTCTCGCTCTCGACAGCGGCGTGCGACACTTCGATTTCATAGTGGCACACGTTATCAACAACAGCATTTCGCATCCGTTCAACTATCTCACCATCAACAAGGGCAGCGCCGACGGTGTCCGCCCCGAGCTCGGTGTGATAGACCGCAACGGTGTAGTGGGCATCGTCAGCACCACCGGGGCGCACAGCGCCCGCGTAATATCGCTGCTCAACCCCCACTTCCGCCTGTCGTGCAAGATCAAGCGAAGCGACTACTTCGGCTCACTGGTCTGGGACGGCGAAAACCCCGGCGAAGCCCTTCTGGAAGAGTTGCCGCGCCACACTGTCTATCAGCCCGGCGACACGATCGTCACCAGCGGCTACTCCGCCGTCTTCCCATCGGGACTCCCGGTGGGCACCGTAGTGGAGGCCGAAAGCGACAGAAACCAGAATTTCTTCACCCTGCGCATAAAGCTGCTTGCCGATTTCACCACCCTCGGTAACGTCCAGGTGGTGGTCAACAATCAGGCCGACGAGCTCCGCGCCCTCACCGCCGGCGAAGAAAACGATGCGAAAAAGAACCCATTTCAATAAATGATGAATTATGAATGATGAATTATGGCCAACGTGCCAATTTCATAATTCATAATCCATAATCCATAATTCTCATGAAGACGGCGATATCGATAGCTTTGGCGTTTCTGCTGCTTGTTCCGGCCCAGGCGGTGGTTTTCAACCACCTGGCCCTGTTCAACGTGGCTCTGCCCATAGTCTTTATCTATATCATCATAATGCTGCCGGTGACACTGGGCACAAACTGGTCCACCACCATAGGCTTCGTCACGGGCTTCGCTGTCGACATGTTCTGCGATACCGCAGGTGTCAACACACTCGGCTGCACCGTGCTTGCATTTGTCCGCAAGCCAGTGTTCCATCTCTATGTCTCCACCGACGACGACCTTGCCAGCCGGAGCCCGTCGACCCGCAGCATGGGGCATGCCGCGTTCATGAAATTCCTCGTAACCATGGTACTCATCTACTGCACCATGGTCTTTACCATCGAAGCATTCCAGTTCTTCAACTTCAGGCTGCTGGTGCTCCGCATCATAGCATCTACAATCTACTCGTTCATTCTCCTCTACGCTCTCGACTGCGCCGTTTCACGCGGCCGCGAGGCAAGTTAACGCACATCGTATCTTGAGAAAAAACTACGATCTTGAGAAACGCAAATATGTTATCGGCGGCTTTATCATCATTATAGCCGCCATATTTCTCGTGCGTCTTTTCGACCTTCAGATCAACGACGAGAAATACAAGCGCTCCGCCGATTCCAACGCCTTTCTCAAAAAAACCGTCTACCCTTCGCGCGGCCTCATCTACGACCGCAACGGCGAACTGGTGGTATTCAACCAGCCGGCCTACGACGTCATGCTCATACCGCGCGACGTGCAGCCCTTCGATACCCTCGACTTCTGCTCGACCCTCAACATCACCCGCGAGCAGTTCGACAAGCGCATGGCCGACATGAAGGACCGCCGCCTCAATCCCGGATATTCGTCGTACACGCCTCAGAGGCTCATCACCCAGCTCTCGGCACAGGATTACGGGCGCCTGCAGGAAAAACTCTACCGTTTTCCGGGCTTCTTCATCCAGAAACGCATCCTCAGGCAGTACAAGCACGCCACGGCCGCAAACGTACTCGGCAACATCCGCGAAGTATCGGCCAAGGACATCGAGCGCGACGACTACTACTCGCCCGGCGACTACACCGGCGACCTCGGCATCGAGAAAAGCTACGAACCCTACCTGCGCGGCGTCAAAGGCGTGGAAATACTCATCCGCGATGCCCGCGGACGCATCCAGGGCCGATACGATGACGGCGCCAGCGACATCGCCCCGATATCGGGCCGCGACATCCGCCTGAGTCTCGACATCAAGCTGCAGCAGTATGCCGAATCGCTCATGGTGGGCAAACGCGGGGCCGTCGTGGCCATCGAACCCGCCACCGGCGAGGTGCTGTGCATGGTGTCGATGCCAAACTACGACCCCACGCTGCTTGTCGGCCGTCAGCGAGGCGAGAACTACCGCAAACTCGTCAACGACGACTCCTGGCCGCTCTACGACCGCGCCCTCATGGGCTCGTATCCGCCCGGCTCAACTTTCAAACCCACCCAGGGTCTAATTTTCCTTCAGGAAGGCATAATCGACCTCAACACCACCTATCCGTGCGCGCACGGATATATCAACGGCGGTCTGCGCGTGGGCTGCCACGCACACGGCTCGCCGCTGCCGCTCAAGCCCGCGCTCCAGACATCGTGCAACGCCTTCTTCTGCTGGGGCTTCAAGGCCATGATCGACCGCCGCAGCAAATACGGCTCGTCGGCAAATGCCTTCGAGGTATGGAAAAAGCACCTTGTGTCGATGGGCTACGGCTACCGCCTCGGCATCGACCTGCCGGGCGAACAGCGCGGATTCATACCCAACGAGGAATTCTACAACCGGTTCTACTCCAAAGGCCACTGGAGTGCCAACACCATCATATCGGTGGCCATCGGCCAGGGCGAGATCCTTGCCACACCTCTGCAGATAGCCAATCTCGGCGCCACCATAGCCAACCGCGGGTGGTTCATCACGCCTCACGTGGTAAAAGAGATACAGGACACGGTGATGGACGCCGAAATTCTCAACAAACGCTATCCCACCGTCGAGAGCCGCCACTACGATGCCGTGGCCGAGGGCATGCGCATGGCCGTGACAGGCGGTACCTGCCGCCGCGCCGCCATACCCGGAATCGAGGTCTGCGGCAAGACAGGCACCGCGCAGAATCCTCACGGCAAGGACCACTCGGCGTTCATGGGCTTCGCGCCCTACCACGAACCGAAGATTGCCGTGGCCGTGTATGTGGAAAACGGCGGCTGGGGCGCTACCTACGGCGTGCCCATCGGCAGTCTGGTAATGGAGAAATACCTTACCGGCACCATAGCGCCCGAAAGGAAATATATGGAAGAACAAATGATGAACTCATCGATAGTCTATGCCGCTCCCAAGAAGAAATGACCCCTCGTCGACATTCCGCAATCTCGACTGGATTACGGTGATCATATACCTCATCATGGTGCTCGCCGGCATGGTGAGCATATATGCCGCATGCTACGACTTCGACAACGCCAGCATGTTCTCATACGATGAATTTTCGGGCAAACAGCTGCGCTGGATCGGCATGGCCCTGTGTCTGGGCACGGTCCTTCTGCTCATCGACGCCCGCATGTACGAGACCTACGCATATCCTATCTATCTCGTCATAGTGGTGCTACTGGCGATCACGCCATTCCTTGCCCACGACACAAAAGGCTCGTACTCATGGATATCGCTCGGCCCGATGAGTATTCAGCCGGCCGAATTCGCCAAATTTGCTACAGCGCTCGCCCTGGCGAAGCTATTCAGCACCTATCATTTCTCGCTCAATGCGGGCATCGGGAACTATATCAAGGCCCTGGCCATCATCATCACTCCGATTATACTTATCCTGCTGCAGAACGAAACAGGCTCCGCACTCACCTTCCTGGCTCTTTTCTTCGTGCTCTACCGCGAAGGCATGAGCGGTCTTGTGCTCTTTGCCGCCCTGCTGTCGGTGGTGATTTTCGTGGTGGGCCTCAAGTATTCCGAAGGTCTTATCATGGGCATGCCTACCGGTGAGTTTGTGGTCCTGCTCATGATAATGCTCATCATGGTGGCCATGACGGCTGTCTACTCGCGGCGCTTCGAGGTAGCCCGCAATCTCCTGTTCTGGTTTGCCGGAGCAGGGCTGCTGGAGTATATTCTCGACCTTTGCGGCGTTGAGATTCCCTGTCTTCCCGTCACTCTGGGCATAATAGGCGTGGCATGTATATATGTGGTGTTCGAAGCCATCAAGCTCAGGCGCCCCAAGCTCTACGTGTCGGTGGCCACGGCAGTGTTCGCAATAGCGTTTCTGTTCTCGGTCGGCGCTGCTTTCGACCATCTGCAGCCCCACCAGCAGATGCGCGTCAAGGTGGCTCTGGGCATGGTGGAAGATCTGCGCGACGCCGGCTACAACGTCAATCAGAGCAAAATTGCCATCGGTTCGGGCGGTTTCTTCGGCAAAGGCTTCCTCAACGGCACCCAGACCAAGCTCAAATATGTGCCCGAGCAGCATACCGACTTCATTTTCTGCACCATCGGCGAGGAAGAAGGCTTTGTCGGAGCCATGTTTGTCACCCTGCTGTTTCTCGGGCTTATACTGCGCGTAATCCGCATCGGCGAGCGGCAGCCGACTACCTTCGGCCGCGTCTACGCATACTGCGTGGCCTCATATTTCATATTCCACTTCTGCATCAACATCGGCATGGTCATAGGTCTGTGCCCGGTTATCGGCATACCTCTGCCATTCTTCAGCTACGGCGGCTCGTCGCTGTGGGGCTTTACTATCCTGCTTTTCATTCTTCTGAAAATCGATGCCTCACGGAAAAATGTGCTGAGCTACTGACGCTTATTAGGTTTCCTCTTCCGGACCGCCATATATAGCGGAGCTATTTATGGATTTGCGTTGAGAATCATAAGTCCACCCCCCCCATTTATTGAAATACTTAACCGCGCTCACCAGGGCTTCGAAAAACAGTCGGGTGTTGTGCCGGTGCTCCGAAGCGTAGCCGTGGATTATCGACACATGCGGATAGTATAGCGTCCGCCCCTCCATATGCATCCGACGGGTGAGATCGATGTCTTCGAAGTACATGAAATACCGCGGGTCGAAAAGGCCTGCGTCCCTTACCGCACTCATCCGCATAAACATGAAACACCCCGAAAGGCTGGGACAGTTCCATATCCTGTCGTAGCCGGTGAAATGCATCTCGTAGCGGCTGTTGCGCCGACGCATCAGGCGTGCGGGCAGAAGGCGCCGTCCGAGAATATCGACGGGTGCCGGCAGCAGCTTGCACAGGTACTGTAAGCGGCCGTCGGGAAAGCGTACTTTTGGCGATATCAGGCCCACATCGGGGTGGGTGTCCATATAGGATGCAAGTGTGGATATTACCTCCGGCCCGAACTCTACATCGGGGTTGAGCACCAGGTGATACCTGAACCCGGCCTCAAGCGCCTTTTCCATGGCCATATTGTTACCACGGCCATAACCGACATTGCCGTGTCCGAAAAGATACTCGAGCGGCTGCCGTCCGGCATAAGCGGCCACAATAGCCCGAAGCTCGTCGGTGGGCGAGTTATCCACCACATACAGCATGTATATCCGGCTGCCGGCTATCGACATCAGTACCCTCTCGAGCACGGCGCGTGTATTCCTGTAAAGCACCAGAGACGCCGATATCTTACCTGTAGTTTCCAATCCGACCGACCAATCAATGTTTGAAAAACAGCCCTATGACTCCGGAAGCCATGAAAAATAGCCGCGGACGCCGGCTGAGCATATCGAGAATGCGGAACGACAGCCGGTAATCGCCTATATCCCGTCGGAAAGTATAGGTGCGGTATATGCTGTCGGGGGCTATGCTGTCGCAGAGACCTCTGAATTCACCGTAGCTTCGGGCCACTGTCGCAGCCACAAGCATGCTGTAGAATAGATTTTTGCCGAAGCCTGTATGGTAGGCTCGTCCGAAGTCTTCGGCGGGAAAACGGGCCTCCAGGCGCTCCGCTATCACGGAGAAGCATTCGTCGTGCGAACCGAGCATATCGGGCCTCACCCGCCGGCTGACACTGCCGCGACGGCGCAGCACATTGTATACTATCTCATTGGAAAAAGCCACACTGCGCGCCTCGAGGCTGAAAAGTATGGTGAGCAGATAATCTTCGTTATACCTCAGAGTCCTCACAAATGGTTCGTAGCACTTCTCCCACAGAAAGCGCCGGCAGAGTTTAAGACACAGCGATGCCTTCATGTTGTCTATGCACAACGCGTCGGTAACAATATTCTTCCTGTCGCCGATGCGGTCTACGGTATATTCGCGCGAAGTGCCGACCGTGCGTCCCTTTTCATCGGTAAGCCGGTAGCGGGCCAGATACATGTCGGCATCCGAAGCCTCAAGACCGGCCACAAGCAGTTCTACCGCATGCGGCTCTATGCTGTCATCGGAATCAACACAGTAGATATAATCGCCGGTTGAACGCCCGAAACCTGCGTAGCGGGAGTCGGCCTGACCGGTATGCGGTTTGGCGACAAGCACTATTCGGCTGTCCTGGCGGCAATATTGCTCGCATATCTCTCGCGATCCGTCGGTGGAACCGTCATCGACAAGCACTATCTCTATATTGCGGTAAGTCTGATTCAAGATGCTTTCAACACATTTACGCATATACGCAGCCGTGTTGAAAAACGGTACTATAATACTGACCTTTTTCATCAGGAAATCTTAAACAGCAATGTCTTATATAAATATTCGTCCGCCCGGGATTAAGGTAGAGATGTGTTTTTCTGCAAGAGAGAAGTTCAGAGTTCTTCCCGGTTATGTGGCAAAATTAGTTAAATCCTCCCGAATCTGCAAATATTAATTTTTTAGGCTGACAGGCAGTTTTAGGCTGACAGGCAAATAAGCAGACAGGCTGACAAGCTTTTTAAATCTAAAACCTGTCAGCCCGTCAGCCTGTCAGCCCGTCAGCCTATTAGCTTGTCAGCCTAAATGCTTATTTGCCTGTCTGCCTGATCTCGGCACGGCGGTCGGCGGCATCACTGCCGAAAGCGTGCGTTGGCCCCATGGCGTGGACCTTCACTTTAGCCACAGGCATACCGTGTGCCACAAGATAGTCGGCGACGGCCTTGGCGCGGCGTGCACTCAGACGCTTGTTGTACGACACATTGCCGCGTTCGTCGGTATAAGCCTTTACATCCAGTCCCGTTCCTGCTTTTGAGGCACGGCGGGCGATATCGGTAAGAGCGGCAGTCTCAGGGATATCCGACGAATCGTATTCGAACAGATATACCACCACAGGCGCGGTGCCGGCAGCAGCGGTAGCGGCGCTACAGTTGTCGACAGCCACAAGAGCGGCATCGGCGTCGGGCACAGCAACTACATCGGGGGTAAGAATCTCCGGCACCGGAGTATAGGCGGTCGTTTCGAATGGCGACGGGATTTCACGGTCCGAGTAATAGATGGCATAGTCGTTGGCGCTGTTGAACTATAAAATCCCTGGATCAGGCGTAATATCAAGGCCGGCGGCTTCGACAAGCTG
>ENA-ORMR01000551-ORMR01000551.1-human-gut-metagenome-genome-assembly--contig:-NODE-551-length-36290-cov-5.636815_pt1 | contig 36290 bp, 38 predicted proteins | sample MGYA00242107_ERZ509003 | MGnify/ENA primary metagenome ERZ509003 (study PRJEB26280, sample SAMEA2338699) | human gut metagenome | biome: human gut; feature: human-associated habitat; material: faeces...
TCACCGGACCTGCATGTCCGTGTGAAACAAAGGCTCCATGCCCAAAATGTAAAAAAGCATTGCCTGACTGTGAATGCGAGAAAAAAGACCCTTGCCCGCCTGATCCGTGCGATCCATGCGAGAAGAAAAAATCAGACTGCGGATGCAACGATGAAATCAGCTGTGATGAACCTGCTGAACCCGCTTGCGCAGTTTGCCCCGGAACAGGCAAACCTGACAGAAAAGATATGAAACAGGTTTACGGTTATCCGAATGCAATCTACGGTACAAATAATTACGTAGGGCAGCCTGCAAACTCTATTTTTTCAACAGACACACCGCTTGCAGGAACTCCAAGAACTCTTTCTCAGGAAATTAGCGGTACAACAGTCGCAACTGATGGACAAATTACAGGTGCGGCTTCTCAACTTCCATGTCTGAATGAAGCTCCGACAAGGCACAATGGTATTCCGATTGAAAGAAATGAAAAAATTATGGATGGTAACAATTGCCCTATAGACATTCAAACGGAAAACTCTCTTGATGCTGTTAGAAAAAGTTTTGTTCCGTACGAAATTACGGGAGAAAGCTGCACAGGAGCTGCAAGCCCTTTATCAAGTAATTCTTGTATGTTCCCGGATGTTCCAAATAATTACTGGGCTTCCTGCGACATCGACAAACTTGCTATCAATGATGTTGTTGTAGGTTACCCTGACGGTATGTTTAAACCTAACAGAAATATTTCACGTGCAGAATTCGCAACAATGCTTGTTAAAGGTTTTAACCTTGACAACTGCGGCTTAACCCGTGAAAATATGTTCAAAGACGTTCCTGCTTCAAACTGGGCTAATGCTGCTATCGCAAAAGCAGTTGATGAAAATTTGCTTGCAGGTTATCCAAACGGCAAATTTGAGCCGAATCACCCAGTAACCCGTGCTGAAGCATTAACAACAATTGCAAAAGGTATGACCTGCGATATGGATCAGTGCAAAGCTGATGAAATCTTAAGCAAATATGCTGACGGTAACACTGTTCCGAACTGGGCAAAAATCCCTATTGCTAAGTCTTTGATGAACGGTGCTTTGAAGGACAGCCCGAATCCGAATATGATTATGCCTAACCGCGACGCAACCCGTGCTGAAATTGCTTCAATGATGCAAACAGTTCGTGTAGCGCTCGGCTACGACACAAATCCGAAAACAGCCAACAATGTTTGTCCGGCTTGCCCTGTAAACAAAAATGCTTTTGTTGAACAGGAAGAAATTGTTAAAATTCCGACACTTAAAGTTAAAATGATTGACCAGTTAACTGCAAAATCTTCTCATGTCGGCCAATATTTCAGAGCTAACACTCTTGAAGATATTACAATCAATGGCGTATGTTATCCTTGCGGTTCAACTGTTACAGGTCAGGTTGTTGAAGTTATCAGACCTTCAGGCTGTGACAAAGGCGCTTTGAAATTGGCATTTACATCAATCAAGAACGGCGATTGTAAAGCTAACTTGCCGAAACAAATTTTGAAAGCACAGGTTAACAAATCAAAACAGGTTAACCCTGTCGCAAGACTTGTTGAAGCACCGTTTACACTGGCAGGTTCATTAGTTGGTATTACCGGCCGTACAGTCGGTGGTGTTATTACAAACGTTGGTAACGCAGCTGAAAATGTTTCTAATGATGCAGGTTATATGTTAGGACACGTATTCCAGGGTAAATTTGGTGCTGCAGCACGTAACCTTGGCGATGGTATCTGGGAAACAGTTAAAGCTCCAATTGACGTAACAAGAACTGCATTGTCCGGTACAATGGGCTTATTCCAGACTACAGGAGATGAATTTGCATATCTTGTTGACCCTAAAGGTTACAAAATTTCTGCGGTCAACCCGAGAGAACACATCACCATTGCCTTTGGTTGTGCCGAATAGGCGGATTTTCGGTAGGGTGGAGTGAGCGAATAGCGAGCGTAACCCGTTACATCCGCAGCTCCGTAGTGAGCGACAAAATTGCGAAAGCAATTAGAAGCGAACACTAGGAGCAGGATAGTCGAATAATCCGAACACACGAAGTGCTCCTACACAATGTGGCACTGAATTAGGTGAAAATCGCTTTAGAAAGTCGTTAGTGGAAACTGACGGCTTTCTTTTTATCGCTTGGAACGGTGCCCGTTTTGTAATGATGGCTGACATAAGTGACGGTTTTTGCACGAAGTTTGCTCCTACACAATGGCACTGAATTAGGTGAAAATCGTTTTAGAAGGCCGTTAGTGGAAACTGATGCTTTTTGATTACTGCTTTGAAGTGGATTTTTCAAAATCTATAAATTTCCCCTCCACTTGCGGGAGGGGCTAGGGGAGGGGTCTTAAGAAAAATCAAGATAAATTGAGTTTAAATAATCTGTCACAACACAAATATTACACAAAACTCTAAAAACCACCTTAATTTTCGCAATAAAAAATCCCCCTAAAACCTAGGAGGATTCTTTATATGGACCTTGACGTACGGTTTAACACTCCAAATTCGCCAAATCGCAGCATAGCTTAAGACTTGGATTGATTAAAAACCTGCAATTTTGATAACCCAAAATCCTGAAATCTTGTAGGTAAAAAAACTGAAAAAATATATTTTATTCATAGAATTATATTTGAAATATTGTTTTAAAAAACAGGGCGCCCTGTTTTTTATTTTATGATATTATTAAAATAAAAGGAGTATGCAATGGAAAAAATAATTATAAAAGATAAAGATAAGATTATTGAAAATAAAAGTGATTTAAGACTTTACAGCATTAAATATAATAACATTCAAATTCCTATAGATTATTTTTATAATAGTAATAAGTATATTATTCATCCTGTATTTCAAAGGCATTTTGTATGGACTAAAAAACAAAAAAGCAGCCTTATAGAAACAATTTTAACCGGAATGCCAATGCCTAATATTTATACCTATCTGGATCTTTCTACAGATAAAGAACTTATTATTGATGGACAACAAAGACTCACTACTATAAATAAATTTATTAATAACGAATTTAAATTATCAGGATTAGAAAATAATAACTTAAATGGATTTTATTATTATACTTTACCTGAAGAATACAAGAATAGACTTAAAAATTATTTATTAAATATTACACAAATTGATAATCTTAACAATAATAACATTTTATATGAAATTTTTAAAAAATTTAATACTGGAGCTACAAAATTAAATCCTCAAGAGATTAGAAACTGTATATACCAAGGAAAATTTAACTCATTAGTAAAATCATTAACTCAGTATGAAGGATTTAATAAAATATTTAAAGATAAAGAAATTGACAGAATGGAAAAAGAAGAATACATTCTAAGATTTTTTGCTATGTATGAAAATTTTGATAATTATAAACCAGATATTAAAGCATTTTTAGATGAATTTTCAAATGAAAAAATTAAAATGAATGATATTTCTGATGAAATTTTTACAGTTAAAACTAATGAATCTGTTTTAAAATTCAAAAAGGCAGTAGATTTAAGTATTGCAGTATTTGGTACAAATGCATTCAAATATTGTGATAATAAAAATAAGACACATAAGGTGAATTATAAATCATTGTCTAAATCTGTCTATGATATGCAAATGTTAGGCTTTGCAGATTTTGATTCGGAATTAATTATAAGACTTAAGGATGAAATTAAAAAAAGATATGAAGAACTTGTATTAAAAGATGAAAATATGAGGCCAAGTTATAAAAAAATGAGTAAAAAAGCTTTTAAATATAGAATTTGTGAATGGAAAAAAGAAATTGATAATATAATAAAAAATCATTAATTTTTTTCTTATAAATATTTATAGTTTAAAAAGGCAGGAAGAAATTTTCTGTCTTTCACATTTATCTTGTATGATACACGCTACAACAATAATTACAAACATTGAGGTTATTTGTATATCTTGGCAACTTTTCCGTATCTCGCAATTATTCGTGCCTTCTGTTTATTATGCATTTCTATTTAAATAATAGTGTTATACATATAAAGACTTTTAACACCATTTATAATTGGTTAAATTAAACATAACAAAGATTTGAAAAATCATTAAGTTGTTTACTATAATTTATAAACCGTATTTAAGACATCTAAATGAATGATTTTCTGTTTTAAATATTATAATTATGTTTTTAATATGGTATATTCTAGAAAAATATGTCATTAATAAGGAATTTAACGGAGAGTAACTATGAAAAAGGTTTATAGTTTTTTATTTGCAGGCTTGATTGCTTTTATATCTTGTGGATGTACAACCCCTTTGCTAATGGCTCAAATACACAAATAGATGATATTAAACTTATTCAAGTTCATAACACGGATTATACTTATACATATAAAACACAGGATGGGAATATTATTTTTAGTAATTTGGAACAACAGTTATTTTTTATCGAGGGAATTGCAACAATAGCGAAAGCCGGAAAGTACGGTCTTGTTAATAAATCCGGAGAGTATATCGTAGAACCGATTTATGACTATATATCAGAATTTCATGACGATATGTGCGCATTTTTCATACAGGATATAACAAGTTTTGTAAAAATCGGGTATTTTAACAATAAAAGCGAAGTCGCTATTGAACCTATACCTGCAGATTTACAGTTAAATTCGGGGTATTCTTATGATTACAACTTTTATAACGGTATAGCAATGTATAGACAGCCTAAAACTTATAAATATGGGTTTATTGATAAAAGCGGTAAATTTATAATTGAACCTATATATACTTGGGCAGAACCGTTTAAAGGCAATCTTGCACCTGTAACTGATATATCGATAAATCAGGTAAATTAATTTTTCCTTACAAATATGTTTTTGCTGATGCGTTTTCTGACGGACTGGCAGCTGTGTATAACGGAACAAGTTGGGGATATATTGATGAAACAGGTAATTACATAATTCCACCTCAATTTGGAAGTTTTGAAGGTCATGACGGAGAAGAAATTGCATATCCGTTTATTGACGGTTATGCTGCAGTTTATCTCGGGAAAGATCAGGCGTACCGCTCAGATGTTCACAAAGGGCAGTTTGCTCTGATTGATAAGACAGGAAAAATTCTTAACGGTAAGAAATATGATTCGTTAAATCTTATATATCTTGAACCCATGAAACCATCATATGAGGCTCGTTTAGGTGATAAACTTTTAACCCTTGATACTAAAGGAAATATACTGAAAGAAGAAAAATATTAGGAGAAGAAAATGGAAAAGACATCAGCGTTTAGTAAAGTTATTTTATTTTTGTGCTTTATTGCATTAATTGTTAATGTGGTGGAAACAAATCAAATTCGTCTGCAAACACAATCCGCAAATGCAGAAACTTTAATCCAGAAAATAATGCAGAAATTCCCTAAGGAAGTTAAGCTTAATCAAAAATTTATTAGTGAAAATATTGCAGAAATTATTATCAAAGATAAAAATATTGTTGAAAAGATTTCAGCCCCTAATGTAAAAGTTTTATATAATTACTGGGGAGAGCCATATAGCGAAAGTGCAAGGACATCAGAGAAGGTAAGCGTAGTAATTATTCAAACCAAAGCAAGGATATGAGCTACAACTTATTTAAGGGAATGATAACCTGCAAAAACTGTGGTTGTACTGTCACTCCTGAGCTTAAGAAGGGGAAATACGTGTACCTTAGACCAAACACTAAGGGAGATTGTGACTGCAAGCAGATAAATGAACAAGTTGCAGTAAAGTTGGTAGAAGATACGCTAAAATCTATGACCATTCCAGAAGACGTATTGTCTATGTATCTTGATAGATTGAAAGAGCGTTTTGACACACAAAAGCAGGAAATTACTATACAGAAGAAGCTAAAGCAGAAAGAACTAGCCTGTATCAAGGACAGTTTAGACGAGTTGTTAGACTTCTGTATCCGTAAACTTATTACCAAAGAACAATACTTAGAAAAGAAAGCTGAACTCGAACAGCATGCCAGTATTTTAAAAGAGCAGATTAGTAAATTTGACCAAAACTCCGAACAAGTAGAATTGAGCATGAAACACTTGCTAAAAGTAGGTTCTAGGGTGTTTGAATTGTATTCGAGTTCGGGAATTGAGAGAAAACGCTCAATTCTAAAATTGGTATTCCCGAACTTTTGACTAGATGGTCAAAAGCTAAGCTATGACATAAAAAAGCCCTTTGACACATTCGTCAAAGGTGCTATTTGTCTATTTAACTGGACGTTGACGTACGGTTTAACACTCCAAATTCGCCAAATTGCTGCGTAGCTTAGAATTTGGACTAGTTGAAAACCTACAATTTTTCTGACTGATTTTTCTGAACTCCTGTAGGCAAAAAACTGCAAAACTGTTGAAAGCTTGAATATGAGCGCAAAACAAATATCTTGCAACAAAATGAAAGGGATTTTTATGGCAAGGCTTAGTTCTAAAAAATTGAATGAGTTGAAAGAAGTTAATCTGCTGACAAATGAGGAGATCTCGAAATTGACAGGTATACCACTGTTTGCTGTTGAAAAGCTTTTCTCTGGACGAAATCTTTACCCTACTATGTGGATGCTTGTTGCTCTTATGGAATTGTTTAGCTGTGATATGAAAGATTTATTTGAGTATGAGGAAGATGAATTTGGCAACTATGAATGTTTTTCCAATAATTGTGTTATAGGTATTATAGCTAATATGCTCTAATGAATCTCAGTTAATTGCTTCTTACTTCTTTTTATGGTAATTTCTTATGCAATTAATAGAAATGGGGTATGCATGACAGACATTAATTATTTAGAAGAAGAACGAATTAAACTTTGGGAAGAAGTAACAAGACTAAAGGATGGTCTTCATGATTTATCCATTAGGACTCCAGAGGATTTGAGACAAGCAAGACAAAACTCTAAAGAAACTAGTATGTTTCGTAACAAAACCCAAAAAACTTCAGAAGAAGCAGCGAAGATACATCTTGAATTATCAAAGCTTTTGAATGAAATGCAAGCAAAAGCTACAAACTTAAGCTCTCAAATAGAAGATATTAACATTATTTATGATAGTGCAAAAGCAAATGGCAAAGGAACAAACGAAATTTATGAAGAAGTACAATCTTCATTAGAAGATTACAATAAAAATTTAGAACAAATAAAAGCTGAAATAGCCGAATGCCAAACATATTTAACAAAAGCAAAAAATATTTTTGAACAAATTCAACAACAAAGTACAGATTGCAGTAGCTACGAAACTAAAATAATTTTTTCTCATAAAAAAACCCTAGAATTACATAGACAAATTAAAAGTTTGTATGATGAGATTTTTGGTTACGATGAAGAAAATGTTGAGGAAGAAACAAAAAACTCTACACATGTTGAAGGCTTGAAAGATATATTGGACAAAACGTACGAAAAGTTAACTTCAGATTTTGGTAATCTTCGTATGGAATTTGACAATCTTAAAAAAGAAAAGTTTGATGAAATTAGCAAAGATTATGCGGAAAGAGTAAAAACATATGTGGAATTACAACAAAAAATTGAATCTTTGTTACCTGGAGCTATGTCTGCTGGATTGAGTTCTGCTTACTATGATAAAAGGGAAAATGAGCTAAAAGAACGTGATAAAGCTGATAAGACATTTATTACAGCTCTTGTTGTTTTGACTTTAATATCTTGTATCCCTTTTGGATTAGGTATTTATTTGTTTTTCTCAAAAGGCTTTGATATCCAAACAATTATTATGGATACTCCAAGAACAGTTCTCGCAACATTACCACTCTATGCTCCGGCTATGTGGTTAGCATATTCTGCTAACAGAAAATCCAATCTTTCTAAAAGACTTATTGAAGAATATACCCACAAAGAAGCTTTAAGCAAAACTTTTGAAGGGTTAGCAAAACAAATTGAAACTCTCGGAGATGATGAAATTTCGAATAATCTTAGAGTCAAACTTTTATATAATATGGTTAGTATGAGTTCTGAGAATCCTGGGGCATTAATTAAAGGATATAATAAATCAGACCATCCATTTATGGATATTATTGATAAAAGTACAAATTTAACAAATGCTCTTGAGAAACTCTCTCATTTTCCAGGTGTCAAAAGTATAGCAGCCTCTATTCTTGGAAAAGTAGAAACACATCAAGATGAAAAAATCAAAAAAGGTTTAACTACTAATTCTATTTTATCAGAAGATGAGAACTAGACATCTTTAAATGAAAATCTCCTTGAAATTTGTTTATTAGCAGAATGACAGGAGATTTTTTATGTATCATTTTCCAGATTTAGACGAACAAACAAGATTGAATATGCTTAGTGAATTAGAATTTGACATCCTCACAGGCTTATTTTATGAACCTGTATCTATGACAGCTTCCGGCATGATGAGCTACAAAAGACTACTGAAAGAATGCTTTGAAAAAAGTACTCCAGAGACTTTGCAACAAAAACTTACTTCTTCTTTCTTTAGAGAAACAGACCGCAATGGTCGCAAAATTCCGTCTAACTTTCGTGAAATGGTTGCCTTTTCTGACTTTAACCGTTATTATGTTCGTGCTTTACTCTTACGTGCGTTGAGTGAGGACAAAAAACTTTGTGTTTATCGTGCAAAACAAGTTATGCATGAACGCAAACAGTCTCATTTAGCCGTGAACAAGGTCTATTTTGACAAAAGGCAAATCGGACAAATGCTTGAATTGTTTAGGGATTATCGAAAACTATTCAGCTCAAAACATGAACTTTTGCAGCCAAATTCAGGACTTAGTCTTAGGTTTGTCGGCAAACCCTAAATTTTCATTTATGATTTTTAGTTATTCTGATTATTGACCTTTTCCACAACAAAGGCAAATGCATCTTTTATGATTTCGGGGTGATTTTCTAGCATGGTTTTTATGTCTGCAATAGCTGTTTTTTCTTCTTTTGTGAGTATTCTTTTTACCTCAAAGCTGAACAAATCCTTAGGTTCACAGTCAAAAGCAGCACATAGTTTCTGAATAGTTTTTTCGCTTGCAAATTTCAGACCTCTTTCGATTTGAGAAATACCTATGAGCTTGAATCCTACAAGGTCGGCAAGCTGTTGCTGTGAAAGATGATGTTTCTTTCGCAACTCCGCAACTCTAGCACCAAACAACTCTTTCAGATTACTTTCCATAGTTATCTTTCTATGAATTTAGTGAGAACATCGCACAAAAGTTCGAGTTCTTCTGCGTTACATGTATTTAATCTTGAAAGCACTCTTTCTCTCCGCAAATCGTCTGCAATCTCTCCAGATGTCTCATTTGTGAGAAAAAGTTGGAACGGTTCGACTTCCAAAACCTCACATAGTTTCTCTTATTTATCTATCGCAATGAAACTTCTTCCCGTTTCGATAGGGCTTATCGATTTATCCCCTAAGTCGACAAATTCCGCAAGTTTTTCTTGTGAAAAACCTTTCCGAATTCTGTATTTTCTTACGTTTGAACCAAATATTTTCCGTATATCCATACCTTTTTATGTTATTACATTATCCTTTCTCTCTCTACAAATCTGTAGTCATATATACGAACGTATAGTAAATATTTAGCTTTTTACAATGTGTACAAACAAGAAAAGTATGGTATTTCTCTGTGGCTATTATTAAATACAGTGTTTAAACTAATTATATGGATATAAGGATAAGTTTTGGGAATAAAATAAGAGAACTTAGAAAACTACATAATATGTCTCAAGAAGATTTGTCAGGGGCTTTAGATATTAACACATCATCATTGAGTGCAATTGAAACAGGAAAATCCTTTGCTTCTTATACAACAATTATGAGATTATGCAAAGTATTCAACATTTTGCCTAAAGAACTTTTTGATTTTAATATGACTGTGATTGACTCTGAACAGCAAGATATCATTCATGAAATCAACACTGTTTTGCCGGAGTTGGACAGTGAAAAGCTTTATTATTTGAACAATATTGCCAGAATGTTTGCTAACAAACAGTAGTGTTTTCAGTGTTTTTATTTGATTTCATTGGTTTTAGCCACATGATAAATTTACTTTTGTTGTTATTCTTATAGAATAACTCATGTTCTTATCGAACAAATTAGATGAAACCCAATGAAAGGACATGATATGATGAAAAATTTACCCAAAAATGTTAGCTATGAAGTTGTGCTACCGAAATACCAAAAACTTGTTATGCTGAAAAAGGCTTTTATGATTAACAAAAATGAAGAAGTCAGTGAAAAAACGTTATTGGAAAAAGCAAAAGAACACAATTTGATTGAGTTATTTCTGATTGGATATTTAGTTGATATTGTCATGAACGCTCCCAAAGAAGTGAAAAGGCAAAATGATTTGTTGATTGAAAGTTCTAATATTCCGAGGGAATATGCAAAGGTAAAAAAGCAAACTGAAAAGATGTTCAAAACAAATCCAAAGTTCATGAGATATTCTGGAAAAATCTGTTCAGACTTAGATTTGATGAGCCAAAGAAATTGTGCAATAACAAATCTTACTTTATTTGGGCTTTGTCCTGAAATTATCCTGAAAAAGTCGGAACTTGAACCAACAAATGTTGTGATGAACTTTCACATCTTACAAGAATGGCTGAGTGAACAGAGAAAAGTCGATTTTTATTTGATGAGTGAGATTGAGAAAAAAGCGGTTTTGTATCTTGCAAACGGATATTCACCCAAAGACCTTTTAGAAGAAAATTTCTTGGGTGATGAAGAAAGAACGAAGTCTGTTCTTTTTGAGATATTACCAGCACGTTGCAATGTGCAATCTGTATGTCAGGTTATGGCTGTGATGTTTATGAGCAACTTGGATTTAGTAGATATTAACAAATCTATTGCAATGCTTGATGAATTCTCTGAAAATGAAGATTTTTGACATCTGTTTTATTAGAAACTCTGTCTTTGCTACTCTAATGCTCGTACTTGCTTTATTGAAAGGTTTTCTAAGTGATTTTAGATTTTCTACTCTAAAACTACACCTTTGCTACACTCTGACGACAGGAAAATTACACAACAGTGCATGGCTGAAATCTTTTCACAGCTCTAATTTTTAGCTTTTGACTACAGAAACTACACTTTTTGAGGACAAAACACAAATTTTTCTTAGAAGTTCTTTACCACAGGTTTGAAATTTGGGTTTAGTGTCATTTCGTGAAGAACTTCACCGATTTCGTTCTTTGGCAATATGGTTGAGGGATTTTTGTAGAGGATTTGCAGAAGAATTTTTATTGAAGATATGCTCATTTTATGGTCTTTGACAAGTATTCTAAGGCATTGAAGCCACTCAACATCGTACAAGCTATAGAGCCTTTTCTGAACTTTGCCTGTTTTTACCCTTTGAGTATTGATTAGCTTTTCAGTGTCGTACGTTCTTAGTCTGTCAGGAGTTATTCCCAGCCTTTTGGCTACAATACTTGTTGTTAGTAGTGGTTCGTCTTTCTCAAACTTGTTCTTGAGTACCATATTTTATCCTCATATCCTTTCAATGATAATACACAAGGCAAATTATAGCTATTTGCATGCAGCTATTCGACAAAAGACTAAATTCTTAATTTATGTAAACCATATTTACAAATTTATGGTTTACGTGTATTATGGTTTTGGTTATTGAATAGTAGATTTAATGAAAAGAAAGAGAGGTTCCATGCCTTCAATAGAGCAAAGTCTTTCTAAAAAACAGATACTTTGGAATGTCTTGCAAACTCTAATTATTGCTACTGCCAGCATATATATTTATTTGGCAAAACAAGAAAATCTGTTTGGTTATAGTTTAGCCGTTGTGTTATGCATTATCAGATTTTTTACTTGTCCATATTTGGGCGAGAAAAATCTTTTGAAAATTATTTTCAATATATATTTATTCATATTTGGTATCTCTTTAGCATGGGAAGCCCCTGTTTCAACATTTGACTGCCTTTTATTCTTTTATCTTAGTGTATTGATACTTTAGGATTAAAAAATTACGGTGGGAGACTTCCATATAATTTTCATTCAATCACAATAAACGGAATTCCAAGACTTAATGAATATGAAACAGTATACAGGATACAATTTACCAAGGAACCTTTAAAAGTAACACTTAACGGTCATTCAATGTTAGATAAAAAAATATGTCCACTTTCTACATATCAAAAAAAATCCTTATTGATATTTGCGAAGCTCCATACAAAGATTATCCATTAGCCAAATTTTCTCCAAACTCATCAACTGAAAATCGTGCAGCAGTAACTAAATTTAATAAGGTTATAAAAAACTTCTTATCAAAAATAGGATTAGATGAAGTTGATTTTTGGGTAAGTAAACGTAATGGGAATGCAGAATATCAAATTAGTGATAATTTTGAAATAGTTTAAAATATTTTTATATCATCTTTTTAAGACGCTGACTTTGCAAAATTCGCAAAGCTTTTAATCTTGCAGAAGGTAGTAAAATTCATCCAAAAGATATCCTATTTTCTGATATCAATATTATTTATAACAATCTAAACGAATTGACTGGAGGTGCTGTGTAATGAAAATTATCAATTATATCAAACAAAAAGGCATTTCTACAATTTTACATGATTGTGGTTATAACCTTGAAAATGTCCGAGGACATTTATTTAGGGAATGTGAGCTGCCAAAAGGTTATGATTTATCCAGAATCCTCAAAACTTTTGAGGATTATATGAGAAATAAACCAGCACAACCATTGCAAAAAATATTACTACAAGAACTTAAAATAAAATTAAAGGAGAATTAACATGGCATCAATTTATAAATCTATTAACGAACTTGGCTACCTTTTAGTCGGCTATTCAGCAATAAAAATTTTGGGTGCAGAACCCGCAATTTTATTATGCAGGCTTCTTGATGAGTGGAATTTTGCACTAAAGCATAAAAATAATTGCGGATGGTATTTTCTTGTCGATATCTATGATTTATCCGAATTACTGTATTTTTCTACAGAGTTAATTCAATCAATCCTAGACGAATTTTCTGAACTGAAATTCTTACAATATTGGCAATCTTGTATTACTGACTCATATATAATGTGTCTGGATATAAATAAAATAAAAGAACACATTAAAATTACAGAAAAAAAAGAAATGTTTACCACATGGGATTATGGATTGAATGACACGCAAATAGGCAAAAATCATAGTTTAAACTATTCTCCTTCTACAGAAAAATTGTTAGAAACTGTGTATGCAAATGACGAAAAAGCTAACACTACTTGCTTAGCATTGTGCGACTATCTTATAAAACAATTTGAAAAACAAAATCAAAAATCATTTTGGGATGTAAAAGGCAAAGATATTGAAAATTATTTTAAGAACTACGAATGCAGTGATGTTGAAGTCTTTAATTTAATTTGCAAATATACGAGAGAGCAAAATTCTTAGACAAATTAATTGTTTCAATCTATGTAACTGAGCTGTTATTTTAACAGCTCTTTTTTTGAGGAAATCTACCGCTGCTTGCAACTCAACAATTCTCATTTTCAAACATTTGATTATTCGTAAATTTTCATACAACCTGCCGTCATTTTCAATAATTGAGTTCAAATTTTCCAATTCTGTTTTTAATTGCTTTAATTCTTGCGTTAATTCAGTTATATTTTTTACCATATTGCTTCCCCAATTCTTTTTTTCTTAAGATATCTTCTCATAAAAGTCTGAAATTGCAGCATAAACTTTCTTGACGAAATCAAGTCCCAAATGATATAATAAATCTGTACAAATTAATAAGGTATATATCTTTGTTAAAAAATGTTTTCCTCTCATCCTTAATAACAATATTTTTAGTTCAGCCTGTATTAGCCTTCGGAACATACAAAAAGCTGAACTTTAACGATGACAAACCAAACCCGCAGGCAAGTAAAATCCTTTATGAATATGTTTTAAAATCACAAAACATGTCGCCGGCTGAAATTAAAGACCTCGCAGGAATTGAGCCGAAATCAGCAAAGGCTTTTGAGGTTGATTTAAACGAAGACGGAATTAAAGAAATTATCGGACTTGTGTATTCAACATTTTACTGGGGAACCGCCGGATATTCCTTATTTATTTTACAGAAACAGCCAAACGGATATAAAGATATATCGACTTTAGTGTTTGAACCGCAGGAAATAGTCGATATCAGAAGTGAAAAAACTAATGGTTATCACGATATAAAACTGACAGGTTCAAACGGAGACAATGTACAATATGTGGCAAAGTACAAAGATGGTATGTATCAGTGGGCATACAAACAATAAGTTTAAATAAGAAACTTTGCTAATGAGTAGAAATATAAGTAGCACGCAAAAAGGTACAAAAAGTACCTTCATTTTGCAATGAAAATGAAAGGAAAATTTATGGGAAAAACACTAGACGACTTTTACAATGATTTAGGAGCCAGAGAGTCTGGCGGAAATTACAAAGCCGTAAATACTGCCGGATACATTGGTAAATACCAGATGGGAGAAGCTGCAATGGTGGATGCAGGATATTATAAGCGAAAACCAAATAATAATTATAATAACAAATGGGATGGAGAATTTACAGGCAAAGATGGGATATATAGCGTTGAAGATTTCCTAAATAGCCCTCAAGCACAGGAAAATGCACAGCGTATATACAAACAAAAACAATGGAGTTATATCAAGAATTTAGCCCAAAAATATGATGGAAAAGTAATAAATGAGATACCTATTACTCAATCTGGAATGCTTGCAGCTACACATTTATTAGGTCAAGGTAAATTGCAGGAATATCTTCAAAGTAACGGTAAGTATATCTCCAAGGATGGTTACGGAACAAGTATTGAAGAATATTTAAAAAAGTTTGCGGGTTACGATGTATCCGGGATTACAGGACTAAAAAGCGACAGCACTACCACTGTACAGCCTAATTCAGCCGGAACAACAACTCCGCAACAACCTTCAAAACTTTTTAAAATAGGTGTAGAGCTTCGTGTCGATAATAATGGCAATCCAATCTTCACGCCACAGGAAATAGGCGAAATGACCCGTGAAGAGTTTGAAAAGAACCTTCCGATAATAGAACAGCAATTAAAAGATGGCCTAATAAAACCCGAACCCTCTGAAGTCGATTACTCCGGCTATCTGAACCCAGTAAGCGGCAGCGGCAAAATCTTCTCCAGAGAAGCCATCTCTCAAATGACTGGTGATGAATATTCCGCAAACGAACCCGAAATCATGGCACAGCTTCAATCAATCGGAGTTCCAACCGAAAACGAACTTCACACTGCAAGTCTGCGAGGCGGAACGATTTATGTCAGACCCTACACCAGAAGCAATGGAACCGAAGTTAGAGGTTATTACAGGTCAGTATAAATGTCGAGCCGGAGTAAATTCCTCCGGTTTTTCATATCCTGAATTTTATATTAAATAAAGTCACAAAACTGTGCAATTTGATGTAAAAGAAAGGAAAAAAGATGAAGCATTTAGTTGAACCTATCAGGGACAAGAAACAAATAAAAGCCGTGGAAAATTACTTAGCAAAGAAAAGCCCGCGTAACAGATTATTATTTGTTTTAGGCTGTAATTCAGGTTTACGCGTTTCAGACATTCTGTCTCTTGATGTAAAAGATGTTCGTAACAAAACCCATATAGAACTTAACGAGCAAAAAACAGGCAAGTGTAAACGATTTCCCATCAACGACAAACTCAAAAAACTCCTAAACGACTTCATAAAAGACAAAGAAGATGATGAACCGTTGTTTCTGAGTCAAAAACAACGCAGGTTAGACCGTTCCCAAGTTTACAGAATGTTGAACGAAACGTGTAAAGCCGTCGGCGTAAATGCAAACATAGGCACTCATAGTATGCGCAAGTCCATGGGTTATCACCATTACAAACAGTTCAAAGATGTTGCAATGTTACAAATGATTTTTAATCATTCCTCACCGCAAATCACTTTGAGATATATCGGGATAAGCCAAGATGAAATCGACAACAGCTATCGCCAGTTCGAGCTGTAAATACATTATTTCAAGACGCATTAATTTATTTAATTTGATGTCATTCTACAATATCTACCTTTTATAGCACATTTTAACGAACAAAACAACTTAAATTTTTAATACTTTTGGTGTATTTTTTACGAAATGTAAATAAAAATTCGCAGGCTAAATTCTTGTATAACGTGTCATTTCACGATAATACACTGTTTTAAATATTTTGGTGTGTTTAAATGAGGAAATAGCTGTGAAAATAAGTAAAAAGCTCGTAAAGAGAGTATTAAAAGTTGCATTTGTCGTATCATGTACATTTTTATTGGCCAAACAGGTTGAAGCAAATACAGTATATAAAGATTTAAAACCTAATAAAATTAGAATAATAAATGGGAATTATGCAGAAACATATGGAGGAGCAATAGAAGTAAAATATGGAGAAAGTCAAGGGGATATTATTGCAGATTTCATTCATAATTCAATATGGACTAACAATGCTCTTTATATTTTCTACACAAGGGGTGGAGCTATCTCAAACGAAGGCACAATCAAAAGTATAAGCGGAAATTTTACAGAAAATTATATTGAAATAAGTAAACAAGGTTATGGTGCTGCAATATATAATGCAGGAACGATTGGAGATATAAATTCAAATTTTACAGATAATTATATGGATGCTGGAACAGGTTATGGTGCAGCTATATACAACTCAGGGAGTATTAGTAATATTATCGGTGATTTCATCGGGAATAAAGCACAGACACTTACGGTTCAGGATGGAAGAGGCGGAGCAATCTATAATATAGGTAATATTGGAAACATTTCTGGTAAATTTTATAACAACTATGCCTCAAAAGGCGGGGCAATTTTTACAACAACAAATTTACAAATTTCTGCTGATGGGAGTAATGAGAAAACAAATTTAACAGATTTTAGCGGAAACTCTACAACTTCAGGTGAGAATAACGCAATCTATGTTGGAGCAAACTCAACAATAACATTAAAATCAGTAAATGGGGGTACTGTAAATTTTGACGATACAATAAACGGGTCAACAAAATATAACCTTAAAATTCAAGGAGATAACACATCAAAAGTAATCCTGAACAATTCAGTAATCAACGCAAATGCAAGCCTGACAGACACAAACCTGTATATTAGTGAAACAGCTTTTGCAGATACAAGAACAAATCTCAATGCCAATAGCGGAACAGTTCACTTTGCAAACGGAAAATCCGAAAATTACCAGATTAACCAGCTTACATCGTTAGAAAGTGTAAATTATACAGTGGATGTCGACCTGACAAAACTTGCTCCTGTACCTGATACTATTTCAACAGGAGAAGGCTCATCCGGCACTGTTACAATCTCGGATATAAACTTCAACGGAGAATTGAAAGATTTTAATGCTCAGATTTTGAAAGCTCAGGATGACAATATTCAACTCGGATTATCAGATAATTTGAAAGATAAATACAACACAACTTCAACAGAAACAATTCACACCAACGATACAGTACAAGCAAACGTCAACTGGAAAGATAAATTCAATAAATATGAGCAGACAAATACCACAACCACTGGTCTAAGCCTCGGTACAACAAACACAACCAACGACAGTATTGAATATTTAACAAAAACAACCGAAGGTGAAAAAATTTATCAGGTTCAATGGGCGATACGTTAAAACTTGTAAATCAGCTCCAGACATCAGAGGAGCGAAATTTCAACTTTGACTCAGCTCAGGATAAGTACAACGCAACAGAAAATCCCGGACAAACCTACGCAGGAACATTGAACATCAACGGCATTGCAGAAAACGGAACCCGTTCAGAAATAAACCTTAACTCAAATTCAGGCTTTGAACTTGCAAACAACTCGACCCTAAATCTAAATAATACGAAACTTACAGGCAACGAAACACTTATTACTGTTTCCAATCCTGATGCAGTTGTGAATTTGAAAAATGCTCACATTGATGGAAATATTTTATCTTCCACAGAATATGGAATGAATATTTCAGGAGGTAAAAATGATACAACAATCATCAACGGCAGTGCAGGCAACGCAAATGCAACTCTCACAAATTCCAATCTTGAATTTAACTCAGATACATTTAAAGATGCTTCTTTGAATGCACAGAGCGGGAACATAAATTTTCAGGATGAAAAAACAACAGATTACAATATAGAAAAACTTACATCAACTGTGGAAACAGGTTATAAATTCGATATAGATTTGTCAGGAGAAAAAGCCTCAGCAGATAAACTTATCGTAGGAGACGGTTCAAGCGGAACTGTTACTGTTTCATCCATTGATTTCATTAACGGTTCAACACCGGATAAGGAATTTATTGTCCAGCTTATTGACTCAAACAATGACTCAATTCAGCTTGCTCTTGATGCAGAAATTTCAGGTGAGAATATTGCACTCGGAACTGTTCCAAAAACCATTTACGATACTGTAACCCCAACCGTAAAATGGAATGACGTTTTTAATTACTATTCACAAAAAGGAACAAACTACGGAAATATCGGTCTTGCAACAACTGACACCACAAATGACAGTCTCGCTTTGACAGTTACAGATACAGTCTGGGAAGATAAAACATATCAGGGAGTTATGGGAGATACTCTGGCTCTCGTAAATCAACTTGATACAAAAGAAGACAGAAATTTTAACTTTGATTCATCCAACGATGTATATGAAGTTACATCGGATTTGGGAACAACAAGTGCTGGGACAATAAATATAAATGGTGTTCTTGCACCTGTACCCTCTGAAAGCAATGAACGTTCAACCATCAACGGCAACAATCATTCATTATTCAAACTGGACAATGCAACAACCTTAAATCTGAATAATGTAAAAGTAACAGGTGCCAATAATGTTGTAACCGGTACAAATGAAGATGCTGTAGTAAATATAAATAATTCAGAAATTTCCAATAACTCAGAGGGTATCAAAACAGCAGGGTCTATTAATATTTCAGGCAATTCCGTAATAGAAAATAACGGAAACGGAATAACCGTAACATCCGATACTTCCGTAATCACTCTTACAGGCGGGATAGACAGCGAGATAACCTTACGCGACAGATTAACAGGCGTTGCAGGTGCAAAACTGAACATTAACAGAGGAACAGTAAACTTTGAAAAGAAAGTTTCTGCACTTGACGTAATGATGGAACAGGCAAATGTGAATGTTTCCTCGGATGATTTGTTTGACGGAAATAACATGACTGTTAATTCAGCATCAAATCTTAATATGGCAAACAATGCAGTCGGTACGATGCACTTAAACAACTTTACCCTTAACGATAATTTGAATTTAGCTGTTGACGTGGATTTGGCAAATAAATCAATGGACAGAATTACAGCAGACAACTACAATCTCGGAAATAATTTAGTCAACGTTAACCAAATAAATTTACTTACAAGCACAGACAGAAACATAACAAAAATTCTTTTTGCAGATGAGGGTTTGAGAAATAATGTTACAACATCCATCTCGGAAGTCGCTTATTCCCCGATTTGGAAATATGGAGTTACTTACGATAAAGATGACGGAAATTTTATCTTCACCCGTGGCGGAGGTACTCCTGACAATCCAAATCCTAACCCCGGAACATCTGACGCATACAACCCTGCTGTAATGTCATCTCCTGTATCATCACAGCTTGGCGGGTATATGGCTATGCTTGATACTTACCAGAATGCATTCACTCACATGGACATGTATATGCTAAAACCATCTACAATAAGACTTACTGAACAAAAAGCCAATCAATATGCACTCACAGAAACTCTAGGTGTGGAATACAATTCCAATGAGATGAACTCAAAAGGAATGTGGTACAGACCTTACGCATCATACGACAGCGTAGGATTAAAGAACGGACCGAAAGTAGATAATTTCAGCTATGGCTCATTTATCGGCGGTGATACAGAAATGTTCAAAACAAAACACGGGTTTTATGGTGTAGTAAGCCCGTACATAGCTTATCAAGGTGCACATCAAAGTTATTCTGGTAATTCAATTTACCAGAACGGCGGTACTCTCGGTGCAACTGCAACATTCTACAAAGGTAATTTCTTCACCGGTTTAACAGCAGGTGTTGGTATGAATATTTCAGAAGCAAGCACAATGTACGGAAACGAAAACTTTCCTATGCTGATGGCAGGTATTGCTAATAAAACAGGTTACAACTTTGAATTCAAAAACGGACGTTACATAATACAGCCAAACTTAATGCTCAGCTACACATTTGTCAACGCTTTTGACTACACAAACGGAGCCGGAGTGAAAATAAATTCAGACCCTCTGCACGCAATTCAGGTTGCACCGAATGTTCGTTTCATCATGAACACTCAAAACGGCTGGCAGCCCTATGCAGCATTCGGTATGCACTGGAACATAATGGATGACACAAACGTAACAGCAAACACAACCTCACTTCCGGAACTCAGTATCAAACCGTATTTTAGCTATGGTTTAGGCATCCAGCGGGTTTTCAAGGATAGATTTACTGCATACGCCCAAATTATGCTGCGTAACGGAGGAAGAAACGGTATAGCGGCCTCATTTGGCGGAAAATATATGCTTGGAAAAGAGTCAGAACCGGAAAAACAAGAACAAAATTTATAGTTTACACTATTTTTTTTATAAAGTTTTTGCATATAAGAATGACAGCCCTAAAACAAAGGCTGTCATTCTGTTTTGCCAGATTTTTAAGCTTAAAAACTTATTAAGGAAATTAGTTTTCAAGTACTCCGGGGCAAATTTTCATATTCTGACACCTGAAATTTAATTTTTATATTAAATAAAAGGATAAAAAGGAGAAATTTTATGGACAAAAATGTTAAAACAAGAACCTTCAAAGACATCAATGATGAGTACACAAAACTATTCAAAGATATGAATATTCCGAGAACAGTAAGACGATTAACTGAATGTGTAGCTGTTTCGGACGGCACCGGTTGTACTCCACAAGATATCTTTCAAGACAGATTCATTGATAAAGTATTGCTGTTTTTCGTAAACTTTAAACCGGAATTTGCTATTGACGACACAGAAGAGGAAAAGAATCTAAGAGCACTAACTTTTGAAACAAAAATCCGCGAAGCTGGATTGTCTTATTTAAAGCTTGTTATTTCAGACAACTTTTTGAAAGGTTTAAAACACTCAGGTTACATTGTTTGGGCAGATACATTATTTACAGAGGATGAACTATTTAAAATTGTTGAGGGATGGGCGAAAACTTTTAATGGTATTGAAGTTACGGCTTTCAGACGAAAATAGAGAGCAGGGATACCAGTCGGGGTTCATAATTCGGAGTCGATACAGGCTCCGTTTTCTTTTGGGAATATATCCTTGTGCTATAATAAAATTACAAAAATGGGACTTTTATATGACACGAAAAAACTTTACAGATATACTTAATAATTATCATATTGACTTTCAAAATGAAATATTAAAAATAGAAAAATTATTTCGAGAGGACAAATATGAAGTAGATGAATTTGAAAGTAAATATTTCTCAATAGAAGAATATATAAATTGCTACTATTTTCTAGGTTGGAAATATCGAAACACTTTTTTATCCACAGATGAATTAAGAGAAGCTTTTAATGTGCCCAGCCCTTATACTTGTCGTAAAAAAGAATATAGTTTAGAAGATTTTTTAAGTTATGCAGAATTTGTTATTAATATGGTACATATTGCAAGAGAAGATATATTTGAATATTTTGAAACAACAGTAAAAACAATTTTTGAAAATATTAGGTCAATTTTAGATAGTAACAATTATAAAATTCAGGTTACAGAAAATAACCTACTTATTATAGTAGCAAATTCAGAAACAGTTACAGCAGTTTCTGAAATTTATCAAGATATAGCTCCAAAAGTAATTGAATATAATCGGTTTTCACTGAGAGGGAATCTTGAGAGGAAGAAAGAATTACTTGTCACTATTGCGCATAAATTTGAAGGTGTGGAATATAAACTACAAGCTAATAATCAATCAGCCTTGGCTGAAAATGTTACATTCTTGTTAAACAGCCTTAATCTTAGACACAACAATGCTGAAGGAAAACATGCAAAAAATAAAATTTTACAGATGAACAACGAGGAGTTGGAAGACTGGTATGATAAGACTTATGATACTATGTTGTTAGCGTTACTATATGCTAATTATACAGAGATACTACCATATTTAAAGCAACTTAAGGGTGAATTTAAACAATCTAAGAGTGTATAAAAAGTAGTTTATTAAAAGTTTAAATAAAAGGAGATAATATGGAGTTTTGGGAAAATGCAAAAATAATTTTGGAAACATGTGTAGCCTTTGGAATTTTAATAGCAGGTGTTTCAGGATTTAAACTATTCAAATATAAAGTAGATAGTGAGGACCGTAAACTATATTTAGAAAATTGTAATATTGTTAGGAAGGTATTGGGTAAGATTTTGCAATATGGGCATGCAGAGTTATGCGATGTTGAAAACTTACAATTAGCATATCAAAATGCATTATTATACTTGGATAAAGATATTTCAGCTTTTATTTTAAAAGTATTGGAAATTGTAATTCAACTGCATACACTTCAAGCTAGTCCAGAATTACCTATTGGAGAAGAAAAGACTAAAAAAGCCGAAGAAATCGGTAAACTTATAAAAGAAGTTGATAAATTGAACAAACAATCAATAGGTATATACCGCAAGCATATTATTTTTGAGCCAACTGGATGGTTTAAGAATATACAGCACAAAATTCGTTAATCATTTTTCCTGAGCAAAACCTCATACCCCAGTACCTGGAAAATATCCAAAACTTCAAAATACCTGAGCGTTCCATCTTTAATCTTTTTATGCAGATTCTGACGGCTGCTGGTAAGCCCTAAACGCCTATTTAATTCTGTTACAGAGCAATCTTCCTGCTTCATTAAACCAAATATCTGCGAGCTGATTTCTTCCGCTCTCTCTTTTGTAATTTTAATCGTTTGCATAAACTCTCTCCAAAACCATTGTAACAAATTGCTGCATAGTGTCAACGATATAATTGACATGATTAGCAATCAGAGTAATACTGAAGTTACGCCCGTATGCAACACAATCTCTATTGTGTGACATTACAAAAAATAGCCAAAATTCAAGCAGTACACAATATTTAGCCTATTTGTAACAAAACCGTTACCCCCTGACGCAACATAACGTGTCTTTACTATGACGTTTTATGCAACATATTGAAAGGATTTACATGAATACAGTTGAACCAATTAGAGACAAAAACCTAATCAGAAAAATTGAAGGAATTTTAGCTGAGCAAGGTACACGAAATCTTCTTTTGTTTACACTTGGAACAAACAGTGGACTTAGAATTAGCGATATTCTCAAACTTACCGTTGCAGATGTTAAAGATAAAACCCATATTGAAATAAGAGAACAGAAAACCGGAAAGTTAAAAAAGTTCCCTATTAACTCGAAGCTCAGAAATATCTTGGACAGCTACATCGTGGATAAGGCAGATACAGATTACCTTTTTAGAAGCAAAAAGCAGGGAAGATTATGCAGAGAACAAGCCTACCGAATAATAAATCAAGCCTGTAGAAAAGCCGGAATAAAAGATGCAATAGGGACACACACTCTAAGAAAGACATTTGGTTACTGGGCTTATCAGCAATTCAAAGATGTCGTGATGCTTCAAAAAATCTTTAACCACAGCTCACCATCAACAACGCTTATTTATATAGGTATATCTCAGGACAATATTGATGAGGTTTACTATAATTTTGAGATATAACCAAAAATTTAGTAAACAACCAAATAATGCGTAGCCCTGCCATCTCCGGATTTTTCAAGAATACCTTTCTTCACCAAATCTGCAATATCTCTTGCTGCGGTATCCTGTGAACAGTTGCAAATTTTTGCCCACTTCGAAGTTGTTAGATTTCCTTCAAAGTTGTCAAAAAGTTTATTCAGAATTTTTTGCTGGCGTTCGTTTAATATTAAATCCTTATGTTTTTGCCAAAACTCAGTCTTCTGCCAAACATTTTTTAAAAGTTCTTCCGAGTTTTCTATCGCACATAAAAGATTTTCTAAAAACCATTTCAACCACTCTGTAATATCCACAGAATTGTTATGAGTTACTTTTAAAGCCTCATAGTATGATTTTCTAACCTTTTTAATTTGAGATGACATAGAATAAAAACGATTGGACGAATTTTCACTTCTTGCAAGAAGCATATCCGTCAAAGCTCTTGCAATCCTTCCATTGCCATCCTCAAACGGGTGTATAATTACAAACCATAAATGAACAATTCCTGCTTTTATAATCAAATCAGTTTCAGTATCGTTATTTATATAATCTATTAAAGTATTCATTTCTTTTTGCAGCAAATTAGCGGGCGGTGCTTCGTAATGTATTTTTTCATGTCCGACAGCACCTGACACAACCTGCATTGGCCCTTTTTTATCATCTCTGTATGCACCTGCAATAATTTTATACAATCCGCTGAATCCGCCGGGAAACATTGCAGCCTGCCAGCCGAATAATCGTTCCTCAGTTATTTTTCTTTCATAATTCTGTGTGGCATCAAGCATCATATCTACGATGCCTTCAACATTTCTTTCAACGATAATGTCCCCGCCTATGTCTAAACCAAGCCTCTTTGCAATAGATGAACGCACCTGTTCTTCATTAAGTTTAAGTCCTTCAATCTCGCTTGATTTAATAACATCTTCTGTCAGAACGTTTAATAAGGCAGTATTATTATTTTCAAAGCCGACGCCTGCCATTTTACCTAATAGAAACCCTTGCTTAAGTTTAACCTCCGCAAGCAATGACAAAACAATTTCTTTGTCATAAGTAAAATTTGGATATTCAGGATTTTGCCAGATGTAGTTCTTCATTGTTAATCTCCGCATGTTCTGCGTATATTATACCCTGTTTTCTCCGCAAGTGCAACACAAATCTCCGCAAATATTGCGTAGATTTTACAAGTTTTACTCCGCATGTGCTTGTTGAGTATGGTTAAGCTTTGTTATTTTTGACTTACTTTTATTGAGTTTAAATAATCTGTCACTACACAAATATTACACAAAACTTTAAAAAGCTATAAAGAAACTTATGTTTAAAGATTAAATGCACAAAAAGGTGAGATTAATTAAATAATTTAGAACATTTCTCTTGAATATCTGATGCAATATCTTTTGCGAATTTTTCCTTGAGTCCTATATTTTTTGCCACTGCTAAAATATCATCTAAAGTAGGATTTTTTCCTTCTCCATTAATTGTTGTTGCGTGTTCCCCATTAAATGAATAACTGTAAGTTAAATCATACGCAGGAGATAAATGCCATTCTTTTTTTGTATCATCATAAAGAAAAGAAAAATTCTTTGAATGGTCATCTCTATTGTGTGCAAACACATTAAAGCACATTAGCTTAAATAATTGCTCAATGTCCTGATAATTTCTTGTTAATTCAAGTGTTAATTTCATCAGTGTATTGTAATCAAGGTTAGGAAGTCTGTGACTTGTCTCTAACAGACCGCTTGCGGATACCATATGAACTTTTTTACCGTTTTTGCGGTCAAACCTTTTTATCCCAAAATATCCTGAACAAATTTTGGATGGGAAAAGTCTTGTTTCTGTCATATTTATTCCGCAATCTTTTGCACATAAGGAATATTGATACTCTTTTTCCCCGATATTTTTAGGATCAGATGAAGAAGGAAACTTGATAATCCAGTCCTCATTGCCAACAGATGTCAAAATCTTTGGTCTTGCCCCACCTGATGAGCCGCCTAATTGAAAAAGTTCATCCAAATTATCCGAATTTTGCGATTCTAATATTTTTGAACACTCTTGTGCAAGAATATCGTAATCTGCGATACTATTTTCTGCTTCAAATCTATGTTCCGGCTTATAAGTCAAAGCCCCCATCCCGCTTTCTTGGACAACAGCAAGACGATTGAGATTATCAATTTCTGCAGGGTTTATTTTATTTTTCAAAAATAACCTATCAACAAGCATTCGACCCCAACCATCAGGCAAACTGTCATTAAAAACTCCAAATAACCCGCAAAATGGGTCATATTTTGGAATAAAAACTTTCTTGATGAGCGGCAAACTAAAAGGCGAAATACTAAAGCCATTGCTCAGCCAATCCGAATCATATTCAAAAGCAACAACTCTTTCGGGAGTTTTTGCAAGAGTCCCCACTAAAATATCATTATAAAATACTTTTAAATATCTATAGTTGTCCATTTATGACCTCATCAATTGATGTGTAGTTTTTTTGAGTAAACAAATTTCCCAAATCCTGCTCTAAATTGAGAGCAATCAGAATTTTTATAAGAGAATTCAAAGAAATTTCATACTTTGATTCAAACCTTTTGATAGAACCAAGACTGACACCTGATTTTGCAGCAAGCTGAATTTGTGAAATTTTAAGCTTTTTGCGTTGCTGCTTAATTTTTTCAACTAATTCTTTTGCTAAGTCATTAGGAGTTTTAGGATTAAATAAAAAATCTTCCATAGATAATATATTATACCAAATTTAGTAAAAAGTCAATATTTAGATAATATATTATCTAATATTTTAATAAAGCAAATAATGCAACAAAATGAAGTTGTGTTGTATTTTTTGAATTCGGGAGCCAAATTTTCTAAACCCCGCTTGAATGCCGTTTAAACATTGTTTAAATAGTGTTTAAATTTTGTGTCATTTGACTTTACTTTTTTGACTAAAGAAGCAATCATTGTCTGGGATTAAGCAGATTTCAAATGAACATAGTACAACCTATAAAAAAGCTAGAAGATATTCAAAAGATTAAAAAATATTTGGCAAAAAAGCCAAGAGATGCACTGCTTTTTAGTTTTGGAATAAATACAGGACTCAGAATATCTGATATATTATCGCTTGATGTAGGGGATGTAAAAGGCAGAGATCATATTGAAATAAGAGAGAAAAAGACAAATAAGTATAAGAAATTTCCGCTTAATAGGTTTTTGAAAGAGGAGATTGATTTATTTGTAGAAGGATTGCCGAGTGAGCAACCGCTTTTTTATACTCAAAAACATTGCAGGCTTGATAGAGCACAGTCGTATAGAATTTTGAATAAAGCAGCACAAGCTGTTGGGGTGAAGGAAAGAATCGGGACACATACGCTAAGGAAGACTTTTGGATATCATCACTATAAAAAATATAATGATATAATACTCCTGCAAAAAATCTTTAACCACTCCTCTCCATCAGTAACACTCCGCTACATAGGAATCGAACAAGATACAATTGATGAAAGCTATATGAATTTTTATTTGTAGACTTTTAATTAATTACAATACCTACAAATAATATCTTTTTGGTATTGTTCTAGTTTTTCTAATAGAACGTCATCAAAAATAATTTCATTTTCATCAATAGATTTTACGCAAGGTGCCAACCAATCCAATTCTTCAAAATCAAATCCATACCTTAATAACATAATTTCTTTAGAGTTATTTGTGCCATACTTTAAGTAGTTTATCATTGCCAACGCCCTAGAATCTTGAGTTTTATCATAATACATTTTGAATGCCGCAGATATAGGATTACTTAATGAAAAAGATAAAACCGTATCGAGATATTCATAAGTATCATATACTAATTTATCATAATCAAAATCTTTAAATGTTGCATTTTTGTCAAATAGTGATTTTTGAAATGCATTAACATTAGGGAGTTCACTTGGGATTTGCGAATATTTTAATTTAGTAGATGCAATTTGTTTATGAAATTCTTTCTCCGATATAAGCTTTTCTTTTAGCTGTCGTCTTAAGTCATTTCTGCGTTCATCATCTGTAATATAGTTATACCTAAAAGCAACTATTTGGCTAAAAGAACGCCCCTGAACTTTCCATAAAAGTATTCGAAGTGCTACACTTAATATGCTTTGTTCAGCATATGACAAGTTTTTACGTCTTAAATGCTTTACAAATATATTTTTAAAAGAATTTTTCACTAATTCTCTTGTATTATTATTCATATTTTTATAATTAGCAGCACTTATTATATTGTTATCAATAAACATATTATCTAAGATTAACTTTATATCATCATCTAAATTTGCATTTTTTATGCGCTCTTTTTGTAATTCAGTAATCTGTAGTTCATCATCAAATGTATTATTACGTGTTGCGTCAACTATATCTTTTGCATCTTCTGGTAACGATGAGAAATCATCATTATCTAATTCTGATGTATTTTTTATTTTTGTATCTATATTGAGCCTTTCCAAAAAATTATTATAATTTTCTTTTGGGACAATAACAAAACCATAGTCAAAGGCATTGCTAAAAGTTTTACTTCTTCCTGCCCTACCAATTAAATTTTTAATCTCTAAGGATTTTTTATCTTCATTGCCTCTGAATCTATAATTATCAATCCATACTAAATCAAAAGGCATATTAATACCCTGTAGTAGTGTTGATGTCGCAAAACAAATTTTAGCGTATCCTGAATTGATAAATTTTTCTATCAAAAAACGTGCCTTTAAAGGAATAGAACCATGATGAATTACAATTCCCTTCTGCATCATTTTTACTAGATTTGAAACTTTTTTATCTTCTGTAGCGCCAATATATTCTTGTAATTCTTTAATAATTTTTATAGCATTGGGATTTGTAATTTCATCGCACAAGTCAAGATAATCTCTAAAATCTTCAAATAGTTTTTTACTATATATTTTAGCTTTTGAAGCATAAATTAATATGGTTGTACCTTTTTGTTTTAATATTTTCTTTATAATATTTCGAGTGTAATAATATCTTCCCGGTTTAAAAGTAGGTCTATATGCAAAAATGTCCCCTTTTATGGGTGTTAGATATATTTTCCCGACAGAATTTTGTTTATAGCTTTTGAACGAAGAATTTTCTGTAATATTATGTTTTTCAAACTGTGCCTGAGGATTATTTATAAAGGGATGTGCAAAAACTTTTGTTGCATTAGGGAATTCAGTATTAATTCTTCTTATTAAAGAATCAAAAGTAAGCCCTCTCATATTTTCTTCTGATAATTGTGCTTCATCAATTAAAAACAAACCAATATTAAAGAGATCTTTAAACTTAAATAATTCTCTTGCTCTTTCTGGAGTCAGAATAAAGACACGCCTTTTTGTATGTCTTATATTTATATTATCTACAAACTGCAAAACTAACACATCCTTATTATTATCTAATATTTTTAATGTTTTCTCTAAATATTCAGCTATTAAAGCTCTTGATGGTACAATAATTACAATGTCGTCCTTTCTATGTTTGATTAGATCCATAAAAAGATATGATTTGCCAGAACTAGTTGGAGCAGAAAAAGAAAAATATTTTTTTTCATCAATATTTTTAATCATGTTAACTTGTATAGGAGTAAATGAATTTTTAAGGTTTGTTTTTATATCTTTAGCATAAGATTGCGTTTTATTAGGAAAACACACTGTCAAAAGGATTTTATGCTTTGGCGGGGGTCAGCCCGCCTCGGCGGTGTCAGTGGTGTTGATTTCAATATACTCGGCAATCTTGCGAAACTCGTCCGCAAACTTGAAATGAACGCTGATATTGCCGTTTTCGTAAACCTTGATATGGTCTACCAGCTCAATCAGAATTTCGCGGGTCAGCTTTTCGATGTTTTGATATTTCGCAAAAGCTACCAGCGCGGGATGCTGCTGGTCAACGCCGTTTGAGAGCTCTTTCCGTTCAGCCGTCAGCCGGGCCAGCAAATCCGAGAGCCCAGCGGCCTGCCGTTCATAATCGGTTTTCATTTCCCGGTATTCCTGCTGGGAGATTTCCCCGTCTTTCCAGTCTTGATACAGTGACTGCTTATAGCGGGTGATTTTCGTCAATTCCTTTTCCTTTGCGGCTATCTGGTCATTAAGGCGGTGGGATTGACTTTTTTTCAGCGGGGCCGCATTGATATGGGCTACTATTTCCGAGTAGGAAACGGCGGTGCTCACTTGATACTGGATGGCAAACAGAACGGCGGCCTCCAGACGGTTGTGCTTGATAGAGTGCATGGTGCAGGCTGTACGGGAGCGTTTCTTGTAAGTGGAGCAGGAATAATATACATTCTTCCCGCTCTGGCTCCGGGTCACGGCCTTGCCGCAGTCAGCGCACCTCAGAAAGCCGCTGAATAAATGGAGTTCCCGCTTTTTAGGAGCCGTCCGGGTGTCACGTTTCAGAAGTTCCTGCACCCGTTCAAAGGTTTCGTGGGTGATGATTGCCTCGTGGGTATCGGGGACGCGCACCCATTCTTCCTCCGGCACAGCCTCAATCTGGTGTACCTTGTAGCTTTTCACCCGGCGGCGGCCTTGTACTAAATCCCCGGTGTAAATAGGATTTCTGAGAATATCCGTTATAATCTTGTTTCCCCACATGGGAGCGTCCGATATAGCCGGGGAGTAGGGCAGGCCCTTTAGCTTTCTGTATGCCGTGGGGCTGGGTATGCCGTGGTCGTTCAGATACATCACGATTTGAAGTTTGGCCATACCTTGCAGGCATAGCTCGTAAATCTTCTTGACGATTTCAGCGGCCTCCGGATCAACGATTAGCTGGTGTTTGTCTTTGGGGTCTTTTATGTAGCCGTAGGGAGCGAAAGAGCCGATGTACTGGCCGTTGCGCCGCTTATAATCAAAAACCTGCCGGATTTTCTTTGAGGTCTGATAACAATACTGGTCGTTCATTACATTTGTTATCGGAACGATGATGCTGTTCACGCTATCCGGGTTTAGGTAGCTGTCCACGCCCTCGGCCAAGCTGATAAAGCGGACGCCCATCTGCACAAAAAGGTTATCAATCAGACTTCCGGCATCGCTATAATTCCGGGCGAAACGGGAAAGGTCTTTCACCACAACGCAGTTGATTTTCCCGCTCATCACATCCCCTAAAAGCCGCTGGAAACTTTCGCGCTCCGTATCGGTTCCCGTGTGGCCGTCATCCACATACTCGGTGTAGCTTTCAAATTCTTCCGCATGGTTGAAGTGAAAATCATTGAGAATGTCGCGCTGGTTTTTCACGCTGTTGCTATCGTCAAGCCCCCGGTTGATTTTCTGTAAATCCTCTCTGGAAAGCCGGATGTAGCCGCCCATTTTCCAGAGCCGGGCCGTATAGGTAGGGGTCAAAGTCTGCTGATACCCTCTGTTTTTTGTTCGTGCCATTGTTCCTCCTTCCCTATCACATTACACTTATATTATACCTCTGTCCGGGGCAATCAACAAGGATGTCGATGCCTCGGGACATTTTGTCTCGAAGTAGGAGCAGGCCGCAACAGCAGTTACAGCCCGCTCTTTTGCCGGATAAGAAAGGCGGTCAACGTCTCCTGCAGGGAGGGGCCGCCCTCGGCAAATTCGATTTTCACGCCCACGCCGCCCACGCTGAAGCAGTACGGATTGACGGCCCGTTTCACAAACCGGGCCAGCCGCTCCTCCCGGGGGAGTGTGCGGTCAAAGGCCATACCGCTCACGTCAGCCAGCGCATCCGCGCTCACCGCGCCGATGTTCACGCTTTTCATTTGTTCCAGCTCTTGTGCGGTCAGTTTCACGGCAAAACCTCCTTTTGCGTTTTGGGTTGGTGGGGAAACGCGAAAGGACAGCACTCCGAAAAGTGCTGCCCTTTGGCCTATCCCTACCTTGGGACAAATTGTCTCAAACTTGTTTGAAAGAGGAAACGCCGGGCCCGTATGTTTGGCCCGTCAAAAGACAGCAGGTAGCGGCCCGGTGTTCCCCTGTTTTGTGCGGCGGCCCCGAGCGGCAAGCGGCCAGCTTGTCCCTCGCGGATCGTGGCCGTGGGGCTGGCAAGCTCCCCACGCGCGGCGGTGGTGTTGGTCGCTCGTCCTCCCGTAAGAGAAGTCACAGCGCACCCGCCGCCCGGCTCCCCGCGTTCACTCGGGGCCGCCCGCTATGCAGTTGTGGAGAAGAAAAAACTTCCTCTCATATACCACCAGAAAAGCGGAGCAAATGGAGGGGCGGTCAGGAATTTTTTTGCAAATATTTTTTCATGCTTTTCAGACCGCCCAGAACGGACTCACGGACGGAGCTCTTATCCACGCCCTCGGCCTGGGCAATCTCCCGGTAGGTCATGCCGAGGATAAAGTGAGCGTCCACCCGGCGGCCCTGGATCTCCGGCAGGCTGTTCAGCGCGTTCCATAGACGGCAGAACCGCTCCTTGAGCTCCAGCACCTCGTCCGGGGTGAGCTCATGCAGGCAGGCGGAATACTCGATGCCGTCATCCGCGTCCAAGGAATAGTATGCCTTGTTGTAGCGGGCCCGCTCGGTATAGGCGGCCTCGGAGCGGACGCTGGCCCGGAGCGCCTCGGCCACATCATCGGAAACCTCAATATATTCGTCCTGGGTGTACCAGTAGTAAAAGTCGCGCAAGTTGATAATCGTCATGGTATGTACCTCCATATCGTTTTTGTGGTCGGGTTGCGGGAAACGATATGGAGGGCGGCGGGGAGCGGCACCCGGGGGAGCCGCCCCGCACCTTGGGACAGCTTGTCCCAAAGCTGGGCAAACAAAAAACGCCTGCGCGGAAAAATACCACGCAAGCGCATAAAGTGAGACGATTATCTAAATTACAACAAATTTCGCATTGTATAACAGAATATACTTGTCTTGGGCTTGGGCTTTTTTTGGCAAGTTAGGGGGACGGACAAAGCAGAGAGACACGACATTACCTCCTAAAAAGCAGTTGTCGTACCTTTCAATAAAAAAGCCGATAACCGCATTTTCAATCTGCGTGTTATCGGCTCTGCGTCTGTGCGTCTGGCTCTGTGATAACTAAAATCTTAAATTTTTCTACGCTAATTAAGGTTTCTTGTTTGCATTTAGGACAAAACAAGGGGAAATTTTTCAGTTCAGTATCTAACCGCAACTTGATACGAGTTTTACTGTTACAGACTGGACATAGCAGCCACTCGAAGCTATCCATATAATTCATTTCAAATTTCTCTGAGCATCCAAACTCTTTGAGCTGTGATAACAGAACCAATCGCAATTATCATAGCCAATAGTAAGAACGAAAACTGTATTCCACTCATTGCCACTGTGTAAACATCAAAGAATTTTAATGGAGTTAAACAGTACAACATTGGAACTTCAAGATATTCGGCGGTGATACTGATACCATAAAAAAGCAATAATATTCCTGCGCCTATCCGAACGGCCCCTTTATAGGTTCTCGTCAGGCTGGAGGCCAAAAGCGTGATTGCAAACAAAGTCAACCCTGTCAAAAACAGGCCCAATGTGGTGATAAAAACAGCTTCTCTTTGCTCTAAACCGCCCAGCGGCAAAATGGCGGTAAAATAATTACATAACCCGCTGAATACCGCAAGTGCAAACAAATTGCATACACAGGCGGCTGCTTTGGCACAGACAATCTTGCTGCGGCTCACCGGTTTTGTAAATAGATATTCTGCCGTTCCCTGCGCCTGTTCTTTCGCTACACAGGAAACACCGAGATAGACCGCATAGCTGTTGGTCAGCATCGTGACCCAATAATACATACAGCCATACCAGCCCAAAGCAGAGGTCAAATCGCCGTTCACGCCAAACATGGCTTTCAGAATTTTCGGAAAATCCGATATAAGTCCTGTCAGCTCATGGAGGCTGTCCTTCAGCGACAAATACTCAAAGTAAGCGAAGCCGCATAAAATCAAGACGATCCCCATCCAGATCAGCAGTAATTTTCTTGCTAAACGCAGCTCGCTTTTCACCAACGCTTTCATTCGCTCCCTCCTTTACACAGCCATCGCAATATCCCGCTTCAAGAGCTTCCAGTATGCCATCAGCGCAAACACAAACAGCAGAAACAGATACCAGATCATATAGTCCCACGAATAAGACCCGGAATTGTGGATCTCCGCCGGGCTGAAAAAGGAAAACGGCGATAAAAAGCCAATGGCCCGGATACCGACGGTTCTCGAAAAAGAGGTAATGCAGTATTCCACAAACACGACCAGTCCAGCTGTCAGAAGCGGAGAGCGGTTATTGGGCCGGAATACGCCTGCCATGATTCCCATCAGCGCAAAAAAGAGAGTGAGAAGAACAAAGGAACCCGCCACCAGCAAAAATTCTACAGGGGGAAACCCGGGGCGAAACAGCGTCATTGTGAAAAAGGACGCTATCCCATAAGAAATGCCTGTTACACATACCCCGGCAAGGGCGCACAATAGTTTCCCCTTGTAGATCGCCTGCCGTCCGCAAGGCTTCGTATACAAATATTCCGCTGTGTTTTCCGTACACTCCTTGGTATGTAAGGACAGGCCCAGGTGCATTCCAAAAATGCCGCCGGCGATCATGAAGAATCCCGTGAGAAAGGAATACATTCCCATCGGCTTTGTAAGAAGCTCCAGGGAAACGCCGACGGTTTCAAAAAAGCCTCCCTGCGCAAATCCTGCCGGCAGCGTCCCCGCTGTTTCCACCATGCCATAGTAAACCGGCGTCATGGAAAAAATACATACCGCAAGAGCAGCGGCCCAAATCAGAATATATTTTTGCGACCGTTTCCACTCAAATCGAAAAATCTGCATGACGGGCCTCCTATTCGTAGTAGTGGAGAAATATTTCTTCCAATGACGGTTCCTCGATCAAAATGTCCTCCAACTCCAACCGATGGAGCTGGTTCATGATCGTCATAACGGTTCCGCTGAACATAAAGGATACAGAAGTCTTGCTCTTGTCCCACTCCAAATTAGCTGTACCGGGAATAGAAAATAAATCCTCTGGAATGGCGTTTTTTGCTGTCAACGAGATTTTCTTGTAGCCGTTTCCCCGCAGTTCCTTCATGGATTGAACGCCGACCAGCTTCCCCTCCCGCAGAATGGCTACACGGTCACAAAGCCTTTGTACCTCGCTCAGAACATGAGAGGACAGGAAAATCGTCGTACCGCGTTCATGTTCTTCTTTTAACAGGTCATAAAAGGTCTGCTGGATCAGCGGGTCAAGACCGCTGGTAGGCTCGTCCATGATCAGTAACTTGGGGGAGGGCAGCAGGGCCGAAACGATGCCGACTTTCTTTTTGTTGCCCAAAGACAGGTCGCCGATCCTCCTGGACAAATCCAAATGCAGCCGCTCCGCCAATGCCTCCATCCGGTCATGACCGGCCACTCCGTAGAGCTCCGCCGTATAGAGAAGCATCTCTTTGACTTTCATGCTGTTGTAGTAACAGTTTTCGCTGGGGAGATACCCCACATCCCTTGCGATCTCAGACGCCTGCCGCCCACAGTCCAGTCCAAAGACGGAAGCGGTTCCGCCGGTGGGCTTCAGCAGTCCCATCAGGGTGCGGATGGTGGTGGACTTTCCCGCCCCGTTGGGGCCGATAAAGCCGAAAATCTCACCACGCTCGACCGCAAAACTGATTTCCTCAATTCCCCGGTGCTTTCCGTAGTTCTTGGACAGCTTATCCAAAATGATGATCGGGTCGCCCATGGCAATACTCCTCCTTGTAAAGGTTTTGTTTCAGCATTTGCAAGATCTCACCAAATTCCGTCATGATGCCGGAATAGTCGGTTTCTCCCTCGCGCTCGATCTGAAAGGCGAGACCCTTTCCCAACAGCATCAGCATTTGGAAAACTAACCTTGCATCTGGAGGCCGTTTGAATTTCTGTGTATCCTCTTTCCGCAAAACCAATGCTTCTACAAGCTTTGTTCCCTCCTCCATCATCGTGCCCAACAGACTTTTTACCTCTGGTGCCTGCTCTGCCACGGCGCTAGTGATAAACGCCGCAACATAAGGATGCTTCTTCAAATTCTCTACTTTCATAACACTTGCCATCCAAACACGGTCAAAAAAATCCGCATTTGTATCTAAAGCCTCCTTGTCGTAAGCCTGCTTCATCTGTTCGTTGCAATACTGAAGCAGGTACTTATAAAGGGCTTGTTTGTTGCCAAAATATTGAAATATTGATGCTTTGGAAATACCTGCTGCCGTCGCAATGTCATGGATAGATGCTTTCTCGTAGCCATACTTTGCGAAGCACGAAAGTGCTGCATTACGGACAACTGTTTGCTTTTCCTCCGAAAGAGCCAAAAATTTTTCCATCGTGTTACCCCTTCCTTAATAACCGTTTCGGTTATCGATAAGCAGTATAACACAAATAACCGAAACGGTCAATAGTGCTTTGCTTTATTTTTAGGGGAGCGCACAAACGGCAAGCAATTCGGGTGTGGCCACACTCCGAAATTTTTGCTGGGCCGGAGGCCCGCAAAAATGCTTGTTGGGGAGCCTCCCCAAACCCGGCTCTTTGGGACAAAATGTCCCAAAGAGGTTGGCTGCGTCACCGCCGCTATCGCGTCTGTTCCTTATCGTCCCGCCCGTCCGTCAGTCCAAGCAGATGGTCGATGTTGGCCTTGACCGCCACGGCCTGCCGCATATCCCGCTGGGCCTGCCGATATTCGGCATAGA
>ENA-ORMR01000555-ORMR01000555.1-human-gut-metagenome-genome-assembly--contig:-NODE-555-length-36067-cov-4.143341_pt1 | contig 36067 bp, 33 predicted proteins | sample MGYA00242107_ERZ509003 | MGnify/ENA primary metagenome ERZ509003 (study PRJEB26280, sample SAMEA2338699) | human gut metagenome | biome: human gut; feature: human-associated habitat; material: faeces...
ATAACTTATTGGAATACACTGACTTTTGAATTTATAATGCTTATAAATTTCTTCACTTTTATTCCTAATATTTAAATTAAATTGCTTTACTTCGTTTACATTCACTTTATCTTTAGCTAACAATATATTTAAATTTCCTGTACTCATAGCTAATATTTTATTTCTAACACATATTACTAAATTATTATCTAACTTCTTAATTGCATCTTCATAATAATTAATCAGATTATACAAAACAGTTTCATGCATATCTAAATGTTTTAATTTACTATATATACTTATACTTTGTCCTTCTCTACCAACTCTGTAAAAATATATTGGAAAATTATAATATATAATTTTTTCAACATATGGAATAGGATATATTAAATACTCTAAATCAGTATAAAAACCATTATCAAATATTATATTATTTTTTTTAAATAGTTCTGTTTTATAAATAGTTCCATGCATCAATAAATCAATTTTTGGATTAAATTGTCTTGGATTCAACACTTTCTCTTTCTCTATATCAAAAGTTACTATATTCTTTATTTTTTGATTCTCATCATCATATACATAAAAATCATTTATTATCATATCAACATCCACATTTTGTAAGTTACTTATTAATTTATCTAAATTTTCAGAATCAATCCAATCATCACCATCAACAAGTCTAAAATATTTTCCGGAAGCATTTTTTAAAGCTGTATTAATCGTTGAACCAGGTCCAGCATTTTCCTGTTTAATTATTTTAATACTCTTTGGATAAATATTAACATATTTCATAACTCTATCATATGTATCATCTTTGGATCCATCATCAATAACAAGTACTTCTATTTTTTCTAATTGTTTACATTTTACGAAAGATTCTAAATTTTTTTCTATTAATTCTCCTAAATTATATGCAGCAACACTTACCGTTAAAATTTTTTCCATCTTATTTTAATTCCTTTCATCTACAAAATTTAAGTAAAAATTATCTCTTTTTTTATTCAACAACTCTTTTTGATATGCATGAGCCTTTTCAAAATTATTATTTACCTGATCAAATAATAAGTTCTTATTTATCCTCATTAAAATCTCAAATAGCATTTTCACATTTCCTTTAGGATAAATCATTTTTTTATCTATTAATTCAGCATTTCCACCTGCATTTGATGCAATAACAGGACACCCCATACTCATTGCCTCCACTATTGCTCTACACAATCCTTCTTGATAACTAGGTTGAACATAAACATCAACAGTTTTTAACCATTCAAAAACTTCTTCTCGTTTCTTTACTCCTAAAATTCTAACATTTTCTTTCAAATTATATTTCTCTATAAAACCTTCAAGATATGCTTTGTTACCAGCTCCAATTAATTCATATATAAAATTATCATATCCTGCTTTTTTTAATTTATATAGTGCCTTAATAACATTCTTTTGCCCCTTCCACTTAACATCTAAAAAAGCTGCTGTACCAAGTTTTAACTTACCATTTTTATTTAAATTATTTATTTTTTCTATAACATTATTTTTATCCATATCAAGTAATTCAACATCTGAACAACCCAAAGTTTTTCCTTTGCATGGATACCTTTTTTGCAATGCTTTTTCAGTTACATATACTGCATAAGGTGCATCTTTTATGCTTTTTCTCAATTTAATTTCTCGAGGAATTGCGACAACTTTTCCATATAAACTATGATACCATAAGCCTTCAAATGCAAAACCAGTCACTTCAATCAAATAATCTTTATTATATTTCTTACAATATTTCAATGCAGTATTTGTATAAAAATTACCAATTGATCTAATAATTATTTTATCAGAAGCTATAACTGCACTTTCTATTTGCTTTTTAATTTTTTTCTTCATTTTTAAATTTAAAAAATTTTTCTTTGGCTTATATACGTCTTCTACCAAAACTAAATTTATTAAATTAGTATCAATATTATTCAATTTATCTTTAATATCATTCTCGTCATAAAATTCACTTTTTTCTCTTAATATAACAGTTAAATCATCACAGTAACTTTTGTATCTTTTCCATATATCATTATTGAAATTTCCATCAACATAAAATGAACCATTTTTACATTTTCTAACTCTTGAACCACCTTGTATAAATAATAACTTCATTTCAATCTCCATTTATTTAAGTATTTCTATAGTATTTTTTATTGCCATTGGTAATGGAAATGTAACCTTCCACCCAATTTTCTTTATCTTTTCATTTTCTAGTCTTGCCTTTGTAGCTTTACTAAAACCTCTATTTTCCACTTCATCTGGTAATGCATATACAACTTTAGTATCAGTTATTTTAGCTATTAATTCAGCTAACTCCCTTAATCTTATATCACATTGCTCATCAGAAACATTATAAGCTTCTCCGTTTTTGCCATTCAATAAAATATCTAATATTCCCGTAACTGCATCTGCAACATATAAATATGAATAATATTGTTTTCCATCACTCTTTAGCATTATATCTTCACCTTTAATTGAATTCTTAATAAATTGCGATAAAGCCTTGGAATCATTCATTAACATTGTTGGCCCAAAAATTCTTGATAATCTTGCAATAACAATATTCATATTTTTTTGACTTATGTATGCCTGACATAAAGCCTCTCCGCATCTTTTACTTTCAGGATATCCTGCTCTCAAAGTATTACAATCGATATATCCTAAATAGTGTTCATCAAATTTTTCAACGTCTCCTCTATTTTCTCCATATATTTCACAACTAGAAGAAAATAAAAATCTTCTACATGAATGTTGTTCAGCAAAATCCAACATATTTTTTGTACCAATAATATTTGTAGTAATTGTATCTATTGGATAAGTCGCATACGCCTTTGGGTGAGTATTACTAGCAAGATGTATAACATAATCTATCTTCGAAACATCTAAGTTGATAAACTCATTAATATCTCCCTCACAAAAACAAAAATTACTATCATTCCAATATCTTTCAAAACGATCAAATGCTTTTTCTGTATTTCTTCCTAAAGCATACACTTTGCAATTTATTTTCCTCACTGCATTAGCTTTCATTATAACATCTATTAAATAACTTCCTATTAATCCGCATGCTCCTGAAATTAAGATTGAAGTGTCCTTTAGTTTCTCCCAATTAATAAAATCTAAATCTATAACATTATTCAATTCATCTACATATATTTTTTTATCTAAAAACATATTACACTCCTCATAGATTATTTCAACCATCCCTGTTTATCTTGTTTTAAATACGCTTTAAACATTTCCAAATTATCAGTCGTTGTCAATTTTATATTTTTATCAGAACCTGCTGCAAAATATAATTTTTCACCCAATTCCGCCATCATAGTATTCGTGTATGAAGAACCGTATATTCCAATTTTTTCATCAAACGCTTTGTGGTATGAATCATCCAATTTTTTATACTTATATGCCTGTGGCGTAACCACTCTCATCAATGTTTCTCTAGGAATATATTTCTTAGTTGAAATATCATCCTCCTTTATGAAGATTTGTTCATTATATGGCATAGCAGAAACAGCATTTCCATATTGTTCACATTTAATAATAACATCAGAAAGAATACTTTCGTCCACTAAAGGTCTTACTCCATCATGAATTACAATTATATCGTCATCATTACAAATTTTTTCTAAATTAAATACACCATTTCTAATTGATTCTTGCCCAGTTTCTCCACCAGAAACAATCCACTTTAATTTGGTAATATTAAATTGCTTAGCATATGCTCTTAAAACATCATGCCATCCATCAATGCATACAACTTCAATCGCATCAATTTTAGGATGCTTTTGAAAACTTTCTAAAGTATATATTATAACAGGTTTATCATAAACATTTATAAATTGTTTTGGAATATCTTGTCCCATTCTTTTTCCTGAACCACCTGCAATTATAATTCCAATATTCATATCGATTCTCCTATTCTTTTAATAATTTAGTAACAGAAACTACACAAATAAGCAAATTAATTATAAAATAACAAATTGTAAAAATATCCATCATTTTAAAAATAACTGCAAGAAACATTAATACCTGTATAAAACCTGATATTGAAATTAAATTAAGTGCTAATATTTTTATAATTCCATATTGTGATTTATCTTTTACAGATTCTGTTTTTTCATCATTACCTATACTGGTCATTCTTTTATGCATAACAAGTCTAGGAAAAATAATTAATATTGCTGATATTCCTCCTAATACGACCATTAAAACTTGATCAATAGGTAAAAAAGTACATTTTCCATAATAACATCCTGTTCCCATAGCCATAAAAGTCATAACCATAGCTACATATCCACTTGTAGCATCCCATAAAGAACCTGTTTTAGAAAACTGCTTAGTATATCTAGCAATATTTCCATCAACTCCATCTAACAAATTCCATAAAAAAAACATCAATACGCCAATAAGTTTTATCGTTAATGCATTTCCAAATCCAACAAGTAAAAATCCAATAATTGATGGAAAAATAGAAATCAATGAAACCGTATTAGGTTTTATTTTTAATTTTAAAAATGGTACCGTCAAAACGTATGAAAGTGGTCTACCTATATAAAATGCAAAAAAATCATTTTTAGCCTGTTTTCTTTTTTCAGGTGTCATTGTCTTTTGAGCCATATCTTTTACTATATTCATATATTTTAGTCATCCTTTCTTAAATATTTTTCTTCTAATTTTTTTTCTTCTTCATCTATACTATATCCAGCAAACTTAATTTCTTTAAAAGTATCTTTTCTTTCTTCTGTGCTTTCTGATAGCTTTAAAATTTCTTCATTCCAAACATTCGCTTTATCTTGTAATTCTATAAATATAAAATTCGAATTAATTTTTGCGACATTAGGCACTTCTGTAGAAGCTACACATGGCAGTCCAGCACATTGGGCTTCTATTAAAACCATTCCTAATCCTTCATATAAACTTGGTAGTAAAAACAAATCAAATGCTTGGTACAATTCAGAAACATCATCTCTCTGTCCAAGAAATTTAACTGAATCAGATAATCCAAGTCTATTAACTTTTTCTTTAATTTCATTTTCCAAAGGTCCTTGTCCAACTAATAATAAAACTGAATTCTCTTTTTCTTTATGTACCTCATTAAAAATATCAATTAAAAAAGTGTGATTTTTTTGAGCCACAAATCTACCTATATGACCAATAACAAAGGTATCATCTGCTATTTCTAATTCTTTTCTTTTGACTTTTCTAACTTCTTCGTTATATGCAAATTTTTCAACATCAATTGCATTGTTTAATAAATAAACCTTTCCTTCATCATAGGTTTTATTTCCAAACAACCATCTTCCCGCAAGCTCACTACAGCACATATAATCTGTTGCAAAAACTTTACTAAATGGTCTTAACATATTTTTCATTAATGTTTTTTTCCATTCTTTTTTATTACTTGTTGAATGGCTATGTGCAATCCTCACTGGAATACCTGCACACTTAGCTGCATACAATGGAAATACTGACAAAGCATTAATATGTGAATGTACAATTTTATATTTATTCTCTTTAAAAATCTGTTTTAATTTCTTTAAGTACGCAAAAATATGTTGATATGGTGGAACAATTATAACTCTACCACCTAATTTTTCTATTTCATCATATGGTATATTAGTTGAATCCTCATCACAAATAAAATCAAATTGAATTTTATTTCTATCAATATGTCTATAATAATTCATTACAACAGCTTCAACACCGCCACCAATCCATTTTCCCATAATTTGTGCAACTACAACTGGTGATTGATTCATTCTTCTGCTTCCTTTCTAGTCCTATTCTTAAAAGTAATAATCTTTTTAAATATTAAACTTACTCCATAAGAAATCAACAGGTCTAATACAACAACTATCAAGCAAAAGTAACCTGTATTTCTTATAACATCACTATCTACACCTATAATAACTGACATTAATTTTATTAATATCCTATAAATAGGTCCATGAACACATAATATTATTAAAGATTCTTTTCCTAATTTTTTGAATATAAAGTCTTTATCTTCAATCATTTTCGAAATAATAATTATAACAAAAATTCCTAAAAAAGCTCTAATAAAACTTAATACATTCCAAGTAAAATTAAAGTATGTCATTCCAGCAAACGCAATAGCACAACAAAAAAATATAAAAAAGTTCAAAGCTTTTTTGCTTTGATCTATTAACTTTATTTTATCTTGTAATACTTCTCCCATTGCATAATACATAAATAATTCTACTCTATTAATACTTAATGGTAAATTAGGAATATCCACAAAGCATCCAAATATAGCTAGTATAATAAAAGACAATCTGGCCATATTTTTATTTAATTTCACATATACGAAATTATATAAATTCGTTAGCATAAAGAAAAAAGGTAAATACCATAAATGCGAATTAAACTCCAACCAATCATAATAACCACTTAATAGTCCCAATACACTCTGCCAAAAATTACATGTATGTTCACGAAATCTACATTCAAACAACCAGTAATAAATTAATTCCAGCATACCAATTATCAAATAAGGAACAATTAATGTAATTATTCTTCTTTTGAAATTTTCTTTTATACCTTTAGGTTTAAATAAATAACCACTTATAAAAGCAAAAGTAGGCAGTGCAAATGATATTATTACAGTATTAATATATTTATTTTGCGATATATGAAATATCGCTATTAATGATATTGCAATTCCATTAGCAATATCAACCCAATTTATTCGTTTTTTCTCACACATAATCACAATCTCTAATATAATATTTTGTTTATAACAGAACAATTATATACATACTATTGATTTTTTTCAACCATTTTTCCATAATTCTACTTTTTCCATAATTTTACTACTTTTTATGAGGTTAGTTATTGGCACTAATACTCTTCATTCAAAGCTTTCTACTTGTAAAATTAAAGAGTTATTTGAATCAAAAAAACAAATAACTCTTTAAACAATGCGCATTATATTTTATAAACCTTACTGCATAATTATGATTAAATCAAATATAATAAATCAATATTTTTTGTACAATTTTATACTATTATCTTTCTCTAATAGCTTCTATTAATATACAACAAATAACTGACAGTCCATTTTTGTATGCTGGAAACTTATGTCCATTCATATCTTTATAAAAACTATATCTATCCTTTATAATTTTAATTATTTCTTGATTCTTCTCTAAAGAGCTAAATACAAATCCATTTTCACTATTTTCCAACTTTTTCAGCAAAGTACCATTATTTAGCATTTTTTCGACTTCATCAATATCATATTGAACCCCATTCTCCATCAATTTAATTAATTCGAATAATAAACACTCTTTCATATTTAAATTCCCCCTATTTTTCACATATATTTTAGTATAACAATCAAATACTATAGTATCTTCAACATAATTTTAAATTTATTTGATTTAACTTAATATGCAGTCAAATAAATCTTATCACTTTTTTCCAATAAAAGGAATAACTTTTTCCATTTTTTTCTTATTAGTTGCAATTTAGTTATTTTTACACACTTTTCTTATTTTCTATATTAAAGTCAAACACCATTTGTTATTTTCTCAAAGCCATATAATGTATACTCGCTTATAATTTTTACATATTTATATTTTTCTACAAAACCTCACTAAAATCAAACTCTCCCGCTAACTCTTTAATAATCCTATTCCAATCTATATGTATCTTCTTTTCACCATCAGGAAACAACGTATTAACACGCATACTTCCACCAGCACATCTCATATACTTTCTTTTCTTAAGTTTCAAATTATTATAATAATCATTATCTATATGTCCAAATTCAAAGTAATCCTCATCATTTCCAAACACCGCACAATATTTTTTATTCTTTCCATCATCACCGCCAAGTACAGATAATGACTTATTTAAAGGCAATGATAGTCTAAATGGAGAAACTTTAATTTTATTTTTTAAACCTAAAATATTCTTTCTTTTAAATAATACAGGAACATCCTCTTTCAAAAAATGCACATCACTATCTATAAATATACTATTATCCTTGTCATTTTGAAAGAAAACCTCATCTTTTATTTTAGATTCTTTCAAAAACTCATGTGGATCAATAGTATAATAATACTCAGTATTTAAAACATTTCTCAATTCAATCTGTTCAATAAAGTTCAACTTTTTAATATATTCTTTAAACTCAATCCAACCTTCATCTTTTACTAAAAAACTTAATTCTTTAAAAGCAATTTTAAAAAAGAAAATATCAGAAAAAAATTCATTAGATGTCACTTCTTTTATAAATTCAAGATTAAAAGTTTCAGCTTTCTCTATAATAACTCCATGACTTCTTGCTTTATTTATAGCACCCTTAGTAAATTTAGACGTTGTCGTTGCTAAAATATAATCTAATGATAAATCCTCTTTTTTCTTTTGTAATTGTTCAATCCACAACACATCTTGAGCAGCTTTTCTATCTCTACATTCAATTGCCAGTTTTCTATCTATATTATTTCCATCCTTAAATTCCACTAATACATCTATTTCTCGTTCTTCATCAGCAAATGGGTCATATAAATAAGCTGGACTAGTCACTTTATATTTATCCTTATCCAAATCATATAACCATTTATAAGCTAATTCAAATTTTCTACCTTTTCTTGCCATCTACTATCTCCTATTACTAATACATATATTAATAAAAAATAGTAACAGTCGCCTGTTACTATTTTCATCATTACTTTCTAATATAAAACTACTACATCATTATGCAAAAAATTCTATACTATTTCTTATCATTCTTTTCCTTTTTATTAGTATACTTTTTACCAGCAACACTTTCATTTTTAATCTTCATGTTCTCTAAAGCAAACTTGATAGATTTGTTAACTAGTTCATTAACAGAATCCAAATTATTTTCATACACAATAGTCTTTAATTTTTCTAATAATTCAACCTCAATTCTGCAAGTATATTGCTCATAATCCTTTCTCTTTCTTTTCACAATTATAAAATCAGGCATATTAACCCCTCCTATAAAATAATTATATTTTTTCTATACAGCCCCTTCATGTTTGATTACAACCATAACGGTTTTAAATAGAATTTTAAAATCAAACACCACATTACTATTTTTAGCATAGTATGTTTCCATTTCGACTCTTTCTTCATATGTAGTATCACTTCTTCCATTGGCTGCCCAATATCCTGTAATGCCTGGCTTAACACTTAACACGACATTCTTTTTAGTTCCAAATTTCTCTATTTCACCATCTATTACGGCTCTTGGCCCAACAAGACTCATTTCCCCTTTTATAACATTAATAAACTGTGGAAATTCATCTAAAGAAGTTTTCCTTAAAAATTTACCTGCTCTTGTTATTCTTGGATCATTTTTCAACTTTCTATCACGCATAAATTCAGCTCTAAGCTCAGGATCGTTTTTCAAAATTTCTTTCAATTTCTCATCTGCTCCAACCACCATTGATCTAAACTTATACATCTTAAAATGCTTTCCATTTTTTCCAATTCTCTCTTGAGAATAGAATAAAGGTCCATGATCTCCTGACACAAGATTAATAGTATATACTATTAATGTTAATGGAATTAACATTATCGTTCCAGTTATACCACCGCATATATCAATAATTCTCTTTATGAAAGCATTTACAAATCTAAAAATCGCCCTTCCAAAATCTCTAATAGTAACATTCAAAAAGCTCAAAATTTTCCCTTTATTTCTTCTTGGTAATGTTATAACAGTAGTTATCAAAATTATTTTTAAATCAGTAAACCAATTTTTTCTATAATAATATTTTATATCGTTATCTAACCTATTTTCAAAAGACCAATCTTGAACATATGATATCTGGGAAATTCCTGTTATTCCAGGTTTCATCATTATTATTCTGTCATAATATAGTCCCATTTTCTCTCTATCTGAAACTTTATATGGCTGTGGCCCAACAATTGTCATATTTCCTGATAAAATATTTATTGCTTTAGGCAAATTATCTAATGCTGTGAATCTAAGTTTATTAACTGTTCCATCTTTATTTGTTGATCTATATTTTATTGCTTTAAAAACTTTCCCCTTTTTTCCAAAGCATTCCTCTGTTACAAAAATTCTATCAAAATCTCCTCTTGACATATAAACCATCTTAACAATTAGCGTCATTGGTATTAAAAAAATAATTACAAGTAATGAGAATATAATATCCACGCTTCTTCTAATAACTTTTTTCGTTAGTTTCCATATTTTTTGTATTATTTTCTTAAGAATATTCTCCTGCAATACACGTACATCAAAAGGGATTGCAAGTTGATTTGGTTCCATTTTTTTCCTTCACTTCCACGTCTATAATTAACATAAAATTTGTTTCTTTATTTCCGAAAATAATAATACCATATTCGACTTTTCATTGCAAGATAATTCCAAATAATTCATCATATGACACATAATATTTTTTATAAGCCCTCGTCTTTGCTTTTTTATGTAAAGTATAGTATAATTTTAAAAGAAACGTTTTAATCAAGCTCTATCTTTAGAGCATACATCAAGGAGGTAATCATATGATTAGTAACTACACTATTGGGAGAATTGAAACAGAAATTGCAAGAATCACAAAGGTTTTACCTGAAGTCTACACTCGGGAGAATTCCAAAAATCTACTTGTAATTTTCCAGAAGGAAATTCCTTCTGTTGAAGAAACTGCAAAAATTCACGATGCTCTCAAAGAGTTTGGAAATCCAATTAAAACCGAATATCGTGATAATAATTATGTTTCATTCTTGATTCTAAAGAATTAACCTCAGTAGCAAAAACTTTATGTTTGAGCTACAACAAAAGCCACAGATCAACACATCTTATATTGTAAGCTCTGTGGTCTATTACCACAAAAACTCTCTTTCACATCGAAAGAGAGTTTTTTATTAACTTTAACAGTTCTAATTTATACTAAGAATTATTATATATCTTCACTTTTCTTAAAATATTCAAACTATTCATCAATCTACTTTTATAGCCATTCACCATACTTTTTAATATATCTTTTCTTTACAATCTGAACTAGCACAGTATACACAACTAATAATACTAAAACAAATGCATAATATTTTAATGGCAAAATAACAAAATTAAATGATACAACGCTATGTAAAATAATTGGTGTTACTATCGTTCCAACTATTGTCATTATTGTTGATATAAGCAACAATTTATTAGGTCGTGATTCAACAAAAGGTATCTTAGAAGTTCTAATATAATGGATTATCATTGTCTCACTAATCAAGCACTCAACAAACCATGCTGTTTGAAACCAGCTTTGCTTAGTCTCACAATTATATCCAAATAAAAACCAAAATCCTAAAAACGCAAGAACATCTATAACAGAACTTGTTATTCCCATCACCTTCATAAATCTTCCTAAACCACTTGTATCCCACTTCTTTGGCTTCTCTAAAAATTCCTTATCAACATCATCATATGGAATTGCAACCTGTGAAATATCATACAAGAAATCCTGTATCAACATTTGAATTGGAAGTAATGGTAAAAATGGTAAAAATATACTAGAAATAACAATACTAAATACATCACCAAAGTCAGAACTTAAAGCCATTTTCATGTATTTAATAATATTTCCATACACTTTTCTACCTTCCATAACCCCATCATAAATAACATCCAAACTCTTCTTTAATAAAATAATATCACTTGCCTCTTTTGCAATAGCAGTAGCTGAATCCACACAAATTCCCACATCAGATACTTGTAATGAAGGTGCATCATTTACTCCATCTCCCATATATCCAACAACATGTCCATTTTCTTTATATAATTTAACAACACGCTCTTTTTGCAATGGATTAAGTCTAGCAAACACATCAACTTCTTCTATTTTCTCTTTAAGTTCTTCATCACTCATTTCATCTAATTGACTTCCAATTATTATATTGTCAGAACGCAAACCAACAATATTACAAATATTCTTAGTGGCATATGCATTATCACCTGTTAAGATCTTTGTTTTTACTCCAGCTTTCTTTAATTTAATAATAGTCTCTTTTACACCTTTCTTTGGTGGATCTAAGAAAGCAACATATCCAACAAAAGTCATTTCCGTCTCACTTTGACTATTAAAATTCTCAGCACCTGGATATTCTTTCTTTTCAGCCAACGCAATTACTTGCATACCAACATTTGAAAGATTATTTGCATTTACTTCTATTTGCTTTATTAATTTTTCATCTAATTCAATAATCTGATCTTTGTATTTAACATTTTTACAGCATTTTAAAATTTCTTCAATAGCACCTTTAGTAATCATTTTATAGTCATTTTCATATTTAACAACAACACTCATTCTTTTACGAGTATAGTCAAAAGGTATCTCATCAACCTTCGTATATTCATTTAAAACATCTCTAATCTTATGTTCATTTCCATATGAAATAACAGCTCTATCAACTAAATTCTTTATTCCAGTACCATAATAACTATTTACAAATGCATACTTTAAAATATCTAAATCCTCTTCACCCATAACATTTATATATTTTTGAAGAGTAATTTTATTTTTTGTTAATGTTCCAGTTTTATCTGTACACAAAATATCTATAGCGCCAAGATTTTGAATTGATTCACTATTTTTAACCAAAGTCTTTTTCTTTGCCAAAGTTTTAGTACCTTTTGTTAAATTAACATTAACAATCATTGGCAACATACTTGGCGTTATTCCAACAGCCACAGACAAAGCAAACAACAAAGCCTCTATATAATCATGTCTAATAAATGCATAAATCACAAAAACAAAAATTGAAACAACTATCATGTATCTGATAAGCAATTTTGTAATACCATCCATACCTTTTTCAAAATTTGTTTTCTCTTTTTTATTATTTAAATTTTTACTCATTCTTCCTAAATAAGTATTAAAACCTGTTTCAACAACAACCGCCTTAGCACTTCCACTAACAACACTTGAACCCATAAGACAAATATTATTTATGCTAAAAATTTCTTTTGCTTCACTTGATTCTGTTGTCTTTTCAACTAACACACTTTCTCCTGTGAAAACAGATTGATTTAAAAACAAATCCTTACTCTCAATTATTCTTACATCTGCTGGAATTATCGCTCCTGCATTCAATTCAATAATATCTCCAATAACAACATTTTCAATTCTAATCTCTTTAGCCTTTTTATTCCTCAATACCGTTGTAGTAGTAAAAATATTTTGTTCTAATTTCTTATTAAATTTATACGTTGAATATTCTTGAGCAAACTTTATTAATGCACTAACAATAGCAATACCAATAATTATAAACGCTCCTAATTTATCTGCTAATACAAAATCAATTATTGCAAGTACAATTAAAATATATATAAATTTATCATTAAAAGATTTAACCAAAAAACTTAGTGGACCTTTATTTTCCCTCTTAACAACAACATTTTGACCATTCTTTTCTAATAATTCTTCAACCTGTTTTGAATTTAATCCACTATCATCAGTAGTATTATACTCTTTTAAAATTTCATTCTTATTTTTGGTTGAAATTAATTTATAACTCTCGAATAACTCTTTATCTGCATTTTTCAACTGTTTTACTTTTCTTTTAATATCAAATAAACGAATCATATTTTTTCTCCTTTGAATTTACTTTACAATTATAACATTAAATTTTCACAAACGTACTATAAAATTGATTTTTTTTGTAGCAAGCCATATGGCGCAACATGTTTTTTTACATTAGGAGGATCGAAATGACTACAAACGAACAGAAACGGAGAGAATGGTTAAAGGAACAGGGATACACAGAATCACAGATTAATGATATTCTTGAACTGGAAAACCGTCCAGACTATGATAGTCTGTTTTTCTAAACAGCTAAATCATAGCAAAAGAGGGCACACCTATTGGTGTACCCTCTTCCGTTTTTAGTCTGAAAGCATTTTGCTAACAAAAATCTCAAGCATTTTCTGGAATTTTTCCAAATCTTCAATGCTTCGATTTTCGTTGGCTGCATGGCATGTATCAGGTTCATCATCCTCAGGAATAAACCGAGGTCCAAAAATTGCACAATTTGGTAATGCTGCATTATAACCAGTTCCACGAGCAATCACAGGAACAACCTTTTTACCCATAACCTGTTCATATGCATCACACATCATCTGCATTTCTTTTGAATCTTCTGGAACATACGATGGCAAAATAATCTCCGAATAACTGAAACCACATTTATATTTTTCTGCAATCCCAGTAAGCATTTCTTCAATCATCTGTTTCTCTGTACCAATTCCAAATCGACAATTTAAAGTCAACCGAATCACACCGTTTTCCAAACTACAATTTGTAGGAGTAATACTGCTCCCCTGTGCTAAACCAAGTGTCTCAGCACAATTCTTTTCGTTAAACACCTCCATGAATTCAAAGAATTCCAAATACTCTTTCCGAACATCTTCACACTCTGCCACTCTTTTAACCAACTTAATCAAAGCATTATCGCCTTCTTCTGGAATCGAAGAATGACACGCCTTGCCATTGGCTTCAAGCGAGCTACCATCAATCTGTGCAAATGCTCTATTAGGAACCATGTTATTGACTCCATTATGCACCCACAGATCTTCCAAGAAAATATCTCCTCCTGTGTGTCTGTGAAATTTCAGTTCAACATCAGAGTAACCTCTGCAACCATTCTGAATTCCATCTCCATCAATTGTCACCATGAATTTTGGTAAAACCGGATTTTCATTCAAAAATGCTTTCATATCGTTCCACGGCGATGCCTCCTCTGCTGAACCAACAATGAGCTGCCACGAAGGTTTTATCTCACTTTCAAGTTCTTTGAACACATTCAACGTCACAATAATAGACGCCTTATCGTCCAAAACACCTCTGCCATAGATTCTACCTTCTGAAACTTCACCAAGTGGATTATGTTTCCATTCACTTTCGTCAAATGGAACTGTATCCAAATGGCACACAATACCAAGTTCAGGCACTCTGCAAGTAACCTTAGGCTGAATAACCAAAACCTGACCTTCACCATGTTTTGTTACTTCAAAGCCAAGGCTTGTAGCAAGACCAGCCACATACTCCTGGCATTTTTCGATACCTTCCGTATCACCTGTAAAAGACTGGATTGACACAATGTCAAGAATATCCTTTACATATGTCCGAATTCGTCTTTTCATAAAATTCATAAAAGCTCCTTTCTTAATGTAAGAATCGTTAACTTGTAATAAGCAAAATACGCTTACATCAGCATTATACTATCTTTTATGTAAACAATCAAGTATTTAACATTCATTTGTAATTCACCTCAAATCGTGTTATAATAGGCAATACACTCACACCAAAGGAGGTAATGACATATGAAAGGGATTCGGCAACTGAATAATCTCTGTGGCATTGATGTAGGATGTACCAACATCAAAATGGCTGCCATTGTAAATAACCAAGTAATAACACATATCATTCCATCAGGAAATGATTGCAGCAAAGAATATTTGATAAATCAAATTTCAGAATTCTACCGCTCAATCAAACACGATTTATATGGAATAGGAATTGCGTTTTCTGGTTGCACATATGACAGTCAAAACGTATGCCACACCACATTAAGATGTTTGGAAAATCTAAGCGTAAAAGATTTTGCACATCTAATGTGTCCAAAAGTTAAACTCATCAACGATTCCAATGCAGCATGTTTAGCAGGCACACTTGAATATCCAAATTCTAAGGTACTCATAAGCGTAACTAGTGGAACTGCTATTGGTGCTGGAATTGCCATCAACGGCAAGCTCTTCACAGGCTCAGTTGGTTTAGCTGGTGAAATCTACGGCAACCCAACATTTGACATGAACAGAAATATTACCAAAATAGGTAGATTGTGCTCAGGATCTAAGATTTTAAAAAGAATGACTGAAACTGATAAAGAGCAATATCAAGCTATCATTTCAGAAGCATCTCAAGAACTTGGAATAGCATTAGTATCATTAATTCATAGTTTTAATCCAGATGTGTTATATCTGTCTGGCGGTGGCTTTGAATTTCCTGATCTTCTTCCGCAAGCTAAAAGCTTTGTGCAAGAACATGCCTATCCTAAGTTTCTGGACAATCTTAAAATCACTAAGACAAGCTATTCTTCCTATGCTGGATGTTATGGAGCAATGAAATCTTTGTTTTTATGAGTGTAAACAGTTGGTTCGTAGTCTTTTAACCAACAAAAAGAGATGTCAATTTCAAATTGGCATCTCTTTTTCATTAACTTTAATGATAACCCCTAGCACCTTAGCTACCCCATCTTCATCATTTGAAGCCGTAACATAATTAGCTTTTTCTTTTATTTCAGGCAATGAATTTCCCATAGCAACAGAATTTGGCGTTAATTCAAACATTGACAAATCATTTTCTCCATCACCTATTGTAACTATTTCTTCAGGTTTAATTTCAAAATATTCACAAACAGCTTTAACAGCATTTCCTTTAGAAACCTTAACAGAAGCAACATCGCAATAATAATTTCTACTTGGCTTCAAATCAGGATTTTTAAAACGTTTAGACTCATTTGCAACAGCTATTCCTACACATTCATTTTTTATATAATCTCTAAAAACCTTCATTTTCTCAAAATCAGTACTTGTAATAACACACTGAACAACTTGCTCCTCTACTGCAACCCTTTCTAATTCTTCATAAGAAACTTCCTTGTCCTTTTCATCTGGATAAGCAGCTTCATTCATAACTAAAAGATCCTTATAGTTCAATTTTATTCTATATCCATTCTCTCTTGAATGTTCTATTAATTGAAGCACCATTTGAGGATCAATTCTCTCATTATAAATTTCAACTCCATTTTCTGCATCATAGGCAGAAGCGCCATTTGAAGAAACTATATATGGACTTGTGCCAATCTGTTCTTGAAAATCCATAGCCTCTCTACGAGATCTTCCAGAAGTCAAAATTATTTTTACACCATTTTCTACACATTTTTTTATTTCTAATTTTGTCTTTTCAGTAACCTCTCTTTGACTATTTGTTAGTGTTTCATCTATATCAATAAAAACTGCTTTTATCATCTTCAAATCCTTTCATTCCAACTTTTTACTACTTTAAATATTCTTTCACAAATGCATTATTCTCTGAAAACTCACCTTTCTTAGCCATTGCAACCAATTCATCAACCATTTCTTTTGTAATTTTACTACTCTTTTTCTCATAAAATTTCTTTAATGGTTTTTGTAAATCCATCATAACCTTAGTTGCCTTATTAACATTTTGCTCTCTCAATAATCTATTCATTTTCTCAATCTGATTATCATAAATCACTTTACCAATCGCAGTATTTTTTATCTGTTCCAAAGTGTTTTCAGCCGTAATATCTTCAATCTTCAAAACCTTATCTGGCAATTTTCTTCCAATCAATTTTTCAAATTCTTCATCAGTAACGTTTTGAACATCACCAGTATAATATTTTTCGCAAAATTCTTTCTTTACACAAACATCATCTGAATTAATTACTACTTTGTCATTCAAAACAATATTTCTACTTGATTTTCCAACTAAAATCTCATATTCTCCAGCCTCAACTTGCCATCTATCATTTTCAATATCATAATATTCAAAACAATCTCTATCAAGAACTATATGAACATCTTTTTCTTCACCTGGATTTAAATCAACCTTAGCAAAATCTCTCAATTCTTTATCCGGCCTAAATACTACAGAATCAGCTTTCTTAACATATATTTGAGCAATCTCTTTTCCAGCAACATCTCCAACATTTTTTATTTTAAATCTAATGTCTACCTTTTCATTCTCAATATTAACTTTCAAATCAAAATATTCAAACTCTGTATAGCTCAAACCAAATCCAAATGGAAATAACACATCTTTTCCAACCTTGTCATAATATTTGTATCCAACATAAACAGACTCTTTATATTCAACAGTTATTTCATTTCCAGGATAATTATTAAAACAAGAAGTATCTTCTAATTTATTAGGATAAGTTTCAGCCAATTTACCATTTGGATTCACATTACCAAGAATGCAATCAACAACAGCTTTTCCGCCAGCTTCTCCACCAATGTATCCTGCTAAAATTCCTTTAACTTTATCTTTCCAAGGCATCAATATAGGAGAACCATTTGACAAAACAACAATAACATTTTCATTAACATTACAAATTTCATCAATTAATTTATTTTGATTTTCAGGCATATCTAAAGTTTCTCTATCAACACCTTCAGATTCATAATTCTCTGTAAGGCCTGCAAACACAAGTACAACGTCATTATTCTTAGCAACTTTAACAGCTTCACTTCTTAAAGCTTCATCATTTTCAGACTCAATTCTTTCATATCCTTGAGCATATTCAACATCAATTCCATTTTGAACCAAGTTATCATAAGCATTTTCAATCTTATATGGATTAATAGTCGAACTTCCTGCACCTTGATATCTTGGAGTTTTGGCCATATCACCTATAACAGCAATTTTCTTATTTTTTATAGGAAGAATATTATTATCGTTTTTTAATAATACAATTGTCTCTTTAGCAATTTTCTCAGCAATCTCATGATGAACCTTCTGATCATATTCAAAAGAAGTTTCTTTACCAGCTTTATTCATTTCTAAATATGCTCCTAACTTTTCATCATATGCAAACTGATTACTTCCCTTTCTAGCAACATCAATAATTCTATCAACAGCTTCATTTAACTCTGTTTCAGAAATTTCTCCATTCTTAACAGCCTCAATAATTTCTTTGGCACCATTACCTCTTCCAGCAGGCATTTCCAACTCATGAGTAGCTTTCAATCCTTTAACTCTATCATTTTCAGCACCCCAATCAGAAATAACAATCCCATCAAAATTCCATTCTTTTCTTAAAATATCATTCAATAAATGTTGATTCTCACTACAATATTCACCATTAACCTTATTATACGCACTCATAATAGACCAAGGTTTAGCATTTTTTATAATCATTTCAAAAGCCTTTAAATATACTTCTCTCAAAGCTCTTTCATCAATAACCACATCAATAGTTCTTCTTCTATTCTCTTGATTATTAACAGCAAAATGTTTTACACAAGCTCCAACATTTTCACTTTGAAGTCCCTTTACATATTCCATGCCAAGAATTCCTGTTAAATAAGAATCCTCAGAAAAATACTCAAAGTTCCTACCACACAAAGGACTTCTCTTTATATTAATAGCAGGACCTAAAACAATATTAACCTCTTCTTTTCTAGCCTCTTTTCCCAAAGTTTTTCCTAATAAATAAATCAACTCTCTATTCCAAGTATTACCTAAACTAGCAGAAGCAGGAAAACACGTAGAAATCTCACTTTCATTTATACCAAGATTATCAGCCTTAGTTTTTTGAACCCTCAACCCATGAGGTCCATCTGACATAGTAATCTTAGGAATTCCATACTTTTCAAGTTCAAGGCTATGCCAATAATCATTACCCACACACAAACTTGCCTTCTCTTCCAAAGACATTTTTTCAATTACATCTTTATACTTCATACACTAAATTCCCTTTCAGAAAATACTCTAAAAATAATAAAATACTTATATCACAATTTTTATCAATATTCAATTGACTTTAACTAACTTCCATATTATAATCATGGACATGGAACTTACAAACCAGGGCTTCGCTAAAAAGCCCGCCGCGTTTGGAAAAGGAGGTACAACGATATGTTGTTTTTTAGTGTTATTGTTCCATGTTTTAACGCAGAGAAAACTCTTCGGGGTTGTCTCAACAGCATTTTAACCCAGACTTACAACGACTTTGAAGTTGTAGTCATCAATGATGGTTCTACCGACAAAAGCAAAGCCATTTTGGATGAATTTGTCAAAAAGGATCAGCGTGTTCACGCATATCATTTTCGCAATGCAGGTGTAGCTATCTCAAGAACAAGAGGTACAAACTTAGCAGAAGGTGATTATGTGATTTTCGTAGATTCTGACGACACCATTAATCCAAACTTACTTGCAACGTTAAAGACCACCATCATTAACAACAATCGCCCCGACATCGTAAGATATCAGGTGAACTTAGTTAATGATGTGAAACGCAAGGATCATCAGAGATACAACTATCTGGATGAAGCAAATGCTGTTATGTCTGGTATGGACGCTCTCAAGCAGTGGTCTAAACCAAGGAAAAAATATGCAGTTTACTGGTTGTTTGCATTCAAGAAGAACATTTTCTACAAGTTCTCCATTGCAGGCAGTGAACTCCATTGCTATGAAGATGTGGCTCTTATCCCCATTCTGATTGCATCGGCACGTTCCGTAATTTGCATTGACTTCATTGGTTACAACTATACCTGCAACAACAGCACCAGCTTAACAAATGCTGCTAGTACTGAGGCTGAACGCTCTCGTGCAATTGACTTTTTGCATGCATGTGACTATGCAATCGCAAATTTCGTGAAACTCGACAACGTTACAGCAAAAGACATTGCATTCTTTACTCAGGACTACATGCGACGTCTCAGAGGGAAATTCGATTCCTTACCTGAAGACCTCAAGACAGAACTAGCACCACTCTACAAGCTGTAACGCACACGCGAGCACTATTCTCTACTTGGAGAAAAAGTGCTCGTTTTATTATATCTAATTATATCTATTTGTATTAACCTATAGATATTTTCCATACGTCCCTTTGATTATATATATAAAATCGTTCATATATATAACCTCATATACCTTCACACACAAACACATTCAATAAAAAAATTAACAGTTTTGCCAAAAACACTAATAATTAAATAAAAAGTATCAAAAATAGTATACATAATATTGAAAAGCATATCATATTATGGTACAATAATAATTACTAGTTTTTAATACAAACCACATTGGCAATATTCACACAGATAGAATACTTGCCAATTTTTATAAGAAAAAACTTAATCAAAATATGGAAAGCTTAATACATCTTCAATCACAAGACAGCTTTCCAATTTAAATATATAAACAAACACAGAAAGGAACGATAATTAAATGAAAAAAGTATTATTAAATCAATTTTTCCTAGACAAAGAAAAAGACATATCAATCAGTATATACAGAAAAAATGAAGACGAACTAACATACATAATTGAAACACCAAATCACAAAACTGGAAACTTAATAACAAACTTAGCTAAACTTTGTAAAGTTGAAACAACACTAGATTCAAACAACATGAAAATAATATCTGGAACATTACCAGCCTGTATCAATGCAGACAATGAAATCGTTTACTTTCTTAGATTAGGTGGAATAAAAATTGCTACAATCTATGAAAATGGTGACGTTGAATTAAAAGCAAAAATTCCAGCCATTACAAAAACATTAATGTCACAAACAAAAAATTATAATCTATCAATTCAAAAAACAATTGTAAAATCATATATATTAAAAAAGAACAAATTTAAAACAGACCTACACACACACATGAACGCAAACCTATCACCAGATGTATTAATAGCATTAGGAATCAAACATCAATTACGTTATCCCCTATACTACATCAAAAAATTAAATTTGCGTATGTCAAAAAAACAAGAAGAAGCCATCTTAAAACAAAGAGAAATCGTTGCAGAACAATTTAAAGACTCAGATTTACAAGGAAAATACCTAATCAGAAAAATAGATGACAACACATTTATAAACTTTGCAGACTTCATACTAAACAACCTTGAAAATGCTGCATACAACATTTCAAAAATTAGAATAAGCTTAGCATTATTAAAAGATGGTCAAGCAGTATTCACTAATTTAGAAAAACTATATATTTACAGATACGTATTCTGCAAAGGCATAGAGGCAAACCAAAAAATCAAATTAGATCAAAACAAAATTGACAAAATACCAGAACAAGACATAAAAAGAATATTAAATAAAATGCTTGCAGACCAAGACAACTACGTACTTGAAAACATTTCACTACGTCAAGATAAATTACTATGGATTGCAAGAGAATATCAAAAACAAAAAATAGAATATGTTGAAATAACAGATACTGATTTAGCAAAAGCAAACGGACCAGCAATAAAATTAATTGAAGAATTACACTACATTCTACCTTACATAGAAAAAGAAACAGGCGTAAAACTAAGATTTTTAGTAGGTTTAAGACGTATTCCACTTACAATAATCCAAGATCAAATCGTATCTGGTAACTACCTACGTTCAAACTTAGACGTATTAAAAACAATAAGCCACAGTCCTTATGTAGTTGGAAGCGACTTCATAGGCGAAGAAATAAATGATGTAACAGATTTAAAACCAGCAATAAAAGAATTAGTAGACTACGTTAATGACGTAGATCCAGACTTCACAATAAGAATACACGCAGGAGAAAATGATAGTCTTAGAGACAATGTATCAAAATCAATACAATGCGTTGAAGACTCACTAAATCCAGGTCAACCAATGCCAAAAGTTAGACTAGGACATGGACTATACACAGAAGACCTATCTTCTCCACTTGGAAAACAACTATTAAAAAAATTAAAGAAAAACAACATTATATTAGAATTCCAATTAGGTTCAAATGTAAGACTAAACAACTTAACAAACCTTAACATCCACCCACTAAAAAAATACCTAGAAGCAGATGTAAAATGCGTTCAAGGAACTGATGGATGCGGATTCTATGGAATTGATACCATCGATGAGCAACTTGCATTACAAAACCTACTTCACCTTGACGACAAAGACTTTGAAAAAATGAGAAAAGTTGAAGACGAAGTAATTGCAAGAAGCAATAAATACTTTGAAACAAAATCAAAGAAATTCAAAGAATTCCTTAACGGTAGAACAATCACAGAAGCCCTAACAGAACTTGAAAAAGAAAACCATGAAAAAGGCAAACTAAACACAGCAGAAATGAGAATAAACACAAACTTAGAAACAGAAAGCATTTTCAGACAAAAAGTAAAAAAACTTCCAACAGACAAAGTTCCAATCATCATTGCAGGAGGAAGTTTTAATAAAAAAGGCAGAAACACTGAAGTAACACCAGAAGGAAAAGAATTACTAAAAAAACTATTAACAAAAGTAAATTCAGACAAAGCCTACTTCGTAGTTGGACACAAAATGCAAGGATATGAAAAAGAAATAGTTGAACTAAACGACAAATTAAACAAAAAATTTGAAATAGACGCAATTGTTCCAAAGACAATATCTGAATCAGATTCAGACAACTTGCAAAAAGAAAACATTGACGGAATACGTATATCAATAGAAAGCGATGAAATGGGAATTTACAAAAGCTTTAACTACGAAATATTTGAAAGAAGGAACTCAGTAGTAATGGCATTTGACGGAAACTCACCTGTTTCAAACTTAATACAAGAAGCTAAAAACGGGAAAGGAAAAGCAAAAATCTATGTAAATGAAGACTCACCTTCTCTTTTTGACAAAGCCGTATCATTAGAAGGTTATGCCATTCCATTTAAAACCAATCAAAACATAATTGACAAAATTGTTGAAGATAATCCAGATATTATGAATTAATTTGTTATTCAATTAGCAAAATAATAACAAACATTAATAGTTATCTTTCACATTTAAGTATCATTAATACACAAAAGGACGATATTACATCGTCCTTCTTTTTTCTAAAAGTTAATAATTACTTTCTAAATCCACTATAGTTTTGTTTTACCTCTAAAACTTAATAATCCTATTAAATGTCTCAATAGCATAATTATCAGTCATTCCAGAAATATAATAAATAATTGCCCTACTCCATTCCTTAGGATCATCTGTACTAAAAATCACAGAATTCTTATTCTCTGGACTTCTCTTATCACTCCAATAATTAGAAATCCAATCTTCAAAATCCAAAACAATATCAGAACAAATCCTCATTGCCCTTTCCCTATTTGAATGTAAATCTTTCAAGAAATTATAAATCGTATTCAAAATTAACTCAAAATAATCCATTGAAACCTTCAATTTATCAGATAAATAAATATATTTATAATTAAATTTCTTAATCTCATTTAGTCTATTAAACATCTTTTCTGAAAAGCACAAACCATTCTCAACACTTGAATTAACACACAAATCATAAATAAAATCATTAATAATAACAGTATTATTAATCTTTCCATCAACATTTAACAACCCATGCAAAGACTCAAGCCTTTCATCCAAAATACCAAGAGTAACTGCATCAATAATATCCCTACCCAAATATGAAATCTTATCAGAAATCTTTACAACACAGCCCTCCCAAGTATAAGGAGCATATTCATTTGGATATGCATAATCATACAAATCAATAAACTCATCCCTTGGTTTCAACCTATTTTCATCAATCTCACCACAATGAGAAATAATTCCATCTCTAACACCATAAGTCAAATCAAGATTAAACTTATCACCATCAGGATTCTCCAAAAGTTCAACCTTATCAACCATAATCATTCCATTACGCTCATGCCAAAACTTCTCACCAACATCACGCTCTGAAATTTTACTTAAAATCTTTTCACCCTGATGACCAAAAGGACTATGACCAATATCATGAGCTGTAGCAATAGCCCTTGTAAGCTCTGTATTCAAGCCAAGATGATGAGCAATAGTATAACTAATAGACTCAACATGAGTCACATGCTCACTACGAGTACAAATATGATCATTCTCAGGAGAGAAAAACACCTGAGTTTTATGCTTCAACCTTCTATACGCAGTACTATGAATAATCCTTGTATAATCACGTTCAAAAGGTGAACGAATATCATTAGTTCTCTGATACAAAGGCACCTCTCTTTTAATAATATTCTCCCACTTTGCATTTCCTTGAACAGCAGCAACACCTTCAAACTCTTTCATATATTCCCTCCTTTAATTTTTATCAAATTACTTCAATCTCAACTAAACATTCTTAATATTTCTCTTTTTAAATGAATACAAGCTCAATGCCATCATCACAATAAAGTACGCTAAACAAATACAAATTGAAAACGGTAAAGTAACACCCTTCATCTGAGACAAACCTCCAAACACATATTGAGTGAAATCCCAGTTAGGAGTAACAAAATACATTAAAAATCTTGCTTTCTCATACATATAAGCCAACTGATTAATTAAAGACTCGAATGTCATTCCAACAAGAGGAATAGCAATAGCAAGAGGTGCGTTTGTAAAAACAGTACTAATAGTAAATGATAAAGTCAATATTAGAATAAACATTGGCAATTTAGCAGCAATAATCATACACAAATACTTAAACAAACTAACCTCACTTAAAGAATTAGCAGCAATATTATAAACAACACATTTTGTAGTATAAATTCCAAAGCCATATAAAATACCACCAATAATTGTTTGAGCTAAAACCACAGTAAGAATTGCAGCAAACATAATAATCAAACTAGCAACAAACTTAGCTAACAAAATTTTAACTCTAGAATAAGGTCTAACAAGCAACAACTTAATTGTCCCCTTATTAAACTCCTCACTAACAATAGTACCAGCAATAATTGCAATAGCAATAAGAATAAAAAGCGAATACTGATCAACAGCCTTTAACAAACTAATTTTAGCATCATCAACTACACCATTTTTTATAGAATAATCTCCTTCAACACCTAAATTATAATCACAACGATTCTTGATCGCATATTCACAAATAGCTATAGTCGCCTTTTCATCATCATTAGAAACTTTATCCTGATATGAAGCATCCTTTCTTGCCTCAAAATCCCTAACATTTTGTCTAGCACTATACCATGATGTTAAATACGTATTAAGAGGTGAATTTCCATAAGGAATATCATATTCCAATCTCCATTCAAGAACCTGCTTAGCATCCTTAACATTCCAATCATCAGTATTCATTTCAAGCTGTTCATTAACATCATCAAGCTCCTCTTGAACAAAACTTCTCCAATCGCCATTATCAAAACGAGCAATTAAATCATCATACTCTTTTTTATACTCATCATAAAATTCAGCAAGTCCATCTTCTCTCATACTTGAAATCAAACCTACTACTCTATTCTGAATAATATAAGTCTGCCAACTATCCAAACCATAATGTTGCATCAATTTATACGCCTCTAAATAATTCTCAGCATCTTTTTTATATTCAGGATCCAAATCAACAGAACTATTTAATTCTGCTTCATATGCCTCTGCTTGACCCACTATATACTCATTATCATCTGATTTAAATTTAAAATTTAAGAAATTAATTACACCCATAAACACAATCGTAACAATCAAAAGTACATACATAGCCTTTTTACTAAAAATCTTTTTCAACTCATTTTTAACTAACCTATTCAATTACATTCCCTCCTGTCTTTTTCAAGAATGCATCCTCCAAGCTAACCTCTTCAGAATAAACGCCATAAACCTTTACCCCACCATTAACTAAGTTCTCAACTATCGCTGGGACACCACTTCTATCAACAGAAATCTTAACATTCTCAGAATCAATTTTCTCCATCTTATCTGCTGTAAAATTCATTTCTTTATTAGCACTATTTTCACCAGTCATTACTTCTATCATCTTATCAGCATCATCAACAGTAAAATGATAAACACTTATAGCATCAACCTTTTTAGCTTCTTCCATAGTTGAAGTTTCAACAACTTCGCCATTTTTTATAATAGTAACTTTAGTACAAAAACTTTCAAGTTCAAGCAAATTATGGCTAGAAATCAAAATAGCCATCTTTTCTTTTTTAGCAAGCATAACAAGTAAATCTTTAACCTGTTTAATTCCCTCTGGATCAAGTCCATTAGTAGGTTCGTCAAGAACAAGTAAATTAGGCTTATGCAAAATAGCCTGTGCAACACCAAGTCTTTGTCTCATTCCTAAAGAATATTTTGAAACACGATCATGAATTCTATTCTCTAAACCAACAAGCTTAATAACCTCATCAAGTCGTTCTTTAGTAATTCCATCATATAAATTAGCAATCATTTTTAAGTTATCATATCCTGACATATACATATACAAATCAGGATTTTCAACGATTGTACCAACACCTTTAATTGCTTTTGTAAAATCTTTTTCAACATCATAGCCATTGATTTTTACAGTTCCACTGGTAATACTTTGTAAACCTAAAATAAGCTTTATTGTTGTTGTTTTACCAGCTCCATTTGGTCCAATGAATCCTAAAATATCTCCTGCTTCCGCTTCTAGTGATACTCCTTTTAGGATTTCTTTTTTTCCAAATTTTTTGTGCAAATCATGGCATTCTAGAATTTTCTTCTCACCCATGTGCAATCTCCTTTATAATTAAATTTCTAGCTGTCTCTCGTTTTTTGTAGATTTATATTATATCAAAAATTATAGAATAGCAATTATTATTTTAGAAAAGGCATCCAAAATCTTTGTTTCAAATAAAAAACTTCTTACTAGATTTTATAATCTAGCAAGAAGTTAAAATGTAAGTTAAATCTTAATATACTGATGCCTCTATTACTTTAAATGTCGCATTTTTTAAAATCTCAATCTTATCAGATGAAACTAAATTAAATATCTCAAAATTTTGTGATTGGCCTGAAGCTAAATCATTAGCATAAACATAATCATCTCCAACTCTAGCGCCATTTGCATCAACTGCTTCTATATGAAAATCGAATGATTTCTTCTCTGAAGTTTTGTTCTTTACAGTTACAACTAATTTAGTATTTGTTATACCGTATTCCCCTTCTGTAACTTCAAAACTTCCTAATGTTACTTCAGCATCATTAGCCAATACTTCTTCTGTACTATCACCTGTCATTTTATCAATCGAATCTGATAAACTTTGTTGAGCACTTAACGTCATTGCTATTGCAAGTATTCCTAAAATTATCGCTATTATAACTTTGACCTTTCCAGATTTTTTGAAAAAAGCAACAACACCAAATATTATAGCCAATACTCCTAACACAAAAGACCAATTATTAATAATTGGAATAAAAGACGTACATACTCCAATTATTCCTAATACTAATCCAGCTGTTGCAAATCCACTACTTTTACTCATAACTTCTTTGTTATCTCCTGACATACTTTTTCCTCCCTTTTGGTTATTATCTGGAAAAAGTATATCACTATACATGAAATTGTTATGTCGAAAATTGTCGAATTTATTAATTTTTTCTAAAATTTTACATTTTACAGTATTTTATCATCCAACTCATACTCCCACAAACTCAAATGCCCTTTTGCTTCAATTGGTTCATTAAAAACCTTCACATTCTCAACCTGCCAACCATAATTTTCTTGAAAAGAGCTCTTTGTATAAATATCTGGATTTTCCTTTAAAAGCATATCTTTAAACTCAGGACACATCTTAACACAATCAACCAAAGTAACCTTTCCTAAGATCTTTCCAAAAGGAATCTCAGCTGGCAAGTACTTAGCTAATCTCTTCATAGCTTCCTTATCAATACCTTTTCCAGCATGAATCAATAAATCACCTCTATACTTTGTTTGCCAACTTCTAAATTCAAATCTCTTATCACCTTGCATAATCAAGGTAGCCCATGGCTGCTTAATCGTCAAAACCTTCATTTAAAAGCAACTCCTTTCTTATAATATTCATTATTAAAAAATATAACATCTCTTATTTTACTTAATATAAAAAATACAAAAACAGAGTATACAATAATCAACTCCTCTAAAACAAAAGCAAAATACTCTGGACTAAACCAAAATATTTTGCTCCCAATGCAATTAATTCTGCCACCTAATCTCTCCAGCCTCAATCAATGGATATTTAGCAATACTATTTCCATCCAAATTTTCCTTAAACATATCAACAGCAGTAATTTGATGATTATTATAAGTAGTATAATAATAAATCCCCTTACTTGCATTACAACAAGAAGTATAAATTGTTATTTCATATTTACCATCAGCCACCTCACAACAACCACGTTGTTGATCAACAGAATTAAGTATATGGAAAAACTGACTAACACTAGATTTTTCGTCATTCTTTGAAACTGAATTCATCTTTACAAAACTAACTCTAACAAACCTTGACTGTGAAGACAAATCTCCTGGCAAACCAATTGCTCCCATACCTCTACTATAATATTCCATATCCAATTTGTCTGAAAAATTATTTTTAGGTACTTTAGGAGATAAATTCATATATTTATTCAACTCAAACATTTGCTTATCAAAAGGCGGATTATTCGTCAACACTCCAACTGGATTATCATATACCTTCAAACCATCTTTCATAGATTCAACTGTAATCGCTTCATTTTTATCTGCAATAATCCAATGCAACTGAGCCAATGGAAACTTCTCACTAAAAGGTTCATTCGTTATATTAATATTTTTCAATAACTCTCGTACTTCTTTTACAGATTCACATTGACCAAGAATCCATGGAATCAATTCAAATTGAGCAATATTATCTTTTCCTTCAGTACACTCATTATAATAAGCATTTCCAACAAAATTTAATCCAGCAATTCCTAAGCCTTTTTCATTAATCGCATCATAATACAATGGATAATCCCCAACAACATGGGCCATTCCTATCATTGCATAATGACTTTCTATCTTTTTAACTTTTCTAAAATTAAATTCATAATTTCTTGGAGCTATTGTTATTTCATCTCCATAAGAAAATTCATAATCTAATGTCCTTCCAAAATAAAAATCTTTAGTTTTATATGTAGCAGCCGTACACATACAATCTCCTCCTTTGTTATTTTTATCAAATTTTTATATAAATATCATTTTATTTGCACCACAATTTTATTATGAATAAAATTATATTTCAAGCAATTAAAAAATTTTCCAAAACTTCTTATTATGATTCTTATATAGTAAAATTTACTTTAATATCATAAAAATACATTAATAATTACTCTCCAGTATAATATAAAGGCAAAAAGAATGAGACGATAAACCGTCCCGCCCTTTCATTTCAGATATTAATTGTCATTCTCCTTTGCACATTCTAACGTTCTATTTAATGCTTCAAGCCTGTTTATAACCTTTGTTTCATTATTAATAACTTTGATCTCCATAGACGTTCCCGTCATACCACTATTACGTTTCTTTACCTGCTCCGAAGTTGAAATCACATCAGTATGAAAACACAACCAACCAAAAGCCTCTGGTAATCCATCACGCCAAGTAATTGTTGTTTTCAAACGATAAGTCCAATCTTCACCAGCCGTCACCGTATATTCAATCGTACCTTCATAATTTACATTAGCACACTCACATTCAGTGAAACTAACACCAAAATCATCAATGACTGCATTGAAAGCTATTGCATCGAAAACATATCTGTTGCTAAGCTCTCCCGCCTTCATTGGCAAAAGATTATTCAAAAAACTCATTCTTCTGTTCTCGATAACCTCATTCACAAGCTCTTCAACCGTATATAAACGATTGCCACCAAACTGTTCCAAATCAACACAAATTTCTAAGTCTTTTCTTCTCTTATCTGAGACCTCATAAATAAAAAAGCTGGAGGTCAACACAGCCCTCCAGAATCTTAAGTAATATTCTATCAAACTGTGTATTTGAATATATCAGAATATATTTAATTATAGCAAAATACTGAAATTTAGCAAACTTGCCACTTTTTGTAATACCATATTGACCTTTTAATAAAAATAGCCCCCTCCTTATTAAACAAATTTTATCTAATAAGGAGGGGTTACTTCATAAAGTGGTTCTTAAAAATTATATTTTCTATTAATAATAATTTACATTTTTCTTAATGACTCAACAATAAAAATATCGGCAGGTGCAAACTCAAAAGTGTCCAATTCACTAATATCAATCCATTTTGCATCTTCATGTTCTAACAATCTTATATTACCATTCACAATTTTGCACCATAATGCAATTAAATTTACATCCTTATCCGGATAATTAAATATTTTCTCACCTATGTAATTTTCTACATTAATATCTATTGTTAATTCTTCTTTTATCTCTCTTATAATAGCCACTTCTCTTGATTCATTTGGCTCAATCTTTCCTCCAGGAAACTCCCATAAACCTCCTTGAGATTTTTTTAAGTTTCTTTGTGCTATTAAAATCTTTCCTTCTTCGTTTTTTATTACCGCTGCAACAACATTTATCATTTCAATCACCTGCATATTTAAATATATAATGTTTTTTAATTTATTTTTACATAATTCTACCATAAATAAAATAACATTTCCCGTACTCTTTATTGTATATTAGCAAAATTGTTATTACATTTATCAATTTTCTTAATAATATCTATCTTAATAATATTTTTGGGATTACTATATTCTTTATTACAAAAATCTATAAAATCTTGTAATTGTTCTTTAGGGCTAGAAGTCTTTACTATCTTTTAATACATCTTTTCTAATTCATAAAATTCAATTAAATTTTCTATAGCATATCTTAATATTGTAAACATCATTTTATACTCTTCTGAAATAACAGTATGTTCTTTTCTATTAATCGTTAATATTCTAGAGTCTAATGGATATCTTGCATTAATCATTGTATTCTCTCCATAAATTCTTTCTAAATAATTTATACATTCTTCTATCCTTATAAATTGATTATTCACTCCATCAATACCTAAATATTTGTTATATTTTTCCTTGATATTAATTATTAGTTCTTTACAATTATGATTATCAATTTTTAAATTATGTGCTGTTTTTTCTATTTCAAAAATCCACTTAACTATCTAAATTATTTTGACTCCTATACATCTCTTGAACCACATTTCTTACAAGTCCTTCTAAATATGAGGTTGATGTAAAGTAATTATAATATGAATCTTCATACTTTCCACTCACTTTAAATTGATATTCATTCATATCTGAATTATCAGATTTAATCACTTTATAATCCAAATCTAAATACTCCTTCAATAACACATCACAAATACTAGTTAATTCATTAAGATTTTCTTCTTTTACAAAAGCATTATTTTCCTGAACCGCTCTATACTGCTCAAGCAAATCTTTAATTTGCTTGAAACTAACCTTCTCACCTTTCAAATTGACTATATACTTATCATCATTACTATATGTTTCAATTTTATGCTTAGGAATAATCTCACCAGTCCAATTATCATATTGAATATTGTCCATATGTCCGGAATATCCGTACTGCTGATATTTTTTATCAAGTCTTTTTGACTCTGAAAATGCAAAAATTCCTATTGCAATTAAACATACAATAATTATTCCTCTTAATTCATATACAATATAAAACTTACTAAATTTAGATAACCAATTCTTATTTTTCGACACGCTTTTTTCCTTTTCAATTTTTATATGAACTTCATTTGTATTTTATCACAAATTTGATGATTTAACCATATTTTATATATTCTTCTATTGTAAAGTGCATCATAAAATTCTAAAATTGGTTATTTTTACATTTCTATAAACCTTCGGGTTATGAGCGTTTACATAAGATTTTTAGTATATCTTTGTAATTTTAAGTTTTTACCTAAATATCAAGGTTTGTGCCAATTTCGATTTATTGAAAAAATTTGTAATTTTAGGTCATTTTTGTAGGCGATGTCCCCAATTTGTCCCCAAGATTTTATAATTTTTATTTTCATATCATGGTATTGGAATTTATATTTAATTAACTAATAAATTTATTGGAGGTTTTATTTTATGAGTAGTTTAAGAGATGTAAATAATAATGATATTTTGAAAAAATGGTATATTGGTATGGAGGAAATGTATTTAGGAATTATGAATGAACAAGATAAGGAAAATGATCTAGAAACTGATGAATTGTTTGATAAACTTTTGAATAGTATTCCTAAAAATAATAGAAAGTTCGTTCAAAATCAATTAGAATTGATTTATGATGAGTTTATGAGATATGTTACTTATACTAATGAAAAGTATTATAGAAATGGTTTCTGTGATGGAGTTGAGATTGTTGCAGGGAGTTTGGGGAATAGTTAGAAATAGCCGAGCAAAATGCTCGGCTTAATATTTTAACTATTTATTTTTTTCATTATCTAATATTATCATATTGTCTTTTTCAGGTATTATTTTACCATTTTCATATTTACATATATCTTCATAATTGCAATTGAATAAATCTTTATATTTGATTTCAGATGATACTATACTTATATCTGTATCTATTTTCCAATTGTTAGTATTATATAATAAAATAGAATCAATAATAATAAACATACTTTCCCCTGCTGCAATTGATTTTCTTTTTATAATTGTATTCAATTCTATATTATGAGTTGCCTCTTCATATTTTCTTTCTCCATCATGTACACCCAAACAATTTTTATATTTTAATACAAATTTACATTTGGGAATATCTAATATTGCTGTACTTGCACCTGTATTATGAATTTCTATCGTAAAATATTCTTTATCACTTTCATATTTATCTCCACCAAATAAATCATAGAAAAATAGCTGACGATTTAAATTTGTTTTGTTATTTTTTATAAAAGAACTATCTAATGCTGTCCAATTAACATCTAAATATGGTCTCTGTGATTTTCTTAAAATCTCATTGTTTTCAGCTCTATCTTTAGCTGTTATAAAAATCAGAAATATAGCACTTACTATTGCTCCTGAATATGTTCCTATGAATGAAAGCCAATCATATTTACTATTTAAATTATCAATATACGGAAAAAATATATGTCCTATATTAGTTATATCTAATATAAAAAATATAATTGGTATTATAAATATCATCCATAAAATCTGCATTTTTTCTTTTTCTTCGTTGATTTCCTTTTTTATTTTTTTCATATATAGCACCTCTTTTATACTATCTCAAATAATACTCCATCATATTTATATATTGATCTTGTGCATTTAAACATGTATCAACTAAATATCCTTTTTCACTTTTGTATTCTTTTAATCCTCTATAATAAAATAATTTATCTTTATCTAAAATAATAAATGGTACTATTCCGTTTTTTAAACATTCCTTAAACATTATTATTCTACCAACTCTACCATTTCCATCTTGAAATGGATGTATTCTTTCAAATCTTACATGAAATTCTACTATTTCATTAATTGTAATTTTTTCTAAAGAATTATACCATTCCATTAATTTTGACATATCTCTTTGAACATTCTTGGGTTCTGTTGTTTTAATTCCTCCAGCCTCATTTACAACTTTTTTATAGTCTCCAACCATAAACCAGTCTCTTCTACTATCCATTGTTCCTTCTTTAAGTATTTTGTGAAATTCTTTCATTATATCTTCTGTCAATTTTTCTTCAGCTATATCTAGCATATAATCAACTAATTTAAAGTGATTAGATGTTTCTAATATATCATCTACTTTGGCAATTGTATCACCTTCAAATAAAATAGTATTTGTTTCAAAAATATATCTTGTTTGATCTTCTGTTAATGTACTTCCTTCAATATGATTTGTATTATATGCAAATGAAACCTGAGTTTGATGATATAAATTTCCTTTTAATTTCATATCTTTTTGTTCTCTAAGTGTGTCTAATACATTTATTTTTGAAATATCAAATTTTTCTTCTTCATCATTTAATAGTTCATCAATTGATATTTCAAACAATTCAGATAATCTTTTTAACGATTCAATATTGGGTTCTAAAGCACCTGACTCATATTTTGAAACTGTTGCTGGACTTACATCTAATATATCAGCTATTTCATTTTGGGTCATCTTTTTATTTTCTCTGTACAATTTTATTTTATCTCCTAACATAATAAAAACTCTCCTTTTTAGTTTATAATATTATTATATCATATTATTTCCAAAAAAGAAAGTATCATCACTTTTTTATCATTTTATTTCCATAACAGAACATATTTACTCTTCATCATTAAAGATACCTATAAGAATATTAAATAAATCTATATTTTCTACTACTATTATTTCTAATGTTTGTATTACTCTTGTAATTGCTTGATAAAGCATATCTCTAGGAGAATAAACATTATTATTCATTTTATAGGCTTTAAGTTTATTATTATCATAATAAAAATGTTTATCAATTAGAACTCCTACATTTTCGAACTCTTGTCCTATAACTCTATGTGGATTTCCAACTGTATTTTTATTATAATCCATTCTTTCAAATCCCACTTGTCCCTTTTCAGGGTATAATGTTGACTTATAATTTATAAAACTATAGTTTTGCTTTTTCTTTATATACTTATCTGCCTCCTCGTAAGAATTAAAATATACTATATTTATATTTTTCTTGGTTAATTTTTTATTATTTAGTTTTGTTAAATATAGCATAACAGATATAAAATCTGCTAAATCCTTGTTAGTTCTAATCTTTTTAGTCATAGAAAATTTCATCACTAGTTCATTTTCAAGTATTTCAATTATTCCGCCTTCACCAGTTCTCAAAATCTGTTTTCTATCACCACTAAGAATTAAAACTATATCATTATCATCTACATATTTTTTTATAAGTTTAAATTGTTCAATTTTTATTCTTTGAACTTCATCTATGACTAATACATCAAATTTTCTTAAGAACAATGTAGGAAAATTTTTTATTGGATATATATTCCATTGATAATTGTTTATCAACTCGCATTGTCCATTATTTATTTGAGCACAATGAATCAAAGCAACATTATTGTTTTATTGTTTTTATAATACTTACTTTTTCATTCTCATTTTGTATTGCTACTGCAAGTTCTCTCATTCTATACCTCCATTAATCTTGAAATTTTTTATACAATTCTTCCAATACTCCCGGATATATTTCATTATGCTCAACAAGCTCATTATTTTCTTCTTTCATCATTTTTTCAAAATCTTTATAACATATATATTTAGCTTCAGAAACCTCTTCTTCTTGTAAAACTAACTCATCTATATTTACGTCTTTATATAACACATAGATATCTTGAATATGACTAATATTTTTATCATCAATTTTTCCTTTAAGTTTAGCTATAAATAAATATTTTAATTCATCTGGTTTTGCTTTTACTCCGATTTCTTCTTCTAATTCTCTCAAAGCAACTTCAATATCAGAATCTCCAGCAGTCAAGTGTCCAGAAGCAGATGCAGTCCATTTATTAGGATTAGTTGCTTTTTCTGCACTTCTTTTTTGCAAGATTATTTCACCTTTACTATT
>ENA-ORMR01000562-ORMR01000562.1-human-gut-metagenome-genome-assembly--contig:-NODE-562-length-35974-cov-5.759292_pt1 | contig 35974 bp, 29 predicted proteins | sample MGYA00242107_ERZ509003 | MGnify/ENA primary metagenome ERZ509003 (study PRJEB26280, sample SAMEA2338699) | human gut metagenome | biome: human gut; feature: human-associated habitat; material: faeces...
CAGAAACTAATTATGAATCTACACTTACAAGACTTATGCTTATAAATGACAAGCTTAGATAAAAATAAATCATTACACAGTCGTCAAATTCTCATACAAGCACAGATTTTGGCTCATTGCTCACATAAACTCAAAAAAGCAGTACAATCTAAGATGATTGTACTGCTTTTTTTGAATACAGGTGGCTTTTTCATTTTTTGTTATAACTTAATGTAACTTATCACCAGTAAACAAGCAACTTAAAGCCACTTTTATCTGGTTCAGTTTTTTAAGCAGTTTGGTTCAGTTTTGGTTCAGATTAAAAACCAAACTGTAATAGTTTACACCAATTTACATTAAGTATTAGTATATACATTTTTTGCCAAACCGCTTAAATACTGCATTCTAATTTCAAGCAATTATACTATTCGTATGATTACATTCTGTCGTGGAATGTTCTGCTGATAACATCCATCTGCTGTTCCTTTGTAAGGTCGATGAACTTAACAGCATATCCAGATACACGAATTGTGAAGTTAGCGTACTCTGGCTTTTCTGGATGCTCCATAGCATCAAGAAGCTTATCCTTACCAAATACGTTAACGTTAAGGTGATGAGCACCCTGATCGAAGTATCCGTCCATTACGTTAACAAGGTTGTTAACTCTCTCTGAATCATCATGTCCAAGAGCATCTGGGTTCATTGTCTGTGTATTAGAGATACCATCAAGAGCCCACTCATATGGAAGCTTTGTAAGAGAGTTAAGTGAAGCAAGAAGTCCGTTCTGCTCTGCACCGTAGCTTGGGTTTGCACCTGGAGCAAGTGGTGTACCAGCCTTACGTCCATCTGGCATGTTACCTGTAAACTTACCATATACTACATTAGATGTAATTGTAAGGATAGATGTTGTTGGCTCAGAATTTCTGTAAGTATGTCTCTTCTTAATCTTGTCAAGGAATGACTTAAGAAGCCATACAGCGATATCATCAGCTCTGTCATCATCATTACCATACTTAGGGAAGTCTCCCTCTGTCTTAAATGCCATAGCGATACCTGTCTCAGGATCTCTCTCTGATACAGTAACCTTAGCATACTTAATAGCTGAAAGTGAATCTACTACATGTGAGAATCCTGCAATACCTGTTGCAAATGTTCTCTTAACATCTGTATCGATAAGAGCCATCTCAGCAGCTTCATAGTAGTACTTATCATGCATATAATGGATAAGGTTAAGTACATTAACATAAAGATCTGCTAACCAATCCATCATCTTATCAAACTTAGCAACAACTTCATCATATTCAAGAACATCTGAAGTAACTGGCTTATAAGCTGGTCCAACCTGAACCTTAGACTTCATATCTACACCACCATTGATAGCGTAAAGTAAGCACTTAGCAAGGTTAGCTCTAGCTCCGAAGAACTGCATTTCCTTACCTGTCTGTGTAGCAGATACACAACAGCAGATTGAATAATCATCTCCCCATGTTACCTTCATAACATCATCGTTCTCATACTGGATAGAAGATGTTGTAACTGAGATATGAGCAGCATACTTCTTGAAGTTCTCAGGAAGTCTTGATGAATATAATACTGTAAGGTTTGGTTCTGGTGAAGGTCCCATGTTCTCAAGAGTATGAAGGAATCTGTAATCATTCTTAGTAACCATAGAACGTCCATCGATACCTGTACCACCAACCTCAAGAGTAGCCCATGTAGGATCTCCTGAGAATAATTCATTGTATGATGTAATTCTTGCGAACTTAACCATTCTGCACTTCATAACAAAATGATCGATAAGTTCCTGTGCCTCAGCCTCTGTAATCTTACCAGCTTCAAGATCCTTATTGATATAGATATCAAGGAATGTAGAAACACGACCTACTGACATAGCAGCACCGTTCTGTGTCTTGATAGCAGCAAGGTAACCAAAGTATAACCACTGAACAGCTTCCTTAGCTGTTGTAGCTGGCTCAGAAATATCATAGCCATATGCAGCAGCCATAGCCTTCATTCCCTTAAGAGCATTAATCTGATCTGTAAGCTCTTCTCTTAACTGGATAACATCGTTAGTCATAACTCCGCATCCACAGTTAGCCTTATCCTCTTCCTTGCACTTAATAAGATAATCAATACCATAAAGAGCAACTCTTCTGTAATCACCTACGATACGTCCACGACCATATGTGTCTGGAAGACCTGTGATGATATGAGATCTTCTTGCAGCTCTCATCTCTGGTGTATAGGCATCGAATACACCCTGGTTATGTGTCTTATGATATTCTGTGAAAACCTTGTGTAATTCAGGATCTGGTGTATAACCATAGTTCTCGCAAGATTCCTCAGCCATCTTAATACCACCATATGGCATAAATGCTCTCTTAAGTGGCTTATCTGTCTGAAGACCTACTACCTGCTCGAGATCCTTCATTGATTCATCTATATATCCTGGGCCATAAGCTGTAAGACCTGTAACTACTTTAGTTTCCATGTCTAAAACTCCGCCTTTAGCTCTCTCTTCCTTCTGAAGCTCCTGTAATTTTCCCCAAAGCTTATTAGTTGCTTCTGTTGGACCTGCAAGGAAACTCTCATCTCCATCATAAGGTGTGTAATTGTTCTGAATGAAATCTCTTACATTGATTTCTTCTTTCCAAAGTCTTCCCTTGAATCCAGCCCACTGTGTCTTCTCAACCATTTGAATTGATCCTCCTTAAATATAATATATTTCAATGTACTCTTTAAGAAAATGTATTGTATTTCCTTTTGTACACTGTATACAATTTTGGTTAAAATAAAAATTGCCATGCTTTATAGGATACTTATTGTTCCTATAAATATACATTGACAAATCCATAACAATTCAACCATGATTACTCTAACATGCTTCAGATAATAAATCAATAGATTTGTCAAGAGTATTTAATTTTGTACAATTTAAGGAGAATACTTTTTGAATATTCTCCTTAAAACAATACAGTATCCAAGCGCTATTCCGGCGATTTTGATACTTATTTACCAATAAATTCCATTACCTGTCCTTCACTTATAAAACCTACGCTCTTTGCAACGCATTCACCATTCTTGAATAAAAGAAGCGTAGGGATAGACATAATATTATATTTCTCTGCTACTGATGATTCTTCATCCACATTAATCTTAACAATCTGTACATCGTCAACCTTCGCTGCAACCTGTTCAAGAACTGGTCCTAACATCTTGCATGGGCCACACCAGTCTGCCCAGAAATCTACAAGCACAGGCTTATCTGACTTAAGTACCTCATTATTAAATTCACTTGCTTTAACATGCTTAATTTCCATAGTATATCTCTCCTTATCTTTTATTTGCGGACTTTAATAATAATTATTTCATATTTCTTCGCATATATTCAAATCTTTCTCTTCTCATCTCTACAAGCATCTGGCTAATATTCCATTTCTTATTAGCATCTGTTAATACTGCCTTGAATGTTACACCAGTATTCTTCTGCCTCATTTCAAAAAGAAGCCTGTCCATATGCTTATCTGTTACATCACAGAATATGACAAGGCTTTCCTTATCCTCCTGTGAATGATATCCTGCCACATCTGATGGTATGCCTTTTACCTCCGCAGCAAGCTCCGCCAATGTCTTATATGAATCGGATTCATTAATAAATCCAGAAGCAATCCGCATATTAGATGCTGCTTTAATAATATCCTGTGGTTCTTTAACATTATACAATAATATCTTTTCTGGCATTATTTATACCTCTTTGCCTTTCTGCTAACAATAATCTCTTTAATCTCGTTAATAGATTCTTTATGTACTCTTGAAACGGCATTAGGATTTCTCTTAATAATACTTGTAATATGTCTGTATCTTCTGTCTGCCTTTTCTGAAAGCTGTTTTCTTTCTTCAGCAACTGCTTCCATAAACTGTTCTTTTTTCTTGTTAAACTCTTCTTCCGCAAATGTAGCTGTAATCTCCATTCGTCTTGCATACATCTGGAGCTGCTCATTCTCTTTAGTAAACTTCTCCAGTGTAGCCTTGAGATCCATAGCTTCATTAATAGAAACAGCAAAGTCTGCTGCCATGTATATCGCCAAAACTACAGCAATAATATCTGCAATAGTCTTAGGTATCATAAGTACAACTGCTTCAATAGGCTTATGAATTACGCATACAAGCAGAATTGAAAAAGCTCCCCACGCAAGAGATATAAAGAAACATATATGTCCTTTAAAATTAAGCGGAAGATTACTATAGTCCCAATATCTTACTCCAAAAAGCTTTTCCATACAGCATCCTGTGCAGAATTCAAGTATTGTAGATGAAACCATGCCAAAAAGAAACACCAATGGCACAATATCTTTCACTGCAATCGTACTAATCAATATAACAATTGCACCTGAACCATATATTGGCAGGAATGGGCCGTGTAAGAAACCTCTGTTTACCCATTTCCTTTTTCTGACAGAGACATAACAGCATTCCCATACCCAGCCAAGGAAACAATATATAAAGAAAAAAATCAGCCACTGTGAAACAGTGTAATATCTCATACGCATACCTCCAGTTTAACCAGACAAGAATGCGTCCAGACAGGTTACTTCAGGGTTTCACAGAATTTATGCATTATAAAGGTTCTTCTTGCCCTGCTAATCTCAATACAATTACCATCCGCAATTCTTGCAAAGTTATTCTTAATATTAGTTATATGGAATAAATTGACAATAACAGACTTATTAATATAATAAAATCCATCTGAAAAAAGCAGCTCATAAATCTCAGATAAACTACAGTATAACTCAACAGCTCCCAACTCTCTTGAATACATAGTAACCCTTCTGCCACTTCTTGCAAAATACATAATATCTGTGATTCTCACCTTATATACCTGTCTTGTTGAACGGTATACAAAATAAATTCCCTCCTGGTTCTTAACCACACTTATCCTCAAGTAAATATTCTCCTCTCATATGTAATTAACATCTTCATAAAATGCATACGTTAATTATATATGATATACAAATTATTTCAATGGAATAATTCGATGTCTATATACCTAATTAGGTCTAAAAAATCTACACCTGGTAAACAATCTTTCCTGAGCATATAGTATAATGCACTTTACCCGGAAGTTCCCATCCAATAAATGGACTATTAGAAGCTTTTGAAGCAAAATCTTCTTTTCTCACTGTCCATGTTTCTTTTTCTCCAAAAATAACAAGATCTGCTGGGGCTCCCTTTGTTACACTTCCTGGAACCATTCTATAGAACTCTGCCGGGTTCTTACTCATTAATTCCATCAGCTTCATAAGAGATATATGTCCAGGTTCTACAAGAGATTTAATTCCCAAAGCCAGAGATGTCTCAAGACCTGTTATTCCACTAGGAGCACTCTCTAATGGTTTTGCTTTTTCCTCCTCACTGTGTGGTGCATGATCAGTCACAATCATATCTATTGTACCATCTTTTATTCCTTCAATTATCTTAGCTCTGTCGTCTTCTGTCCTTAATGGAGGATTCATTCTTGCGTTAGTTCCATACTTAAGAACAGCATCTTCTGTAAGGGTAAAATGATGTGGTGTTGCCTCTGCATGTACATCTGCTCCTAATTTCTTAGCAGTTCTTACAAGTTCAACAGAATTTCCTGAGCTTATATGCTGTATACATACTGATGCTCCTGTGTGTAATGCAAGCACACAATCCCTTGCAACCATTACATCTTCTGCTGTTGATGAGGCACCACCATATCCGAGCTGCTCTGCAACTTTACCCTGATTAACCCCAGATTTTATGATAAACTCTGGATCTTCTTCATGAAGACTTATTGGTAAATCAAGCTCTGCTGCCTTCTTCATGGCCATAGTAAGTACATGCTCATCCATAATTGGAATTCCATCATCTGTGAAACCAACTGCACCTGCATCTGCAAGAGCATCCATATCTACAAGCTCTGTTCCTTTTAATTCCTTGGTTACAGCAGCTGTCTGCATAACATGTATTCCTGTAGTCTCACCCTTCTTCTGTATATAGTCAAGAGTCTCTATATTATCTACAGCAGGTTTAGTATTAGCCATACATACTACACTTGTAAAACCACCTCTTGCCGCTGCAGCAGCACCTGTTATTATATCCTCTTTATAAGTAAACCCAGGATCTCTGAAATGAACATGCGTATCCATAAGACCAGGCGCAACCACCAGTCCAGTTGCATCTATAACTGTAACATTATCTGTCTCATCAATACTAATATCATGTCCAACTTCTTCAATAATATTATCTTTAATAATAATATTCATAATCTCATCAGTTCCTGTTACAGAATCAACTACACGTCCATTCTTTATAAACATAGTTGGTGAAGCTTCTGACTTTTCATCTTCATCTGCTCCTACATTCTCATCAAGATTCACATTTTCATCGAATTTCCCAGCTTCAACATGGTCTGCTTCCTGATTAAGTCTTGTTCCACATTCTGAACAGAATAGTGAATCCAAATTATTATCAGCACCACATGACGGGCATATCTTTACCTGAATATTCTCTTCTTTGCTCTCTATATTCTGTTCTTCTGTATTAACAACAGCCTCAAGTCTTGAGCCACATCCTATGCAGAATAATGCATCTGGTGTTGTGCTATGCATTCCACATACAGGACATATCTTTTCTGGCTGGTTATTATTCACATATGTATTATTCTGTTCTTGAACAGATGGCTGAACCGGATCTGAATAAACTGATGGCTGTGAGTATACTGGTGTTTCATACATAGCAGGAGCAGGCTGCACAGATACTGGTGAAAATGGGGCCTGCTGATATACCTGCTGTGGTATAACGCCTCTGTTTACTGGTGCTATATCTATAGAATCTGCATACTCATCTAATATATCCCATGTCATATTCTCTGGATGCTTCAGAAACTCTCTAAGTTTCACCATGAATGACACATCTGTATTCGCTGGTATTCTCATCATGCTAAGAACATCCTCCAGAAACATATTAAAAAACAATCCATTCTGGTATCCATCCGCAGGATAATACATGAACAAAGCTTTTCCTGTCGTTGATTCAACAAGAACAGTATCCATAGAAACTAACACATTACCATATTCCATGTTATATGCAGACATTCCGGATAACGCCTTAACGCTGCTTTTCATAAATACTGAAAATGTATGCTGGTCAATAACTCTGTTCTTAAAAAAATCCTTAGCTGTTTCATATCCTGCTATACCATATTCAGCAGAGAAACTGCTTCCATCTGATGTTATGTAAAAAGGCAGAAATCCTTCAACTTCTGTTTTTGAAAGTAATTCAGCCATATTCTGATTAAGCTGTTCGCCTTTAGTACTCTTAACTTTGACACTTACCTGATTATTCTTGGAAACAACCTTTACTTTCCCCATAATAAATCCTCACTTCCTACTATTATAGCCTTATTATAGATATATTGTTTATTATACATCATAACTGCTCTGTGTGTCACTCAAAAGTAATTATCTTGGACTTTCTTCGAAATAATCCATTAACAAATACAAGTACATGCTCCTTATATGTAATAGAATCCCTTGAATACATAAATGGTTCTTCCCTATACAGCAGACACTTATATCCCTGCTTAATATATTCAGACAACGACGATAAAGCCTTTTTATGAATAACATCACGTTGTATATCTTCCTCTGTTGTAAATGTCCTGTCCGGATATATTGACGCAGCTTCTCTTAACTCACTTATTATTGCATCTACCAATTCGGCATGCTTCTTACCACATAACATTCTGGCAATTACCCTGCTCTTAATTGACGTTGGCTTTCTTTTATAAGAAACAAGCATTCTCTCCATTGAATAATCCTCTGTCGCCTCTGCAAGTTCTATAAGATAATCAACAGCTTCCTCATAAACACAATCAGGATAAGGCACATAATATCTTTCTGGTACAGACCTGTACTGCTTAATCGGTGGAAAATCTGCCAGTTTCATAAGAAGCATTTCCTTGTCACTGCATACTTCATCACCAAGATATCTGTATTTATCCCTTATATCTGCAAACTGATACTCTAACTGTCTAAGATACTCATACCCATCTATCCAGAAATGCCCCATACACCCATAATTAAATAAATGCGTTCTGAGCTTTAACTCTTTAAATCTTATAGTAAATGTATTCTCTCCACCCTGATTAACTATAAGCATATATCCATCCTCCAGGCGCTGCAAATCTGGAATCTGCTCTGCATCAGTATTAATATAATTGCCTGTCATAATTGAATCTGTGAATGTAAGAAAACTTTCTACAGCATCATTCATAAGATATGCCACAGACCAGTCATTATCATCTTCTATATGCACAGGATAAAATACGTTCAATTGAAATATCTGTTCCAATTTCACAAATGTATCATAGTCATTCTCTCTTACATCTTTAAATACATCTTCCAATATATAATCCATCAAATACACATTCCTTAATAATATTGCGTGTTACTGAAACTCTGTTACATGCTTTCTCATCCATAAAGGCATCAGATTTCTCTGACATTCTGTATTACGCCTCTGCTTAATTGCAATAGCCTCAAAAAAAGTCTTCCACATATCTGTGTATTCATCTTCCATATTCTCTGTTTTCTGTAACAAAAGCATATCTTCGTCTGTGAAATGCCTGATATACATACTATTATTAACCGGATGAACTACTGCTTTCTTTCTGTTATCATCAATAATCATCCAATTCTCCGATGGCATTCTGTCAGCAAAGTGCAACGAAACCTCATATATCACATCACTCTTAGGTTCAAGATGACATACGTATATCTTTCCCTGAATAGAATTAAATCTTGCAAATTCTGTAAAATATCTGATTTCATGCACAACCCTTCTCCGTATATCCTTAATTCTTGTAACTGCCAGATCCGTTCTCATATATGCTATATCTGAGCCAGCTTTGAATCCGCTTATAAGAAATCTGTATGCCGCATCCAATGCATCCTTCTCATATGATAAACAGGCGTAATATACACATGCATAAGCCTCGTTGGAAATCTTTTTCTTTATTGAACGAACTACCTTCTTATATTCTTCCTCGTCATACTCTACATGAACATATTCGTCAAATAAAGATGGCTGTTCTTCTCCACGCTTCTCAAGTCTAACACATCCATGTCCCACTTTCAAAGCCTTCTCCCACGCCTGATATATACAACACATCATATCTTCAAATCTGTCTTCACATGTAAATATATACATACTGTCATCCTCCACATTCAAAAAAGTGACAACTGTTCATATCTTTCATTCTGATGAACCACCTTCCAATTATCTTTATGATTATCCTCTGTCAAACACTTTGTAATATATGATTCCTCTATCGGTATTCTATACATCATTCTTCCATTGCATGTTATAAAATAATGTGCCCTCTTAAGTACAACGCCCAGTTTCTTTAATATATCAAAATCAAGATGTGCATATCTTCTTGTCTGCACAATTCTCTTAGCAGACTTAGGTCCAACCCCTGGTATTCTCAAAAGCATGTCATATGATGCATTCTGCACCTCAACAGGAAACTGTCCAAGATGTCTTATAGCCCAGTCACACTTAGGGTCTAATTGTTCATTGAAATTCGGTCTGCTCTCAGACAGTAATTCATCTGCCTGAAATCCATAAAATCTGAGAAGCCAGTCTGCCTGATACAATCTATGTTCTCTGAGAAGCGGAACTGCCGCGTCAAGCTTCGGTAACGCCGAATCCTCATTAAGTGGTATATAAGCAGAGTAAAACACCCTCTTCAAGTCATAATTCTTGTACAAATGCTGTGTTGTTCTTATAAGTGTAAGATCAGTTTCTGGTGTTGCCCCTATTATCATCTGGGTACTCTGCCCTGCCGGTGCAAATGGTCTGTTAATCCCCATACCTCGTGCAACCGCTGGTAACGAAAGCTTATCTCCTGATTCCAATGCAGCTCTTTCTGTTCCAGATAAAGCAGACTGTCCTGAACCTGTCTGAGAGTTAAATATACTTCCAGACAGATATCTGTTGATACTGCTTCTTTCCATCCTTGCATCTTTTCCCATAGCAATCCTGTTAGCCGCAATTGTCCCTGTCATCTTCTCCATAGGTTCAAGAATAGTCTTAAAATTCTTATTAGGAGCAAGCTTTGATAGACTCTGTGCTGTAGGCAGTTCAAGATTAATACTCACCCTGTCTGCCAGATATCCCGCCCTTGACAATAATTCATCCGGAGCTCCTGGTATTGCCTTAACATGAATATATCCATTAAACCTATACTTAGTTCTTAAAAGTAATAGTGTCTCACATATTCTTTCCATCGTAAACGCTGGATTCTTTAATACTCCAGAACTTAAAAACAATCCTTCAATGTAATTACGCTTATAAAATTCTATAACAAGCTGGCACAGCTCATCCGGTTCAAAGGTAGCCCTTGGCACATCATTAGAGCATCTATTCATACAATACTTGCAGTCATATACACAATGATTAGTCATCAGAACCTTCAAAAGAGAAATGCATCTGCCATCTGTCCCAAAACTATGACACACGCCGCATGCCACACTGTTTCCAAGGAAGCCTTCCTTTCCCTTCCTGTCTACTCCACTTGACGTACATGCAACATCATACTTGGCCGCATCTGCCAGAATCTGTAACTTCTCCATAGTTGTTAAATCAGATATTAATTCGAACATACGTTCATTATAAAACATTTGTTCGTAATGTCAATATGTTTTTAATAAAAAAGACGGGCGCACTTAATTTAGTACGGCTCCGCCTTTTTCATAACAAATGCATCTACTATTTTCCTTATTGTGGCCAGTTCTTCCGGGTCACACATCTTCAATGCGTCAATAATATCTATGCTTGCTTTATTTCCTCTCATATTCCCCAGCATAAGGTAATCCGGTGTAACATTAAGATAATTACATATATCAACCAGCAACGTTATACTGCAGTTGGCCTTGCCACCTTCAATATTAGAAAGATATGTCTGCGACACGCCCAGTTCCTTAGCCATCTCTGTCTGTTTGATGTGCATTTCTTTTCTTCTTTGTTTAAGTCTTGTTCCAATATTAATAATTCGTTCTTCCATAACTTCCTCATACGAATTTTCTCAAATTACTGATAAAACTTAATATTATTTTCTGATCTTTCTCTGACATACTGTCAAAAATATAATCAAGAAGTCTGTCTCTGACATCATACAGATTAAGAAACATTGATGGTAAACATCCATACTGCTGATAAAGTCTTATCAAAACCATTGCATCTGGAAACTCTTTGTTATTCTCAATTTTACTATATTTGTATCTTGATATACCAAGATTATCTGATATGACCTGTTGGTCTGTTATATCGTTAACATCTCTTATACATTTTAACATTGAATCTTTAGTAGAATCTTTATCAACAGCTCTCAGCAGCTGTATATCCTTTACTATTTCATCTGAAAAACTATCTAACTTCTGCTCACACATATAGAGTACATGTTCGCTTACCACCTCTCTGACATATTCCTTCTTGGATTCGTCTCCAAATGTATCTATTTCAGAAGAAATCACATGTCTGCAAGGCTTTTCATCCACATCAACCAATAGTTTATCTATATCAGCTCCTGAATCCCACAACTTCTTTAAATCAGTCCCTGATACCATACTTCTTCCGGATTCCCTATTGGAATATTCTGGTGTCGTCATGCCAACTCTTTCAGCCATTGCACTCTGGTCATAATTCTTCATTTTTCTATCTATGCTCATTCTTTTGCAAAATGCTTTGTAATAATCCGTATACTCCATAGCAACCCCTATACATTAGTATGATTACTATTTAATTTTAGTATACGCATCTTTCGCACATATATATCGTTTGTTGCGAATTAGAATAGTATAAATATTTATGTATGATTAATGATAATATTTTAATTTTACCATATTAATTGTTTTTTGTTAGTGCTTAAAATAATATTCATCACAGTTTATAATTTTATTCCGTTTTTAATCTAAAATACATTTAAGACATTCAAAACAACAGTTGAGACATAGTGTATTTAAAAATATTTAACAACAAAATATAATAATAACTATCTCAAGAAGGAGGAAAAATTATGAAGAGAGCAATTAAATCTACATTAAGCAAAGGCGTTACAGCTGTGCTTAATCGCACATTAACTTCTAGTGCTAATGCTTCATCAAGCTATGTATACAACCAGCCTGTTGAACCTGCATCATTAAAGAAGTTTAAGAAAACAAAATAATGCTTGAAAAGTTTTCTAGAAACGCCGCAGTATGGTTAATTAATATAGGACTGCTGGTTGAAACTGACATAGATTTATACAGTTATGCAATTAAAAATTTATTTTTGATTATTAATCCGACAATTATTTTCACAATATACTGTATAGCATCACATAAAATTCTCCTTGGACTTTTAGAAATGTTTTCTTTTCTGCTCATAAGAAAATATAGTGGTGGTTATCATTGTCAATCTTCAACCAGTTGTCTTATATTATCTACTATTATGTTAATATTTATGGCATGGATGTCTTCACAATTGCGTCCTTCTTTGATTATTATTATTATTCTATTATTATGCGATTTGGAATTAAGTATAAAAGGACCTGTAATATCAAAGAATCATTATGTATCATCTAAAGAAATAACACACTATCACAAGTTCCTGTTATTAATATTATGTAGTTATAATATTTTGTTCTTTGTATTATGGATGATTGGGTTAGAGCACCTTGCAAGCTGTCTGGCTATAGTTATAATTATATGTTCAATTTCCCATATTATATGTATGTTTGGAAAGAATAAAGCATTATATTATTAAGGCTAATTTCTTTATCAATATAGTGTAACCCTTTCAGGTTACGCTATATTTTTTTCGTTAAGCAATATAATTTTTATAGTAAACTCTCTTTTTGTTTCATCATATTCTTCAATATGACTTCCTTTATATTTATCAACAATATTGTATATACTTTTCATTCCATAACCATGCTTTTTCTCTGTATCTTTCTTTGAAGAAATATATCTTCCATTAATCTTACGCGGTGCTTTAACCGCTGAATTTCGTACAATAATTATGATAAAATCATTTTTTCTTTTCACAATAAATTCAATATATGGTTTTATATCTTTTTTGCAATATTCAGCAGCCTCAAATGCATTCGACAATAGATTTCCAAATAAAGCTACTATATCTGTTGAATCCATAACTTCTACTGTATCAGGTCTTATATCTGCAATTAAATCTATGTTATTTTTCTCACATGATTCCATATATTGACTGACAAGTCCATTAAGAATATTACTGTTGGAGAAGCTTGTCCGCCTTCGCATTTTATATTGATTCATAATATCAATAATATATTTCTTCAGCTCATTATCACTACCTATGTCCAACATAGTATTAAGATGATTATTCATATCATGCCTTAATATTTCCAAACTCTCATTCTTTTCATATTCAAGTTTGTAATATCTTGCATCTGCCCTTTCTTTTTCAAGCTGTATTTTTATCATCGCATTTTCAGCATTTCTTTCATTAACTTTAATATTAACAAATAACACTAAAATATCTGCCAGAATCAATATTATCATACTCATTACCATACAAACTGCTTCTGTCTGACTAATCAAAGAATTCATTCCTACAACATAATATGTAATAAAAACCATTAACGATGAAATTAATGACACTATGAATAAGACTATTGGCAAATCATCTTTATATAAATCTTTTCCTACATTACTTCTGTTCTTTATAAGAACCATTACCTGAATAAACAGGAAAAATATTGTTTTACATAAACATACTACAATAATATTAGTTACAACTCCATTTCCTTTTACATCACAGACTCCTACAAGATATTGGATAATATAAAATACTGTTAGTTCTGATAATGCCATCATTGCATTATATATCAACGCCCAAAACACTGCTACTTTCTTACTTATATTAAACAACCATGCTATAAGCAAAAAATAAACCACATTATTAACTGTTGTAACAACATATATATTATCTGTCAGAAATACCCCAAACATTACAGCATGGCCTGACAGCATTATAAGTCCCGTAATCCAGTTCTTATATCTGCGTTCATACATTTGTGACATGCTCATCCATAATATTATTGCTTCTACAATGTGAGCAAATGCATAACTTATAACTATTTCCATATACAATTACTCCTGTCCGGCAAGATATAATAATACCTTCTGCTTAAAATCTGCTCTCTTCTCTCTCGATATATCAATCGGCTCTTCTCTTCCCTTAAGTTCTACACATTTATCAGTAAATCTGACTACCCTGTCAATATTAACAATACACGACTTGTTAACAAGAAAAAACTTATCTTCATCAAGAACATTTTGCCAATATGAAAGGCTTTTAAGACTTGTATATAATTCTGTGTCTGTGCGTATGTATCTTTTTCTTACCAGTGACTCTATGCATATAATCGAATCCTGTTCAATAATTGTATTGTTACCGTTATATTCTATATTGACTTTCTTGCTCTGATGCTTATTGCACAATAATAACGCTTTCTGAAGACCGCGCATAATCACAGGTCTTTCCAGTGGTTTATTAATATACCTGAAAACTCCCTCGTCCATTGCATCATCAAGATAGCCCATATACGAAGTTATTATAAATAACACAATATTCTTGTTATTATTTCTTAAACATTTGCCAGCTTCAATTCCATTAATTCCGTCCATCTCAACATCAAGAAATGCAATGTCTATCTTTTCATTATTCTTAGCTGCTTCATCACCACTGTTATATTCATAAACCTTATAATCCGTTATCTTATGCTCATCAAAGAACTCGTCCACATATTTTCTTATCATATCAACATAAAGCTTATCATCATCACATATTAATATATTCATGCATTGTCCTCTTCACTTAACCAATTAATAATTTTATTATAGCAAAATGTTTAAAAAAACGACAGAAATTTCTTTCTGCCGTTTCTCTTAACATATATATTATCAATCTAAGAAGCCTGCTCAAACTGTGAATTATAAAGGTCAGCATAGAAACCGTTCTTGGCAAGAAGCTCATCATGAGTTCCCTGCTCAACGATATCACCATCCTTCATAACAAGTATCACATCAGCGTCTTTAATGGTTGAAAGTCTGTGGGCAATAACAAAGCTTGTTCTGCCCTTCATCAGGTTATCCATAGCCTTCTGAATTCGCTCCTCTGTTCTTGTATCAACAGAAGATGTTGCTTCATCAAGAATAAGGATTGGATTATCTGCAAGGATTGCTCTTGCAATTGTAAGAAGCTGCTTCTGTCCCTGTGAGACATTGCTTGCGTCCTCGTTAAGCTCACAATCATAACCGCCCGGAAGAGTCTCAATAAAGTGATGGGCGTTAGCTGCCTTGGCTGCTGCAATAACTTCCTCATCAGTTGCATCAAGCTTTCCGTATCTGATATTCTCCATAATTGTACCCTTATAGAGCCATGTATCCTGAAGAACCATTCCAAATGCGTCTCTTAATTCTCTTCTGTTGAAATCCTTAACATTATGTCCATCAACAAGAATAGCTCCATCATTAACATCATAGAATCTCATAAGCAGTTTAACAATAGTGGTCTTACCTGCACCTGTCGGTCCAACGATAGCAACCTTCTGTCCAGGCTTAACATTTACACTGAAATTCTTAATGATAGTCTGGTTCTCATTGTATCCGAATCTTACATGCTCGAAATCAACCTCGCCCTTAATTCCTTCTGTAGAAACAGGATTCTTAACAGTCTGGTCTTCCTCTTCTTCATCAAGAAATTCAAATACTCTCTCAGAAGCTGCTGTCATAGACTGTACCTGATTGATAACCTGAGCAATCTGCTGGATTGGCTGTGTAAAATTCTTCACATACTGGATAAATGCCTGAATATCACCGATTGTTATAACATTTTTAATAGCAAGAAGACCACCGGTTAATGCAACACATGCGTAACCTAAGTTACCTACAAACATCATGATTGGCTGCATCATTCCTGAAAGGAACTGTGACTTCCATGCTGAACCATAAAGGACATCATTAGTCTTGTTAAATGAATCAACCATATCCTTTTCTTTGTTAAATGATTTAACAATCATATGTCCGCCATAAGTTTCCTCAATCTGTCCGTTAATATGTCCAAGATACTCCTGCTGTGTTTTGAAATATCCCTGTGACTTCTTAACAACGAAAGAAACAAGTCCGACTGATATTGGAAGTATTATAACCGCAATAAGTGTCATAAGCGGTGAAATGCTTAACATCATAACAAGAACACCAATCATAGTAGTTAAAGATGTAATGATTGTTGTAATACTCTGGTTAAGTCCCATTCCAAGTGTATCAACATCGTTAGTAATTCTTGATAACACCTCACCATATGTCCTGCTCTCGAAATACTTCATAGGCATACGGTTAATCTTCTCGCTGATTTCTTTTCTTAATCTGTAGCAGACCTTCTGTGTAATGCCTGTCATTATCCAGCCCTGTACAAAGTTAAATACTGCACTTGCGGCATACAGACAAAGCACGAATATAAGAATTGTTCCTATCTTTCCAAAGTCAATTCCGCCAGTTCCACCGATTTTCTTTACAAGACCTTCTGACAGAGCTGTAGTTGCCTTACCAAGAACCTTCGGACCTACAACAGAAAATACTGTTGAGCATACAGCCATAACTGCAACAAATATTATCGCAATCTTATAGCTTCCAATATATCTTATAAGCTTTCCTATTGATCCTTTGAAATCCTTAGCTTTCTCAACAGGTGCCATTCCTCTTCCCGGAGGTCCCATTCTTCTTTTCGGTGGCATTTTGATATTTTTATTATCTTCCATACTGACTAGGCCTCCTTTCCAAGCTCTTTAGCAGAAAGCTGTGAACTTGCAATCTGCTGATATGTCTCACATGTATTCATAAGTTCTTCATGCGTTCCCTTGCCAACAATCTTACCATCATCCATAACAAGAATCTGATCTGCATGAAGGATTGTGCTGATTCGCTGAGCTACAATAATAACAGTGGCATCAGACACATTTGCAGCAAGCTCCTTACGAAGAATTGCGTCAGTTTTTAAATCAAGTGCTGAAAAACTGTCATCAAATATAAACACTCTTGGGTGCTTTGCTATTGCTCTGGCAATAGAAAGTCTCTGCTTCTGACCGCCTGAAACATTAGTACCGCCCTGTGCTATAGGACTGTCATACTTCTCAGCCTTATTATCAATGAACTCAGTTGCCTGTGCAATCTGTGCTGCCTTAACGACATCTTCATCGCTTGCATCAGGATTACCGAATCTTAAGTTACTTGCAATAGTACCAGAGAAAAGCATTCCCTTCTGAGGCACATAACCAAGCTCACTTCTTAAGTCATGCATAGAAATATTTCTTATATCATGACCATCAATAGTAATGCTTCCTCCTGTAACATCATACAATCTTGGAATAAGATTAACGAGCGTTGACTTTCCACAGCCCGTACTTCCTATAATAGCTGTAGTCTTACCCGGCTCTGCTTTAAATGTAATATCCTCAAGTACGTTTGCTTTAGCACCCGGATACATGAAATTAACATGATTAAACTCAACCACACCCTTTGCAGACTCAATTGTCTCAGGATTCTCAGAGTCTTCTATTGAAGAATGTGTATTAATAACTTCATCTATACGGTCAGCTGCAACCATCGCTCTTGGGAGCATTACAGACATCATTGTAAGCATAAGGAATGACATAACTATAAGCATCGAATATGTTATAAATGCAGTCATAGAACCTACCTGCATAACTCCGGCATCAATTCTGTGTGCGGCAACCCACACGATAAGAACTGATAAACCATTCATAATAAACATCATGCTTGGCATCATGAATGTCATTGTTCTGTTAGTAAAGAGCATTGTCTTAGTAAGCTTTTTATTAGCTTCGTCAAATCTTTCCTCTTCCTTCTTCTCTCTTCCAAAGGCTCTTATTACAGAAAGACCAGTAAGAATCTCTCTGGATACAAGATTGACATTATCAACCAGCTTCTGCATAAGCTTGAACTTAGGCATCGCAATTACCATAAGAAGCATTACAAATGCAATGATAACAACAACAGCCATAACTATAACCCAGCCCATGCCGGCTCCTGTTCCAACAACCTTTATAATTCCTCCGACGCCAAGAATTGGTGCATACAGAATCATTCTCAGCATAATAACCGTAACCATCTGAACCTGCTGTACATCATTAGTTGTTCTTGTGATAAGTGACGCTGTAGAGAATTTGTCCATCTCAGCATTAGAGAATCCCATGACATTAGAATACAGCTTTCCTCTCATATCTCTTGCAACACCTGCACCAACTCTTGATGCAAGGAAGCCTACACATACAGAAGTAACCGCCATAAGAAGTGCCATGGCAACCATCTTAAGACCAGCTGCCCACAGATACTTAGTCTGAATAGAATCCATGTCCATTCCTGCCTTGGCATCCATGCTCTTTGCATAAACAACACCCATAGACGAAACAAGAGTCTTTCCCATAGTATCAATAGTCTTCTGGAATTCACTTCTCATAGAAAGGATATCATCCTTACTCATAGCCCCTGCACTATACATTGCCTTCACTATCTGTCTCATATCCACACATGTAGTTTCAACCTCATTACCATCTGAATCTTCCATCATCTGTGTAAATGTAGTGAGTTCCACGCCCATAGACTTTCCAATATCTTCTACCGAAACATTGGCAAGCTGTTCTTCACTTACATGCATCTGCTCTGCCATACGGCTCTTGAATGCACTTTCAGTCACTGAAGACATCTGGTTGTTAATTATAAGTGCTGTAAAAAGTGTGTCGTCTAAATCAGTCTTATTCTTAGAACCTTTGACACTTAATTCATAGACATTATCATCTTCATTATAAGAATACGACTGTTCCCACAGCTGTGCTTCTTCCTCTGTCATAAAAAGCTTCGCAGTGTCAAATTCTTCCTTAGTGATCTTTTCTGGCACAGTATGCTCTATGCCTCCATTCTGTATACCTGTATCAATGATATCTGAAGTATACGCAGGAAGCGACAAGTCACACACTGCCTGAACAATAAGCAGTGCAAATACCAGCACTATCGACTTCCAGTATGGCAGCACATTTTTAATAATTCTGCTCATAAACACTCTCCCATCTTTATTGATAAATATTTCCAAAAATCTGCTTTCAATAATAAATAAGCGTTTCTTATATTAACACCGATTTTCATCATAGTAAATTAATGTCAAATGTATTTTTATAAATAATTTATAAAGAATGTTTGAATAATAACAATATATATGTTATTATACGCGCGAACGTCATCCGTTTTTCGGAGATGTATCTTAACAAGCCGGAAGGGCTGCATACCTTTCCGCAAAGGAGACAATATGAATACTATTAATGCAACTCGAACTTCTGCAACGAAGTTCAACACTAAGTACATGGTGGAGCTGGCACTTATGGTTGCGGTCATACTCGTTATGTCACTGACCCCATTAGGCTACATCCGTACCCCTGGACTTTCTATCACCCTTTTAACTGTTCCTGTAGCTGTAGGTGCTATCATCTTAGGACCTGTCGGCGGTTTAATCTGTGGTCTGACATTCGGACTCACAAGCTTTTATCAGTGCTTCGTTGGAGGCGCAATGGGAACTGTTCTTCTCGGAATTAATCCATTTGGTACATTTGTAACAACAGTAGTAACAAGAACTCTTGAAGGCTTCCTTACAGGACTTATATTCAAGGGACTTCACAGTATTAATGGAGTTAAGAAATTTTCTTATTATATAGCAAGTCTCTGCTGTCCTTTACTTAATACTTTATTATTCATGAGTTCACTTGTTCTCTTCTTCTATAATACAGATTATGTACAGGCCTTCGTTACTGCACTCGGAGCTAAGAACCCACTTATATTCGTAGTATTATTTGTTGGTGTTCAGGGACTTATTGAGGCAGGAATCTGCTTTATTGTTGCTAGTGTGGTTTCCCGTGCATTATATGCTGCACTTAAGCTTAACCAGAATTAATCAGTCACTTTGATTGAATAAATCGGACATTAATCAACGGAGGATTAGTTTTGTTTACAGAGATTTCAGTTAATGATATTAATGATTTTAGATTAGGTCATGCTTCCAATAAGGAAGCTGGCACTGGTGTAACTGTTATATATTTTCCAGACGGAGCTACAGCAGGCTGTGACATTAGCGGTGGCGGTCCGGCATCAAGAGAAACACCTCTTACTATGCCTATGACTGCTGACAATCCGATTAATGCCATCGTGCTGTCAGGCGGTTCAGCATACGGTCTTGCCGCATCTGACGGAGTTATGACATGTCTTGAAGAACATGGTATAGGATATAACACAGGCGTTTCACTTGTTCCGCTTGTATGCCAGTCATGCATATTTGATCTTGGATATGGAAGCTCTAAAGTACGCCCAGACAGTACTATGGGATATGAGGCCTGCATTCAGGCACTTATGAAGGCCGGTGTTGTCAATACTGATGCTTCCACCGCTGCCAATTCGGATAGCAGCGAACCCATTCAGGGCTGTATCGGTGCCGGAACAGGTGCGACTGTCGGCAAGATTATGGGAATGAAGCAGGCTGAAAAGTCAGGACTTGGAATATATTCAGTGAAAGCTGGCACATTTATAATGACAGCAATTGTTGTTGTAAATGCACTTGGAGATATATCAGATTATGAAACCGGTAAAAAGCTTGCCGGACTTAAGAACGCTGACAGAACAGAGTATATAAGCTGTGAAGAAGCACTCTATCAGTTCATGGCACCTCGCGATATGTTCACAGGCAACACAACAATCGGTGCGATTATAACCAACGCTGCATTTAACAAGGCTGAACTTAACAAGATTGCATCTATGGCAAGAAATGCGTATGCACGCTGCATTAATCCAGTCGGCACAATGGCAGACGGAGATACAATATATGCTGCAAGCACTGCAAAACGAGGCGGCAACGAAGCTGTACGTGTTGATATCAACTTCGCAGGAACACTTGCTGCCCGCGTTATGTCCGCTGCAATTAAGAATGCTGTAATGAATTCTAAGATATCTGATGAAGAATTTTTAAGCATGGTAAAGTAACACATGAAATAATCCCCGATAAGCTGCTGTTCTGACAGTCTTACCGGGGATTTTTATATTATCTTTATTTTTACATTTTAATTATTCACAAAGCTTAGAAAATGCATCCGCAACAAACTGTACCTTAGTTCCTATAATAACCTGTACAGATGTCTTTCCAGGTTTCATAACACCAGCAACACCAGCTGATTTAATAACCTTATCATTAACAAGTGTAATATCCTTTACTTCAAGTCTCAGTCTTGTAATACAATTATCTATGCTTGCAATATTCTCTTTTCCACCACAGCCTTCAAGAATTGTCTTTGCAATTGTTGTATAATCGTCACTTGCAAGTTCAACTTTCTTTTCTGCTTCTATATCATCATCTTCTCTGCCAGGAGTCTTTAAATCCCATTTCTTAATGGCAAATAAGAATACGAAATAGAATACGAAGAATGCTGCTATACCAAGAGGAATTATCAACCATGTCTTCTGTGCTGCCGGAAGAGATGATGAGAATAACAGGTCAGTAGCACCTGCTGAGAAACTAAATCCTGCTCTGAAGCCTAATGCAACTGTAATCATTGTAAATATACCATAAAGAAGTGCATAGATAACATAGAGTCCAGGAGCAAGGAACATGAAACCAAATTCAAATGGTTCTGTAACACCACAGATAAATGCACATAATGCTGCAGAAGCAACAAGTCCTATAGCTACTTTTTTCTTAGCTGGCTTTGCACATTTAATCATAGCTAAAGCTGCACCTGGAATACCAAACATCATACATGGGAAGAAGCCTGACATATACATTCCAAGACTCCATGAAACATCACTTGATGTTTGTCCTGCCCAGAAGTGCTGTAAATCTCCAAGTCCGATAGTATCAAACCAGAATACGTTGTTCAACGCATGATGTAATCCGGTAGGAATTAACAATCTGTTCAAGAATGCATAGATACCTGCACCAACAATATCAAGCTTTACAATTGCCTTACCAACGCTTACTAATGCGCCGAACAGTAATGGCCATACAAATAATAACACAACAGATACAAGAATTGATACTACTCCTGAAACAATTGCTACGCATCGTTTTCCACTAAAGAAAGATAACCAGTTTGGTAATTTTGTATCTTTAAACTTGTTATAACACATAGCACCGATTATACCAGCAAGAATACCAATAAATGGATTCTCAATCTTGTTAAATGCAAGAGTTTTAGTTGCACTGTCTGCTATAGAAGGTATAATTACTGTAACAAACTTTGTAGAAAGAAGTGTTGTCATCATAAGCCACGAAGCAAGTGCCGCAATTCCTCCGGTACCATCATTTTTATCTGACATACCTACACCGACACCAATTACAAAAAGGATTGCCATGTTTTCAATTAAAGCTCCACCAGCTTTTACAAGAAACAGACCAATCATATTAGCTGCGCCATGAATATCTCCACCCTGCATAGTTGCTGGACACAGCAAATAACCGATACCCATAAGGATACCACATATAGGCAGTACTGCCACAGGAAGCATTAACGCCTTTCCCAGTTTTTGAAGAAATTTCATACTTTCTCCTCCTTTACATCATTATTAATCGGGGTAATCCCAATCACGCACATTGTGAAATCCTGAATAATTATGATATTTTCAGGACTTCATCATCAATAGATACTTCACCCTCCTTTATTAGATTAATTTTATTATAATCGTCGGTATTACATATAAGGACTGGTGTAATCGTATCCAATCCTGCCGACTTTATTTTTTCAAGATCAGCCTCTAAAAGTAAATCACCCTTTTTTACCTGCTGACCACCTGAAACATGTGAAATAAATGGTTCTCCCTTGAGCGTTACCGTATCCAGCCCAATATGTATCAGTAATTCTGTTCCCTGACTGGTTGTCATTGTCACAGCATGAAGAGTATCAAACACCATTGAAATCTCACCATCTGCCGGAGCATATATCTTTCCTTCAGAAGGAATTACTGCAAATCCATCTCCAAGAACCTTTTCTGAAAATGTTGGATCTGAAACTTCAGTAATTGGCACCACTTTTCCTTTACATGGAGAATAAATAATATTATCCTTTGACTTTCCTTTGAAAAAACCTAGCATATTATCTCCTTTCCATCAATATATACTCTCTTAATATTCAATTCCTCATCAATAAGCACAAAATCCGCTTGTTTTCCTACAGAAATACTTCCGACTTTATCATATATACCAATTTCCTTTGCCGGATTCTCTGTTGCACACATAACAGCTGTTTCTAATGAAATTCCTGCTTTTTTAACGACATATCGAAGACAATCCATTAAATTAGTTGCTGATCCGGCAATTGTTCCATCATGTAATGTTGCCAGATTACCTTTTACCACTACAGGCTGTCCTCCAAGAGTATATTCGCCATCCTCTAATCCTGTTGCTCTCATGCTGTCACTGATTAGTATTATGCGTCCCGCACCCAACATAGCAAAAGTTGCCCGTATTACTGATGGATGAATATGAACTCCATCACATATCAGTTCTGCATGACATTGATATGAATCTCTTATTGCACCTATAACACCAGGCTTTCTATGATTCATAGGGGGCATTGCATTGTATAAATGTGTTGCATGAGTTGCACCATGTTGAATTGCCTCCATCGCAGTATCATAATCCGCTGCTGTATGAGCAATCGACACCACAACATTATCTTTTACTTTATCTATGAAATCCATCGCACCCGGCTCTTCTGGTGCAATATCAACAATCTTTATTAAATCATGTGCAGCTTTTTGGAGTTCACAGAAATACTCATAATTACAATGCATAATATTCTCTGCTGCCTGTGCACCCTTTTTTTGTGGACTTATAAAAGGTCCCTCCATATTAATTCCTACCAGATGGGCTCCACCATTATATGAATACTCTCCGGCATTCTTCATAACTTCAACAAGTTCTTCCTTAGCTATCGTCATGGTTGCCGGACATATACTCGTCACTCCGACAGAAGCCTCATACCGCGAAATTATATCAAGTGCCTCTTTAGTTCCATCACACATATCTGCGCCTTTGCATCCATGAAAATGAATGTCAACAAGTCCTGGAATCATCTTAAGTCCTGTAGCATCTACAACTTCATCGCCAACATAATTATGTACATCCAGCACTTCGGTGAATGTACCGTTATCTACAACGACATCTCCCTTAACAAATACATTATCCTGTGTATAAACATCAGCATTCTTTATAATCATATGTTCTCAACCTTCTATCCACCAAGTTAATATGCTTTAATAAATCTTACTAAGAGCTGCTTCATCTGCTACCAGTGTTACATCATTATGCAGCTGCAGAACTGATGCAGGAACATATGGTGTAATATGTCCAAAAAAGGCTTCTTTCACAATCTGTGCTTTATCTTCCCCACTTGCAATAACCAGAATCTTCTTTGCCTGCATTATTGTCTTGATTCCCATTGTGTATGCCTGTCTTGGAACGTCTTCTGCTGATTCAAAAAATCTCTTGTTAGCTTCTATTGTAGATTCTGTTAAATCAACACAATGAACCTGTTTTTCAAATGAATCTGATGGTTCATTAAATCCTATGTGTCCATTATGGCCTATTCCTAGAAGTTGTAAATCAATACCTCCAAGAGACTTAATCAGTTCAGAATATCTGTTACATTCTTTTTCCGAATCCTGCTCCATTCCATTAGGAATATGAGTATTCTCAACTGATATATTCACATTATCAAATAAATTCTTATGCATAAAATAATAATAACTCTGATCATTGTCCTGACTGAGTCCCTTATACTCATCAAGATTAATAGTCTTAACTGCTGAAAAATCCAAGTCACCTTTTTTATACCATTCTACTAACTGCTTATATAACCCAACTGGCGTTGAACCAGTCGCAAGTCCAAGTACACATTCCGGCTTCATAATAATCTGTGCTGATATAATATTAGCTGCCTTTCTGCTCATATCAGCATAATCTTTTGCTTTATATATTTTCATCACTTATCACTCCATTTCACATATTCTGCTACGAACACCAAGTACCATTGATGGCGATACACTAAGCTCATCTATACCCATCTTAATAAATCTCTCTGTAAGAGTAGTATCTGCTCCAAGTTCTCCGCAGATTCCTACCCATTTACCATGCTTATGTGCACCCTGTACGGTCATCTCAATCATCCTGAGAACTGCCTCGTGATGCGGATTATAAAATCTGTCTAATCTGTTATTCTGCCTGTCAATTGCAAGTGTATACTGTGTAAGGTCATTAGTACCTATACTAAAGAAATCTACAAGCTCTGCAAGCTCCTCACTCATCATGACTGCTGCCGGTGTCTCCACCATAATACCCTGCTCCGGAATGGTATACGGAACCTTCTCTTCCTCCAGCTCCTTTGCCACCTCTTTAACAATTTCTCCAATACTCTTGACCTCTTCTACCGAAATAATCATCGGATACATGATCGCAAGATTTCCATATTTAGCAGCTCTCAGAAGAGCTCTCAGCTGTGTTTTAAAAATATCCGGCTGTTCCAGACAAATCCGGATCGCGCGGTATCCCATTGCCGGATTATCCTCCTGTCCCAGTCCGAGATAATCCACATTCTTATCCGCTCCGATATCCAGGGTTCTTATAACAACCTTCTTTCCGGCCATCATCTGCAATACCTGACGATAGGCATTGAACTGTTCGTTCTCATCCGGAAGCCCAGATCTGCCAAGATACAGGAATTCACTCCGGAATAACCCGATACCCTCAGCATCATTCTCAAGCACATAAGCCACATCCGAGACACTTCCGATATTGGCAAAGACATGGATTTTCTTTCCGCTTTTCGTAACGGATTCCCTGCCTTTATAATTCTCTAAAAGACGCTTCTGCTCCTGTTCCTCCTCCTGCTGTACCCTGGCCAGATGAATTTCGTTTTCATCCGGATCAAGGAAAAAGGCTCCCTTTTTACCATCCACAACAGCCATGGTTCCGTTCTGAAGCTTCTCTGGTTCAAGCGGTACGCCGATCAGTGCCGGAATACTCATCATACGGGCAAGAATCGCGGTGTGCGAATTCGTTGAACCGTGAACGGTAACAAAGGCCAAAATTTTGTTCTTGTCCATCTGGACCGTTTCACTCGGTGTCAGATCATCTGCAACAATAATGGACGGTTCGAGCTTACTCCAGTCCATCTGTCCCTCTCCGGCAAGGTTACGGACCAGCCGGTTCGAAATATCCCTGACATCCGCTGAGCGTGCCTGCATGTACTCATCATCCATATTGGCAAACATTTCCGCAAAATTATCACCGGTAACCGCTACCGCATACTCTGCATTCACTTCTTCATTCCGGATCAGATTGTGTATGGCATCCTGATAATCATCGTCCTCAAGCATCATCTGATGAACCTCAAAGATTGCCGCATTGACCTCTCCGACCTCCCGCATGGCCTTCTCATACAGCTCACCAAGCTGACTTAGCGCCTGTTCCTTAGCCTTCTCAAGACGCTCCAGTTCTTTTTCCACATGATCTACATGGATTCTCTTGACAAGGTGATCTTTTTTCTTCAGAACATGGACAGGACCGATTGCAATTCCTTTATATACGGATTTTCCAATATATTTCTCCATTTTCCACCCTCTCATATGATTCACCGGATTCTGGTTTACAGATGCTCCCGGAAAAACCTCTCCATTGCCTCATAAGCAGCATCCTCATCCGGTCCCTCAACCGAAACCTCGACCGAATCACCATGCTTAACGCCCATTCCCATGACAGCCATAAGCTTGGTTGCGGCGGCGCTCTTTCCCTTGCAGGTCAGCATCACTGTACTTTGGAACTGTTTGGCTTCCTTAACCAGAAGACCTGCCGGTCTTGCATGAATACCAATTTCATCCGTAACCACGTAAGTAAACTGTTTCATCCGTTTCTCATCTCCCGTTTCCATTTTTGACAGATTGACAACCGATAGATTCTGCAGCCTGTTATCATTTTGTTAATTTGCACAATTATCTGATCTCTCGTGTCTGTCTATATATACATATTAACCTATATTTTTGTTTTTGTCCAGCCATTTATTTTAAAACTGCACAATTGTCGTAAAATTCAATATTATTTTGTTTTTTTCAGATAGTTTTTGCAAACCGCTTATACAGCTCCACATGGTCATAAATACACCGCCAGCCACTGTGTGCATTCACGGTGGCGCAGATATATTCCTTTCCCGACTCATCCATTCCATAGCTTACCGCACAGCTTCCGGACTGTGCCACGAAGCCGGTTTTTCCACAGATCACTTCGCCGCCGGTATCCTTATCCTCAATTCGTCTTAAAAACCAGTTGGAAATCCGGATTCCCTCCGGATGCTCCGGCGTGGATGAAGTTGTGTACTTCTTTGTTGATAACACTTCCCGGCACTGCGGATGATCAATGGCCGCCTCCAGAATCATGGCAATATCATAAACCGTACAGTAATGATTTTCGTCATACAAACCGACACAATTCGTAAAATGTGCTGTATCCGAAAGCCCAAGCTCCTTCAGCTTTTCATTCATCATATCTACAAAGGCTTCCTGGGAACCTGCCACATAGGTTGCCAGTCCGAGTGCTGCATCCCCTCCCGAGCACAGCACCGTTCCGTAGAACAGATCTTCCACGGTAACCACTTCATTATTTGAAAATCCAACAGCACTGCAATCATGCACATAACTGTAATTTGTAATTTCCGGTGTGATTTCAAAGGTATCCGACCAGTCCGTCACATGCTCTGCTGCCACAAGCACCGTCAGCACCTTCGTCATGGACGCCGGATTAATTCTTGTATGCGCATCCCTGTCAAAAAGAATATTACCCGTGGCAAGATCAATGAAAATACCGTTCGTACTCTGCACTTCATCATCCACAGAGGTCGTAGCATCTGTTGTCTGTGCCGTATAAACCTTCTGTTCCTTCAGTATCTGTGCCTGCGCTTCCTCCGCCTGTTCCAAAAGTGCTGTCATATCAGGGAGTGAAGCCTGAACCCCTGACACAATAACCTGCTGCCTGTGATCGTCCGTCACTACCTGCCGTAGTCTAAGGTTCACTTCATCAGCAGATAATTTTCCATTTGATATATCCGGACTTCCTGATTCCGTATCGAGTGAGTCGATTTTCTGATCATTTGACGAATCTTCTTGTGCATTCCCGCCATCTTCTATATTCTGTTGAGATTTATCAACTTCCACCTGAGCATCATCTGCTCCCGCTTGTAAATCACCTTCCGAATCATCCGACGTCTGTGTCACATTCTCTGAAACTGCGGGTGAAACAGCAACACCTGTGTCAGTTTTTGTTGGAGCCGGATATCCCTGTATTCCTCGTATAATGCTTCTTCCATTTATAATAAGAATTACCGCAGCCAGTATAATCCCGGCAATGGGAAATAGTCTGCGCATCAGCATACGAATCATCTGCTGCTTTTTTTTGCGCTTCCGCATCTCCTCATTCCGTGCATTTCTCCGTCTGCGGCGTTCTTCATATTCTTCATCAAATTCTTCTGACATCTATCTTCTCCAAAATCTATTAATCTATACCTTCTTATGGATTTATCAGTTCCTGTAAAAGGTTCAGCCAAATCCATCTACTATCTATTTTCTTTTACCCGTCTATGACTCATCTGAGCCGGTCATATACCTGGCATTATAACACAATTAATGATCCCCACACAACCACTGTCCCTTTTTGATTATTTGCTATTTTTTTCATCCTTATGCAAAATAAAGAGTTCGCTTGCGAACTCTTCGCTTGCGAGCGGTGTTGCAAAGCAAAAAACCTCCCGGTAACATTACTACCGGAAGGTTCCATTATCTCTTATTGTTCGTTTTGTTTATTCGTAACTGTTCAGTACCTTCACAGTTACGATGCAGAATCCATACTCTGTTTCGGCTTATTCAAAAGGAATTACCGCTCCATCATAAGTATTGTTGATATAATCCCTGATTTCCTGGGAGGTAAGAACCTCGACAAGAGCTTTGATCTTGTCACTGTTTTCGTTTCCTTCCTTAACAGCAATAACATTTACATAGGTCTTAGCTGCTTCGGAATCAGCCTTCTCATAAGCAATAGCATCCTTTGCTACAGAAAATCCGGCCTCCAGTGCATAGTTGCCATTTAATACCATGAATGCAACCTCGTCCTTTACTCTCGGAACCTGAGCTGCTTCAAGCTCAACGATATCTACATTGTAGGGGTTCTCTACGATATCATTCTTGGTTGCAGTAAGTCCTGCCCCTTCCTTTAAGGTAATGATGCCATTGTCCTGTAACAGAAGAAGTGCTCTTGCTTCATTTGTGGTATCGTTCGGTACGGCAATGCTGTCACCGTCTGCAAGTTCATCCAGGGAAGCCTTTGTTCCGGGATAAATACCAAACGGCTCATAATGAATACCACCTGCATTTACAAGGTGTGTTCCCTTTTCTTCGTTGAAGCTCTCAAGATAAGGGATGTGCTGGAAGTAGTTTGCGTCGAAATCACCGCTTTCTACAACCTCATTCGGCTGTACATAATCATCAAACACGGTCACCTGAAGGTCGTAACCCTTTGCCTCCAATAAAGGCTTTGCCTGCTCAAGAATCTCTGCATGAGGTGTTGCGGAAGCCGCAACCTTGATCACCTTATCGTCTGCAGATGTGCTCTTTCCGCAGCCTGCCAGTGCAGATACAACGAAAGCACCGGTAAGTACTACTGCTAATAACTTTTTCATATTCTTCTCCTCCCTCAGCAAGGCTTTCTCTGTTGTATAAACAGTAACTTTATTCTTTATTCCTCACTGACTGTCTTTTCGGAACAGTATAGTCTCATTTACCCACCTTGTCAATAGGTAAATGTTTTTCTGCTCCGAATTCTTTTATAGCATACTTTTTTATCCAATTCAAGTCATGATACCACAGCTTAATCCAACTCTGTCTTTCCGGTATAAAGCTCATGATACCGGCCATTCTGTGCAAGCAGTGCGTCATGGTCACCACGTTCGATGATCTCACCCTGCTCTAAAACCATGATGGCATTGGCATCCCGGACGGTTGACAGACGGTGTGCAATCACGAGAGTGGTTCTCTCTGCCATCAGGCGGTCCATTCCCTTTTCGATATGCTTCTCGGTTCTTGTATCAACAGAGCTCGTCGCTTCATCCAGAATCAGGATCGGTGCCTTGGAAATGGCGGCTCTTGCAATATTAATGAGCTGACGCTGTCCCTGGCTTAAGTTTGCACCATCACCCTCAAGAACGGTATCATATCCATGCTCCAGACGGATGATAAAGGAATGGGCACTTGCCATTTTTGCTGCCTGCTCCACCTCCTCATCCGTTGCGTCAAGCCTTCCATAACGGATATTTTCACGTACCGTTCCGGTGAAAAGATGGGTATCCTGCAATACCATCGCAATATTTCTTCTTAAAGAATCCCTTGCAATCTGCGTAATCGGGAAGCCATCCATCAGGATCTGCCCGGAGTCAATGTCATAGAAACGATTGATCAGGTTCGTGATCGTCGTTTTTCCCGCACCGGTAGAGCCTACGAAGGCAATTTTCTGACCCGGCTTTGCATACAGGGAAATATGCATCAAAATCGTTTTATCCGGAAGATAACCAAAGGTAACATCCTTCAGGGTTATAGCCCCCTTCACCTCTGCATAATAATTCAGCTCATTTTCATGTGCCGTTCCCTCCGGCTTTCCATGCTCTTTCACAAAAGCATTCGCCTTCGGGATCACATAATAGTGCTTACCATCCTCAGTTTCTTCTATGGTAATGGCATTCTCTACATCCTCTGCCTCGGGAGCCTCATCCATCACCGCAAAAACACGCTCTGCACCGGCAAGTGCCGAAAAAATCGTATTAACCTGCATGGCAACCTCATTGATCGGGCGGGAAAACTGTCTGGAATAATTGACAAATACGGTAAGCCCGCCAATATCAAATCCACGCAGCACGCACAGAATACCACCAATGGCTGCTGTTAAGGAATAGCTGACCTGTCCCATATTTCCCATGACAGGTCCCATAATTCCACCAAAAAACTGTGCACGTATCTGCTTGCCGCGAAGATCCTGATTCAGATAATCAAACTCTTCTCTCGCGCTTTCCTCATGATTAAAGACCTTAACCACCTTCTGACCGGTAATTGTCTCTTCAATATATCCGTTCATCGTGCCGATGGCCGCCTGCTGTGCCTTATAATACTTCCGGCTTCTCTTGCCGATTCCGGATACCGCCTTTAACATCAGTGGAACCATGACAATCGTAATCAGTGTCAGCCAGATATTCGTATAAATCATCAGGCTCAAGGTTCCAATAATACTGATTGCTCCGGAAATCAGCTGCACTACAGTATTATTCAGCATTTCACCGATGACATCCACGTCATTGGTGAAGCGGCTCATGACATCACCGTTATTATTAGTGTCATAATAACGCACCGGAAGCTTCTGCAGCTTTTCAAACAATTCGTTACGCAGTCGCTTGATCGCATCCTGGGAAATCGTAACCATAATTCTGGACTGTAAATACTGTGCGGTAATTGCCACGATATAAACAACCGCCATGGTAAATACCCCCTGAATCAGTCCTGCAAGGAGCTGAGTGCCTGTTTTACCGGTATCGGTCAGTCCGTTAATGATCGGACGCAGCAGATACGAGCCTGCTAGGTTTCCTGCCGTACCTGCCATAATACATAAGAGTACGATCAGCAGCTTCCATTTATCCTTTGCGATATAAGAAAAAAGACGCTTGATCGTTGCTTTGGTATTCTTCGGCTTACCACCCATCATGCCGCGTCCACCAGGACCTCCCGGTCCGCCAGGTCCGCCGTGTTTTCTTCCTCCCATTGGCTTTCCGGACATTTCATCCTCGTTCGAAGGGTTCAGCTTTGCTTCATATTTTCCGGTAAGATAATCGAGTCGTTCCTGTTTCATGATGCTGCTCCCTCCTTTTCTTTATCCATCTGGGAATAGTATATCTCCTGATATGCCTCACAGGAAGCAAGCAGATCCTCATGTTTTCCGAATCCGACGATCTTACCATCGTCAAGTACCATGATTTCATCCGCCTCCTGCACGGAGCTGATACGCTGTGCAATGATAATTTTCGTCGTATTCTTCAGCTCTCCGGCAAAGCTTTCACGGATCTTCGCCTCTGTTGCGGTATCCACGGCACTTGTGGAATCATCCAGAATCAGGATCTTCGGCTTCTTTAACAGGGCACGTGCAATACAAAGACGCTGCTTTTGTCCGCCGGACACATTGACGCCGCCCTGACCTAAATCCATCTCATAGCCTCCGGTAAAGCTGCTTACAAAACCATCTGCCTGTGCGGCCTGCGCAGCCTTGCGCACCTCCTCCATGGAAGCATTTTCATCCCCCCACATCAGGTTTTCCAAAATGGATCCGGAAAACAGCACGTTCTTCTGCAGCACCATGCCGACACCCTCCCGCAGGTTTTCCAGGGTATAATCCTTGACATTCACGCCATCCACGAGGACTTCTCCTTCATCGACATCGTATAATCTCGGGATCATCTGTACGAGTGTTGTTTTACCACTGCCGGTTGATCCGATGATTCCCAGGGTCTGACCACTTTTTACTGCAAAGCTGATATGGGAAAGCACCGCCTCTTTGTTTTCCTTATAATAACGGAAGGAGACATCGCGGAATTCCACGCGTCCGCTCGATACAATTTTATCCGGCTCCTTGCAGTGCTCATCATTCAGATCAACCTCCGTGTCAAGAATTTCACGGATACGGCTTAAGGATGCCAGTGCTCTTGAGCTTTGCAGGATGACCATAGCCAGCATCATTAAGGACATCAGGATCTGTACAATATATGTGGTAAAAGCAGTGAGGTCACCGACCTGCATATTCCCTACGATAATCTGCCTGCCGCCAAACCATACAACAGCAAGTGTCGTTCCATTCATCATGAGCATCATCAGCGGCATTACAATAATAATCGTCTTAAATGCACCCAGACTGGTCTGCTTTAAGTCTTCGTTGGAGGCTGCAAACTTCTTTTCCTCATAGTCACCACGGACAAAGGATTTGATCACGCGGACATTTGTAAGCATTTCCTGAATATTGGAGTTCAGTGCATCGAGCTTCTTCTGCATGATCTTGAACTTCGGGAATGCAATCTTAATTAAAACTGCAATAGCTCCGACCAGAATCGGGATCACGATCAGCACAATCACCGCCAGCTCCGCATTCATGACAAACGCCATAATCAGTGCACCAATCAGCATTCCGGGTGCACGAAGCATCATCCGGAGAGCCATGTTAATCAGGTTCTGTACCTGTGTAATATCATTGGTCAGACGGGTAACCAGGGATCCGGTACTGAACTGGTCAAGATTAGCAAAAGAAAAGGTCTGTACCTTATCAAATGCATCCTTTCTCAAATCTGCGGCAAAGCTGACTGCTGCCTTCGCGCCAAAATATGCGCCGCCAACACCACCTGCCATCATAAGAAGTGCTACTAAAATCATCAATGCGCCGGTTCCTGTAATATAGCCGACACTTCCATTCGCCACACCGACATTAATAATATTTGCCATAAGCTTCGGCAAAACCACTTCTCCAATGACCTCCACGATCATCATTAGCGGTCCGATAATAAATGCCGGCAGATACGGTTTAATATACTTCCAATATCTTTTCATCGTCTTCCTTTCCTTGCATCTGCTTCAAATATCCTGCAATATATCTGAATAGTTACTGTAATTTAACCTTTAGTTTTTAAGTTTAATGATTTGATTTTTTAATGTCAATGAAATCCCAAATGTTTCATAAAAAATTTATAAATCTTTCGTCAATTTGACGAATTTATCCCCTTCTGGTCTTATCAAGAAGTTCAAAATTGGTACTTTTAACAATACCAGTATTGTTTATACTAAATAGCAACATCAGTGTCATACATACCCTGCAGCAAGAGCTATCCCAATATAGCTGCCCTGCACTATGACCTGTTTAATATTTATATGAAAAGAGGAGTAACCTATGAAAGAACACAAGCAACTAATGAAAATCGCATTTACCGGCCTTATGGCTGCACTTTCCTATGTGGTATTTACCTTTTTACAGATCCGGATTCCGCTTCCGGGCGGTGATGCCACTTCCATCCATCTCGGAAATGCCATATGTGTTCTCGGTGCCCTGCTGCTCGGCGGCTTATATGGCGGATTAGGTGGTGCCATCGGAATGACAATCGGTGATCTGCTTGACCCGGTTTATATTGTCTACGCACCGAAAACCTTCTTATTAAAATTATGCATCGGTTTAATCACCGGACTTGTTGCCCACAAAATCGGACACATCACGAAAGAGACCGATAACAGAAAGGTTTGGAAATGGGTGATCCTTGCTGCAGCTGCCGGATTATTATTCAACGTGATTTTTGATCCTTTAATCGGCTATCTTTACAAGCTGCTGATTCTTGGAAAACCTGCTGCAGAGCTTACCCTTGCATGGAATGTAACCGCTACCTCCATCAATGCCGTAACCTCTACGATCGTTTCAAGCGTTGTTTACATGGCCCTTCGTCCCGCCCTTAAAAAGGCCGGATTATTCATGGAATTGTAATTATTTCCTTGCGTGCATCATTACAGACCATAAAACAAAAATCACTGTTTTTTAGACAGTGATTTTTGTTTCAGACTGTAGACAAAGTTGCTCTGGAATTTACATCCCAGAGCAATTTTTCTTTTATGAAACTAATTTTGTATAAAATTAAATTTCTGAGAGTTTTTCTTTCCTTCAACAGTCCCCTTTTTTCCTTAATCTTTGCTAGCTTTTTCAAATTCATACACGCAAATGTAAGCCCGACCTTCATTTCCATCCGGGCTTTTCCGTACATCTGTGTATATCGAAAACCATGATTCTCCTTTGCTGTTCCAAAGATTCTCTCTATGGTTTCTTTTCTCTGTGCATATAAATCCTTCATTCCCAACATCTGACGGATATCTTCGCAGATTTCCATGTATGGTTCCCATATATGGCGAGTTACTGTTTTTACATGATCTCTGCTTTCTGTACACTGTGAAAGATACGGGCATTCTGCGCAGGCCGCACCGCAGCTTTTATATTCCCGATATCCGTCCTTGTTGGTTGTGCGATATGTCAGTGTCTTATTGTTTGGACAGATATAACAATCATAATACTCATCATATACATACTCATACTTCTTAAAGAATCCATCTTTGGTCATTGGCCTTTTGTAAGGTAAAAGAGGTTTAATGCCATCATCTATCAAAAGTTTTGCAATTGCCGGAGTTTTATATCCTGCATCTGCAACCAGTGTTTCTATACCGATATTCTTGATTTTATCATACAGCCCCTTAAAAGTTCTGCTGTCATGCTGATTTCCAGGATTAATTGTATAACCAAGAATCCAGCCATTTTTATCACAGGCAGTTTCTATTGCGTAGGCAAATACATTCTTGTGTTCCCCTTTGCGGAACCATCCACTTTCAGGATCCGTAGTGCTACACTTTATTGTTTTAGTATCTTTTGGAATGTCATCTGTGAATTCTTTTGGATCACCTCCGGCTGCTGGTGTACTGTCGTTATCATCATTGTCCTTGTCATTCTTTTCTTTCAGAGGTCTCTTCCCATGAGCTTCCCTATCCTCGTTGATTTCCTTTTGTAAGAGTTCCTCATAGAACAAAGCCTCTTCGTGAGCAATTCGTTTCTGCATCTTCTTGTTATTTGCTCTTGCCTTTACATGAGTGGCATCTACAAAAACCTCTGTAGGGTCAACCAGCTTAAATTTGTAACACTCCATCAGGATATGGGAAAAAATCTGTTCAAAAAGATCGGTATCCTTAAAGCGTCGTGT
>ENA-ORMR01000568-ORMR01000568.1-human-gut-metagenome-genome-assembly--contig:-NODE-568-length-35825-cov-7.542494_pt1 | contig 35825 bp, 40 predicted proteins | sample MGYA00242107_ERZ509003 | MGnify/ENA primary metagenome ERZ509003 (study PRJEB26280, sample SAMEA2338699) | human gut metagenome | biome: human gut; feature: human-associated habitat; material: faeces...
ACAACTATGGTAATAAAAAAAGACTATCTAAAGTAGTCATTTTTTATTACTGGAGACGAGGGGAGTCGAACCCCTGTCCAAAATGGATAAAGACAAACCTCTACGAGTGTAGATTTTCATTCTCTCGGCTGATTCGGGGGAAAACCAAAACCTTATAAATCAGCCCCAGGTTTTATTTTAGGGAAACTCTAAACCCTTGATGGTTATCTTGATACGCCTACCATCATCAACGCACTGCGTCTTGCATAATGGACCTATATCACCGGCAAGCTGGGCAATATAAGTAGCTAATTACCGACTATGCAGCTAAAGCATATGCTCTAGAGAAGTCAGCTTTAATTACGTTGTTAGCATTTAATTTAGTTTGCTCGTTGATAACCGGGAACAGCGCCCGGACTCGCAGCCTGCATTCACCGAACATCCTGTCTAATCCAAAACGTCCCCATAAATTTAATTGTTAATGTTCTATAACCGCACTGTGTGTAGGTCCCTTTCTGCCAATAGGAATTATCATTTGTGACAGATTTTTTTTAAATCGTGATGCCATTTCATATAATTCAAACCTAGCATTTAGGAAAGAAAGCATACCTCACAGACATTTTAATGCGAAGATCCTGTCTAAACCATGCACACCGTTTACTAAATATCAAAATGGTTGTAAGGTTATCTTATTTCATTATAACCGGTTTGAAATAAATTTCAAGCAGTTACTCTAATTTACAAGTAGCCGGTCAAGGCAAGCCTTTGAAGAATACTGCCATTCGCGGTAAGTAACTCTGTTTACCTTAAACCCTGAACGCTCTATAATTGACTGCTTTTTCATATTTGAAACCGTAGGACGTTCACTATCCTCAACACCGTCAACTTCTATTACAAATTTGTCATCCACAAGCAAATCTGCACTTAAGCCGGCAATTTCAACTCCTGCACGAACTTTATGTCCCAGTTCGCGCAAAGTTTGTGCTATTTCGCGTTCAAGTTTATTTTTATAAATATTCTCATCAATATCCGGATTATTTAATGCTTGCTGCTTATTCTGGTATTCTTCAATATATGCCATATAATCCCTGAACAATCCCTCCTGAAGATCTTTAGGGTCACGTGAAACAAAGTTTATTACTTTGTATCTGGCACGTGTAATGGCAACATTAAATAGGTTTGGTTTTTGCAGGAATGTAAGGCTCTGCGGGAAGCTGTTAGGTGCAAATGCCCATGACATGAGGATAATGTCACGTTCATCTCCCTGGAATGTATGTGCTGTACCTATTTCTATCTGGTGCTTTCTAACCATATGATCAGAAAGTACCTTTGAAACCGAAACTTTAAGCTGTTCAACCTGAGCTCTGAATGGTGAAATTATCCCGATTGAAACAGGATTATCAGGATTTTTGCGTTCATCCTCTACAACTATATCGTATAAGCGCTTAACCAAAGCTTCTATTTCCGGCAGGTTACGTGTAGCGTCAAAATCGACACGTCCATCAGGAACCATAACAGTTTCAAGAACCTTTCCATCTCCTACATCTTTTTTCATTACACGCATCCTGCCGCCGTAGAATTCCCTGTTAGAAAATTCGATGATTGGCGGGAGGCTTCTGAAATGTTCGTCAAGCATAACTGAATTCATTGAATAGTAATCAGCTAAGTCAAACATTGAATTTGTTCTGAAACGCCACATAAGCTGATATTTGTCAGGAATACCATACTGGCTTAAGAAGGATTGCTCTTTAGCTTTTTCAAGGAATGAAAGGTGAGGAAGCTGTTTGTCATCACCTACAATTACAGCCCTCTTAGCCCTGAATAGGATAGGGAAGCAGCTTGCAATATCACACTGTGAAGCCTCATCAATGATTGCAACATCAAACATTCCCGGTTTGAGTGGAAGCGAACCGGAAATTGCATAGGTTGTCACACACCAGCAAGGAAAGGCTTCAAGAAGAGGTTTAAAGTCTTCATTCTCCAGAATTCTGTTTTGAAGATTTTTCTTGCGTTCTACAAGGGACTTAGCATGGACTATGAGCCTTTGCCGTTTAATCTGGTCGCGCAATAGACCCTTTAAAGCTTCACGCCGTCTGCCTTTTAAAATATTGATTGCAAGTGGTTTTTGCTTCTTCTTCATCTGGCGGATTTGTTCTGATAAAACGTGAAGGTTTCCGGTTTTCTGAATATCAGATTCAATTTTTCTCAAACGCCAGATTAAATTTGCTACCTCAAGCTCTGATTTTAAAACTCCGAGATTTTCATAATCAACATCAAAATTTTTCAATTTAAGGATTTTTTTCAGCTGGCTTACACTGCCATAATTTGCAATATTAGCAAAGAAGCCTGTTTTATCCATATTATTTTCCAAAGTCTTTATAATATTTGAAATTGTATCGATTTCGGATTTTTTAAGTGTTGTTTTAATGAATTGGGTATTTCCTATAGCCTTTTCCTGCTGCTCAACATCAAGAGAAAGATTATGCCAGTCATTTTCAAGTTTGATAATTTGTTCGCACTTATTTTCCATTTGTTTAAGCAGGTCAAGGTGCTGTTTCATGTCATCAACACCGGCAAAAAGGCTATCCTCAAAGTCGCTGTCAATATCAACTTTGCCTGACAGGAGGTCTTGAAGCTGATAACTCAATTGCTTCTGATAATTCAAACGCCCTGCCCGAAGAGCAAGAAACGGCGCTCCAAGTTCATTCAGTCTGTCTGCAACAACATCAACCGCTTTATCCATACGGGAGGCAACAAGAACTGTTTTACCGTTTGCGATTAAGTGTGCAACAAGGTTTACGATTGTCTGGGATTTTCCTGTTCCGGGAGGTCCCTGAACTGCAATGAATTTGTTATTATCGATATTTTTAATAACTCTTTCCTGTGAGTCACTAAGAGAAAGAGGGGTTATAGGATAAAAGTCCGAAACAGTTTTCATATCTTTAATAGGAACTGATTTTTCTTTAGATAAATTAAATTCCTCATTAATAATATTTAATGCTGTTTCGCGGTATGTACCGCTTGGTCTTTCTGCTATTTGCGTAAGTTCATGCAAAACACCGGCAGTTACTGACGGACGCTTTGTAAGGATTATTGCAGATTGGCTTGTCAGGTTAATTTTTTCGAGTTTTTTAACCTGTTTTTGTTTTGTTTCTTCTTCCTCAATTATTGCTTCAACATTCTCTGCATTAATCTTTTCTTCATAAAATTCTTTTGCAATATCTTTTGAAATATTATCTTCGTCAACATTATTTTTGCTGTCAAGAGTAATATCAATTTCCGGAATAATAGACTTCAAAGTAGTCAGGAATATTTCCAGGCTTTCATTTGTAATTGGAAGGGATGGAACAACTTCCAGCAATCCTTCAAGAAGCTGCTCGACTTCATCATCGTCGTCACTCTTTTTCATCAGCGCAGTAAGCGCACCGGTGTTAAGTGAAAGCACTTCATCCTGAGGAATACAGTTTATATTAACTCCGTTTCTTTCAAGACGGCATGGAAGATACAAAAGCGGGGTTAAAAATTCATTCTGCTTTCTTGTTTTAGAACTTTTACCTACAAGAAATAAATATCCATAAATAAGGTATTTATCCTTCTGGCTCATTTCAGATTGAATCATAAGCTCTGTAAGCTTGCTGTCACTGCCGTCAAGACGGAGAAATTCTTCATTATTAGTTAAAAGTTCTTCCTCGCCTTTGAGGAAAATCCATTTGTTATCTTTGTCGCCTTTAAGGTTTCTGAACGTAGAACTCTTAACCTCTTCACGTACACAGTCATGAAGGTACTGGCTTAGTTTTTTGATAAAACTGTTATTAAATGCTGAATTAATTGCTTTTGTTGCTTCCTGTAACATGGACTATTCCTTTCCGCAGACCTGTACGTTTCCTGCCGGGAAAAACATTCTATCTTTTACTTATCAGAGTTCTTCCTTTTTCTACTATTTTACGCTAAAATAGGCAATATGGACATCATTAAAATAAAGGATACTTCAAATAAATTATACTATGTAGGCGGGGTTGTCCGCGATGAAATATTAGGTATAAAAAGTTTTGATGTTGATATGACTTATGAAGGTAATGCAATTGAGTTTGCAAAAAACAACTTAATCAAACCGGACGAACAATCAAACTTTCAGGATACCGGCTGTATTTCAGAAATTTTGCAGGTTAACGAGCCTTTCGGTACTGTACGCGTAAAAATTGAGGGGCGGGAGGTTGATATTGCATCAACAAGACAGGAAGTATACGAGCGAAAAGGGCATCTGCCAAAAGTAACAAAAATCGGCTGTACCTTGAAAGAAGATGTCAGGCGCCGGGATTTTACAGTTAATACTCTTGCAAAATCTGTGAGCACAGGAGAAATTATTGACTACACAGGAGGTCTTGAGGATATTAAAACTAAAACTCTTCGTGTATTGCATGACAGGAGTTTTATTGATGATCCAACCAGAATTTTACGCGCTCTGAAGTTTTCAATTCGCTTTGGTTTTGAACTTGATGAACATACAAAAAAACTTCAGGATAAATACTTGCACAATGTAAATTATGACATGTGCTATAAACGTATAAAAAAAGAACTTATTGAAACATTTAACCTAAATTCACAAAAAGCATTTGAAAAATTTATAAATGAGGGTATCTGCAAGCTTATAACAACAACCCCCGCACAACTGCCGAAGGTAAACATAGAAGAACTTGTTAATAAATACAAAATCGAACATCCATGGATTATTTATGCAGGAGTTTTAAAAGATTTGTCAAGGCTGCCGCTTACAAAAACAGAACAAAAAATCCTTGACGATTTTAATGCAGCCGGAAATCCCAAAACTGATTTTGAACTATATAAAGCATTTGAAAAAGTATCAATTAAAACTGTAATTCTTTATGCAATACTGAAGGATTATGAAAAAGCAATACATTATCTTGATAATCTTAGAGGAATAAAAATATCCATAAACGGCAAGGATTTACAAGCCATAGGACTGCCTCCGTCAGCAAAATATGCAACAATTTTTGACAAAGTACTTGAACAAAAACTTGCAAGCCCCGGTATGAATAAATCAGAAGAATTAAGTATTGCTCAGAAATTTTTATGACTTTTTCTTTGGTGTAAATTCCAAGTCATAACCAAGAATTTCTGCAATTATATATGCTTCATGCAGACTTAATGATTTGATTTTTAGTTTGCTTGATAAACTAGCCAATGTATATTTCTTGCCAGTTTTCTCTGTCATTAATTCTGCAAGTTTTGTAATTGTAACTCCATTCAATGATAGCAATGAATGGATAATTCTTTTTACATTTTTCTCCATTAATAAAATTATAATTTATTTGACAAAAAGTCTAAAATATATTATATTAATCATTGAATATCATTAACTCTTATGATATATCATTAATATAATTACGGATATTTTATTTGTCTTTTCAGCATGCTATAATTTTGCTGGAGTATGAAAAGGACAAAAAAAGCCGTTCCTGTATGGAACGGCTTTTCTTTTAAATAACACTGCCACTACACTTCTTTAAGTACAATTGTTGCATTTTGTCCGCCAAATCCGAATGAATTTGATAATGCCGCATGAATTTCCGCTTTTCTTGCTTTATGTGGAACATAATCCAAATTAGCAACTTTTTCATCCTGATTATCAAGGTTAATTGTAGGCGGTACAATATTCTCATTAATTGCTTTAACACAGGCAATAGCCTCTACTGCACCGGTTGCACCAAGCAAATGACCATGCATACTCTTGGTTGAACTTACCATAAGCTTTGAATTTTTATTTCTATCACCGAATACACCTGCAATAGCATGCGATTCTGCAATATCACCTAAACCGGTACTTGTACCGTGAGCATTAATGTAATCAATATCCTCAGGCTTCATACCTGCATCTTCAAGAGCAAACTGCATTGAATGGCTTGCCCCTTTACCTTCAGGACATGGCGCAACTACGTCATAAGCGTCAGCTGTTTGACCATAGCCTGCTATTTCTGCATAGATATGAGCACCGCGTTTTTTAGCATGTTCATACTCTTCAAGAACCAGAACGCCTGCACCCTCTGACATTACAAAGCCATCTCTGTCGATGTCCCATGGACGGGAAGCTTTCTGAGGCTCGTCATTGCGTTTTGAAAGTGTTCTTGCACTGGAGAATGCTCCGATACCTACGTCACATATAGTAGCTTCACAACCTCCTGCAACCATAATATCAGCATCTCCGTATTGAATAGCTCTAAACGCATCGCCGATTGAATGAGTACCTGTTGCACAAGCTGAAACAACAACTTTATTAATACCTTTGAAGCCGTATTTCATAGAAATTCTGCCTGATGCCATGTTTACAATCATCATCGGGATTGTAAACGGAGAACATTTATTAGGACCTTTTTCCAATATACGAACATGGTTTTCTTCAAAAGTATGGAAACCACCTGCTGCAGAACTAACAACTACACCAATTTTATATGGATCGACGTCATTAACTTCTTCTAATTTAGCATCTTTAACAGCTTCATCAGCAGCAATCATAGCAAACTGAATAAATCTGTCCATTTTCTTTGCTTCTTTAGCATCAAGATACTCTTCCGGGTTGAAATTTTTAACTTCTCCGGAAATTTTAACAACGTGTTTGCTAACGTCGATTAATTCGGAAGTACTTATTCCGCTTTTTCCTTCAACAAGACTGTGCCAGAATTTATCAACACCTACACCAAACGGTGAAACAGCACCCAATCCTGTGATTACTACTCTTCTCTTAGTCATCTCTTTACCTTTTATCCTCTTAAAATTTACGAGGGGAAAACAATATTCAATTTTCACCCTCGTAATTTAAAAATATCCAGCTTTAAAGCCCGATTAACACTTGCTTAAAATTAAGAGTGTGAATCAATGTAGTCAACAGCATCTTTAACTGTTTGAATTTTTTCAGCTTCTTCATCAGGAATTTCGCAGCCGAATTCTTCTTCAAAAGCCATAACTAATTCAACTGTATCTAATGAATCAGCACCCAAGTCAGCAGTGAAGCTAGCTTCTGGAGTTACTAAAGCTTCATCAACGCTTAATTGATCTACTACAACTTTTTTAACTTTGTCAAATGTACTCATCTTCTTTACCTCATTTAATTTAATTGTATACTATACTTTGTCATTTTATATTATATCCGGCACATAAATTTTTTGCAAGGTATTTACATTCCGCCGGGCAGATTGTTAAAAATCTTAACTCTTACTTTCTATGTTTTTTGAAAAGATTTTTAAAATCCTTTTTTTAATAGCTTCAGCAGAAGCAATTTGTTTTTTGCGGGCTATTTGTCCTGCCTGGTTGAAAGCATCGGAAATCCTCATATCTAAATTTAAGGTTTGTTGAGGGGAAAGCGACTGAACTTTACCTTTTGCAATTTCTTTTTTCATAAAAACAGTATAGGTTCCCTCAATTCTTGCCATAAATTTAAATAATCAGCCCTCCGTCGACTTCCAGAACCTGACCTGTTACGTATTCAGCATCAACTGCCAAAAATTTAACAGCTTTTGCAATATCTTCAGGTTCACCAAGACGTTTCAACGGAATAAAGTCAGTGAATTTTGAAGTATCCAAATCTTTTGTCATATCAGTATTGATAAAGCCCGGAGCGATTGCGTTAACTCTGATGCCGCGTGAACCAAGTTCTTTTGCCAGAGTTTTTGTCAAGCCGATTAAACCTGCTTTTGCAGCAGAATAATTTGCCTGTCCGGCATTACCGGAAACGCCTACAACACTTGACATATTAACAATTGCACCGCTTCTTTGTTTCATCATTACCTTAACTACAGGCTGTGATACATAGAATGCGCTTGAAAGGTTTGTATTAATAACAGCATCCCAGTTTTCTGCACTCATTCTCATGAAAAGTCCATCTCTTGTTATACCTGCGTTATTTACAAGTACATCGATTCTGCCGAATTTTGCAAGAACTTCTTCAACGCCTTTTGCTGCTGCTTCCTGACTTGAAACGTCAAATTTAAAGGCTTCGGCATTAACTCCGAGAGCTTTAAGCTCTTCTACTGTTTTATTTGCTGCTTCAACATTACCTGCATAATTTACAGCAATATCATAACCTGCTTTTGCAAGCTCAACTGCGCAAGCCTTACCGATTCCGCGAGATGCGCCTGTAACTAATGCTAATTTTTCAGACATAATAGCTCCTCTTTTAAACTTTCAACTGTTGCATCAAGTGATGCCTTATCAAATATATTAAACACCTTAGCTTCAGGTGCAATCTTTTTATTTAAACCGGCAAGAACTTTACCCGGTCCGATTTCAACAAAGATTTCAACACCTTCTGCTGCCATCTTTTGAATTGTTTGTGTCCAGTGAACTGAAGAATAAATTTGTTTAGGCATCTTTTCTCTAAAGTCAGAAGCTGAAATTGCAACCTCGGCATCTACATTTGTAATTACCGGAATTGAAGCATCGTTTAGTTCAAGATTAGAAACAAATTTTTCAAATTCCTTTCCTGCCTGTTCCATAAATTTAGAGTGGAATGCTCCTGATACCGGAAGCGGAACAACTCTTCTTGCTCCTTTAGCAAGTAATAACTCACCAGCTTTGGCAACTGCTGCTTCATCACCAGTGATTACAACCTGTGCAGGAGAATTATAATTTGCGACATCAACATATCCAACCTCTGAAGCATCTTTCAAAGCTTCCTTCAAAGCTTCTTCCGAAGCATTCAAAACAGCTGACATTGCTCCGCCTTTTGCAGATCCCATCAAATCAGCTCTTTTTTGGATAGCTTTTAGTGTATTTTCCAAAGACATAACGCCTGACGCGTACATTGCACAATATTCACCCAAAGAATGACCGGCAACATAAGACGGTATTACTTCACATTTGTCTTTCAACGCCTCCAGTGCTGCAATAGACATTGTAACTATAGAAGGCTGGGTATTAACAGTCTGTTTCAAAGCCTCTTCAGGTCCTTCAAAGCACATTGTTGTAATACTTTTACCCAATACTTCATCTGCAGTATCGAAAACCTGTTTTGCGCTTTCGCTTGTTTCATATAAGTCTTTTCCCATGCCTACAGCCTGAGAGCCTTGTCCCGGAAAAAGAAATGCAACTTTCTTTGTCATAATTACTCCTTATAAAATTATTTTTTAAACATGCTACGGCACTAACTGTCTAACAGATACCTTCACGAAGCCTTACAATAGCACCGCCCCATGTCATACCTGCGCCGAAACCGCAAAGAACAGCAGTTGAACCAAGTTTAACATTACCTTTTTCAACGCTCTCTGCAAGTGCAATTGGAATTGATGCAGCAGAAGTATTGCCGTAATATTTAATGTTAGTAACTACCTTTTCATCTGAATATCCGAGGCGTTCCTGAACAGCCTGTATAATTCTGATATTTGCCTGGTGAGGTATCAGGTAATCAATATCTTCAGCTTTCATACCGGCATTTGCAACAAGTTCTTCTACATATTGAGGCAGAACTTTTGCAACAAAAGTATAAACACCTCTTCCGTTCATTCTTATACCTTTAGGCTTTTCTTCATACTGTTCAACCAGCGGGCAATTTTTACCGTCAAAAGACAATTCAATCAAATTACCATGGCTGCCATCAGCTTTAATATCAATTGCAATAATATCATCAACACCATCTTCAGATGCTGTTACTACCATTGCTCCGGCACCATCACCAAAAAGGATTGAAGTTCCTCTATCAGCCCAGTCAACAAGACGAGAGTTGTTATCGGTAGCTACAATCAAAATATTTTTATACATACCTGAAGCGATATAAGCTTTAGCTATACTCATACCGTATATTAAACCTGAACACGCTGCTGTAATATCAAAAGCAGGGATATTGGTAGTAATACCTAATCTGTGCTGAATATGGCATGCTATAGCAGGATACAAATCAGGCGGTGCAGAAGATGCGGCTAAGATTAAGTCTATTTCTTCCGGATTTATCTTAGCTTTTTCTAACGCTTTTTGAGCAGCCTCAAAACCTAAATCAATTGCGTTCTGTTCTCCTGAAACAACTCTTCTTTCTTTTATACCTGTACGAGTGTAAATCCACTCGTCAGAAGTTTCATATAACTTTGTTAAGTCATCATTAGTGATAACTGTTTCGGGTAAACTATATCCAACACCGGCAATACGTACCGGGATTAATTTATCTGTCATTCTTTATTCCTCATAAAACTTAGCAATCTTTTCGTTAACGCCTGTTTCAACGGCATATTTCGCAACTTTTACTGCATTTTTAATAGCATAAGCTTTGCTTCTGCCATGAGCGATAACCGTAATACCTTTTACACCAAGTAAAAGAGCACCGCCAAATTCTTCGTAATTAATTTTTGTATAAATTCTTTTCATAAAAGGCATAGCAAGAAGTCCGATAATTTTACCGAGCAAATCAGATTTAAATTCCTGCTTAAGCATTCTAAACAGCATTGAAGATGTGCCTTCGGTAACTTTCAAGGCAACGTTTCCTACAAAACCGTCGCATACAACAACATCACAGACACTCAGGAAAATCTCTTTGCCTTCAATATTACCGACAAAGTTAATTTTTTCCTGATGTTCTTCAAGCAGTTTATAAGTCTGCTGTGCAAGTTCATTACCTTTTCCGGCTTCTTCACCGATATTCAAAACTCCGACACGCGGATGTTCAATGCCTAAAACATTTTTAGAGAAAGTTGCACCCATGATAGCAAATTGGTATAACATTTCAGGAGTACAATTACTATTTGCACCGCCGTCAATAACAACAATCGGTTTTTTAATAGTAGGAAGCGTAACTGCAATAGCAGGTCGGTCAATTCCCGGCAATCTGCCAAGACCAAACAAACTGGATGCCATAGCCGCACCGGTAGAACCTGCGGCAACTACCGCATCAGAACTTCCCTGCGCTACTGCATCAACCGCAAGAACAATTGATGACTTTTTCTTTTTACGAATAGCCTGTCCCGGAGCTTCACCCATTTCAATGATTTCGTTGGCATGGGTAATTTTAATATCAAGCTTGCTTGTATCAATCTTGATACGTTTCTGGCGCTTGCCGCCTTTCCCGCAGTCTGAGTAGAACCCTTCCTGACTAATTCTGTCAAGTTCCTGTTCAATCTTATCCTGCTTTCCGACTAATTCAATAGCCACGCCGTATTCATATGCGCCCCAAACAGCACCTGCCACGATTTCGTGAGGAGCATGGTCACCGCCCATTGCATCAATTGCTATCCTTGTCATCTTTCCCTCTCAAAGTCTTATCTAAATGTTATTTGAAATTCCCGTCACCGTTATGATGACGGGATTAAAACAATTATTCAGCTTTATCTTCAGTTTCAGCAGGTTTTTCTTCAGCTTTAGCTTCTTCTTCAACTACTTCTGCTTTTGTTTCTTCTGCTTTAACTTCTTCAGCTTTTTCAACCTTTTCTGCTTTTTTTGTAACTTTTTTTACAGGTTTAGCTGCTTCAGGAGCTTTTGCTGCTAATTCAGCTTTATCTTTCAAGCTTACAGGTTGACCTTTGTATGTTCCGCAAGCTGTACATACTGTGTGAGTTAATACTGTTGCACCGCAGTTAGGGCATTTTGTAGTTTCCGGTTTTGTTGCTTTCCAGTTGCTTCTTCTATGTCCTTGTGCGGAATGTCCTGTTCTTTTCTTTGGTACTGCCATTTTTGTTTTTCCTTTATGTTTTCCTACTACTTATATTTCTATTCTTTTTCACCCTTAATCCGGATATTTTTAAATACTTCCAGTCTAGGGTCGGTCAAATCTTCTTCTTTTTGAAAATTATCCCTACTACAATTTATACCACAAACTTTTTTATTTGGTATATTTAATATTACAGATTGATACAATAAGTCATAAATATCAATCTTATCTGCACCATTCAGATCGGTTACGAATTGACCTTCTTTTATTTCAATCTCCTGTCCGTAATCCTCTAACAGTGCCTTTTTAGCAAAAATTTCGTCAATCCGGAAATCCATATCATATTTGAATTCATCCAAACATAAATCGCATTCAAGATTAAGGATACCTTTAACATTACCGGTTACTTCCACAAATTCTCCCAGATTTTTTATAGTCAAATCTGCTCTAACCGGACCATCTGAATTTATGCCTTCTATGCTGTCTTCAAAAGTATATTCAAGAATTCCGTCTTTAGCATTTTCAATGTCTTCAATTGAAACAAAATTTTCCATAAATTCTTCTCAACCAATGGAACGCAAAGACCTTAAACGTATTGTTCTTCCTGCATTGCAACTGCTGCAACCTGATTAGAAACAAAACAAACTTTTTTCAAAGGTCCTTGTGTTTCTTTTTCTACTAATACTGCTGATGCTGATTTCATCAATTGTGTAAGTTCAGAATACAAATCCTGAGGATTTTCAACATACAATACCAGCGGCGCTGTTGAACCTTTTAAGAATACAAGAACAGAGGTTCTTTTTTTTATATTCTGCGGATTGATACCCTGCGGATTAAATTGTTGTGCCATAATTTTCTCCTTAACTTCTTAAGTATAACAATTTTAGAATAAAAATGTTTTTTATGCAAATCTTTACGTAATATATACTACCCTTGCCAACACCGGTCGGGGGATTAATAAATCTTTTATTCTGAAATAAATTAATCATGCAAAAGAAAGGATTTATATGAAAAAAAATATTTATATTGCGGTATTTGTTGCAGCAGCATTTGTACTCGGGTATTCTGTAAACAACATTGCAATCTCTGACACAACACCTAAAGTAGCAGTAATTGACGCAACAAAAATTGTTGCCAACTCATCTGCAGTTAAGGCACTGAAAGCCGAACAGGAAAAGAAGGTTAAAGATATTCAGGCAACTTTGGAAAAGGCAAAAGCCGAGATTTCAAAAGAAACTGATCCTGCAAAAATTGCGGCAATAGAGGAAAAATACAGAACTCAGATTAACAATCAGAAAATAGCACTTGATACTGAATACAATCAAAAATTAACCAAAATTGACAACGAAATAAGAGCTACAGTTGTTGAAAAAGCAAGAAATTTAAATTATGACCTTGTTCTTCCGAAAAATATTGTATATTTTGGCGGAGATGACATTACTGATGTAATTGCAAAGGATATAAAATAAAAAACAGGCTTAACGCCTGTTTTTTATTTAGGAAGATTGGCAAAAAATGATTTATCTGTTGATGCCTTGTATGCGCATGTAAAACCATTTAAACCGCTTGTGGATGTGTTATTACAAAAAACATCCGCACTTTGTTTAGCGCTGTCAAAGCCGGCACCACCTGCAGATGTACCCTTTGCACCCATTGGAAGCACCTTGCCGTCTTCCTGAATCTGGAATATAAAAAAGTCCTGCCCGTATCTGTCCGGTTTTTTACCTTTTCCGTTAATATCAACACCAATTAGTATTTTATTGCTCTGTGTGCAATGATTGACAGAAATAAACATTGAATCTGCAACAACAAACTGACCGTCATCAAACCAAATAGCAGAACCGGCTTTTCCGGTATAAGACTTATAGTCTGTCAAATAATTTCCGTCATCATCATTAAAAGTGGAACAACCGTTTTTTCCGCAATTTACAGACATAATAAAGTATTTGTTGAATACTTCGGCAAATTCATCAGTACAAGCCTTATAACTTGACCAGTTAGCAATATAACCCTGATCGGCATTCATACGATTAACAGCCTGCGTGATAATTGAATAAGCCTTTTTATATTGTGCTTCAAGCTCCTTACCTTTACTGTTATTCACAAGTGAAGGCAGCGTCATTGCTGCGACCACGCCGATTATTCCCAGAGTTATCAACACCTCGGCTAACGTAAAACCTCGTTTAATGGTTCTTTTTTCGGCGGTGCTAAATGGCTCAGTACCTGCACCAATACCGGTTATGGAGCTTAAACTACTCTGCCCCCCCCCCGAAAAACCTTGTCATTACTGTGTTTTCCATAACTTAATCTCCTTTTTTAGTTGTATCTGTTCTTTCTTCTTTTTTGATTAACTATAAAACTTTTCTCGGGCACGCTCTCGCACTGCTTACGCTATCGCCTCAAAAAGTTTTATAGTTAATCAAAAGGTGCTACTGCTTTGTGTTATCTGTTTTATGTTTTCTCAAGCACGCTTCCGCTCCGTCCAAGCTAACAAATATTTTTTCTTATTTGTTTTACCTGATAGGATTTTCGTTAACCCAGGTTGTGTTGTGCCTCAGGCTCGACACTATTCCGGTAATGATGTGACTATATGTATCATGTGCGGGAGCGTGTCCGAAAAAAGCTTTTTTTTTCTTTTAATGTTCTGACGTTAGAAAAGCTATATATGTTTTCGAAACGATAGCGGGAACGGAGTGGAAGCGTGTTTGAGAAAACATATATAGCTTTTCTAACATGTTTTCCTCTGCTTTTTTATTATAAACTATTTTAACAACTTTTTCAACACATAAATTTTGTGATAAAGTTAATGTGAGGGATTTGTTATGAAAAAATTATTTATTTTACTTATTATGTTAACGGGGTTAATATCTCCTGTGTTTGCTGATGAAAATTCAGAATTACCATCTGTTACGGGAGTTGTTGAAAACATCCAATATGAAGATGTTCAGGGATTGCAGCAGGGAGATAACAGCGTAAAACAGGTTGTATTAATAAAGGTTCTTTCAGGAGAGTTTAAAGGAACTGAAAGACTTGTTGATAATATGCTGACCGGTAACCCTGCATATGACATCAACCTTAAACGCGGTGACAAAGTTATTTTACATGCTGAAGCCAAAACTGAGGAAATAACTTCAGCTGATGATGTTGATTTTTTCATTGCTGATATTAAAAGAGATAATGCGCTATTAGGAGTATCTGCTATATTTATAGCTTTATTGCTGCTTATAGGCAGAAAAAAAGGGATTTACAGCTTAATTTCCATTATAGCGACAGTTGCATTAATATTTTTTATGCTTATGCCTATGATACTAAATGGGTTTTGCCCTATAGCTTCGGCAGTCCTTGTCGGCATTTTATCGACAATAATAACAATCTATCTTGTGGGAGGGCTTAACTCAAAAAGTTCTTCTGCAATAATAGGAACATCTCTAAGCCTTGTTTTTGCAGGTGCTCTTTCTCTCTTAACCATATATTTAGCACACTTGACAGGTTTTGCGGGAGAAGAAAGCATGTTTTTATATTCAGCGCACCCTGATTTAAACTTTCCCGGACTTTTATCAGCTTCAATGATTATAGCTGCGCTCGGCGCGCTTATGGATACAGGAGTTTCAATAGCAAGCGCCATTAACGAAATTTATGAAACAGACCGAACTCTTTCGGTGAAACAGTTATTTACTTCCGGTATGAATATAGGGAAAGATGTTATAGGCACAATGTCAAATACACTTATATTAGTATATTTAGGTTCAGCTTTACCGCTGGTATTGTTGTCAAACAATATTGATTTGCAAAAGTTTTTTAACTTAAATCAGGTAGCAACAGAAATTTCATCTGCTGTTATAGGAAGTATAGCAATACTTCTTTGTGTTCCGCTTACTGCAATTATAAGCGCATATTTGATAAAAAAACAGAAAACAAAAGTTGAATTTAATTTTGAAGAAGAATAAAAAAGGAGAGTTCTTTAACTCTCCTTTTTAAATAATCCATATATTTGTACTTACTTAGCACAAGAACATAAACCGCAAGCCTGAGATTTCAAAACTTCAGCTTTTTCAGTTCTTTCCCAAGGTACATCAATATCAGTTCTGCCCATATGACCGTAAGCTGCTAATAATTGATAGAACTTACCGCCGTTTTTAGCAGGCAATCCGCGCAAATCAAACTGCTTGATAATTGCGGCAGGTCTTAAATCAAAGTTTTTGAATACCAATTCAGAAATTTCATCATCAGAGATTTTACCTGTACCGAAAGTATCAACCATGATTGAAACAGGTTCAGCTACACCGATTGCATAAGCAAGTTCGATTTCGCATTTTTCAGCCAAACCGGCAGCAACGATGTTTTTAGCAACCCATCTTGAAGCATACGCAGCAGATCTGTCAACTTTTGTAGGGTCTTTTCCTGAGAAAGCACCGCCGCCATGACGTGAATAACCTCCGTAAGTATCAACAATAATTTTACGGCCTGTTAAACCTGCATCGCCCTGAGGACCGCCTACAACAAATCTTCCTGACGGATTTACAAGAATTTTTGTTTCGCTGTCAAGTTTAATTGCTTCATTAGCAAAAACTGCGTCTATAACATATTTTTTAATATCGTTTTTAATTATTTCCTGAACTTTTGAATTGTCAGTTACGCCGTTAATCTCAGGATCATGCTGGGTTGAAATTAACACAGTGTCAATTCTTGAAGGTTTACCGTCAACATATTCAACAGTAACCTGTGATTTACCATCCGGTCTGAGATAATTTACAATACCCTGTTTTCTAACCTGAGCAAGCCTGTAAGAAAGCTTGTGTGCAAGACTGATAGGCAAAGGCATCAATTCAGGAGTTTCGTTACAAGCGTAACCAAACATAATACCCTGATCGCCAGCACCAATATTTTCAGTTTCTGAAGTTGAAGTATCAGCATTATCGCTTCTTGTTTCAAACGCTTTGTTTACACCGCCGGCAATATCGCATGATTGTTCATCAATACTGGTTAAAACAGCACAGGTTTTATAATCAAAACCGCCGCCTTCACGACCGACATAGCCGATATTTTTAATAGTATTTCTTACAACTGAAGGAATGTCTACATAACAATCAGATGTAATTTCTCCGCAAACGAGAGCCATACCTGTGGTAACAGTAGTTTCGGCAGCTACGCGTGACTGCGGATATTTTGTCAAAAACTCGTCCAAAATTGCATCAGAAATCTGATCGCATACTTTGTCGGGGTGACCTTCTGTAACTGATTCAGAAGTGAATAAAAAGTTTTTTGGTGTCATTTCCAATTTCTCCTTAATTTGTTTTTGTACCGGCCGGTAAGTTTTTTAATTCCAACCCGGCCACATCATTAAAATACAGTTTAACTCTAAAAGTTTTTAAAAGCAAATAATGTATTAATATATATTAATCTAAATTTCGCTAACTGAGCAATGTACTTTTACGCAGGCGGGAGTTTTAATAATTTTGTCAGTAAAAATTACGGGGAGAAATTTATGTTTTTTAATGTACTTAAAATTAAAGATCTTGTTGATTTAGACGAAAAAAAGTTTGACAGAGTTCCTTTAATGGAGAGCGAACATGGAAGCCTTAATGCTATTGCAATAAAAAAAGATGAAATTATTGATACACACACTTCTGCAAATGATGCTGCGGTATGTGTTTATGACGGAGAAATCGAAATTCATTTTGATGCTGAAAAGTTCAAAGTCGAAAAAGGGGAAATGCTTATGTTCAAAAAAGATAAGGAACATAAAGTTGTTGCACTTAAAGACAGCAAATTTCTTCTTATAAAAATTTAAGCGTTCTTTTCATATGAAACATTAACAATGATTTCATTTTCTGAAACCTCTGTAATTGCCCAACGTAAAGGATTAATACTGTGTTTTGCAAACTCTTCCTCAATATATGCAGGCTCAAGCGGAGGTTTCAGACTTATTTTAATATTCTCGGAAACTATCATATACTAAATAATATAAAAAAATATGCTTCCGGACAAGTTTATCTATAAAAATAATTTCATGTTGAATATTTTACAAAAATAATTTATAATAAACAAAAAGGAGGACAATCACATGCAAAACACAGTTATAGCTTCAAAATCTCTGAGGGGGGGGGGGCTTAGATAACGCCGGCGGGCTTTTTCACGCTTCGGGATTATCCCGGTCCGCGTTTACCTTGGCGGAAGTTTTAATTACTCTTGGTATTATCGGTGTAGTTGCGGCTATGACGCTGCCGATATTAACAGCAAAGTACCAGGAACGGGTTTTGGTTACAAGAGCTAAAAAGACCTATTCAACAATTCTTGCTGCAATAAATACTTATAAAGCTGATAATGAAGTATTTGACGTAAGCGGATTATTTGATACAAATAATACATCATTACAAACATTACAGAATTTTTCAAAATATTTTAAAGTAAGCATGATTTGCGATACAAAAAGTAACGGATGTCAGGGTAAGTATAAAGTAAAAAAGACAAAACGGAGTCCCGACGGGAAGGGTGGTACGGCGATGCTGACACCATCAAGTTCAAACCCGAGAATGTCTTTAACTGATGGCAGCATTATCTGGATTACCCAGTTTTCAAACTGTAATCAATATTATGAAACAGGCAGCAATAAATATGATGAAGATGGAAATCTTATAGAAAGCAACCCATGGACAAGAACATATTGTGCAAGTTTGTGCTTTGACACAAACGGGAAACAGAAACCAAATCAGGCAGGACAGGATTACTTCTGCTTTGGAGTTAAACAGAACGGAACCATTTATGACCATAACACAACTAATACCGGAAGCATTACATCTGTACTGGCTAACGATAAACTAAATGATGTTGAAAATTACTCGGAAGGTGCCTGGAAATAATTATTCAACCGTTACTGATTTTGCAAGATTTCTCGGCTGGTCTACATCTTTGCCGAGAAATTCTGCTATATAATAAGCCAAAAGCTGGAGAGGAACCATTGCAACCACCGGAGAGAACAGTTCCTGTACTTCCGGAACTCTGATAATATAATCAAATAAATCATCTAACTTTTCATCATTAGAGTTTGTAAGCGCAATCATCCTTGCGTTACGTGCTTTTGCTTCCTCGCTGTTTGAAAGAAGTTTTTCATAAACAACACCGTTCATTAGAATTGATAAAACAGGCATTGTTTCATCAAGCATAGCAATAGGTCCATGTTTGAGTTCTCCTGCCGGATAGCCTGTTGCATTTATATAGCTTATTTCTTTAAGTTTCAAAGCACCCTCAAGAGCTGTCGGGAAATTAATACCTCTTGCTATATAAATAAAATCCTTTGTGGCAGCATAAGCTCTTGCACATTTCTGAATATCTTCGGTATGTGCCAGAATTCTTTCAACCTTCTGCGGTAAAAGCATTAATTCAGCCTTTAATGAAGTAAGGGTATCTTTATCTACGCTGTCTTTTACCTCAGCCATATACAAAGCTAAAAGATAGAAAGCCATTAGCTGTGCAATATAAGATTTTGTAGCGGCAACGGAAACTTCGATTCCTGCATTAACGGAAATAAGGCTGTCTGCAAGTCTTGCCATTGCAGAATCAGGTCTGTTTGTGATAATCAGGGCATGCGAGCCTTTTTCTTTTGCCTGTTTAATTGCAGTAAGCGTATCGGCTGTTTCTCCGGACTGGGAAACTCCTATAACAAGCGTATGATTATCTGTAACAGTTTTTCTGTAAATATACTCACTTGAAGCTTCAACATCAACAGCTATTCCACAGAAATTTTCAATCAGATATTTACCAACCATTGCTGCATGAAGAGATGTTCCGCAGGCAATTATCTGTATTCTGTTAAGATTTTTAAGAGTATCTTTATTTAGCTTAACCTCATTTAAAACAATATGTTCATCCGGTGCATGAAGCTTCCCTACAAGAATATTTCTGATTACATCAGGCTGTTCATGTATTTCCTTCAGCATAAAGTGCTTATAACCGCGTTTGCTGAGTGCAACCGGCTCCCAAGGAAGCGTTTCAATTTTTGGCTGAAGCTCTTTTCCGTCAGAATTTACAAGAAGCATCTTTTCCGGAGTTAATGTAACTATTTCATTATCGTTTAAGTACATTGCTCTGTTTGTATGTTTTATAATTGCAGGAACATCAGATGCCGCATAAAATTCACCTTCACCTACACCTACAAGCAGAGGAGCATTTCTTTTGGTCGCAACAATTGTATTTTTATAATCATTGTGCATTACACAAAGTGCATAAGCACCTTCCAAATCTTTTGCAGCAAGTCTTACTGCTTCTGTTAAGTCCTTTGTCTGTGCATATTTTTTTGCAACAAGATGCGCCACAACTTCAGTATCTGTTTGAGAGCGGAAAGTACAGCCGTCTTTTGCAAGCTGTTCTCTTAATTCTTTATAATTTTCGATAATTCCGTTGTGAACTATAACAAGTCTTCCGCATGTACAGGTGTGAGGATGTGCATTTAAAACAGTAGGAGCGCCATGTGTTGCCCATCTGATATGACCTATACCGCAGGTTGCTGATGTAAATTCGCTTACATGTCCGCTTAATACATTAGACAAATTTTCAAGCTTTCCTTCAGCCTTATAAACTTTAATATCATCTCCGCACTTTACAGCAATTCCTGAGGAATCATATCCTCTGTATTCCAACTGCTTAAGTCCGTCAATCAATATATCAACAACAGATTTATTTCCGGTATATCCTACTATTCCGCACATATCTTCTCTCCAATCAAATTATAAACTGTAACGACATTATAGCATTTAAAAATTTAAAATAAACTATCCTTATAAAAGTTTTACATCCTCTTGCAAAATTAAAATCAGTATAGTAGAATTGAAGTCGGAATTAAGAAAAAAGGAGTTATTATGAAGAAATTTCTTGCACTATTAGGGGTTATTTTACTTGGTACTGCAGCATTTGCAGATGTTATGTATGTAGAAACAAATTTAAACATGGACAACTTTTGGGAGAAGAATGGTAAAGACGAACAGAAAGTTCTAAATATAGGTCATAGAATTCTTTATAAAAATAAAATTTCAAAAAGAATACCGATTATAATGAACCGCAGCACTACAGAAATAAATGCAACTTCCCAGATTTTTGATAAAACAGTAACTGTATATTCCGGAATTTTGCCTTACATAGATAGTGATGATGAACTTGCTGCTGTTATGGCGCATGAAATTGCACATTCTGTCGAAGCTTACGGCGGTCCGATAAAATATATTGCGATGAATGTTAACTCTAAATCTTACGAAATAAAAGCCGACTTAAAAGGGATTGATTACATGGTTAACGCAGGATATAACCCGATTGCCGCAATAATAGTTGCAACTAAAATTTATCCTGAACCAATGTGGGACTGGGGCTTTACATCAACACACCCGAAAGGCTCTAAAAGAGTAATGGCTATGTATAAATATATTTACAAAAAATATCCGCAGTTTTTGAATTCTGATATGACACATAGTATTTATTACAGGAATTTTGAATTTGCTATGGAAAGAGAGATAAAAGGTTTCCTTGCTAAAGAAAAAAGCCGCAAATATCAAAAAGACGGAGATTTATAATGTTTAAAAAGTTTCTTGCACTGGGACTTTTAATAATCGGCAGCAGTGCTGCGGCATCAGAATTTCTGATAAAAGTTACTCCTGCCGAAAAGATTACAACAGCGGGCGACAAAATTCAGGAAGGTGATGAAGTTCAGTTTCAGGTTGTCAGCAGTACTTCGCCCAAAATAAAAAAAGGTGAAAAAATTTCCGGGTATATAACTTATTACGAGAACAACGGCTTTGGCGGAAGAGAAGCCACAATCAGCATTGAACAGTTCAAATCCGCTTCAGGAACTGAATTAAACGGAACAGTCTTTGCAAAAGGCAACCAGCATAACCAGTTTATGGAATTTAACGAAACAACATTAATTCCACCGCTCTGGACAAGAGGCGGCGAGGTTACACTGATTCCTGAGAAAGATGTTTTCCTTTTGTATTTGGAGAAATAAAAATGAAGAAACTCTTATTAGTTTTAATTTTAATACTAACATCAAACGCTGTATATGCACGACAAATTCCGGTAAAAATTTATCCTGATGAAAATATTTCAACAGCATATGATGCGATTGAAACAGGTGACAAGATAAAATTCCGTACAAAGCGTGCATGCAGTTACGGGAATATAAAAATTGCAGCAGACACACCTGTTACAGGCATAGTCGACTATGTTCAGGACAACGGGTGGGTTGCAGATAATGCACAGGTCCAATTTAAAAAATTTATAATCCATCTGCCTGACGGTAAAAATATTAGCACAAATTCTGTGATTACCATTGACGGATTTGAAGAGCTGAAAAACAGAAACCCTAAAATACTCAGATTTTTTGAGTATTTTGGAGTGCTTGCCCGGGGTAAAGAGGTTGATATAAGGAAAGACAAAGACACTCCTGTATATAATATCTGGATTAATCTATAAATGTCCGTGGAAAATCCGGGATTGGCACTTGAGCTTATATTTAGAGCGGCATCAGAAAATGGATGGGTTTACAAAAGGCGTTGGAGCAGCAAAGCTGTGACGCCAGATAGATTAAACCCGGGAGGCAATATATTCACAAAGAATTTTTGTTGCCTGAATTGCGTTTGAGATACCGGTTTGAGCTATTTCATACCATTCGTTTTTATTATTTTTTCTAACCTGTTTTCCATTCTCGGATAAGAATACAACTTCATCAAATATTTCATAAGGATTATCAGTTTCAAGTTCAAAAATGGCTGGTTTAGCATTTTTTATAAAAGTATCCTGGTTCTGTTGTGCAAACTCTTCAAATTCTTTGTGCAGCCTCAGATCACGCCACTTTTTATAGACAGTTCCACGTTCAGTATGCTGGGGCTGCGTCACATCTTGCAGAAAATGGATTGCCCTTCCTGCATGCTCAAAAGCTTTTTCATTATCTACACCTGCAAGTTCTTCGAAATAAAAAAGATGCTTTTCAAACCTTGCTGCTGCATTATTCCTGCCTGTAATATCCAGAAAGCTTTCCCTTGGTCTGAATAACTGCGGTGTATAATAAAAATGGTTGTTACCCTGAAAACCCCTTTCATCAAAATCCGGCTTTTGAGCAAATTTCACCAAAATATTCTTGTATTTTTTGAGTTTTGGAATTTCATTAACAGTCAGCGCTGTAATATCTCTATGAGCTGTATAACGCCATCCAAAATTTGTATTACTATCAAGAGAATTGAGTTTCATTTTTACACATATATCCTTTTACGGATAATATATCACAAAAATTCCCTATGTAAAATTAAAGCCCCTTTCAGGGGCTTTAAAATTTAAGCTTTTTTGAAAACAATTTCATCATTATCTACATCGATTATGAGCTTTTCACCGCGCAGGAATTTCTGCGCAAGAATTTCTTTTGACAAAGGATTTTCCACTAACTGTCTGATAACACGTTTGAGTGGTCTTGCACCGTAAACAGGGTTGAAACCGCGTGTTGCAAGAAATTCTTTTGCATCATCAGTTATTTCAACATCTATTTCCTGCTCTTTCAGAAGTTTTCTCAAATAATCCATCTGAATATCAACAATTGCAGATAACTGTTGCAATGTGAGCGCTTTAAAGAAAATAGTTTCATCAATTCTGTTTAAGAATTCCGGTTTAAAACGGCTTCTCAAAACATCCAGAACTTTATCCTTTGTAGCTTCAAAATCAGACTGTGAACCCAGAGAATTAATTGTATTTTCAAGTATTATGTCAGAACCAATATTGCTTGTCATAATAATAAGAGTATTCTTAAAGTCTACAGTTCTGCCTTTCGAATCAGTTAATCTGCCGTCATCAAATATTTGAAGCATAATATTGAATACATCCGGATGAGCTTTTTCAATTTCATCAAACAGAACAACCGAATAAGGTTTACGGCGTACAGCTTCTGTAAGCTGACCGCCCTCATCGTATCCTACATATCCCGGAGGTGCTCCTACCAGTCTTGAAACATTATGTTTTTCCATATATTCAGACATATCAATCCTGATAAGCGCATCCTCATCATTAAACATAAATTCTGCAAGAGATTTTGCAAGTTCAGTCTTACCAACACCGGTTGGTCCAAGGAAAAGAAATGTGCCGATAGGGCGTTTCGGGTCTTTCAATCCGGAACGTGCACGCCGTATAGCATCTGCCACAGTTTCAACAGCCTCATCCTGTCCTACAAGGCGTTTATGCAGAACGTCTTCCATATGAAGAAGTTTCATAGTTTCGCTTTCCACAAGTTTTGACACCGGAATGCCGGTCCACTTGCTTACAACCTCTGCAATATCATCCTCATCAATTTCCTCTTTTAAAAGCTGGTTAGAACTTTTTTCCTTGTTTTGAGCAGCTTTTAACTGTTTTTCAAGTTCAAGCAGCGTACCATATTTCAGTTCTGCGGCTGTCTGCAAATCGGTATTTCTTTCTGCCTCTTCAATTTTGGCTTTTACTTTTTCGATTTCTTCTTTTATACCTGCTTCGCCGACAATTGAAGCCTTCTCAGCTTCCCATTGAACCTTAAGCTTAGCAACTTTTTCTTCAAGTTCACTAATCTGTTTTGTCAAATCGTTAATTTTCGCTCTTGCCTCATCGCTGTCTTCTTTTTTCAAAGCCTCGCGTTCAATTTCAAGCTGGATTTTCTGCCTCATAAGAGTATCTATTTCCTCCGGCATTGAATCAATTTCGATACGCAGAGAAGATGCAGCTTCATCAATTAAGTCAATAGCTTTATCTGGAAGAAACCGGTCTGTGATATAACGGTCTGAAAGTTTTGCAGCTGCAATAAGAGCACTGTCAAGAATACGTATTCCATGGTGGACTTCATATTTCTCTTTCAGCCCCCTTAGGATGGAAATTGTATCTTCAACACTAGGTTCGCCAACCATTACCGGCTGAAATCTTCTTTCCAGAGCAGGATCTTTTTCTATGTACTTGCGGTATTCATTAATTGTAGTTGCACCGATAGTTCTCAGAATACCTCTTGCAAGCATAGGCTTTAAAAGGTTGCCTGCATCCATTGAGCCTTCTGTTGCTCCGGCCCCTACAACGGTGTGAAGTTCATCAATAAACATTACAATCTCGCCGTTTGAATCTTCAACCTCCTTCAAAACAGCTTTCAAACGCTCTTCAAATTCACCCCTGAACTTTGCACCGGCAACCAGTGCACCCATATCAAGTGAAACAAGTTTTACATTTTTTAAGCTTTCAGGAACATCACCGCGAACTATACGCTGGGCTAATCCTTCAACAATAGCAGTTTTACCAACGCCTGGTTCACCGATTAGCACTGGGTTATTTTTTGTACGCCTGTTCAAAACCTGAATAATACGCCGGACTTCTTCATCACGTCCTATAACCGGATCAAGCTTACCTTTTCTTGCAAGCGCGGTTAAATCTGTTGAAAATTTTTCAAGCGCTTTCATATTTTCTTCTGCATTTTTATTATCCACTTTTTTATTTCCCCTTATTTTTTTCATAACATTTAAAACAGAATTTTGATTTACTCCAAACTCTTTCAAGGCGGATTGGATGTAACTGTTATCCAGTTTTGTCATAGCAAGAAGTATTGCCTCAATACTGATAAATTCATCCTTTAAATCTTCTGATTGTTCTTTTGCAATATCAAGAAGCCTGTATGTATCATTTGAAAGAAAAAGCTGTCCGGCATTCGGCGGACCTGAAATTGTAGGAAAAGACTTTACTTTAGCTACGATTTTATTTATAAAATTCTGGTTTAAAAGTTTAAGTTCTGTGAGGTAATCTTTTATAATCCCATTATCCTTTATCATCGCCAGCATAATATGCTCCGGCTGGAGCTCTGAATTTCTGTATTCATTCATTAAAGCACCGGATGATGACAGGATTTCCTGAGAATAATTTGTGAATTTGTTAAAATCAACCATATAAATCAACTCCATTCAAATATTATCCCCGCATTATAATAGTTGCGGAAATCTTATTTATTTATATAATTATTTTAACTTTTTTTTCAACAAATTTTAATTAAATTAATGTTTATTTAATTTTTTAGCGGTAATTAATCTCCCAGCCTTCCCTCATAATTCTTGCAGCACATGCTTCTCCGCCGTATAAAGCTTTTAAATTACATGCATTCTGCTTAGACGGACTGCTTATATCCTCATCCGTCCAATCCCAGCCAAAAGGCTTAACAACATTTCCCTTAATTGTAAAGAAAAACAAATCATATCCCGCTTTATTCGGACCTTTTGCATTACCGTTCACATCTACAAAAACATTTGAAGCACTTCCATCTTTGCTTACAAGATTATTTACGCCAATACAGATTTCGTCAGCTAATTTCATTGACGCAGTATTATTTGAAAAGAAAGGGCTAGCAATATGTATATCATCAAACCAGACATATTGGGTTTCAGTTCCGTATGATGTTGTTATATTTTTGCCATCATAACACATAGCTTTACTCCAGCTTTCAGCACTCGGATATATTTTTAAAACCTTAAATGATGGAGCTAAATAGTCATTAATCAGCTCTTCTGAAGGAATATTATCCGGCCAGTCATTAACCTCTCCGAAATCGGCAACTGCTCTTTGAAGCCCTTGATTTAATAAGGAATAAGCTCTTTTTAAACGAGTTACCGTTTCAACCTTCTCATATTTTGCACTAAGTGCAGGCAGTGTCATTGCCGCAACTACACCTATTATTCCGAGTGTTATCAAAACTTCTGCAAGAGTAAAGGCTTTTTTGTACAAATAGTCCGAACGAACAGAATAGATAAGACCTTTTGTCAATGTTAATACAGTATTTTTCATATTATCCTCCATACATGTTTCCATATGGAAACATGTAATAAGAAGTATAACATTACTATTTAAATATTGCAAGCAAGAATATTGACTAAGGACTTTAATGAATAAAACACAGGAATATCTTAAACAATTTGGAAAAGCTCTCAGGAAATTAAGAACATCACAGACAGGAAAGAGTCTTAGAATGTTTGCGTATGAATATGATATTCCTTGTGCTACCCTGAGCCGCATTGAAAATGGTCAAAGAGAAGCGCAGTTAACAACTCTTAAAAGAATTTCCGAGGGATTTGGCTTAACTTTTGGGGACTTCATAAAAAAAATTGAAAACGAAATGGAAACAAAAATCACACTGAAAGATGAATAGCTGCCCTATTTCTTTTTTTGCACAATAAGGTCATAGCCGAGAATATCACAAATCAGCTTCAATTCTTTAAAAGTCAGATGCTGACGTTTTAGCTTGCAGGAAAAATTTGAAGCCTTAGTCTGCTTTCCTAGTTTCTCATTAAGCTTTTCATTCAAGTCTTTCTGCAAACAATATTCCTGGTTAAGAAGATATTTTACAAGCTGAAAATCATCCAAGTCATTAATTATCATAAATTTATTATATAGGGTTGACATAATGTATCAAAAATGTCATAATAAATTATAAATAATCAATCTAAATTGATTATAATCAAATTATGTTAAATTGAAAGGGGATTATGATGAGATACAAATATGCCTTTACTCTTGCGGAAGTTTTGATTACATTAGGGATAATCGGAGTGGTTGCTGCTATGACACTGCCTGCGCTGGTAACTAAATATAAGGATAAAGAACTTGCAACAAGAACGAGAAAATCTGTTTCAGCAATCCAGCAGGCTGCACAGCTTGCACAGAGCGACTATGGAACTCCGGGAGATAACTCTTCATTATTTGATATAACTAAAACATCAGAAGAAGTTACCCAAAATTTTGCAAAATACTTTAACGGAGCCAAATACTGTGAACCAGATAAGGGGTCAAAGGAATGTATGGGGCTGCATTATAAAATTAGATATAGTTCAAAAATAGAAAGTTCAAATGGACTTGCTGGCGATGTAATAGTATATAATTCCCCAAGAATAATTTTAAATGATGGAACTGTATTAGCATTAAAGCAAATGGACAACGAGTACAGAGAATCTGAATGTACCCAGTACAATGAGGATGGCTCATTACAAAAAGATGAAGATGGAAATCCAATCTTAAAACCCTGTTCCGGTAGCTATATTGCATTAATAAAATTTGATGTAAACGGAAACAAACAGCCAAATCAATTCGGACGGGATGCTTTTCAGCTGCTTATTTACAAAAATAAAATAATACCGGGCGGAGCAGGATTTTTTGGGCTGGCAAGCTTGAAAAGTATTCTCAGCGGAGGTTCTGCAATATACACTGACTACACTGCGGGCGAACCGTTTGAATGGTAATCTTTTTACTTTACACTCCTGCATGTTTTTGCTAATATTCTGATATAGGGATATAGAAATAAGAGGATTAAAAAATATGTCAGGACACTCAAAATGGTCAACCATCAAACATAAAAAAGCTAAAATAGACTCACAGCGTGCTGTAGTCTTTCAGAAATACTCAAGAGAATTAATAGTTGCCGCAAGACTTGGCGGTCCGGATCCTGCGGGGAATTTCCGTTTAAGAACTGCAATAGAAAAAGCAAAAGCCGCAGGACTTCCTAATGATAATATCAAACGTGCAATAGAAAAAGGTGCAGGTGCTGCAGGCGCAGATAATTACGAAGAATTAACATACGAAGGATATGCTGCCGGCGGAGTTGCTGTTGTAGTCGAAGCAATGACAGATAACCGCAATAGGACAGCAGGTGATATTAGAAGCTTCTTTACAAAATACAACGGCAGCCTTGGTGCTACAGGCTGCGTTGGCTGGATGTTTGACCAGAGAGGCGTTATTACATTTTCCGAAGACGATAATGATTTTGAAAAACTTTTTGAAGCAGCAATAAATCTTGATGCACTTGATGTTACCGAAGAAGACGGTGAATATAAAGTATTAACAACCGTTGAAAACTTCCAGAATGTAGTTGAAGGTTTAGAAAAAGAAGGCTTCAAGAGTGCGTCTGCCGAACTTTCAAGAATACCTCAAAATACAATAGAGGTAACTGATGAAAAAACAGCAGATCAGATAATGAAGCTTCTTGATAAACTGGAAGAACATGATGATGTACAGAATGTTTATGCAAACTTTGACATCTCTGATGAAATCCTGCAAAAAATTGAGGGCTGATGCAAATCTTAGAAAAATTGAAAAAATTATCTAAATCACTTGGGGAATGTGACAATATTGATACTGCCGCAAGACTTTTGGATGAATATTCAGCCCGGAACAATTCAGAAAGTAAGGATTTTCTGGATATAGCGCTTTGGATGATAAATCTCAAACTCCAAAACCTAACTCTAAGTGAAAAGATGAACAAAAGTGTTGAGTTTCATGATGCAATGAAAAATATTGCAAAAATAATTGAAACACAATACGAACTTAATTATATAATTCCTATTGTAGGTGAAATAATTGACAAATTAATTTCAAATCAGCTAATTTATATTTTTCTTAAAGAAAACGGAAAGCTTAAACTTGAATGGCCATCTGCCTGTAATGACAGAAGAATAAATGAACTTCTTTCGCAGATTAGTCCAAAATCAGGTTATATTTTAACAGATGACAGAAAAATCGGACTTTTCCCGCTTGTGAATGAAAACAGCCTTCTGGGCTGCATAGCTGCCAAAAGTATGGAAGAAGTTCTTGATAAAGAAATCATAAGTTATCTGGAACAGCTGGCATCACAGGCTTCTACAACAATAAACAGAGCAAATGTTTACGGAGAAATCTTAAAACATGCAACTCTTGATGCCCTGACAGGATTTTATAACCGTAGACAACTTGAAGAAAGAATTAAGCAGGAAATTTCAAGCACAAAGCGCCGGAAGACCTCCCTTTGCGCCATTATGGCTGATATAGACTACTTTAAACAGGTTAATGATACATACGGACATGCAGCCGGAGATTTGGTGTTGAAAACAGTGTCAAAAATTATGCGCTCACAGCTTCGTGAATATGATATTGCGGCAAGATACGGAGGAGAAGAGTTTGCAATACTTTTGCCATTTACGCAGGAAGATGAAGCTGCAATGGTTGCAGAGCGTCTTAGGAAAGCTGTTGAAAATAAGGTAATAGATATAACAAAAGCCAATCCGGATGCAGCAGTTAAAAATATTAAAGTTACAATAAGCCTGGGCGTTTATAAATACAGCGGAAAAGATGATGAATTGCTAAAAAATGCAGACAAGGCTTTATATGAAGCTAAAGAAAAAGGAAGAAATCAGGTTATTATTTATAAAAATTGAAAAAGATGTAAATAATCCTTACCAGCGGAATATCCAGAAATAAAGTGAAAAGGGAAAATATGAAGTACGAAAAAATTTGTAATACATTAGAAGATACAAAAGATTTAGCAGAAAAATTTGCAAAGCTGATTACAAAAGGCTGCTTTATAAGCCTTTACGGCGAAATCGGCGCAGGGAAAACCGCATTTGTTAAACTTGTAGCTGACGCTCTAGAGGTTAAAGAAAAAGTTACAAGTCCGAGTTTTGTAATTCTTAACGAGTATCACAGCGGAATATTGCCGGTCTACCATTTTGACCTTTACCGTTTGGAAAATGAAGGTGTGAAAACAATTATTGACGAACTTAGAGAGTATTCTGAAGGTCATCAGGTAACTTTTGTGGAATGGGCAGAATTTTCACAGGATGAAATCCCTTTCAGCCATATAAAAATAAATGTTACATATGGTGACAATGATGAAAGAAAATATTCGTTTGAAGGTTTTGGTTGTGATAATATTAAAATCATAGAGGAATTAAACAAATAAAATGAAAATATTAGCTTTTGATACTTGCCTGGATAAGATGTATGCCGTTTTAAAAGACGGCGACAAAATACTTTCCTCTGTAGTTATCGAAAATCAGGGCGGGAAATACCACTCCGCATTTTTAATATCAACACTTCAGGAGATTTTGAGCAAAAATAGTCTTAAGCCGGAAGATATTGATGCAATAGTCACCAATATCGGTCCCGGAAGCTTTACAGGAATACGTGCCTGTACAACAGTTGCAAGAGTAATGGCGCAACAGCTTCACAAAAAAGTTGCAGGGGTTTCTTCACTTGAAATTCTTGCCCGTACAGCAGGCAAAAATCCGCTTGTAGCACTTGATGCAAGGAAAAATGCAGCGTATCTTTATTGCGATAATGAGATCAAAGGTGCTGTCCAGTTGGATGAAGTGAAACAGCTTATAGAAAGTGGCTGCTATAATGTGATAACAGACGACAAATTAAAGCCGCTTCTTGGTGGAAAATCATATCAGCAGGAAAACGCTGCTCTTGGAGAAATACTTGCGGAAATAGGTATTGAAAAATTAAAAACATCAGACGGTGACTGGCATAAATTAAAACCTTTATATATACAGCCGCCGCCAATGGGTTAACTTAAAATTTTGACAGTTACGTTTCTTCACGAACTGTCAAAATTTTTTATCAGGGGATTTTATATAATATGAGAATTACCGGAATTAGTGCATTTAATATAAGCTCAAAGAATACATTTGAGCAGAAGCGTGATGCTTCTGCTCTGAATAAATCATTTATTCAGCTTCCTATGGATACATTTAACAGACAGGCTGCGGACATATCTTTTAACGCAAACGTAATCACAAGCCAGTCAAAATTAAAAAAACTGGTAAGAAAACGCACAATGCACTGTATATACTGCAATAAAGTTCTTGTTGACGAGGATAGTATTAACCAATTGCAAAACAGAGGAGTGTTTAATGGACCTATTAATAAGTTCGTTGCACAAACAAAACAATATTATAAATCTATGCACAGAGCACATAAAACCGTTTTCAGAATAATATCTTCTTATGCAAAAAGATCTCCGCACACCACTCTTTCTCAGGTAATGCAGGACTTATACCCGAGTGCGCTTAAGCATCTGCGAAATGACCAAAGCCCAATATTTAAAAGATTACAAAAAGCGTCGAAGCAGCTGCCTCCGGAATATAAGATAAAATTCGATCAATTTATGAGAATTCAAAACTACAGGCTGCGTGATAAACCTTATATAAACGAGTTTAGCGGTAAAGAGTTTAACTATAAGCTTATGAATATGTGTAAAACCATCGGTAATGAGCGTCTTGTCAACATGATGCTTCTTAACTCAAATTATCTTACACATCCGGCGTTTAAAAATGAAGAGCTGGAAATTCCTGAAAAGCTTCTTTTTAAAATTTTCAATATTAATATAAGGCATAATAGACAAAACTTTAAAAATTTAAAAGATAAACTTCCGCAGTCAAAAGAGATTATAATGCTGCACATAATCCAGAATATAAAGCAAATTGGTCAAAAACTTAGCAGGAATGATATTATTGAATTATGTAACAAAGCCCAGAAAGAAATATTCAAAATTCCAGTAAAAGTGCCATTTAGCAACAAAAGTTTCAGATATGACCTGAACGAACTTTTAACTGGACTGCCTGATAAAACATTAAAAAGAAAAATGCTGGATATAACAAAAGAGCTTCCAACTTCAATGGAAAACCCTTATTCATTTATAACAAAACACGCAACAGCATCTTCCGAAAAAGTTGGTCATAACCTTCTTTTTCCTTCAATCGTTACAATTGAGCATATGCAAACAAAATTTGATAAAGGAAAAAGTGTTATGGGAAACTATGCACTAAGCTGCGCTTTTGATAACAATTTTGTAAGAAGTAACAGAAATATGCGTGCAGTGCTAAACCGCTACAACGAAGATAACCCACAAAAGTATTTTAACGAAATCTTTGAAGTAGTAAGGAGCGGTGAACTTTTATTAGAAGATGTCTTGATGCAGGTAAAAACGTTTGAAAAACAAAGCGGACGAAAAATTGATACATCTGCTATTACAGACTTAATAGAGGCCTCAAAAAACAATAACAATAAATCTTCAGCTTACAGATTAAGCAGGGATTGTTAAGCCGTAAAAAACATGTTATAATTAATATTGTAATTAAGGAGGACAAAAATATGCAAAACACACTTATAGCTTCAAAATCTCTGAGGGGGGGGGGGCTTAGATAGTGCCGGCGGGCGTTTTCACGCTTTGGGATTATCCCGCTCCGCGTTTACCTTAGCGGAAGTTCTAATTACTCTTAGTATTATCGGTATTGTTGCGGCTATGACGCTGCCGACTTTGATTCAAAAAAAGCAGGATAAAGAATTGATTTCGATGACTAGAAAAGTTTATGCCGACATCAACAATGCGTTTTTGCTATCTCAGCAGGATTACGGAGTTATTGGAGATAATTCTTTTCTATTTAATGCAACTGATAATGCTTTAACTATTGCAAAAAATCTTGCTAAATATTTAAACGGAGCTAAGGTTTGTGAAAAAGCCTCACAAAAAGGCTGTTCTCAATATTATTATGATATAAAATATGCGACATTAAGAGTTGATAGTAATAATTCGGGCACAGTACAGACCAGTAACAATGATCCCAAAATCATCTTTTCTAATGGAGCTGTTCTCAGAATAACTACCAACAAAAGCGGCTGTGAAAATAAAGAGTACACTTCTAATGTAGTAGATGAAAACGGAAAACCTGTAAAAAATCCTGATGGCAGTAATAAAACTCAAACATACTATTCTACGATATGTGCAAATTTATATTTTGATGTAAACGGAAACAAACAGCCAAATCAATTCGGGCGCGATGCGTACTGGTTTCACGTTTACAGAAATAAATTACAGCCAGCAGCAGATTATTTAGGCAAAAAAAGTTTCGAAAATATCCTAACCGGCAAGGATAAATTGGAATATGAAAATTATTCAAAAGGGCAAAAATTTGAGTTTTAGCTTAATCCGGCAAGCATAATATATATGCTTGCCGGATTTTATTGAAACTAATATTAACAAATGTAAAACTTTATTACTAAAACCTGAATTTTCATGACAAATATGCCGATACCCTTAATGTTCTTAGTAAAAAGATAAGGGTATAAAAAATGACAGAAACAGGTGCGTCATTTAACAGACCATATAAACCGTTCGGGTTTAACGTAAAAGTTCCGGAAATCGGCGACAGGACATTAAAGCTTGCCGAAGGAACTTTAACAAACATTGTATCAGCTCCGGTTGAGCCGTTATTTAACTTTTTAGAAGAAAATGAAAAAGTATTTAACGGGGATATTAATTTTGAAATTAACAAAGCATTTGCTGAAAGCTTTACAATCGGTAGTGCTATGCGTATGGAAGATGAAAAGATTAACGGAATGCCGCCGTCATTTGATATGCACTTTTAAGAGTTTTGCCGGGTGCAGGTAAGGGTGTGTGTAAATTGAGAGTTATGAAAAAAATATTTCTGCTATTTATAATAACAGCATTTATCTTTATAAATCAGATACAATCGGCAATATGTGCACCGCATTGGGAAAAAATGCCGATTAGAGTTTATATTGAAGATAATCCTAAAGAATACATTATGAAAAAAGCCTTTAATAAATGGAAAACAGCTTCAAATGGTCTTGTAAGCTTTGAATTTGTAAGCTCACCCGCACAGGCAGATATATCAGTAGAGTTTACAAATAATCTTGACGGCACAGCAGTGGGATTGTGCTCATACGGAGGAGTTGTAAACGGTTACTTTACTAAAAATACAATTTACCTTGCCAGAAGCGAAAGTACATTTAACAGAGTACTTACTACAAATGAATACTACAGGATAATGCTTCATGAAATAGGTCACGCCCTTGGGCTGCCGCATTCTGATAATGTAAGCAGTATCATGAAGCCTACTACAACACAAATTCTTACAATAACAAAAGATGACTTAAAGGATTTGAGAAAACTATATAATAACTAACAAACATTTTAAATTTTTAAACCTAGTAATGTTCATCATCAAAAATCCTAAAATCTTCAGGAAGCTTTTCTTCAATACATTCAAAAAGCTCAGATAGTGTCAAACCGAAACCCTCTGCAATTTTCTTTAAAGTTACAAGCTGAGCCTCATTTTCACCATTTTCAATTCTCCATAATGTGGATTTTGGAATATCATTTTCATATGCAAACATCAATCCGCTTTTACCGGACCGCTCTTTTCGTATATTGCGAAGTGCACGACCCACATATTTACAATATGCTTTTTCTCTATCTTTCATTGTAACAAAATTCCTAAATTCCTTAACATATTTGTCCCATATATGGGATTTTAGTTTATACTATTAATAAAGATTACCCATATATGGGAAGGAGGATTTATGAGATTTAAAGCATTCACATTAGCTGAAGTTTTGATAACCTTAAGCATTATCGGGATTGTTGCAGCTATGACTCTGCCTACTTTGGTGCAGAAAAAGCAGGATAAAGAACTGATTTCTATGACTAGAAAAGTTTATTCTGACATTAACAATGCGTTTTTGCTATCCCAGCAAGATTATGGCGTACTGGGAGATAATTCGTTTTTGTTTAGTGCAACTGACGATAACGTGACGATTGCAAAAAACCTTGCTAAATATTTCAATGGTGCAAAGGTTTGTGAAAAACCCTCACAAAAAGGCTGTTCCCAATATTACTACGAACTAAGTTATGCAACAAAACGGTATGGCAGTGACGATACTACAATAACCAGCACCTCAAATAGACCCAAAATTATACTAAATAATGGCGCAATTATCTCTGTACAAAGCAATCAAAGCGGCTGTGAAGCAAAAGAATACACTGACACTAACTATGACGAGAACGGACGTCCTATAAAAAATCCGGATGGAAGCGTGAGCACACATACTTACACTTCAACAACGTGCGGAAACCTTACATTTGATGTAAATGGTAACAAGAAACCTAACCAATTCGGAAGAGATGCTTATGGATTTTTGGTTAATAGAAATAAATTAAAGCCATCAGACAGCCATTTAGGCGGCAATAGTTTAAATAATATTCTTACCGGAAAAGATCAACTTGAATATGAAACTTATCAAAAAGGACAACAGTTTGAATTTTAGATTAATCCTGCAAGTATAATATATGCTTGCAGGATTTTACTTTTTAGCGTAAAGGTTCCGGAAATCGGAAATGGAACATTAAAGCTTGAAGGTATTTTAGTGCAGTTTTTAACGCTGTCATTTAATATGCACTTGTAAAAATTTTGCCGACGGCAGGGAAGTGGTTAAATACAGCAACTCCTGATATAAATTGCAATTTAAAAAGTTGTACAATCGTAAAAAATATGTTATAATTAATATTGTAATTAAGGAGGATAAAAATATGCAAAACACACTTATAGCTTCAAAATCTCTGAGGGGGGGGGGGCTT
>ENA-ORMR01000570-ORMR01000570.1-human-gut-metagenome-genome-assembly--contig:-NODE-570-length-35771-cov-8.380558_pt1 | contig 35771 bp, 37 predicted proteins | sample MGYA00242107_ERZ509003 | MGnify/ENA primary metagenome ERZ509003 (study PRJEB26280, sample SAMEA2338699) | human gut metagenome | biome: human gut; feature: human-associated habitat; material: faeces...
AAAAATTATTGTGAAGTTAATGACGATGAAGACCGACGATTTTTCTATATAGAGGTTCTTCTTGAGATTATTTTGAATAAAAATTTGGGGCTTAGAGAGCAAATTAATCAAATAGAAACATTTCAACAGTGCCTATAACTTTACCAGTTCCGGTAGTTCGGTGAGTTCGCAGAAAAGTTTTGACGCTGCCATAAAGTTTTCAGGGTTTGAGGAAACATAGAATTTCTCGCTGCCGCTGCCGTTTGGATTTGCAGCCAAATCCTCTTTAATAAATTCTGCAAAATATTTTGACGGGTCGATTAAATTTTCTTCCGGATAAAATTGTTTGATAATGCCTTTTAAATAAGGGTAATGTGTACAGCCCAGCACTATTTTTTGCGGGTCGTGAGTAAGCATTTCTTCAACCCTTTCCTTTATTTGTATAAGGCTTTGGGGTTGATTAAGTCTGTTTTCTTCTACAATCCTGACCCACGCAGGGCAAGAAATTTCTGTAACTTTCAACGACGGGTTAAGTTTGTTGATTTCACGCGCGTAGGCGTGTGAGTTTATTGTCGCAGGCGTTGCAAAAACACCCAAATGTTCAATCGGAAGTTTTGAGATAACTTTTGCAACTGATTGGATTATTGGATAAATTTTGAAGTCATAATCGTTTTTCAAAACATCATAAGTCATAGCAGAAGTTGTATTGCAAGCCATGACAACGGCTTTTACTTTCCGCTGGGCGAAAAAATCGAAAATTTTACGTGCGATTTCGATTAACTCTTCTTGAGTTTTTTCACCGTAAGGCATATTTACCGTGTCGCCAAAATAGAGATAATCTTCATTTGGCAGAAGTTTTTTTACTTCTTTATAAACGGTCAGCCCGCCGACGCCCGAATCAAAGAATGCAATTTTTGCTGTACTATTCTTGTCCAAAATAATTCAATACTCCCTCAACAATAGCTTTTGCTGTTTCCTGCTTTCTTTTTTCCGTCACGAGAAGTTTTTGTTCCGCCTCGTTTGAGATAAATCCGATTTCGCAAAGTATCGCAGGAATTTCTGTATGATTTATAACATAAAACTTAGACTTAAACAAGCCTCGATCAAAAGGTTTTAAATTACTAATCAACGCCTCGTGAACTGCTTGTGCAAGTCCCATGCTTTCCTGGTGATAATAATGGGTTTCGACACCTTCGATTTCAGGTTTGACACTGGAGTTTACGTGAATACTTACGAAAATTTCGCCTTTTTCTTTTGCGCTTATTTCCACACGGTCTTGAAGAGAAATATATTCGTCAATGCTGCGTGTCATAATAACTTTGTGACCAAGTTTTGTTAATTCTTTTTGAACTTTTTTCGCAACATCAAGGGTGATGTCTTTTTCGTTGACTTCGCCCCGGATTGCGCCGTAGTCGGTTCCGCCGTGACCAGCGTCAATGACAATGCGTTTGGACGGAATTTTGCTGGACGGAATATTAAAGAGTTGTTTTTTACTTCTTGCGGTCTCTTTGAGTACAACTTTAATAGATTTTCCGTCTGCGCCAAGGTAGGTGTTAACCTGTGAATCCTGTCTTAGCGGAATATAAATTCTTACGCCTACACCTTTTTCTGCGCAAATTATCTTTGCGTTCCAGAAGAACGAACCGGCAAAATTTGATTTGAACTGTTCTTCATTGAATTTTCCGGCATTATAAAGCGTTAAAATTAGCGCATTGTTTTTCCTGTCTACACTGTGAACGACCGGATAATCAAAGTTCAGAGTCATTGATTGGGTGAGGTCATTGATTTCGGTCGGAATATATTGTGCCGCTTGAGCGCAGCCTTGTATTAGCTGTGAGGTATCGTAAGTTTTTTGGTTAATAAACAACACGGATTGGTTGTCTGCTGCGATTACCGGAACGTAATCATCAACATTGTTCGTATAAATAACCGCACGAATTTTGTTTATTGAAAACTGTCCGATTGCGATTTTGTCAGTTGCGTTGATTTGATACTCTTTATTGCGGACTTCACCGGCGGACAGTGCATTCGGGAAATCATAGATAAGCCTTGTAGGATTTTGTAAAACCATCGGTTTTTCAAATGTCATTTCACCGAAACCACTCAAAAGTACGGAGTTTGGTTTTGTTGTAACATTGTTTAAATAGTATTTTGTGTTCAGTTTGAACTTTTTGAAATCCGGTTCATCCTTTTGCACCGCAGGAGTTTCAGCGGGTTGGACGTTAAATGCATTTTGAATTTCGTTTGCCATATTTACGGCAGGAGGTTCCGGATATACTACTTTTAGGTTTTCATAAAAATCGCTTGATGAGGCATGTTCATCACGATAAATATGTTGATAATAATCATTTTGAATATCGTTACCGTTTAGGCGCATTATGATATTATTTTTTATACGATAAAATTTAATGTCCTTAAAAACTTTGTCGGTTTTTGGATAGAAAACAACACGGACAATGTTTGGATTATTTTGAAACTGGCTGATTATAACCCTGTCAAAATTTCCGTTTTGGAAAATCCAGTCTTGTTTTGGAATAGTAAGTACAGTTGACTCTAAATCAAAATAGTATCTGGTCGGGTTTTCGAGTTTTTTGAGGGTTATGTTTTCTGCGATGTTACCTTCAAATGTGTCTTTCGCGCTCAACGTAATTATGGCGTTAGAAAGGTCGTAATTTGCCGACATTACCCTGAAATCTGCGCCAAAAGCTGATCCGGCAAATACAAATATCATTATTAAAAAGATTTTAAGAATATGAAAAAATTTTCCCATAATAAAAATTATAATCCCGCGAAATCAAGTACGCAAAAATGTTAAGAATATTGAAAAATTGATACTATACAAAAAGCGTTTTATATGATACTATATTCTTAGATGTAGTAGATAATTATTTTTTATAATATATGCAATGACAAATAAAACATAATTTTAAATAATAAATTTTATGAGATACCTGATAGGTTATATGTATCAGGCATTGTATATCTTATCAAAAAATAGAAAAGGATAAGAGCATTTATGACTAACATTTTATTAGTTATTGCTGTCATAGCGGTAATTGGCTTGACAGTCGTGCTGTTTTCGCAGCAATCCAAGGTCAAAAAGGCTTTAGCTGAAGTTGAATTTCAGAAAAAAACAATTTCGGAGAAAGAAAACCTTTTGTTAAAAGAAGCTAGAATTAAAGCAAAAGAGGAGTTACAATCCGACAGGGAAAAACTTAACGAAGAAGAAAGAGAAAGACGTCAAGAGTTCGCAAGATTAGAACAAAAACTTACTAAAAAAGAGGATATGCTTGAAGATAAAATTCAGGAATACACCGAAAAAGATTTAAGTGTTCAAAGAAAACTTGATGAATTATTAGAAAAAGAAGATTATCTTGCAGATATTGTTCAAAAACAAACAGAAGAACTTGAAAAAATATCAGGGCTTTCTGCTGAAGATGCTAAAAAAATGCTTTTAGAGCAAATTAAAAACGATTTAGCGCAAGAACAAATGCAATTAATAAGAGAAAATGAAGCAAAAATAAAAGAGATTTCGCAAGAAAAAGCAAAAGAAATTCTCTCAACGACAATGCAAAGATGTATGATTGAACAGGTTGTTGAAACAACGGTTTCAGTTGTTGCATTGCCAAACGATGAGATGAAAGGTCGTATTATCGGACGTGAAGGTCGTAACATCAGAACCCTTGAAACTTTGACCGGTGTTGACTTAATCATTGACGACACGCCGGAGGCTGTTGTTCTTTCCGGTTTCGACCCAATCCGCCGCGAAATCGCAAAATTAACGCTTGAAAAATTAATCGTTGACGGACGTATTCACCCGGTTAGAATTGAAGAAACCGTTGAAAAAGCCAGAGAAGAAATCGACAAGAAAATTTGGCACGAGGGCGAAAATGCTGTTCTCGAAATGGGCGTTATGGGCTTAAATAAAGAGTTAATCAAAACTTTGGGACGCCTCTATTACAGAACAAGTTACGGTCAAAATGTTTTGAAACACTCAATAGAAGTCGGTGCTATTGCCGGCATGCTTGCTGCTGAAATCGGTGCAAACGTAGCAGTTGCAAAACGTGCAGGACTTTTGCACGATATCGGTAAGGCTGTTGACCAAACTCAAGAGGGTACGCATATTCAACTCGGTGTTGAGCTTGCAACCCGCTACGGCGAAAAACCTGAAATTGTTCACGCAATTGAGGCGCACCACGATGATGTCGTTGCAAACACAATCGAAGCGGTTTTGGTAAAAATTGCCGATGCTATTTCAGCAGGCAGACCAGGCGCAAGACGTGATACTTTAGAAATTTATATTAAACGTCTTCAAAAAATTGAAGAAATCGTTAACAGCTACGATGGTATTAAACAATCATTTGCTGTTCAAGCAGGACGTGAGGTTAGAATTATTGTTCAGGCAGAAATGTTTGACGATTTAGCCTCTCAAAAACTTGCCCGTGACGTTGCAAAACGTATCGAGGATGAACTCGATTATCCGGGTCAAATAAGAGTTACGGTTGTTCGTGAATTTAGGACTACAGAAATCGCGAAATAGTTATGACAGAATTTTCGACAATAAAAATATTGTTTTTGGGTGATATGGTAGGCAAGCCGGGTAGGCTTGCCGTCCGTGATTTCCTTGCCAAAAACGGTCATAATTACGACTTTGTAATCGCAAACGGTGAAAACGCTTCGCACGGGTTCGGACTTACTTTAAAAAATTATAATAATTTATTAGAATTTGCAACCCTTTTTCACTATTTTATGAGACTTTCTAGGAATATATGACAATAACTTCCAGAAAAAAGAAAGAGAAAATAGTATATTTTTAGAATTTATAGTATAATAGTCATGTAAAAAGAGGGATGAAATGAAAAAGAAAATACAAGAGAACAAAACAAAATATATTCATTATGGATGTATTATTTTATTTTTATTACTGATGATGTTATTACCACTTGGGTTTGATTCTATGTTTGGATCTAAAACCGATTGGATAGGTCAGCATACGACATTTGCTGATTATTTTCGCATGTTATTTTATAATACAGGAGATTTATTTCCCGATTATGCATTTCACATTGGAGGAGGAAATAACATTTATTTCTTTTCATATTATGGGTTATTAAATCCATTACTGATGTTATCTTATTTATTTCCATTCCTATCTATGTCTACTTATATTATGATTTTAAATATCATTTTAGTATTGGTAACCGGTATTTTATTATATGAGTTTTTATTACATAAAAAATACTCTAATAACCTATCATTGTTAGTAACATTGATTATGATGTCAGCATCTTTTCTAATATTCCATGCCCATCGTCATTATATGTTTATCAATTATATGCCATTTTTAATTTTAGCGTTATTTGGTATTGATCGATATTTTGAAACAAAGAAAAAAGGTTTATTTATATTTAGTATATTCATGATGATTATGTTAAGTTACTACTATAGTGTAACGGGAATTGTTGTCTGTGCCCTTTATACAATTGCTGAAGTAATCCGCAGAGAAAATACATATTCATTTAAGAAAATATTACAAAAAGGATATCCACTATTACTTTGTACTTTTCTGGCCATCATGATGTCTTGTATTTTATTATTGCCAACTGCTTCTGTCATTTTATCAGGACGTGGTAGTGAAGAGAGTACTATTTCCCTTTTATCACTGTTTATTCCTAGTGCGAATATAGATGGCTTAGTTTATGATCCATATACATTAGGTGTTACAGCAACCGCAGTACTTGCTATTTTCACAAGTGTATTTAGTAAGAAAAAAGAACATCGTTTCTTAAGCATTAGTTTTTTACTCATCTTGTGTTTTCCAATATTTGTATATATTTTAAATGGAACTCTTTATGTACGTGAGAAAATATTGTTCCCATTCTTTCCTATTTTAGCGTTATTTCTAGCAAATTTACTGAAAGAATTAGAAACGGGAGAAATTAAATTAAAACCAATTGTTATTACAACTATCATTTTCTCATTACTTGCCATAGTAAGTGGCTCTCAAATATGGATTTATTACCTCGATTTAGCGTTCGTTCTAATATTGTTATATGTAACAGTGAAGAAAAAGAATGTCTATATTTTGGGGATTGGAACACTCATCATTGCCATGACAACTTGTTTTATTACCCAATTACAAGAAGATTATCCAACAAGAGATGAATATTATAATCAAATACAGTCATCTGTAAAACAAGACTTAATTGAACCAGTGTTAGAAAAAGAAGAAGAATTTGTTCGTATGAATGATCGCAATGATGTTTTATATACAGTGAATAAAGTATATAGCCCATATTCATATCGTACTTCGATTTATTCATCAACGTATAATAAAAACTATGTAGACTTTTTACGAAATGATTTAAAGATTGCCTATGCTTCTAGAAATCCTATGATTTTAAAAGAAAACGATGATATTTTTGAATCTTATTTCTTAGGTGTAAAATATATTGTTTCCACAACAGAACAAGGAACTGGTTATAAAAAGATTGCTGAAAATTACGATCAGAAAACAGATAGAACTTACTATCTATATGAGAATGAAAATGTATTACCAGTTTTATACGGAAGAAGTCAAACGATGAGTGAAGAAGCATATCAAAAACTGGATTATCCGGAAAGTGTTCTAGCACTTTTACAATACACAATCACAGAAGATTCCAAAGAAACACCAGTTGTAGATGAAATAGAAACATTAGAATCATTAGATGTTACAAAGTTAGAAAACGTCACTATCAAAGAGAAAAAGGATGAAACAGTGATAACAGCTAAAGATGATGCGACATTTAGAATTACACTACCTGAAGAACTTGGGAATGACCTCATTGTGTTTGAGATGGATATTACCGAACAAGCTAGTTGTGAAAATGGAGATCTCAGCATGACAATTGAAGGTGTCGAAAACAAACTAACTTGTGAAGAATGGCAATATCAAAATCATAATAATACGTTTCACTATGTCATTTCTCATCGTGAACATAAAAATTATTTAGAAGTCACATTGGAAAAAGGAACATATCATTTTAAAAATATAAAAACTTATCGTATTCCAAGTACCGTATTATCAGATGTAACAAGTGATATTACTCCATTTCATCTCGATAAAGAAAAGACAAAGGGAGATCATTTAGAAGGAAATATTACCATGTTAGAAGATGGATATTTTGTTACAAGTATTCCATATGATAAAGGCTTTACAGTATATGTAGATGGAAAAGAAGTCGAATATGAAACCGTAAATCATGCTTTTTTAGGTTTTCCACTGGAAAAAGGAACACACCATATTACACTAACATATGAAGCACCACTTAAAAAAGTAGGAATGGTAACAAGTACCCTTGGATTTATTATTTTTATAGGAATTATTGTAATTGATAAAAAGAAAGAAGTGAGATAATGGATAAAATTTCGATTGTTGTACCTTGTTATAATGAAGAAGAAAGTATTCCACTATTTTATGAAGAAATTAAAAAACAAGAACAGAAAATGAAAGATGTATGTTTTGAGCTCTGGTTTGTAGATGATGGTTCAAAAGATCGTTCCTTGGAATTAATGAAAGAATTACATGAGAAAGATAAAGAAGTACATTATCTATCTTTTTCGAGAAATTTTGGAAAAGAAGCAGCTATTTATGCAGGATTAGAAGCTGCTACCGGAAACTATATTACTTTGATGGATGTAGATTTACAGGACCCTCCAAAACTATTAGAAGAAATGTATGAAGGGATTACGAAAGAAGGATATGATGTAGTTGCGACAAAAAGTACAAGTCGTAATGGCTATTCCTTCTTCCGTAAAACATTTACTAAGTGGTTCTATCATTTAATCAATAAAATCTCTAAAGTAGAAATGGTTGATGGAGCAAGAGATTTCCGTTTAATGAAACGAAAAGTTGTCAAAGAAATTATAAAAATGAAAGAATATAATCGCTATTCAAAAGGACTTTTCAGTTTTATAGGATATAAAACAAAATGGATTACTTATGAGAATCCAGAACGATCAGCAGGAAATACCAAATTTAACTTTTGGAAATTATTTGCTTATGCAGTAGAAGGAATTGTAGGTTTCTCAACTGTTCCTCTAGCAATCGCTGCGATTGTCGGTCTACTTTTCTGTTTAATTTCATTCTTAATGATTATTATTATCATTGTTCGTACACTGATTTGGTCAGATCCAACGAGTGGATGGCCATCTATGGTTTGTATTATGTTTTTCTTAAGTGGAATTCAATTATTCTGTACAGGAATTATTGGTGAATATCTTTCTAAAACATATTTAGAAACAAAACATCGTCCTATTTATATTTTAAGAGAATCAAGTGAAGAGGAGGAAGAGTAACTCCTCTTTTTGAATGTCTGGTTGTTTTTGGAATATGTTGTAATAGAGGTGTTCTCATGAAAGATAAAGGATTGATTTTGCTACTGAGTGTTCCAATTGTTATGAGTTTATTTTTTCTTAGTACGTATTTATGTATGCAGTTAAAATTAAAAGGAAAAGCAACCATGGTTGTCAAATACAAAGAACCATTTCAAGATCCAGGAGTAACCGCAACAATCATGGGGAAACCAACAAAAGTAAAAATTCATGGAAGAGTAAATATCAATCAAATTGGAACCTATGAATTAGTGTATGAATTGAAAAATCGTATTGGTATGGTACGAAAAAAAACCAGGACAGTCATTGTCAAGAGTAACGAAGCACCAACTATCACATTAAAAGGAAATGAGATTGAATATGTAGCTTTAAATACAACATATGAAGAACCGGGATATACTGCAGTTGACGTAGAAAATAATGATCTAAGTGATCAAGTAATTACGAGTGGTGAAGTAGATCCAAAACGATTTGGGATTTATGTTATTAAATACGAAGTGATTGATAAAAGTGGAAATAAGACCGTTACAAAAAGAAAGGTAATTGTAAAAGATAATGAGAAACCAACGTTAGAATTGAAAGGATATGAAGCAATTACACTATATACAGATGAGAAATACGAAGAACCAGGTTTTATTGCTACTGATAACATGGATCATGATATTACCAAAAAAGTGATTGCTAAAGATAATATCAAACAAAAACCAGGTGTTTATCAAGTCAAGTATCAAGTGACTGATTCTAGTGGAAACACAGTCAAGAAAGAACGACAAGTATATGTTATAAAACATGAAACATATAAAGATGAATATGACAATTTAGATAATCAAACAAAAGGATGGTGGTCTGATAATAAATTAGATCATAAAAGACCATTAGGTGGTAATTACGGTAAATCATTAGAAGCATACCATGCTTATCATTTAGGAGAAAATAAAAAGATTATTTATTTAACGTTTGATGAAGGTGGTAATGAAACATACATGAAAGAAATTGTCGATGTATTAAACAATAATCATGTCAAAGCAACTTTCTTTCTCTGTCAAAACTATATTGCTACAAATGATACTTTGATAAGAAAAATGGTCAATGCAGGACATAGTATTGGAAATCATACCCATCATCATAAGAGTATGCCTAGTTTAGCAACCAAAGAAACATTTGATGAATATGTAAAAGAAATCAAAGATGTAGAAAATATCTATCACCAAGTTACAGGAAAAGAAATGGATAAAATATATCGTGAACCAAAAGGTGAATGGAGTGAACGCAGTCTAAAAATTGTCAGTGACTTAGGATACTCTACTTATTTTTGGAGTGCTGATCACTATGACTTTGGAGAAGATGTTTCCAAAGAAGAAACACTGAATCGTTTGTTAAAAAGATATCACAAAGGAGCAATTTATTTGTTACACCCTAAGAATAAAGGAAACTATGAAGCATTAGACGAATTCATTAAAACAATGAAAGAAAAAGGCTATCAATTTGGTCTCGTAAAGGACATAAAAAGAACACAAAAACAGAGTTAAATTTCTATACAAAGATTTCTTTTTATAGTATAATGAAAATATAAGGAGTGTGTCCTATGACAGAAGATAATAAAAAGGTGAAAAACCAAGAAGAAATGCCTCATTTAGAACCATCTCAAGAAGTAGATTTCCAAATGGGGGAAGAAACAGAAAAAGTAACACCTAAAGTAGAGGAAACAAAAAAAGAAGAAGTAAAAAAGCCAACATTAGAAGAACAAAAAAGAGCAGATGAAAAGAAATTACATAAGAGTTCGCCAAAGATTTTTGTTATTTTGGCAGCAGTAATCTTAATTGTAATTAGTTTTGTAGGGTATTATGTATTTTCCTCTAATCCTAAGAGAATATTAGTTTCATCCATTGATTCATTAAATAAGAAAATGAATACTTTAAATACTGACATAAGTAAATATCAAACAAACTTAAAAGATAATTTTAAATTAGATGGTAGCATGTCTGTAAAAATCAATTCTGATATTTTAGAAGCATATGGATCTATGGGAATGTATCCAGAATTAACACAAATATTAACTAATTTAGAAAATACAGAATTTCAATATGAATATCAACAAAATATAGAAGATAAAAAACTATATTTTAAATTAACACCAAGCTTAAATGGAAAAGAATTAACAAATGTTACTTATTATAATGAGAGTAGTAATCAATACATATTAATTAAAGAAATCGCTTCAGAATACTTAGAATTAGATCAATTAGATATCTTTGATACATTACAAAATACAAATATGGATGATTATAATTATATTGTTGATGTAGTAAAAGATAGTTTATATCAACATGTAACAAAGAACGATTTTAATATCAGTAACGTCAAAGTAAAAATTGATGGCGAAGACAAAGAAGTAAAGAAAGTTGCTTTGACATTAGATGCGAAAAGAGCAAACGAATTATTTGATCAAGTAATCAATGATTTAAAGAAAGATAAAAAAGCCAATAAGATTATGAATCGTATTTCTCCAGAGTTTAAAAATTATAAGAAACAAGAAGTAGATAATAAAGATTCTTCTGTTTTGAATTTTATAACTTATGTTACAAAATTCTCTCATGAACCAGTAAAATATGCTTTAACAGTAACTGATTCTTATACAAAAAAAGAAAGTGGAATGGCTTTCACTGATGGAGAAACAAAAGAGTTTGAAATTATTGAAAACGAAAAAGTAATCGGTACAATTGAAATAAAAGGAAATCTTGAAAAGTTTGACATCACATTAAAAGATGCAAACGGAAAAAGCTTAGGAACAGGAAAAGGTTCTTATCAAGAAACAAAAGCTAATTTTGATATGTCATTGAATATGGATAAAGACATGATACTAGCTTTTCACATGAATGCGAAAAAGGCAGGAAATCAAACTGATTCATCATTCCAATGTGAAATTTTAAGTAGTGATAATCAAAGTTTATTATCTTTTGAAATTGCTGATACAAACACGATCGATAATAATGCTAATATTAAAGTAGACACAAAAGGTAGTAGAAAAATGACAAAAGCAGACGAACAAAAACTATCTATTTGGCTACAACAATTACTTGCAAATTATTTTGTTACAGAATAAAAGGAGATGAAAATCTTCTTTTTTCTTTGAAAAATAAGAAAAAATAGTTGACAACTAAAAAAACGATATGCTATAATCTATTTGTCTTCAAAAAAGAAGTGGGGGATTAGCTCAGTTGGCTAGAGCACCTGCCTTGCACGCAGGGGGTCGCGGGTTCGAATCCCACATCCTCCACCAATATGAAATCAACCGTTGAAATTCAACGGTTTTTGTTTGCTTTAAATGATTTAAGTACATGAAAACAAAGAGCTGAATTTTGACAGTTTTAATTACATTCATTAATATTTTATTTGTTTTTTATGTTATATTATTAGTAATTGAAAGGACTCGGTTGTATGTTATACCAAACACAATATAATTCACCCATTGGTAAAATATTATTAGTAAGTAATGAACAGTATTTAATTGGCTTATGGATTGAAGGACAAAAGTATTTTGCGAATACTATTAAGAATCAAGAAATAAAATATGAATTAACTCCTGTTTTAAAAGAGACAACAATGTGGTTAGATAATTATTTTCAGGGTAAAAATCCAAATCTTAAAACACTTCCATTGTTACCGAATGGGAGTGAATTTCAAAAGAATGTATGGGATATATTATGTACAATTCCTTATGGGAAAACAATGACATATGGAGAAATCGCCAACTTTTTATCAAAAAAGAAACATGGAAAAGTATCAGCTCAAGCAGTAGGAAATGCTGTTGGACATAATCCCATTTCGATTATCATTCCCTGTCATAGAGTAGTTGGAAAAGATGGAAATCTCACTGGATATGCAGGAGGAATCGATAAAAAAATAAAGTTATTAAAATTAGAAGGCTTGGATATGGAACAATTTTATGTACCAAAATAAGTATACTTGACGTCAAGAAGTAGAAAATTACTTCATTTTTTGACAATTTGTGTTATGATGTAAGTATAGACTGGAGGAAGATATTTTGTTAGAAGGAAAAGTAGCCGTTGTAACGGGAGGAACGAGAGGAATTGGTTTTGCTACTGTTCGTAAATTTTTACAAAATGGAGCCCAAGTAGTTTTATTTGGAAGCCGTGCAGAAACAGTAGATAAAGCAATTGCTAGTTTGAAAGAAGAAAATGCTTCTTATGAAGTAATGGGATTATATCCAGATATTTCAGATTTAAAAGCTGTAGAAGAAGCTTTACAAGAGATTGTAGGAAAATATGGACATATTGATATTTTAGTCAATAATGCTGGTATTTCTGCTCGTGATAGTATTTATGATTACACAGAAGAAAGCTTTGATAAGATTATTGACTTAAATGTAAAAGGTGTATTTAACTGTTCTAGAGCAGTTGTTCCATATATGAAAAAACAAGGAGGAGGAGTGATCTTAAATACAAGTTCAATGGTAAGTATTTATGGTCAAGCAGCAGGTTGTGGTTATCCAACAAGCAAGTTTGCTGTAAATGGTATGACGAAATCACTTGCAAGAGAACTTGGAAAAGATCATATTCGTGTAAATGCAGTTGCTCCTGGAGTAATTCATACAGATATGGTTGATGTATTACCAAAAGAAGTAATTCAACCAATTATCAATAGTATTCCACTTGGAAGAATGGGAGAACCAGAAGATATTGCGAATGCATTTGCATTCCTTGCTAGTGATCAAGCAAGCTTTATTACTGGAGCAATTCTATCAGTAGATGGAGCTGGTATGTGCTAAAAAAAGAGTGTTTCACTCTTTTTCTTTTAGTTTCCAATATTGATTATACATTTTTTGAACACTATTTTCTAAAGTATAATAATAGAAAATATAAGGAATTAGTAAACATAAAAATAGGAAAAATAGGAGTAGTAATCCCAAGTGACATAATATAAGTGCTCCTAGTAGAGTAAGCATTGAAAGAATTGCAAATATACCAGTTACAATCAAATGAACAAGTCTTTCATGTTGATAAAATTGAATTTGTTGTAAATGATCAACGATGACTTGGGAACGGTTGTGGATATCTTTTTCAGAAAGTAACTTTTCCACAGTATTAAGATAATTTTTTAACTTTTTATTCATATCATCACCTAGTTTTATTATAACAACAACTGTAAAGAAAGTAGAATATTATTGTCAAAAAACGTCAAATTAGATAAATTTTCCAATTTATTGACACATTTTAAATGTAAACTATGATACAATGACAATAGGTGGAGACACTCAAATTAAGAAGCGGGGTTGTGTAGTGTTGAAACGTTTTAATGTTTTATAAAAAGCTTCAATTCGATTGTGTCGGTAAGCAAAAAAAGAAGATGATTCTTCTTTTTTTGTTTGTCTTCGCATAAACTTTTAATAGGTGATAAGATGAAAGACGATATTATATTAAACCCTTTTACCATCAGTTTGGATTTAGAAGATGCTTATACCGTAAAAAAGGGAGAGCCTATCCCTTTTAATTTGATAGAAATCGACAAGTTAGATGAGATTACATACAATCAAGATAAAAACTATTTTCAAATTCATCATCCTGGTGATTATTATATCTCTTATCAAATGAAAACAGAAAAAAGATATCGTATTGATGTCAAAGGTGAGATTTCTTACTTTGAAGCTGATATTTTTCCCGTGGAAAAAATGAGCCATGGGAGTGGTATCATTACTGCTGTTCGTGAAAATATGATATTTTATTTAACATGTGATCAACATGATATTTTGTTTCAAACAGGAAAACAAGCCACTGTTACAATCTTTAAAGTGAGATAATATGTTATTACGACTATTTGGTATATTAATTGGTTTTGGACTTACTGTAATTGGTAGTGTATATTTAATTGCATATTTAAATTTGTTTTCATTGGGGTATAATTTCAGTGATTATGTTCATTTTATATGTGGACAGTTAGAATGTATTTATTTTATTTTAGGTATTCTAATTATGTTACTTTCAATTTATTTACCAGGAGGCAAAAAAGATGAACTATGTATATGACGTTTTATTAAATTTTCAGGATTATGCATATGAGTTTTATGAATGGAATATCGATGATGAAATTACACATGTTAGAAAAGTACCAATGGTACGTATTTCCACAGAACAATTAGAAAAATTAAATAATTATCGTTGTCAAATCGCACAGTCGTTTGTAAAAAAGATAGAGAATAAAGCGGAAGAATTTACCAATCGCAGTGTTGAAAAAATTGCTTATCTCTTTCTAGCAGCCGATACGAAAAGTGTGACTGCTTGTCTATTAAATCAAAAAGGAATTGTCGTAAAAAAGAGTAAATTATTAGTTGATGAAGAGGAAGAAGTTTTAATTATGAGTAAGACAATTCCTTTTACTAGTTTTGAAATACGTAAATTAAGAAAACAAAAAGCAAAAGAGTTTGAAACAAGATATGATCAGAATATGAAGAAACGATTAAAACAAGAAATTTATAAGTTAAATCAACAAAATGTAGAGAAGTTAAAATATTTATACTATGAATGTTTTAATGAAAAAGAAGAAGATCCGAAAAAGATTATTCAGAAGTTTTATACAGAGTTAAATCGTCATTATCAAGATATCTCTAAGAAATTGTTTATGGGGTTAGATTTATTAAAAGTAAATTATTAGTGTTTGACAATTTAAAAAAACATGATATAATGAAACCATTAACAACCGAGAAGTGGAGAAGTATAAAAGAATTCTGTTTACTAGAAAGCTGGAACGATGGAAGCCGGCAAATAAGAGCTTTTAGAATAACACCATGGAGTTGGGTATCTGAAAGATAGTAGGATATCACGTGAACCTGCGTTATGAGGTAAGAGATCAAGGCTACTTGAAAATAGGGTGGTACCGTGCGTTTGCGCCCCTATATCAAGTGCCTTTTATTTTTTTAGGAGGAAAAATATGGATGTAAAAGAATTATATCAAAAATTAGAAACACTCATGGATCAAGAAGTAACTTTAGAGGGATGGATTCGTAATCATCGTAAACAAAAAGAATTTGGATTTATCGACTTTTATGATGGTACTTGTTTTGAATCTGTTCAATTGATTTACGATAATCAATTAGCTGATTTTGATGAGATTCAAAAGTTACGTGTTGGTAGTGCGATTCGAGTAGAGGGAATTGTAAAAGAATCTCCTGCCAAAGGACAAAAATTTGAAGTACATGTAAAAGCACTTACTTTGTTAGGGGATAGTGCGGAAGATTTTCCAATTCAACCAAAAAGACATACGAGAGAGTTTTTACGTGAAGTTTCTTATTTACGTCCTCGTACTAAGTTATTCCAAGCAGTATATCGTGTTCGCAGTATAGCTGCTATGGCAATTCACACTTATTTTCAAGACCGTGGATATATTTATTTCCATGCCCCATTAATTACAGCTAACGATGGGGAAGGGGCTGGAGAAATGTTTAAATTAACAACATTACCACTTGAAAATATTCCAAAAACAGAAGATGGTAGTGTCGATTATAAAAAAGATTTCTTTGGTAAAAAAGTAGGACTGACAGTAACTGGACAATTAGAAGCAGAAGCATTTGCAATGGCATATAAACGTGTTTATACATTTGGACCAACATTCCGTGCTGAAGTATCTCATACGAAAACACATGCCTCTGAATTTTGGATGATTGAACCAGAGATTGCTTTCTGTGATTTAGATCAGTTAATGGATATTGAAGAAGACATGTTGAAATATGTGATTTCTTACTGTTTAGAACATGCGAAGAGTGAATTTGATTTCTTTGATCAATTTGTCGAAAAAGGAATAAAGGAAAAGTTACAAGCTGTATTAGATAGTAAATTTGTTCGTGTTTCTCATGATGAAGTGATTCGTATTTTAAAAGAAGCTCCTGTAAAGTTTGAAAACGAACCAAGAGAAGGAGAAGATTTAGCAACTGAACACGAAAAATATTTAACAGAAGTATATTATAAAGCACCTGTTTTCATTACAGATTGGCCAAAGGATATTAAAGCATTCTATATGAGATTAAACGAAGATAAAAAGACAGTTGCTGCAGTTGATTTACTAGTACCAGGAGCTGGTGAGTTAATGGGTGGTAGTCAAAGAGAAGAACGTCTTTCTTACTTAACAAGTCGTATGGATGAATTAAATATGAAAACAGAAGGTTTAGAATGGTACTTAAACTTAAGAAAATATGGAGGATGTGTTCACTCTGGATTCGGTATGGGATTTGAACGTCTATTAATTTATTTAACTGGAGTAGAAAATATCAGAGATGTTTTACCATTCCCTAGAACTCCAGGAAACTGTGAATTTTAAAAGAGAGTTACTCTCTTTTTTTGTATATTCATGACAAATATTACCATAATAAAAATGAGGTGAATATATGAGAAAAATATTATTAGTTGGTCTTTCTATTCTCTTTTTTGTAACAGGTTGTTCTTATGAGGGGACGATGTTAAATACACCAACCAAAAAAGTAGAAATGTTTTTTTCTAATTATCAAACACTAAATCAAGATGTTATGGATGATTTAGATAAAGTCGTTGATGAAGAAGAAAGATTTAATACCAAACAAAGAGAGACATATCGTGAACTCATGAAGAAACATTATCAAGCAATTCAATATGATGTAAAAGATGAACGTATCAATGGGGATGAAGCAGAAGTACGTACAGAAATTGAAGTGATTGATTATTCTAAAATATTAAAAAATACAGACCGTTACTTACAAGAACATCGTGATGAGTTCTTAGATGAAAAAGGACAATACGATGAGACAAAATATATGGATTATCGATTAGAACAATTAAAAGAGGCAAAAGAAACAGTCAAATACGATATGACATTTCACCTAACGAAAAAGGATAAAGAATGGCAAATGGATCCTTTAACAACAGAACAAGAACAAAAAATTCATGGTATGTATAATTACTCATAAAAGCATATTTTTCTTTCATATGCTTTTTTATTTTCGCATACCTTTTATTAGGTGAGAGTATGAAGAAATTAGGAATATTATTGTTAACAACCATTTTTTTACTACCAAGCTCTGTACAAGCTATTGGGACGAGTGCAACTTCTAGTATTTTAATGGATATGGATTCTGGAAGAATTATATATGAAAATAATATTCATGAAGTACGTAGTGTGGCAAGTATTTCTAAAATTATGACAGCAACATTAGCAATAGAAAGTGGAAAATTAGATAAAACGGTCAAAGTAAATGATGTTGTATTAGAAGCTTATGGTTCTGGTATTTATATTAAACCAGGAGAAAAATTAACACTCAGAGATTTAGTTTATGGATTAATGTTACGTAGTGGAAATGATGCGGCTTTGATGATTGCTGATTATGTTGGTGGAAGTGTTTCTAAGTTCGTAGAGAAAATGAATCAAAAAGCAGCGAAAATTGGGATGAAAAACACTACATTCAACAACCCTAGTGGATTGGATGAAGAAGATGAAATAGGGAATTTTTCCACTGCTTATGACATGGCAATACTAACTAGTTATGCGATGAAAAATAAAGAGTATCGAAAGATTGTTAGTACTAAAAAGTATACATTAAAAACAAATAAAAACACTTATGTTTGGTATAACAAAAATAAATTACTTACCAATTACGAATATACAACGGGTGGAAAAACAGGATTTACTAAAAAAGCAAGACGTACCTTAGTTTCTACAGCAAGTAAAGATCAGTTAAATTTAGTCGTTGTTACATTAAATGATGGAAATGATTTTCAAGATCATGAAAATTTACATGAATATGGTTTTTCCAATTATAAAAAGTATCGTTTATTAAAAAAAGGAACAGTAAAAATAGAAAATGAAAAATATTATAAAAATGAGACATTGTATGTAAAAAATAATATTGATTACCCACTTCGTGAAGATGAAAAACAGAGTGTAAAATTATCGTTTCAATTAGAAAATAAAAAACAGTTAAAAGATAATGGAAAAGTAGGAGAAGTACATGTAAAAGTAGGGGATGAAGTAGTATTAAAAGAGCCAATTTATGTAAAAAAAGAAAAAGTTAAGAAAAAAGGATTCTTTCATCTATGGTAAATAAAATATGGGCTCTTTTTTTCATTATTGGAATTATTGTGAGTGTGATAACAGGGAAGTTAGAGGGGTTAAATGAAGTATTACTTAGTAGTGCGAAAGAGTCTTTAGATATGATATTGAAGTTATTTCCTATTATGGCTTTGTGGTTGGGAATTACTAAGATTGCTTCTGTATCTGGTTTGTTAAATAAAATGTCACGTATGATTAGTCCTGTATTAGGAAAATTATTTCCAGAGATACCGAAAGGTCATGCTTCTCTTAGTTTGATTACTTCCAATGTGATTGCTAATTTTTTTGGACTAGGAAATGCTGCTACTCCTTTTGGATTAAAAGCGATGCAGAAACTACAAGAAATTAATCCCAAAAAAGATACTGCAAGTCGTAGTATGATTACTTTTCTCGTATTAAATACAAGTGGATTAACACTCATTCCAACGACGATTATCTCGTTAAGAATGATGTATGATAGTAAAAATCCAACGGAAATTGTACTAGGATGTATTCTAGCAACCACTTGTTCTACCATAGCTGGTATGTGTATGGATCGTTTTTTAGCAAACCGACATAGGAGGCGTTCATGATTCAACTTGTTTCTAATTTAATTATTCCTGCTTTTGTTCTTGGAGTTATTCTCTATGGTGTATTTAAAAAAGTAGATGTATATGATACATTTGTCGATGGTGCTAAAGAATCTTTTGATATGGCATTGACTATGTTTCCTTCATTACTCGCCATGATTGTCGGTGTCAATGTATTTATGAAAAGTGGTGCGATTGAATTTGTCTTTCAGTTATTAAAACCGGTTTTTGAATTTTTACATTTTCCTTTAGAAGTATTTCCGATGGCAGTGATGCGACCAATTAGTGGTACTGCTAGTTTAGCTATGTTAAATCAAATCTTTGAAAACTATGGACCAGATAGTTTCCTAGGTCGTTTAGCGTCTATTATTCAGGGCTCTACAGATACGACATTCTATGTCATTACTCTCTATTTTGGAGTAATTGGTATTAAAAAAATTCGCTATGCATTATGGGCGGGATTATTTGCTGATTTAGCTGGTATTCTCGCTAGTTTATTTCTCGTTGGAATTTTATTTCATTAGTTGTCAATTTATATAATTTATGTTATTATCGTGTTTAGTAAATGTGGTGATGAGATGGAAAGATTACAAAAAGTGATAGCCAATGCTGGTTATTGTAGTAGAAGAAAAGCGGAAGAAGAAATTAAAAAAGGACATGTTACAGTCAATGGTAAAATTGTTGTTGAACTAGGAACGAAAGTAGATAGTACAGATGTCGTAGAGATTAATGGTACAGTCATTAGAAAAGAAGAAAAAAAAGAATACATTTTATTTTATAAACCAAGAGAAGTTATTACAACGGTACATGATGATAAAGGAAGAACAACTGTATTAGATTATATTGATACACCGGCTCGTATTTATCCAGTAGGAAGATTAGATTATGATACTACAGGATTATTACTTCTTACCAATGATGGAGAACTTGCTAATTTATTAATGCATCCAAAAACAGAAATTGAAAAAGTATATGTAGCCAAGGTAAAAGGAATTTTAAGTGCTCCAGAAATTAATAAATTAAAAAATGGAGTAGTGATAGATGGTAGAAAAACATCTCGTGCGAAAGTAAAAGTAAGAAAAATTGATAAAAAAGCTGGTACAAGTATTGTTGAAATTACAATTCACGAAGGAAGAAATCACCAAGTGAAAAAAATGTTTGAACATGTTGGACATGAAGTATTAAAATTAAAAAGAGAACGTTTTGCCTTTTTAGATTTAAAAGGATTACACTCTGGAGAATACCGTTATTTATCAATTAAAGAAGTAAAAAAATTATATGCTTTAGTTAGCCATAAATAAAAAATGATCGTACAGATCATTTTTTTTGTAACAACTCACTTTTTATGTCAAATAAAAAAATGAATATCTTATTCATTTTCTTCTGATTCTTCTTGAATTGCTCCAACTGGACAAAGATCGATGGCTTCTTTTGCTTCTTCTAATTGTTCTTCTGTTAAGTTTTCTTTTTCTTTCGCAAGTCCATTGTCATCCATTTCAAAACACTCTGGATAACTACCAAAACAAGCTCCACAACCAATACATATATTTTGATTTACTTTTACTTTTTCCATTTTATCACCCAGTTCATTATACAAAAATACCGGGAAAAATACAAGGAAATGGTTTCAAAAAAAGTCGAATTATGTTATGATAATAATACGAGGTGATGTAGATATGGCAAGTCGTATGGATAGATACCGTAATCAAGAAGTAGAGCCAACTGGTATGCGTACGAAAAGAAATGAACATTTATATGCCAGAGTAGAAGCACCTCTAGAATATTCTAGTGTCGAAGGTGTGGCTAGGATTGATAATACAAGTTCTGTTGATATTAATAAGATTAAAGAATTATTAATGAGAGAAGAAGAACCAAAGAAAAGAGTCCATCCTATCATAGAAGAACAAGATGATCTTGATGAAACGGGAGAAATCGCAACGTTCCAAGATTTGGATGAGAAGAATTACGATATTAGAGATATTTTAAATAAAGCCAAAGGGGAAAGAGAAGAAGACGATGATGATCGTTATCGCTCTTTACAAGATACTGGATATGATATTTTAAAAAATATTAAAATTCAAAACCAAGAACCAGAAATTAATGAGAAAGAATTAAAACAAGTGGGAGATACAACTCTTAGTTTATCTATGTTAGATAGTTTACGTGAAGATGGTGAAGACGAAGAATCGAAAACGATTCAAGATTTACTAGCTTCAGAAAAAGAATCATTGAATCAAGAAGACGATGATGATTTTGAAGAAGAAAGAACATTGGATAATTCTTTCTTTACGTCTAGTTTGAATTTTAGTGATGAAGATTTTAACGAATTAAGTGATGAGTTAGATGAACCAAAGAAAAAAGGAAATTTATTTGTGAAAGCTATTTTATTCTTAGTTATGGTAGCTCTTACGACGGCAGCGATTTTCTTTTTAGCAAATTATTTAAAATAAAACGTTTTCTATTCTGTAGAAAACGTTTTTTGTTGTCTTTTCTTCATCGTTATCAATCGTAAATAAGTAATACTTGGTATGACGAGAAAGAAAAGAACTAGGAAAAGAGGAAAATAGTTGGTTAAGAAATAGAGTCCTTCGGTATTATTTGGGAATATAATCGTACTTAGGAAAGTAATGATAATACATGCCAGTATTTGTATTAACATAAATATGTTTTCTTTTTTTATTTGGAAAGTTCTTTTAATACCTTCAGTGACAAAGAAAAGACAGAAAGTTATAGAAATAAAGAAGTCAAAGATCCAACGAAAGGCAAGTGTACTTTCCATTCTTTCTAAGACACCAATAATACTGACGCGTTTTAATATATGGAATTCAGGGTATTGATAGATTAAAGTCATTTTAATACCAAATACTGCAATGGTGAAAAATAAAGCTGAGAAAGTAAATAAATGAATGAGAAAATATCCAATTTTCCAAGATGTTTTCCAATTCTTCTTATCCCGTTCTGCAATCTGATTTTTTGGTATGATTGTAATTAGAAATAAAATCAGAGTACAATAAGCAAAGTAGTGAAAACTAGAGTTTAAAACCGTAGAGACTGGGGTTGTAAACAATGGTCTAAAGTTATACCAATGGACTTGTCCCATTAAACCAAATATACTAATAAAGTATAAAATAAGAGAGAAGATAATTAAAATTAATGAAACTCTAGCAATTCCTTTCAATCTTCTAATCAGTAGATAGAAAATAGGAATGATAAAAATAATGGCGATAAATAAAGTAGGAGTTTGATATAAATATTGAGAAGCAATAAAGATAATTAAATTCCAAAAGACGATTGTACCTAATAGAAAGACAAAGGCAATGAGTAGGATGTTGATTATCTTTCCTGCTTTTTTACCAAAAGCATGTATATTTAATTCAATGATACTGAAATTGGGATTATAATTCATCAGATATTGGTAGAGTAGAAAAGGAATTATACCAAGTAAAGCTCCGATGAAAAGACCAAATATACTATCTTGTTTAGCTATTTGAACTAACATTTCCATAGCTAAACCCATAAAACAAGAACGAATGAGAAAATAAGATATAATGGATACTTGTTCTTTACTTAGTTGTTTTTCCATACATTTCCCTCCTAATTGTCTGTTCTAAAGATCCTTTTGTTTCTAAATCGATATCAACATTGACATTGATTTTTACTTTTGAATATTCTTCTTGATCCCATTTTAATTCTATATTTGAAAAGTATTTTGGATATTTCTGATAGAACAGATTTCCAAATCCAAAGATATCGCTTTGAAATTCGTTTTGTGTTATATGAATCGTGTGAAAAATTTGTTGTTTCATTTTCTGTTCTAATTGTTGTTTGATTTCAGAAATGGTATTAGGATCACTTAAATTGGCATTGGTGTTAATTTCATTAATCGCAGCTTTTGCTTGTAAAGAGACATCGATGATTGGTTGATTTTGTTCTAATGTTGCTTTTCGTTTTATTTTAAAATTAGATAAGTGAAATACAATTTGATTGTCTTGATATTTGACATTTTCTAATGAATAAGCAGTCCTACGATTTAAGATATTAATCATTCGACTTTCATCTGCACTGACATATCCTACTAATTTCGTATTACGGAAGATAGCAAGTGTTCCTAGTTGTAGTTTGGTTTCTGGATTGGTACTTTCTAAGTTTTGTTGTTTTTCTCCTTCTTTGACACTTCCTGATATTTTAATGGTAGGAAGTGTTGGATTAATTCCTGGTGTTAACATAGAAGCAATAAACTCACTGTATGTTAAATCGGTAGAGATTCCTTGATAAGTAGAAGTATTTTTTAAATTCATAGAGACATTTTGTGATGGGTAAGATTCTAATGGTGAAGTAATTTTTAATACATCTACTGCTTTCGCATCTCTTGCAATTACAATATAGAAATTCTTTCTACTTTCTGGACTACGAATGAGGATATCAGATATTTTCGCAATTTCCTTTTCAGCAATATTCTCATCGATTACGACAACTGCTAGATGTCCTATGTATAATTGTTTTGGACTCTCTAAATCGATATTATAAAAAGCTTCCATAACGGAATTACCATGTCCTTCATAGACAATGGTTTGACTCTGTCCTTCTTTACTGCTTGCTTCTTGTTTTTTTGAGTTAGCAACTAATACGCCAATGACATATTGATTGTCTTTTTTATCAATACTAAGACCGGTTACAATGGCTAAATTTTCTAATTCATGGTAGTTATAACACCCAGTTAATAGTAGGGCAAAAAGACTAAAAAAGAGAATTAGAAGACATTTCTTTTTCATTTTTTCACCCCCCAATTTAATCTTTTTTTATTTTTAGAAGATAAGTAACGTGGTCTTTCTTTAATTTTAGATTTTTGTTTTAATAATAAAGCATCATTTTGTTCTTTTAAATAGAACGGCGCAAAAGGTGTTAGATAAGGAATGCCAAATGTTTCTAATGTCGAAAGATGGGTAATTAACATAATACTTGCGATAACGACACCAATCATGCCACAAATAGAAGCAAAGAAGATAAAGATAAGACGCCACCAACGAAGGGCATTGACCATATCGATATCGGTAAATAATAGGCCTGCTACAGATGTCATGGCGACGATGATGACGACAAAGGGACTGACAATTCCTGCATTGACTGCTGCATCACCAAGTACGAGTCCTCCTACAACACTAATGGCTGTTCCCATTTTAGAGGGCATTCTAAGATCGCACTCCCGTAATAATTCAAAGGTAATACCGAGCATGATGATTTCAAAAGCAGTTGGGAAGGGGACACCTTCTCTTTGAATCGCGACACTAATAAATAACTTATCAGGTATCATCTCAGGATTGTAGGTCATAATCGCCACATAAGCAGCTGGTACAAGTAGTGTAACCAAGAAGCCGAGAATTCGTAAAAAACGGGAAAAATTGACGTTATATGACTTTTGATAGTAATCCCCTGGGGTATGGATAAAATCGATGAATAGGGTAGGAAAAATGAGTACAAATGGTGTATTTTCGACGAGGATTACAATCTTTCCCTCCAATAGAAAACCACAGACAAAATCAGGTCTTTCCGTACTCATAATTTTTGGAAAAACAGATTTTTGAGGGTTTAAAAAACTACGTAAATTTCCACTATCTAAAACCCCATCAATATCAATTTCTTGTAATCGTTTTTTTAATTGTTCTACTCGTTTTTGATCAGCAACATCACTTAAATAAGCTAAATTAATTTTTGTCTTCGTTCTACGACCGACAAATAACTCTTCAAAATATAAGTTTGGATCTTTAATTCGTTTACGAATCAGTCCCTGATTGACCACAATATTTTCCGTAAAACTATCTTTTGGACCACGCAGTGAAGTTTCTGTATTCGATTCTTGAATACCTCTATCTAAAGTACTTTTTGTTTCTACGACAATGGCTTTGCTTTCTCCTTCGACAAAGATTGCGGTAAAACCATTTACTAAGTGATAAAAGAGATCTTGATAAGTTGTTACTTCTTTAATTGTTCCATTGTATAGATGATTGTATAACTCTTGAAATACTTGTTTTCCATTCACCGTACTAGATTCCATAATCTCCATAATACTGTGAATTAAAATATCACTAATCTTATCATCACTACTTACACTCTGTAAGAATAAAATACCAATTTGACATTGATCTTGTATAATTTTTCTAGTTTTTATATCACTACTTTTGCCATTCATTTTTTGAACAGTCAAAAATACTTTATCAATACTTTTTTCTATCTTTTTCATATTATCCCTCAATTTTATTGTGACCAAAAATAAAGAAAATATTTGGAAATTTCAAAAAAAGAAGAGAATACATGATACAATGAATATGAGGGATGTGTATGGAATTTCAAGTAGAAATTGTAAGATTAGACGATCAAGGTAGAGGAATTGGTTATATCGATGGGAAAATTGTATTTGTCGAAAATGCTCTACCACAAGAAGTAGTACGTGTTTTCATTACGAAAGAAAAAAAGAAATTTTATGAAGCTAAACTCATAGAGAGACTTGTTACAAGTCCTGATCGTGTTACAGCAAATTGTCCGTATTATGATACTTGTGGTGGTTGTAACTTAATGCATTTAAATTATCATAAGCAGTTAGAATATAAAAAACAAAAAGGAATCCAAATATTAAAGAAATTTGCTGGTATTGAGATAGAAGATGCAGATATGATTGATAGTGATGAGTTTTATTATCGAAATAAAGTAGTGTTTCATGTTGAAGATGGTAAAATGGGATATTATCAAAAGGAAAGTCACCATTTTGTTGAAATTGATACGTGTCTGTTATTACATCCAAAAATCAATCAGTTATTAACAGAATTAAAAGGAGCTCGTTTTTTAAATTCTGTGAAAAACATGATGATTCGTACATTTCAAGATGGATTAGAAACACAAATCGTATTTTATCCACAGGAAAACTTGAATCAAGAAGAGATTATCCACAGGATAAAGCATTTGGTAACTTCAATTTATGTGGATCACACATGTATTTATGGGAATGACGAAATATTAGAAAAAATTGGGGATAGGAATTATTTGGTAAGACCAGAGTCTTTCTTTCAAGTAAATACGAAAACGACACAAAAGTTATACGATCAAGTGAAAGAGAAATTGGAACCTAGTAAGGATGATACGGTCTTAGATCTTTATTGTGGAGCTGGAACGATTGGACTTTACATTGCTCCATATGTCAAGAATGTGTATGGTGTAGAGATTGTAAAAGAAGCCATTATGAGTGCGAAAAAGAATCAAGAAATCAATCGTACTAAGAATATAGAATTCTATGTGGGTGATACCAAAACCATCTTAGAAAAATTCCATTTACAGGCTAATAAAGTCATCGTCGATCCACCACGTAGTGGACTAGATCAAAAGACCAAGGAATATCTTCTAAAACTACAACCCCAACGAATTGTCTATGTCTCTTGTAATCCCATCACACTGGCTCGTGATATCAAAGATTTAGGATCCAAATATCAATTTGAGACAGTTACATTCGTCGACATGTTTCCTAATACCGATCATATTGAAAGTGTCTGCTTATTAAAACTGATATAAAAGTGATAGGAGTGATAACATGATGAAAGAAGCATTAATACTTTTTTCCGGTGGAAAAGATTCCTTTTTATCAACTTTAATGATGTTAGATCAAGGGTATAAAGTAAATCTAGTTACATTTGATAATGGTCATGAATTAAATATAAAAAATGTATTAGTAGGAGCTAAAAAAATTCAGAAAAAATATGGCTCTGATAAAGTGAAAATTATTGGCATAAAAAAAATAGATGCGATATTTAGAGAATTTATTTGCTCATTTTATAATTATGATATAGAGTATATTCAAAAAGAATTTGGTAACATAACGATTTCGCAATTTCATTGTCTATCATGTCGTTTAGCAATGTATGTTTTGGGAATTATTATTTGTTTACAAAAGAATATCCATTGCGTAGTAGATGGGGCTAGAGAAAGTCAATTATTTGCTATTGAACAAGAAAAAATGATAAAACAATTTCAACAGTTATTTCAAAAATATGATTTAGAAATTGTATTTCCACTGTTATATGAGAAAGATGATTATTCTATCAAGAATCAAATATTAGCGCATGGTTTTGTACCCAAAATGAACGAAGGACAGTGCTTACTGGGAATGCCAATTTTACAACATTCTATGAATGATTCTATTATCGAAGGATGCTTCAACGTCTATCAGAAAGAACTTTATCCAAAAATAGAAAAGATCATTGAAAGATATAAAAATATTGTATTTGAGGAGAAATATTTATAATGGATTATAGAAGTAAGAAATTTGTATTTATCCCATTTTGCTTGATTGCTCAAGCATATCAAGCACAGGGAATCGTAAAATACGAATGGAAAAGTTCGATTAGACCGTTCATCGATGTACTTTTAGACCACGATATCAATATCATTCAAATGCCTTGTGCCGAAGCACAATTTCACAATAGTTTAATTCGAGCACCAAAAGGAATTACCAAATATGACACGATAGAATTTAATCAACATTGTGAAAATCTAGCCAATCAAGTTGCCAAACAAATCAGAGATTTAATCTCATCAGACTACGAAGTAGTTGCGATATTAGGCATAGAACAATCGCCATCTTGTTGTGTTAATTATATATATACCAATAAAGGAATGGAAAAACGAAAAGGATTGTTTATGCAAAAGCTATATGAAAAGATAGAAGATTTAAATATTCCTATCATTGGAATCAATCGAAAATATATCAATAAATCGTTAAACGAATTAAAAAAAGTACTAGAATCATAAGATGATTGAATACATATAATGTATTGGTGATAATATGTATCAGTTAAAAGATGCGATTTATGCAGCTTCTGTACTAGGTGTTAACTTTGACAAATATACTCCGGAAGAATTTTTAGACGGAATTAATATTGAATTAGAACATGGTACCGTAAGTCCTAAAACAAATGTGACCAATGATAATTTGATTACAACTGCCAAAATTGCCCTTGCTCATTTAAATGAATTTCCTAACTATTATAATCCAGAGTATGGATTAAGACAGTTTGAAAAATTGTTACAATCAAAACTATAAATCATAGATGTAGATAGATTTTATCTACATTTTTTGTATTCTATTTTATAAATATGATAAAATGAAGAAAAGGAAGGATGATAACATGATACAGTTTATTGAATATCCAAAGTGTTCAACTTGTAAAAAAGCAAAAACATGGTTAGAAGAACATCACATAGAATTTCATGATCGTGATATCACAACAGAAACACCGACAAAAGAAGAATTAAAAACATATTTAAAAATAAGTCAATATCCAATTAAAAAATTTTTTAATACCAGTGGAAATTTATACAAAGAATTTGCTCTAAAAGATAAATTAGACACCATGAGTGAAGACGAAAAACTAGAATTATTAAGTCAACATGGTATGTTAATCAAAAGACCACTTGTTGTGTCCGATTCATTCATCTTAGTCGGCTTTCGTGAAAAAGAATGGAACGAGTTATTATGCGAAAAGAATATGTTGTAAAAGAAGTTTGTATTTTAAAAGATTTTTTAGAGAAGAATATGACAGATATCTCAAAGCATAAGAGAAAATCATTGCTTACTAATGGTGTCATAGAAGTAAATGGAAAAGTACAAACTAAGTATAATTATCCTCTCAAAGTAGGAGATAAAATTACTTTTAGAGAAAAAGAAATCCCGACTTCTTTGAATATTCTTTATGAAGATGATGATATCATTGTAGTTGATAAACCATCTGGAGTATTAACCGTTGGAACGGATAAACACGAAGACAATACACTATACCGAGAAGTATCTTACTATGTCAAACAAAAGAAAGTATCAAACCGTATTTTTATTGTTCATCGTTTAGATAAAGATACTTCGGGCATAATTTTATTTTGTAAAAACCAGAAATTAAAACGAATGTTTCAAGATCATTGGAATGAATTAGTATTAAAAAGAGAATATGTGGGAATTACAGAAGGAGTACCAAAACAAAAGAAAGGTACTGTTATTCAGTATTTAAAAGAAAATGAACAGTTTATGGTATATGCGACAAGTTCGAAAGAAGGAAAAAAAGCAATTACCAATTATGAAGTAATAGAAGAGAATGGAAGGTATGCTTATGTTCGTTTTCAACTAGAAACAGGTCGTAAAAATCAAATTCGTGTCGCATGTAAGAGTTTAGGTTGTCCTTTAGTAGGAGATAAAAAATATGGAGCTAAAACCAATCCTATGCATCGCTTATTACTTCATGCTTCTATGTTTGCTTGTATTCATCCTGTTACTCACAAAAAATTACAATTTTCTAGTAAAATACCAAAAAATTTTCAAAAATTGACAAAATAGGAATTGACAACAGTTAACAACATGTGTATAATGTCGATTAGTTAAGCAGTAGTATCATCACTACTGCTTTTTTATTTATGAAGGAGAGATGTGTGATGAATGAGTTATTAGTAGCTTATGCGAAATGTATTCAACAGGCAATTGATTCTTTAGAAAGGCAACGCGCAATGTTTCGTGCAACGAACAGAAAACCAACACCAGAAGAAGAAGCTTCTATGAAATTGTTAAATGAGAGAATCATGAGAGGGTACAAGAATATCGAAGATTATATTCAAGATTGTGCCAATGGTTTTTTAGATAAGAGATAATTCTGTCGATAAAAGATGTTTCTTTTTTCACACTTTTGGTTTAAAAAGACAAAATATTTTCCATGATAGACATAGAATGGATGTGAAAGGAGATTCTATGTTTGGAAATTTTGAAGAAGATACAAGAAAAATATTAGTACAAGCCAAAGCAGAAATGAAAAATTTAAGACATCCTTATGTCGGTAGTGAACATCTTTTACTGGCGATATTACATGATAAAAATGTAATCAGTGATAAATTAAAGAGTTATCAAGTTACTTATGAAACTGTAAAAGAAGAAATCATAAAAGTAGTAGGGGTTGGTAGCAAAGAAAGTGAGTGGTTTTTATATACACCACTTTTAAAGCGTGTCTTAGAACAAGCCGTAGTTGATAGTAAAGAAAATAATCAAGGAATTGTAACCGTAGAACACTTATTTTCTAGTTTATTAGAAGAAGGGGAAGGGGTAGCAATTCGTATTTTAATTGGTATGGATGTCGATATTGATGACTTATATCAAGAGTTTTCTTATAAATTAAATCAAATGCATAAAAAGAGTAACCATAAGAAATTATTATTAGAAGAATTCGGAATGGATTTAAATAAAAAAGCAGAAAATAAACAGTTAGATCCTGTCATTGGTAGGGAACAAGAAATACGTCGAGTTATGGAAATATTGACGAGAAAGAAGAAAAATAATCCCATTTTAGTAGGCCTTGCTGGAGTAGGAAAAACAGCGATTGTAGAAGAATTAAGTAGTCGTATTGTCAGAGGAGAAGTTCCCATTTCTTTAAAAAATAAACGAATTATTAGTGTTGATATGGCTACATTAGTAGCAGGAACAAAGTATCGTGGAGAATTCGAAGAAAGAATGCGTAAGATTTTAAAAGAGATAGAAGAAAACGATGATATTATCTTATTTATCGATGAAATTCATACGTTAGTAGGAGCAGGTGGTGCCGAAGGAGCAATTGATGCTTCTAATATATTAAAACCAGCCTTGGCTCGTGGGACACTTCATTTAATTGGTGCAACAACGATGGAAGAATATAAGAAATTTATCGAAAGTGATAGTGCACTAGAAAGAAGATTTCAAAAAGTATATGTAGAAGAACCAAGTGTGGAAGAAACAATTCATATTTTAACCAAGATTAAACCAATTTATGAGAAATACCACTGTGTCACCTTACCTGATACATGTATTCGTGATATCGTAAAGTTATCGAGAGAATATATCTATGATAGATATGAACCAGATAAGTCGATTGATATCTTGGATGAAGTATGTGCTAGAGTGAAGTTAAAAGAGAGTAAAGAATTAAAGAAATATAATGAAATGCATAAGAAGTTACAAAAAATTATCGAGGATAAAAAAGAAGCGATTGTAAGTCAAGATTTTAAAAGGGCTTCTAAGTTAAAGTCTAAAGAGAATGAGATTATGAATGATTTGAATACGTTAGAGTTATCTCTTTATAAAAAAGAGAAGAAGACGGTGACAAAAGAGGATTTAGCGGAAGTTATCCATCATAAAACGAAGATTCCTGTCTATGAGATTTTGAAAGAAAATAAGAAGATGATTGAACATATTGAGAGTACCCTTTCAAACCGTATTTTAGGGGAAGAAGAGGCAATTCAATCATTGATTCATATTGCGAAAAAGATTAAGCTAGGGTTTGCTGAAAATAAGAAGTCATATTCTATTTTGTTTTGTGGTTCGACAGGAGTTGGGAAGACATGTTTAGCTCGTACATTTGGAGAATTATTGGTGGGAAAAGAAAATGTGATAAAGCTTGATATGAGTGAGTATAGTGAGTCCCATAGTGTTTCTAAATTAGTAGGAGCACCTCCTGGATATGTGGGATATCAAGATCAGAAGAATGTCTTTGAAGAGATTCGTAATCATCCTCATTCTGTATTGATTTTAGACGAGATTGAGAAAGCGCATCCAGATGTATTAAATCTGTTTTTACAAATTTTAGAAGACCATCAGATTAAAGATTCTCGTGGGCGTGTGATTCGATTTGACCATACGATGATTTTAATGACTTCTAACATTGGTTTTCATGAAACTCATGTAGGATTTCATGGTGAGACAAAACAAACGATACAGACCCGTTTAAAAGAGTATTTTCAGATGCCATTTTTAAATCGTATCGATGATGTTGTCTTATTTCAACCATTAAGTGAGGAAGTAATGAGAACATTAATCAAGAAACAACTACAAAATTTAAAAGAAAAATATCAGAAGCAAAATATTCAAATTGAATTTACAGATGATTTAGAAGACCATATTCTAAAGAAATCAGAGTATGAAGAATATGGAGCTAGAAGATTAGAAAAAATTGTCAATGACTTATGTGAAAATCAAATCATCGATGAAATTTTAAATGAGAAAACAGAAATCACATTAAAAATTTAAGATAAGAGAATCATTTTAAAATTGATAGATTTGTAGATAGTAGGAGAGTATTATGAGAGATGTATTTGAAAATTATTTAAAAAATGGGTTATCTGAATATGATTCTAAATATTTAACAACATATCAATATGTTATGTTATTATCTAAAAATAATCATATTACTCCATACTTTGCGAATGATGATTATATTTATTTTATTGAATATCCAATATCTGGTAAAAAGTATCATGGACCATCAGAAGTATTAGAAAGTGAGATGTCACTTTGTGGTAGTGAAGCTGGAATCATATATGAAAATATAGATGGACAGTTTCAAACCATTGCTTTTATTGATTTAAAGGAAAAGAATCAGAATTGTAGAAAGTAAATATATTTTAAGATTATTAACGAAAGTAAAAAGTTAATAATCTTTTTATTTTTATAAAAAGTAATATAAAATAATAGTTGAAGTTTGAAAACAGAAAATAGAAATTGCACGAAAAATTCAAAAAATCATTGCACAAATTTCTGAACATGATATAATAAGATTTAAGGTGATTATATGGAAACAGTAAACTATCAAGATTCGATTGTTGAAGTATTTGATAAAAGATTGAAGCCAGGAGTAGGAAAACTTTTACCAGATGAATTTACTAACGAACAAAAAAACGATCGTATCGAGGCAATGAGAGATTTTATTACCACATTGACATATGATTACAACGAGAAAGATGAAGTCGCTTATGATGAGACAAAGCATGTTTTTAAAGTACCAAGTAGTTTAAAAGTAAATCCTGAGAGTGATAACTTTGATTTACAACACGATTTGGTACAATTAACATTAACATCTATTTGTCCAGTGAGAGATCATGAGATGGCACCTTATATGACTTTATATGCAGATACACTAGCAACTGTATTAGTTGGTAACACAACATTAGAAAAAAATGAACATAAATATGATCATTTCAATATGCTTGGAACGGAAGGGATTGAATTACTGACAAATATCTTCTATACGGGAAATCAAGCAAAGATGAATGAGTTTAAAAATGCACTTGCTATGAATTCTGAAAGTGTAGAGATGGAAAGTAGTAAAACAAGGAGTTAAAGTTCCTTGTTTTTTATTGGTAAAATATGTTTTCTGTGATAAAATAGAGCTGGTGATGAATTATGGATAAATTAAGAACACGTTTTGCTCCAAGTCCAACTGGATTTATGCATATTGGGAATTTAAGAAGTGCAATCTTTGAATATTTAGTAGTAAAACATCAAGGTGGAGATTTTATTTTAAGAATTGAAGATACAGACCAGACACGAAAAGTCGAAGGAGCTATAGATTTCATTTATCATACTTGTGAGTTATGTGGAATTCACTTTGATGAAGGACCAAATAATGGAGGAGAATATGGTCCATATGTACAAAGTGAACGTTTACCACTTTATAAGAAATATGCAGAGGAATTAGTAGAAAAGGGAGCCGCTTATTATTGTTTCTGTACAGAAGAGAGATTAAATAAACTACGTAAAATTGCGGAAGATGAAAAACGTGCTTTTCAATATGATGGTCATTGTAAACATTTATCAAAAGAAGAAATTGAAGCAAATTTAAAAGCAGGAGTACCATATGTTATTCGTCAGAAGATGCCTAAAGAAGGGGTTAGTACTTATGAAGATTTAGTATATGGTAAGATTAGTGTTGAAAATCGTATTTTAGAAGATCAAATCCTTTTAAAATCTGATGGATATCCTACTTATAATTTTGCTAATGTTGTGGATGATCATTTAATGAATATCAATGTAGTTGCACGTGGAAATGAATATGTGATGTCAACACCAAAATATAATCTTTTATACGATGCTTTTGGATGGGAAAGACCTACTTATATTCATTTACCTATGGTACTTGGTAGTGATGGACAAAAGTTAAGTAAACGTAATGGAGATGCTTCTTTCATGGATTTATATCATGAAGGATATTTACCAGAAGCAATTGTGAATTATTTAGCGCTCTTAGGATGGTCTCCAAATTCTAATCAAGAGATTTTTACTTTAGATGAATTAATCAAAGAGTTTGACCCAAAGAGAATTAGTAAATCACCATCGATTTACGATGAAAAGAAATTACAATGGGTAAATGCTCATTATATGAAGAAATTAGATGATGAGAAATTATTTGAAATTACAATTCCTCATTTAAAAGAGGCTTATGATTTAGAAAAGTATTCTGAAGATTGGGTAAAAGAATTGGTATTACTTTATAAAGATCATATTAGTTATGGAAAAGAGATTGTCGAAGTGACTGAGATGTTTTTTCACGATAAAGTAAATTTAAATGATGAATGTGTTGAATTTATGAAAGATGAAAGCATTCCAAATACATTAAAGGTATTTAAAGAAGAGATTGAAGCAATCGATGATTGGACTGTTGAAAATATCAAAGAAGCAATTAATCATACAAAAGAAAAAGCAAATGTGAAAGGAAAAATGTTATTTATGCCAATCCGTATTCAAGTAACTGGTGTTATGCATGGACCGGAACTTCCAAATACGATTCATTTGCTTGGTAAAGATGTTGTATTAAAAAGATTAGGAGAATAGAAATATTCTTCTTTTTTTATTCATATATTAATGTGGAGGGATATATGAATTATATTGATAGTCGTTTTAAACAACTGGTGAATCATTTAAAGAAAAAAACAAAAGAGGAAATATATGGAGATATGGTTTATCAGTATAAAAGATTAAATCAAACATTAAAGAATTCATTTGAAGATTATTTTGTAAAGTTTCCATATTGGGGAACGCTTAGCGAGAGAAAAGAAGATTTTGGTCATATGAAAGAAATTGCTGATTCTTTAAAAGATCATTTGGATGACTTTGTACATTTGTATTCTAAATTAGGAGATTATCGTTCTAAATTAGTGTTATATGGAATGATTAGTAATTGGTATCAATATGACTTTGATTATTTAAATCGTTCTATTGAGAAGAATTATGGACATTATTTTGATTTAGATTTAATTGAACCTGAGGAAGATGAACTTATCGTTGATTTAGGAGCTTATACAGGAGATACGATTTTAGATTATATCTATACTTATGGAGAAAATAGTTATAAGAAGATTTATGCGTTTGATATCACGGAAGAAAGTCTGATAAAACTAAGAGAGAATACGAGCCGTTATCCCAATATAATCGCTAAGAAGCGTTCTATTTCCGATAAGGGCGGAATTACTTATGTAAGAAAAAGTGAAGTAGATAATTCAGCAAATACAACAGTAGATTATGGAGACATGGAAGTGTTGGAAACAACATTAGATGAAGAAATAAAAGAGAAGATTACATTACTTAAAATGGATATTGAAGGGGGAGAACAAAAAGCACTAAGAGGAGCAACAGAGCATATTAAAAATGATCACCCGAAATTATTAATTTCTGTTTATCACAATGTCAGAGATATTTTTGAAATACCAAATATGATAGAACAAATAGATTCTAGTTATCAATTCTATCTTAGAAATTATGGAGGAGGCGTCTATCCAACTGAAATTGTATTGATTGCAATATAAAAAAGTCTTAAGATACTAGTACCTGTCAAGTACACACTAAATAAAAATATTTGTTTTATGAATATTTAAGTCTGTATTGTACAGGTGATAAATATCCAAGTTTCTTTTGAATACGTTCGTTGTTATACCAATGAA
>ENA-ORMR01000582-ORMR01000582.1-human-gut-metagenome-genome-assembly--contig:-NODE-582-length-35093-cov-7.521006_pt1 | contig 35093 bp, 38 predicted proteins | sample MGYA00242107_ERZ509003 | MGnify/ENA primary metagenome ERZ509003 (study PRJEB26280, sample SAMEA2338699) | human gut metagenome | biome: human gut; feature: human-associated habitat; material: faeces...
AACAAAGTTTGTATTTCTCATATCTATCACCTAGTCTCCTACTGTTTACATTTTAGCACACTTCTATCTCTATTTCAATTGTTAAAAGTTATTTCTTTACATGATAGAAATAAGATATGAATTTCGCAACCTTATATAAAATCATGTCACTTTGATTAATGGCAAATGATTTTCCGATTGCTTTTCCACCAATTGTAAAAGCAGCAATGAGTCCTGTTACTAGCAACGACATTAGAAAGGGAGAAACATGTAATGTTTGGGCAAAAGAACTAGCGATGATTGCTCCGGCACTACCAGATACAACACCACAAATATCTCCAATTACATCATTACAAAAGCTTCCTACTTTATCTGCATTCTTTTTTAATAGTACGGCAATATTCGCACCTTTTACTTTTCTCGCACTCATAGAGTGAAATGGAGCTTCATCACTGGCTGTTACAGCTACTCCAATCATGTCAAAGATAATTCCTAATAAGATAAATACAAGGATTAATAGAACACCAAAGATAGTTGATAGTTTAGGAATCATTGTTTCTGATACAAAAGAAAACATGACAGAAATAAGGAAAGCCATAAAAAAGATTTGTATCATCCATTTTCTATTTTTCTTTTGTTTTTCTTTTAATTTAAGCGCTCTTTTTTTATCTTCTTGTTTTAATGCTGCTATATCATCTTTTTCTCTTTTCATATATTCACCTACAAAAAAGGAGCCTTTGCTCCTAACTACAAATATAAATGGCAATTAATATAGTTAACTTTGCACCTTAGGTCAAGTAGGATTTCCCCCAAAACTACTATTCGTTACCAAATAGCGGTTCCCCTTGAAAGTTTTGGATATACTGTCGCCAGGTATATGACTTGATTGCCACTGAGTGTACACTGCAATCCTATATCAACACAACACTCTAGGAGATTTCCTCAACAACTCTTTTATTATTAGTTCTTTTTTGCAACATTTGTTTCAAAGAGCAATCGTAAAGTAACGTTGGCCATTGTTACTTTAAGTAGTTCTCTTATTCCCAAATATCACGCAAGACAAGCTACACTACTCACAAGTTGCCCCGCAAAGTAGGTTCTATCCTAAGTCGTCATTTGTCCGTCAATGATATCATGTATAGGCAAATGACAAGTCTTAGGTCTCCACGAAAATATGGGTCGGGGTCGTATGCCATTACGATCGCCCAAATTCTCTTATCCATCCAGCACTCACCCCAAACTGGGCGTAAGAAGCAAGCACAAGATGTTTCACAGATGTGCTCTTTAGCGGATTTTTAGCCCCGCCTTCCTAATAAAAGAAGTTGACTAGAATAATGCGCCATCTTGGTAGAATTCTATCATAAACTACCCTATTTGTCAATTTATACGAATGTATGCGAAAGTTTAAAAAAGTGACTAATTTCTTAAATTGTCACTCACTAATTCTATCTCATCTGTTAAATAACGAATACGTTCCATAATTCTTCTTGCTTTTACCAAATCTACTTTATTTTTAGAAATACTAAAGTGTTCTTCTAATTCTTCATAGTTTAAATTAGATGTAAAGAAAGTTGCTAGCTTATGATCCATACGATATTGTAACAGTGGCATTAATACATCATCTCTGCCCCATGGAGTTGTGTTTTCAGCACCAATATCGTCGATTAGTAACAGTGGAACTTTCTTCATCTTCTCTAAATTTTCAGAAAACTCAGAAGGATATAAACCACGATTATGATTCAAATACTCAGGCCAAAAGATAATCGCACATTGATAGTTTTTCTTTGCTAATTCGTGAAATAAAGCGGCCAAAATATAACTTTTCCCACTTCCAAAAGATCCATGGAGGAATAACCCTTTTTGATGAGGATCTTTTTCAAATTTCTTTAAAAACTGTTGTTCCCATTTAAAGATAGGAATACGTTTTGGATCTTTCTTATAATCTTTCATTGAAGCATGTAGTAATTCATCACTGACGTGATATAAATACATATTTTTTAAATATTGATCTTCTTTTTGTTTTCTCTTATATTTCTTACAAGCTTTATAACCAAATTCTAAACCATTCCCGTTCTTCATTGGTAGATAACAATGACCCATAATTTTATTAGGACAAGAAAGTAAACTCTTACATTCTTTACAATGTTCATACTCTTCCGCACTATCTTGTAAAGAAGAAGTATAACTTCTTAAAATATTCGCATCCATCTGTAATTTAGAAACTAACTCTTGAAAAGTAGGATTTTCAAGTGCTTGATTAAATTCTTTATCCAAAGCACGATCTAAATTTTTTATTTGTTTTTTAGGCATTGCTTCCGTGACTGTTTTCATATTATCACCTCTATTCGAATTGTTTTAAAAATTCATCCATTTCTTTCATTTCTTCTGGGGTTGCTAGTTCTACTTGTGGTGTTGCATCAAACCATTTTGGTTTTTTAACAACTTGTTTTGTTGTTTTAGGAATACTCTCTTTTCTATTTTTTTCTTTAATACATTGATTCATCGCATCTTCTACTGTTTCGATATGTTCCCTACACCACTGTCCAGCAATTGTTTCTATGAATGCTCTTGTTAATTTATTATGATTGATTTTTAGAACATAGTCAATTAAAACATTGACAACACCAGGATTTAATTTTAAATCAACTAACAGATATTCCAGTATCATTAAGTCTTGCTTTGTCGGTTCTATCCCACCGTACTTGAGAGCTAGAAAATCATGCGGTGTTGTTGTTTCAAATTGATAAATTAATTTTGCTTTTTTACTCATTGGAACATGTTGACTCATTCGTTTTGCTTCTGGTTCGTTTTTATATACTAATGTTGGCATTTTTCCTTGGTTTTCAAAACGATAGAAGTTTCTTGCTTGATTTTTCAATAAGTCTTTATCAATCATTTTCTTTTCATTGATAGAATTCATTAAAATACGTAATAGAGATTCATCATCGAAGTCATAGATAAAAGATAATTTATAAATAAAGTCTTTCATATCTCTTGTGACACTTGATATTTGAAAATAATCTTCGGGAATCATCGATAGAACGTGTTCTAAATCGATTTTAGAAGTCAATTCTAATTGTCTTTTTTCTCTTTGTTTGAAATTATCTTCTTCATTGATTTGATATGTGGAAATACTTTCAAATACATCGCTAAATTTACAAGTAATATCTTGATATTCTTGAAGTGGTAATTTAGGAATTTGATAACGTTCGATTAATTTCTCATATTCTTTCATTCCGACATTATTTTGTAAGGTTGTATTTAAAATAGGATTACTAAAGAATTCTTTGCTTGATAAAGGAGCATATAATTGATAAATATAATGATTGATATGGTCTTCTTTAAAATATGTTTTTAAAAGACCAATTGCTTCTAACTTATTACGTGCGATTTCTATTTCAGAAAGTTTTACTCCCATATTGGCAATTAGCTGATGATGGGTCCATTCTACAGAAATACATTCACTTCCATCTAGATAAGACCATAAACTAAAATAAAGACTAATTGACATAGCCCCTACAATTGGCTGATATAAACTTGTAAGTAGTTTATGATCCTCATTGGATAAAATGGTTTTTGATGTCACAATATAAGTATCTGCAGGCATTAATGTTTTTTTCTCCATATCCATCACCACTAGTAATAGTTTAACACAAAAACAATCAGAATAGAAATGATTTTTACTGGAAAATACTTGTTTTTCCCATTCTATTTTGATATAATGAATTTGTCTTAAAAAGCCGACTTAGCTCAGTTGGTAGAGCAACGCACTCGTAACGCGTAGGTCGTAGGTTCAAGTCCTTCAGTCGGCACCATAAGTAATGTCATCACACATCTGTGTGGTGTTTTTCATATCATCTGCGAAAGTGGCGGAATTGGTAGACGCGCAGGCTTCAGGCGCTTGTAGATTTATTCTGTGTGGGTTCAAGTCCCATCTTTCGCACCAATATAACAAAAACAATCAGAAATGATTGTTTTTTTATTTGAAAATGAAATACCCTACTGAAATAATCTCTCCAGTATCATAGATACCTTACTTAGATTTTTGTACTTGTCGATCGAATTGTATTCTAGATAGTCTTTGTTGTAATTCTTCGATTGATATAGAGTGATATTGTAATGATTGAGATTTTTCTCTTACATGAGATAGTTCGGCATGAATATGATTCATACGTTTAAAATCGTGAATATATTTCAAGAGCCAATTTACTTGATAGATAGTTAATGATTCTAAATTCTCTGGTAAAAATAAAATACCATTAGAATTTGTAATTAAATATGGATGCGTCTGATATTCATTGAGAGAAATCAAAGAGTGATTTAAAAATAAGACGGCACCTTTTCTGATTAAATAATATTCATATTTGGACTGATCCGTTTGAAAAGTAGAAACAAGTAATGGATATTCTTCTGGATACATATTTTGAATCGCACTTCTAATCCCATCACGATGATATTCTTCGTTTAAAATAATTGGATCTTCTAATTCTGGAAATAGAATAAACCCTCGTTCTGGTAGTAAAACAGGGGCAGTATACTCTTCAGGATGTTGATTACTTTTTATTAATTCTTGTTTTAACTTTTGTAATTTTTCTTTTAAATTCATGTTATGACTCCTTATAAATACGTGGTACTCTCTTACTAATACTACATAAAACTTCATGGGGTACCGTATGAAGGTAATGGGCAATTTCATTAACGTGCGCTACATCTTTGATTATAATTACTTCATCATGTTCTTGAATACTATCATCTACACGAACAAATAACATATCCATGCATATATTACCGACAATTGGATATTTTTTATCGTGAATATAAACATAACGACCAGTGTTTGCTCTTATAATACCATCGGCATATCCAATGGCTACAACAGCTATCTTCTCACCATCTTCAGTTGCTTGATAAAGGCCATCATAACCAACAGTATCTCCCTTTTTTAATGTTTGTACTTGTAGTACTTCACTGGTTACTGTAAAAGTAGATGCCAGTGAAATATTTGTATCTTGGGAAAAACCATACATCATAATTCCAAAACGACAACCATTGACATAAGGCAGCTTTGGATAAAGAGCAGTCGCATCACTCGCTGTGATATGAACAATTGGAATCTCTTCAAGTGGAATATCTTTGGTAAGAGATTCAAATATCTTAAATTGCTTCTTTGTTTTCTCTTCATTAAGTGCTTGAAAGATATGGGTATACATTCCTTCTACTTGTACCCTACTATCTTGTTTTAATGTTTGATAACATTGATTTATTTCTTCTCTATTAGAAAAACCTAAACGATTCATACCTGTATTTAATTTGATATGAACTTTTAAATTAGAAAATGATTGTTTGGATAAATCTTTCAAATCAGCCAAATTATCAATTGTAATTGTAATATGATTTTGAGCTGCGATGGAAATAAATTCTGCCTCAATCGGTTCTAAACATAAAATGGGAATTTCAGAAAAGTGGTTTCTTACTTCTATCGCCTCATCTAAAGAAGAAACTGCCAAATAATTGCACCCACCATCGATCATTGCTTGAATTGGCTTTTCTCCATAATGGCCATAGCTATCAGCTTTTACAACTCCAAAATAGTATTGATAAAAAGGATATGCCTGTTTCATTTTTCTGACATTCTCACGAATATTTTTTAAATTGATAATGACTTTTGTATTTCGATACATATTATCGCCTCTTCTACATTATATCACGAACACAATAAAAGAAGAACAAAACAAAGTTTGAATTGTTCTTCATAATTATTACCTATTCGGGATTATTTACATAAGCTTGTAGTTCTGGCATTCTTTTAAGAGCAATTGTAAAATCTTGTTTCATGATCTCTAACAAGAAAGGAACATCTATGTTAGAAACATCAACATATTCAATTACCCATATATTACAATTACATAATTGTTTGATATGTTCTTTCTCTGTTAACCATTCTTTTGGAAAATAAGAAATCACATGAGGAAATTCTTTCATATATTGTAATAATAAATCGGTATCATGAATAATCTGATCCTTTGGTAATACATCTTCTTTTGTAAATGATTCTATGCTTTGTATTAATTTTAACCAAGTTTGATTCTGACACGTTGACCAATCTTGCTCTTTCAAAAAATCATAATCAATACTTAATACTTTTCTCAATGTTTCAGGATCATCTTGAAGATCTAACTTTTCTATTGTGTGAAATAAGTGTTGATATGCGAGTTCTTGATCCTCATACATTCTCCATTCTAATGCTTCTTTACAATCATATATAGCGAGCGCTAATTGAATCAATTCCTTATCCATTCCTTCACTTCCTTTATACCATTATATCAAAAAAAAGAATAGTAGAAACTATTCTGATATTCTTTGGTAACCCGTATGGGTTTCGAACCCATGAATACCACCTTGAGAGGGTGGCGTGTTCAACCACTTCACCAACGGGTCATATAAAACAACAATATTAGTTTAACATAGTTCTATCATTTCTGCAAGGCAAAACAAAAAGAATGTTAAAAAACATTCTCTAATTTTCTAGGATCATAGTCAGGATATGTTTTTAGTATTTCTTCAAATGTATGACATGGAATACCATCTTCTTTTAAATAATGTAACATATCGTAATAATCATAGGCAACTGTTTGATCTTCTATATTTCTAACAGCTTCCTGACGTCCCATTCCATAGTGGAACTTCATAATATAATCATCTTGATAAGTTAAGTCTAATTGATAATAATCACCAAATTCATCTAATATTTCTGAATATGGACTACTCATACCATGAATTTGATCGAAATAACCAATCATATAGCCTTGACGCGCAGCTAAATTAATTGTTGCTATTCTATCTAATTCCATACTATCACTTCCTCAAATTACTGATATACTAACACAAATCTTGCTTCTTGTCCAATCGACTTAAAATTTTCTCTTTTGTTAATATTTGTAATAATTCATAAATATCTGGTGTTTCTAAACTACAAAATAGAAAAACACGAATCATTTCACAAAAATCACCAACATGTCCTTTATATTTACCAGGGTTTTGTAAATACTCTTTGACTGTTTTCGCATATTGATTTTGTTCAATAAAATCTTTTAGTTTCTCATACCATACATCTTTTGTATCGTGTTCATCATATACTTCTTTAAAATAGTGAGTTACAAGAGATATATCGTATTCTCCTTTCATTGGTGCTCTTGGCATATCAGTATCATTAAAATAATATGCATCATACATATACCAAGTATGTTTTTTAATATCTTGATAAGTGGCAAAATCTTTACGTGGTTTTTTACCCGTTCTTTCGACATTTAAAATACGAATTGTATCATCAGGATGTTCTGTTAATGTTTTATAAAAAGACGGATCATTTTCTCGATAAAATGGAAGTATCTCTTGATATAGTGCTTCTGCTGTTAAACGACTAAAATATGTTTTTGATAAAAATAATAATTTTGTTAAATCGAATAAGCTTCCTCCAACACTCATTTTCTTCCAAGTGAAGTGAAAGTCAGATATATTTGCTTGTTTATTACTTAGATAATAATCTTCGAAAGAAGTATTTAATAAAGTAGCTAAATATATTTTAATCGCATTCGTAGGAATTCCCTCTTCTTGATAAAAAGCCATAGAACATTCTTTATCATATCTCTTAGAGAGTTTACGAACATGTTCTTCTACTTTTTTAGTAAGAGGCGCAATATGTGCATATTTTGGTGGTTTTATTCCTAATAAACGAAATAACTGTAAATGAACAGGAACACTAGATAACCACTCATCCCCTCTTACAACATGAGTTGTTCCCATTAAATAATCATCTACTACATGAGCAAAATGATATGTAGGAAGACCATCCTGTTTTAATAAAACAATATCCATATCATTAGATGGTAAAGTAATTTTCCCTTTGATACAATCTTTAAATTCGAATTTATCATCGAAATTACCATTGGCTTTTAAACGAATCACATAACTATCTTTACTTTCTAGATGTTTTTGAATCTCTTCAAGTGATAATTCTCTTCCTTTGGCATACTTACCATAATAACCAATTCTCTGTTTTTCTTTTTCTTGTAATTTACGTAATTGTTCTAATTCTTCTTTTGATTCAAAAGCAGGATATGCATACCCTCTCATTACTAAATCATAGACAAATGCTTCGTATATTTCTTTTCTTTCTGATTGAATATATGGACCATACTTTCCCCCTATCGTTGGTCCTTCATCGAATAAAATATCTTCTTTTTTTAAGTCAGAAATAATTTGTTCAATACCATTTTCTACTTCTCTTTTTTGATCGGTATCTTCAATTCGAAGATAGAAAATACCTTGGCTTTGATGAGCAAAGACATAAGAAACAAAACTAGCATACAAACTTCCCATATGAATAAATCCCGTAGGACTCGGTGCGAAACGAGTTACCATTGCTTTTTCATCTATTTCTCTTTTTGGATACTTTTCTTCATAATAGGATCTTTTATGTTTTAAATGGGGAAACAATAAAGTTGCTAATAATTGATTATCCATAACCTTCTCCTTTACAAAAAAAGCAACATAAATGTTGCGAATCTCTTATTGGCTGCCCCAGTTAGATTCGAACTAACGAAATGTCGGAGTCAGAGTCCGATGCCTTACCGCTTGGCTATGGGGCAATCACAATTACATTATATCACGATTTGATAATTCAGGAAAGAAAATATTCAAAAATATAAACAATATGTTATAATGGAAATATGCAGGAGTGGTGGAATTGGTAGACACGCAGGCTTGAGGGGCTTGTGGATTTTATCCGTGTGGGTTCAAGTCCCATCTTCTGCACCATTGATGAATCTGTTCGAACTATTCGAACTTATATATATGAATCAATCAGAAATGATTGATTTTTTTGTTATCAAAAAAATCATAGAAAGGATTTGTCTATGGTAAATATTATTAAAGAAGAAATTGAAATTGAAGAATCTTTAGAATCGAGGTTAAAAGTAATATGTGATTTTTGTAATACTATTCCAATAATAATAAATGGAAGTATTAGAAGAATTGATAAAACTAATCTTATTTATATAGAACCACATAGAATATACATTAAAAATAATTTATATCTAGCATTTAATTATTCAAGTGATATATATGTTAATAACCTAGGTAAGAAGATAAAACTATCTGAACTTGAAAACTATATAAAACGTTGTAATATAAAACAATTGTTAAAACTGATAAATTTTACAGTAAATATGTTATAATATATTTATATAGGATATGATATGCTGAATATCTTTTAGATAATTATCTTAAATAAAAGGGAGTATAAATATGTATAACGAATCAATTAATACAAATAATAAAATAATTTCTACCGATTTAATTTTAAATATATTTGGTAGAATGAATGAATTAATAAAATCATACACATCAAAAGCAAATAAAGAGGAACAAACTTATAATAGTTTATCTTTTGAAAATCAATTAAATATGAAAAGAGAGTTTAGTAATTTTATATCAGATTTTTCTTTTACAGTTGATTTTTATGATTCTACTAATATAACAATTAATGATTATGAGAGTTTTATGGGAATATTTAATTCAAGACTTCACGAAATTAGAAGCATTATTAGTAATTTTAGTATTAGTTATTTTGATGTTAATAATAAAAGTTGTTCTAATTCAATTAATCTAATGATATTTGAAAATAGTTTTGATATTAGGGTTGCTATTGATACTTCAAATTCTGAAATGTCTGACTTATTTAATTTTATAAAATCATCTATATATGAAGCACCTGAAAAATATGATTTTGTTATGAAAAATAAAAGTAAAATTTTATTCTCATATACATTTTCTTTAGGAAGTATAGTGGCAATTATATTGTCTACAATTTTAGTTTGTATGCCCCCAGTATTTTCAGTATTAACTAATGGATATTGGATGTTATTTCCTATTTCTTGTTTGATTTTAGGTTACTTTTTAGGAAGCTTATTATTTTCTGGATCAATTAGTAATTTATATAAAAATATAGATATGGAAAAAATATATGATGGTTATGATCCAAATACATATGAATCTAGATATAAAGCAGACAAACATAGTTATATTAATAGTAGCGAAGTAATTATAGGTAAAAATATTGATAATTTGGTTAATAGAAATAAAATTAAAGATTTATATTATGATAAAAAGAAATATATAAAATTTGAATTGATAGCAATCGCTGTTATAACATTAATTCTATTACTAATTCAAGTTATTAGATAAGGGATGGTAATAATGAACGAACAATTATTAGAGAAAATAAATGAATTTTTGAAAAACTCGTCAAGTCTAAACTTTTTGGATCTCAATATATTTGATATGATTAATGAACATAAAGAATTAAATGAAATATCTTTTGGAGATTATTATTTAGAATATATTAGTAATTTACCTAAATTAGATTTTGAAACTGCAGTGAAAATATCCAGAGAAGTATATCAAATGTATGGAAAGGAAACCGAATTCGATAGCGTTTTAGAAAGATTAATTTCGGGTTACTATATAGATACTGGTTCTTTGGATAAAAACGATAATAATTGTGTTTTAAATGCAACAGAAAGTAGAATATTATTATCTGGAACTTATTATGATGTAATAATGTTGTGTCATGAAATAGGTCATAAATTAAAATTTGATAATTCTGTAAATGAATATGATTCAGTGATGGATAGTTTTTTATTTGAAACGCCATCAATTATGTTAGAATTATCCGCAAATGACTACTTAAGAGATTTTTATGATGTTGACTTGAAAGCAGATGAATTAAGAAAAGCACATATTTTAAGTTCAACAAGAGAAAATAATATAGATACATTTATTTTTAATTCTATAATAAATTTAAAAAAATATGAAAAGTTAGATGCTTCAAATTTATATAATGTATTATTGCAGAATGAAAGTGTAATTAATTATCTTAATGGTCCTAATACTTCAATCGAAAGTAGTGTTAGTGAGGGATTAGAATCATATTCTTATGATATTGGATATATATTAGGCAATTATGCTAATTCCTGTGATAATAAGTCTGAATTATTAAATTGGATTTTACAAATAAAAAGTAATGGATTAAAAACACCATTTACGATTGACGAAAATATAATTGGTGATACACTAGAAAATCACAGATTCATGAATAAATAATTAAAAGATAGATGGAGATGAATTATGAATATAAATGAAAAAAAAGAAAAATTTGATTCAGCTATATTTCGTGCATATACTGATTTAGTTGATAATACTCTTGGATATCATGACTTTGATGGAAAATTAAAAATACAAAGTATTACTTCACTAGATTTATACACTGGAGATGATAATTCTGATGAAAGAATTAGTTTTAACCGTGAAGTTATAACATCTGGTAAATTAAAATATAATACTCTAGAAGAAGCAAAAAATTCAATAAAAATGTTTAAAACTTTTTGCGACAATTACTTGCTAAAATTCGAAAAAAACACTGGGATACCATTTGGTGGCAGTGAAATACACTCAATGATGTTAATGGTATCTAAAGAAAGATTTATTATTGATAACATGTTATATCCATATAACGAAGCAAAGTATAATAAAATTTTAGATATAATAAATTTTAATGAAAATTTATTAAGAGAAACAATGAGTATGCAAACTGAGGAATATATGTCTAAACATATTTCTTATGATAACACTAGTAAGATTCTATATGTAGATAATAATATTAATTATAAAATTAATTGTAATACTGGTGATTTATCTGACGAGGAAATTAATGTTAAAATAATCAAACCTATTGAAAAAATTATTAGAGAACCACTTCCTGAAGAACTATCAAAATTAAATTCAGAATCAAATAATATTATATTTAAGAAAAGAAACGAAAATGATATTATCTGGTGGGTTGATAATCATGGAAATTTTGGAACACATGAATTTTCGTTTGATCAAGTAAAAATATATAATTTATTTAGAGATTATCCATATAAATTATCTCCAGAAGAAATCGAAATTTTTGATAGGGAAAATCCATATTGGGCTGATTTTTTTAAAACAAGAAAGCAAAATTTAAATAATAATCAATTAAATCAAACAGAAGATGATAACAATTTAGAAAAAATCAAAGAATTGTATTTTAAGAATAATGAAGAATATTTTAATAGTATTTATCCATATTTAAGTGAAACATTTGATTACGATATACTTTCTGGGGCATTAAATGACAATTGTGTAAGATTTGAATTTTTTGATAAATTAAATAATAAAATAGCCTTTTTTGCTATTAATAAGAATTTGTTCTTACTAAATTATAGATTTAAGCACAAAATGAACTTAAGAGGAAATAGTTCTGATGAAATCTTTAATAAATTTATAAATGATTTAAAAGCTATAACTCAATCATGGAATCTAGACTATTCAGATGACGGAGAATTTTATTGGGGACTAACTTTAGTTCAAGATAATAAATGTAATTTATATGTTGGAAAATCTATTTCAGTTGTAAATTGGAATGAACTATCTAATGTTATTAATAATATTATCGGTGAATTATTAACAAATATATCTAGAGAAACTAGTATTTAATATTAAAAGGTGATTCGTTTTGAAGCACCTTATTTATTTGCATTTAAATAATTTTTTATTGTATTAATTATATTTTGTTTTAATATATAAAATTCATTTTGTTCTTGTTCACTCATAATAATAGTATATCTTTCATCAATGGAAATTAGCATTGACTTATATTTGATATTAAGTCTTAATCCTCCTCCAGAAGTATATTTTTCTGCTTCTGAATTTTGCTTTAACGACATTTCTATTAGTTTATTAATATTTAATTCTACATAATTAAAAATAGAGTCTACAAAATCTTTGGTTATTTGATATTCTTCATTCTTAATTATAATATGACCACTTATATTATCATATCTGTTTATGACTTTTATATCTATTAAATCATCATAATAATTAGGATGATCTTTAGGTAATATTCTCCCATCATAAATTTCAAACATAAAACTTGATGAATTATATATTAACTGATATAGTACATTATTCATTAAAATCCCTCCATATCTTTAAATAATTATAATATTTTTTTGATAATTAACTACATATGACTTGGTTTTTATTTATTAATGGTATATAATTTATATAGATTGATTCATATGAATCGTTATTGCCGAAAAAAAAGTTGTAGACCTCTACGTCGTCGGCACCAAAAATATATAATAAAAAACTACTTTCCATTTTCGAAAGTAGTTTTTTTAAACATTCAAGATAACTCCCCTATTTTTATAAATGATATACTTTATTTTCTTCTTGATAATATTCTTGTTCTTTTTCTTGGCAAAGAGCAATTAATTCTTGACGTAATTGTTGATATTGTTCTTTCAATTGATAATTCACGCTATCTTCATAATGATGTTGTTCTTCTTTGCTTTTGAATTCTTTTTTATCATTTCTTACATCTAATGCATATAAATTTAAATTTCTTTTTTCTTTCGCAATACGACTTTGCAATTCCATATTAATTTCATCTAAAATAGTACTTTCATCTATACATTCTTGTTGTAACTTTTGATAATGATGTCCAATTGCAAATCCCCCTATAAAAGTCACTACCCAAGTAGCAAGGGCTGCATTAGAAACAAGTGGTGCTAATGGAGCAAAACCTATAATAAGGGCCAAGAATGCGATTGTTGTAAGGATGGCAACTAAACGACCAATCCATTTTTTCTTTTTATGTAATGTTTCTGATGTCATACATTCTTGTTGTAACATTGCATTTTTCTTCATAAAGTTTTGATAGTGTTCTATTTTATTTTGTGATTTCACATAGTTCACATTATTCTCAGTTAAAGACATAGAATTTACTTTCGCATCTTTTGTAATTGTATACATTTTATCCCCTTGAATATCAATCTTTTCAATCATAATATCCCCCTTTTCTGATTGGTGAACCATATCTTACCACAGATAAAAGAAAAATGCAAATTTATCCTTTTAATGCTTTCAGCATCTTTTTCCATAATCCTTCGGAAGAATAATTTAAGATTCCTACTTTATAAATACGAAGTCCATAGTGAACTAATAAGAAGTTTGTAATCATTACTAATATAATTGCAATTACAACTTCTAAGATACCAAATTGTCCAATGACTAATAAAGATGGTGCTAAAATAGCTGAGATAAATGGAATAAAACCTAATATTTTAATAAAGATAGAACCACCAAATACGTTGGCTAAAATGGCAAGATAATATCCAACTAATGAAATAATCATAATTGGTGTCTGTAATTGTTGGAAATCTTCGATATTGGTTGTCATACTTGCTAAAATACCAGCCAATAAAGAATATGCAATAAAAGTTACAATCATTAAGATGAATGTAAGTGGTACGATATAAACTAATTTATCTAAGACACCTGATACTTTTAAAGCATCGATGATTCCTGTAAAACTACTTCCCATACCACCGAGAGGATTTCCTCCTCCTAGTAATAATCGAATGACTACTCCGACGATAGCATACACGATAAGTAATGCTCCTTGAATTAATATAAAGGCATTACCAGCAATCATTTTAGAGAAGAAATGTTGTTTTGGAGAAACATTAGAAATGATAATTTCCATTCCTCTTGTTGTTTTCTCATCATTTACTTCTGCCCCAATCATTTGAACTAGGAATAGCGTTAACATAAAAAATGGTAAAATCACAACAGGAAAGACAGTAGACATAATAATCGATGTTCCCTCTGCTTGTGGGGTTTTATCTTTTGTTAATATCACTCTTTCAATTTCTGCTTGACTATATATCTTTTCTAAAGTCGATACAGGAATATTAGAGTTTGCAATCGCTACAGCCATTTTGGTACTATTTACTGCTTGATTGATGACTTGTGAATCAGTAGTACCTAAATAATCTTTTGAAATTAATGTTGTCTTGACAATTTGTTCAGGATCACTTTCAAATATAATCACATAGTTATGTTTATCTTTCTTAGCTAATTTTTTTGCTTCTGCTTCACTTTTTGTATACTCTTTTACAATATAATCAGATTCTTCTTGTTTCTTTGGTTGTTCTTTTGTAAAGGTTGTCTTTTGATCTTCTTTTTGCAATGTCGTATTGGTTACTTCTAGCTGTTGTTTAAAAATATCATAAGTACCCATTCCTGTTTTATCAATAACATAAATTGTCTCTTTTTGGTTAAAATCTCCTCCAAAAGCTTCGATAATATGATCGATATTAAAAGCACAAGCAATGGCTACAAATAGTAAAATATTGGCCCATAAAAACCATTTTGTTTTTATTTTACGTTTTAAACTCATGCCAACCAAGAACCAAAACTTATTTGGTTTCTTTTCATTATTTGTCATATTCTTCACCTACCTTTGCTACGAATATTTCATTCAATGATGGTTCTTCAACCACAAACTTCGTAACATGTTTGGCATGTTTTGCAACCACTTTAAATACTTGATCGACTACTTCATTATCGCGAATCTTTACTTCACATTCATCTGGTCTAATATCTACAGAAATAACTCCATCAATTTCTTTTAATACTTCTGGATCGATATCTGCACGAATAAAGATATTTTTCTTACGATACTGTTCTTTAATATCATGTAAATAACCTTCTATCACAGGTTTACCATGTAACATAATGACTAGCTTTTTACAGAATAGTTCAACGTGTTCCATACGATGTGATGAGAAAATAATCATACTTCCAGATTCACTCATACGTTTAATCTCATTTTTAAATAGTTCGACATTAAATGGATCTAATCCACTAAATGGTTCATCTAAAATCAATAACCTTGGTTCATTGATAATTGCTGTAATAAATTGAACTTTTTGTTGATTTCCTTTCGATAGTTGTTTAATTGGCTTATCAATGTATTCAGGAATTTCAAAACGTTTTAATAACTCTGTTAAACGTTTGATAATCTTTTCTTGGTTCATTCCTTTTAATGTTCCATAATAAATACATTGCTCTCTTACGGTTAATTTCGTAAGTAAACTTCTCTCTTCTGTTAGAAATCCAATTTGATCAGTAGCAGAATAATCAATTGGCTTTCCATCCAATGTTATGTTACCTTCAGTTGGTTCTAGAAGGCCCATAATCATACGAAATGTTGTTGTTTTTCCAGCTCCATTGACACCTAATAAACCAAATATTTCACCTGGTTTTACTTCAAATGATAAATGATCAACAGCTAGAAAATCTCCATAGTATTTTGTAATACCATCTACTTTAAGCATGTCCTCACTCCTATTCATACAAATTCATTATACTAAATTATGATACGTTTGAAAAGAAAAAAGACTTTACTAATGTAAAAGTCTTAATATGTCATTAAATGTAATGACAACCATTAAAATCATCAATAATATAAAACCAATCGCATGAACTGTATTTTCAATTTTAGGATTCACAGGACTTCCTTTTATCTTCTCAATAATTAAGAATAATAGTCTTCCTCCATCGAATGCTGGAATTGGTAATAAGTTGATAAAACCAACATTTAAACTTAAGAATCCAACTAGATAAACAAGACTTAAGAAACCTGCTTTGGCTGTCTGATCAACAACTGTATAAATACCAACTGGACCAGCCAATGATGATAAACTTAATTTTCCAATTAACAGATACCATATAATTAAAATCATCTGATGAATTAAGCTAAACATCTTCGTAAATCCATATTGCACTGCCATCCAGAAATTATGAACTAAGTGATTTTTTAAACTAAATCCATATTGGTAAGTCACTTGTCCATCTACTTTTACTTTCTTTGGTGTAATCTGAATTGCTTGTTCTTTTCCATCACGTTCGATGGTAACATTCATTTTATCTTTACCATTTACTTGTACCAATAACATCAAATGATCACTCGATACAATGTTTTTATCATTGATTTTTAAAATAACATCTCCTGGTTGTAAACCAGCTTTATAAGCAGCACTGTTTTTGGTAACTTCAGCAACCGTTGTAGTTTCTGTTGGAACACCATTTACTAGTCCAACAATAAAGAAGATAACAATCGCCAGTAAAAAGTTGAACATAATTCCAGCAATTACTGTTAAAAAACGTTGATACCATTTTTTATGAATCATTTGTTTTTCTTTTGGAACTTCATCATCTTCTTCTATCTCTTCACCGGCCATTTGTACATATCCACCAATTGGAAGAAGACGAATGGAATATTCTGTTTCATCATTTTTACGATGAAACTTAAATAATTGCGGTCCCATTCCAATGGAAAATTCATATACGTAAATACCAGCTTTTTTAGCAAATATAAAGTGTCCAAATTCATGAATTAATACAACAATTCCAAGAATCAAGATGAAATAAATCAATGTCATAACGTTTCTTCCTCCTTATAATAAATTCATGAAAAACATAAAGCCTAATACAACAAAAATAATACTATCTAAACGATCTAATATACCTCCATGTCCAGGCATAATTTGTGAGAAATCTTTTTTTCCAAAATATCTCTTAATACTTGAGAATACTAAATCTCCAAACTGTCCTAAAATAGATAAGAAAACAGTTGTTAAAATAATTCCTACCATTGATACATTTGGATCAATTACAGTGACATAGTAACAAACACCGACAAGTGTTCCCATCACTGTTCCACCAATACTACCTTCCCAAGTCTTCTTTGGACTTACTTCAGGTAATAATTTATGTCTACCAATCAACATTCCTGTTATATAAGCATATGTATCTGTAATAATCGTAATGAGTAATAAGTAAACAACAAATGTAAGCCCGGCATTACGAAGTAACGTAAATAGACTAAACGAAGTACCTAAGAAGAAAATTCCTCCAATTAAATAAAAGGCATCGTTAATACTATAAAACTTACGATCATGATATACAATGACTGGTAATAAACAACCTAGTATTAAAGCACTAACGATTTTATAATCGATTGCAAATACATTCTCATTATTACTTAAATTAAATAGTACAAAAAGAACAATTAGAAGATAAGATACAAACTTCATAAACTCTGGTATCTTTTTCTTTGTCTCCTTAATATCCATAAATTCTTTAAGTGCTAGAATTGCTAAAACACAAACAGCAATATCAAAAATCCATCCCCCTGCTAATAAAATTGGAATAAATATAGTAAGTGCAACAATGGCACTGATTAATCTTATTTTCATTTCTGATCTCCTCCAAATCTACGATTTCTTTTTAAATATTCATCAATGGCTTGTTCATATGCTTCTTCATCAAATGCTGGAAAATAAGTATCGGTAAAATAAAATTCCGCATAACTTGCTTGATATAACATAAAATTAGATAATCTTTTCTCGCCACTCGTACGAATCAACAAATCAATGGGTGGTAAATCTTGATAAAAATAATGAGCAAATAATTCTGGTGTTAATGATTCAACATCGATTTGTTCTTTGACAATTTTCTTGACAGCATCGACAATTTCATATTGCCCACCATAATTTAAACAAACATTAAAAATACCGCCTGTATTATCTTTTGTTTCCTCTTCTAAGGTGCGAATGACCTTTAATACATCTGGACGAAGTGAAGCTTCTCTTCCTGAAAAAACAACGCGAATATTACGATCTTGATAATATTTTTTCTCTGAACGAAACTTGTTGACAAATAAGTCCATCAAATAATTCACTTCTTCTTTACTACGATTAAAATTCTCTGTTGAAAAAGCAAACACACTAAGCACTTCTGTACCTTGATCTAAAATATAAGTACTAAGACGTTTAATATTATCAAAGCCAGCTTTATGACCTTGTAATCCAGTCAGTCCTCTTTCTTTAGCCCATCTACGATTACCATCTAAAATAATCGCTACATGTTTTGGATATTCTTTCTTTTTTTCCATATCTTCACTACTCCAATACTAATATTATAATCGATTTCAATTACTTTTACAATTATTTTAAAAAAACTTTATATAACTAGACATAAAAGAAACAAAAAAGAGAACTAATTGTTCTCCTTTAATACATCAATTGCTTTACGCATTTTCATATCGTATTTAACCATTTCAATACCACCGAATTCTTTTTTGAAGTCTTCCACTTTCATTTGGTATTTCTTAGCTAATTCTTCTGCTTCTTTTTCAGCATCTTCATCTGTTACTTCGATATTTTCAGCTTTTGCAATCTCTTCTAAAGCAAAACGCGCTAAAATACGTTTATTTGCTTCTTCCTTCATTTGTTCTCTTAAAGTGGCTTCATCAGAATTTGTAAATTGATAGAATTGTTGTAATGTAAGTCCTTGCATTTTTAAGTTCTCTTCATATTGTCTTAAAATACGACTTACTTCTTCTTCTGTCATAACTTCTGGAATTTCTACTTTTAATCCTTCACATACTTTATCTAATAAATCATCGATAAATTTATTTTCACTATCTACTTCTTTACGAGCTAAAATATGTGTCTTAATTTCTTCTTTTAAAGTTTCTAATGAATTAACACCTTCCATACCTAAATCTTCAAAGAATTCTTCTCCAATTTCAGGAATAACAGTTGTTTTAATATCATTTACTCTTACTTTAAAAGTAGCTTTCTTTCCTTTTAATTCATCACTGTGATAATCTTTTGGGAAAGTTACTTCAATTTGTTTTTCTTCTCCTGTTTTCATTCCAATTAATTGTTCTTCAAATCCAGGAATAAATGTATGGCTTCCAATTTTTAAACTATAGTTTTCACCTTTTCCACCATCAAAAGCTTTTCCATTTCTAAATCCTTCAAAATCAATAATTGCTGTATCTCCATCTTCTACAGTACCATTTTCTTTTGGCATAACTTCTGCATAACGACTTCTCATTTGTTCAATTGTTGCATTGATTTCATCTTCTGTTGCTTCTACTTTTTCCTTCTTTACTTTTAGTCCTTTATACTTTCCTAATTTTACTTCTGGTCTTGTTGTTAAAATAAAATTAAATACAACTTTTTTATCATCGATAGATTTTAAAGTAATATCAGGTTGAGCAACTAATTCTTCATCTTTATGTTCTTCTAACATTTTAGAATAAGCATCAGGAAGTACAATATCTGCTGCATCTAAATATAATGATTCTTTTCCATACTTCTTTAAGAAGATTTCTTTAGGAGCTTTTCCTTTACGGAATCCATCTATTTTTACATTTTTTACAGCTTTTTGAAATGCTTTATCTAATGCTTCTTCCCAATCTTTTCCTTTCACTTCAATTGTAAATTCTTTTTTCATTCTTTAACACCTTTCCTTACAACCAATAGTATAACGAATATTCTCATTATTTTCAAGTAAATACAAGAAAATAAAAGTCTTTTCTGACTTTTATTCTAGCAAATTTCTAAAATCTTAACTGGATAACTTCCAGCTGGACTCACAACATCTACAATGTCATTTACTTTGTGATTTAAAATTGCTTGAGCAATTGGACTTTCATTAGAAATTTTACCTGCAAATGGATCAACTTCTTTACTTCCTACAATTGTATATTCTTCTTCTTCGTCATCATCAACATAACAAATTTTTACAGTAGAACCAATTCCAATGGTATCTTTGTTTGTATTTTTAACAATCGTTGCCTTTTCTAACATGATTTCTAATTCAGCAATTTTGCCTTCTACTTGTGCTTGTTCTTGACGTGCTGCATCATATTCAGCATTTTCACTTAAATCTCCTAAAGCACGTGCTTCTTTTAATGCTTGAATTACTTCAGGACGTTTTACAAGCTTTAATTCATCCAATTGTTTCTTTATATCTTCATAACCTTTCTCAGTTAAATAAATTTCTTTTGTATTTGTTTGCATATTTTCACCTCTGATTTTCTTTCTTTCTATGAAATCTACAAAATAATACTACGAAATAGACATTTTGTCAATCTCTTTTTTTCATTCTCATTAAATCATTGACATGCAGTGGCTGCTCTGTTTTGATCCATACAATCTGACGAGGATGATTTACAATTTCAAGCGGATTTGCCTCTTCATCATATATATGAGAAAGTTTTAAAATGTTGACAAAATGATTTGGTCCAAACACTTCAACGACATCTCCCACTTTAAAATAATTACGTTGTTCTATTTTTGCTAAATGGTTTTCTTCATCATAATCAAGTACAATTCCTAAAAAATCTTGATTAGAAAATTCAAACCTACCATTATAATATTGACAATCTTTACCATAATATCCATCAAAAAATTGAACAGTACTCTCCCTATTTGCCACCGCATCTAATATCTTTTTCGCTTCTTCGATCATTTCACACGTGAGGGTCTTATCGTAGTAGGCATCAATTACATTACGGTAAGCACTCACTACAGTAGCAATATAGTATATAGAACGCATTCTTCCCTCGATTTTAAAAGAATTAATTCCAAGTTCTATCATCTCAGGAATTTTTGTAATCATAGATAGATCTTTAGTACAGAATGTAAATGGCTTTTCTCCTTCTTTCTTTTGTTCATCTTCTAACAAGTCGAAATCCCATCGACAAATTTGGCTACAACCACCACGATTGGAATCACGGGCAGTAAAATAGTTTGATAAAACACAACGGCCACTAAATGAAGCACACATTGCTCCATGAATAAATGTTTCTATTTCAATATCGACATGTTGTTTGATATCTTTAATGTCTTCTTTGGTTGCTTCACGAGCGAGTACAACACGACTTGCTCCTAAATCTTTTAAATATTTCACACCAAGATAATTTAAAGTCGATTGTTGTGTTGAAACGTGTAATTCTAATGATGTGTGTTCTTTGGCATACTGGATAATTGCTGGATCACTTACAATTAAAGCATCGACATTCATTGCTTCTAATGCTTTTAAGTAATCATCTAGTTTTTCCACTTCTTGATTATGCATGACGATATTCACTGTAACATATATTTTTTTCTGATGTTGATGTACAAAGGCAACTGCTTCTTTTAATTCATCCATTGTAAAATTTGTGGCATTGGCACGAAGTCCAAAACCAGGTCCTCCGACATATACTGCGTCAGCACCGTATAAAATAGCCCATTTTAAGCTTTCTAAAGAGCCTGCTGGGGCTAATAACTCTACTCTACTATCCATTTTTCTTCACCCTGTATATGGTCTCTTTATATAAAAATCCGAGATCATATTTTCCTTCTAATAATTGATCAATTTGCTCGATCCACTTCTGTTCGCCACGCTCTAAATATTGATGGTAACACGCTAGTATTTTTACAAACAATGAATGTTCTAATAATCGCTCTTGAAATATCAAATAATCTAGTCCTTGTTCTGTTAATAAACGAGCTTCAGTAGCAGCATTCAAAGGAACTGATGTATAGACAGTTGTCCCAAATTCATGGTCGATAATCGGATAAGTTTTGCCTTCTTTTTCAATCGTATAATGGCCATGATGGTCCTCTAAAGAAAACGTTTCTAAATAATTTTGAACGAGATGTCTTTTACTCTCAAACATCGGATAATAACCAAACACAGGCACCATACAAAGCATATCTGTTTGGTGTTTGATTTCCGTAATTTCTTTGAGAGTTAAATTCGTAGAAAGAGCAATCCCTTTGACACCCTGCTTCTCGTAGAAATTAGCGCTAAAATAATTCGTCGTCATGTGTTCCTGATCCCATATGAAAGAAATATTTAACTTCTTTTCTTTTGCGTATTCTAATACAGCAAGATCATAGAAAAATATGCCGGCAATTGGTAATGTTTCAATCTCATTCAAAGTCTCACTTAATAAGTTTAAATCATGACGATTATAATTTTTATTACATGACAAAAACACTTGTTTTCCTTGCTTATTTAAAGAATCAATCACTGGTTTTAATTCATCCAATGTGTATGTATGTTCAAAATGAACTGATAAATCTTTTAGTCCGAATAAAAAAGCATCAGCAAAAAAGAGTTCATCTTGAATTGCTTGAATACTACTTGGAATCACTAATTTTCTCATAATATCACCAACTCTCTTATTATATCAAATTTCAAAAAAAAGAGAAGTAAATCTCTTAGATGTGAATCAATTACTTAGTTAAGCTCTTTTGAACTTCTTGTTCAATCCTATCTTGACTTATCTTTTGTTCATTTAATTGTGTTAAAAGAGAAAGATATTCCTGACAATATGGTTGTAATACATCATTCGCAAGGATTGGACAAGATAGTTTTTTGTTAGTATTTAAATCAACTACTACCATTTCTTGTGGACTTGTTTGGAACACAAGATAAGGAACAACGATATTTTGATATACCGAAGATACATAAACAGGACTTCCACTGACAATTCCTTGTTCACGGAAACGGTCTGCCCCTACTTTTCCCTTATTATAAATATCTAAAGCATATGAAATATCATAGTTAGATGTTTTTAAAGCTCCATTTAAAGCCATAATTCCTAATGTGACATTGGTATCAAAATCATTTAATAAATCTTCACGTAAAGGGATTGAGTCTAATTGGTTTGTCTCATAATTATATCCAGTACGTGGTGGTTTAGAAGCAATTTCCGCTTCACTCGCATTAACACTATAGAAATTAGATCTTTCTTGTTGCGTAATACCAACCGCAAACAAGTACTCACCATTCGCATCATAAGTACCAATATGATTATAGTGATCCAAATTTGATTCTACTTTCTCTAAAGCAAACAATAAATGAGGATCCATTCCATATGTATTACAAAGTTGTAATTGTCTTTGTCCTTCTTCTGTATTTAAATAATTAGAATAATCAGTAAGCGTCCAATTTGTTCCCATATTACTTGGTAATGTAGTATCTTGATACTTTAATTGACACAACATACGGACAATATCAGCACTGATTTGTTTGGAACTTGCTAAACTTGAGATATTTTGATAAATGTAAGAAAGTGCAGTATTTTGATCTAAACTCAACGTCGTAGCAACACTTTGTACATAAGCTTCTAATTCACTATCCGTATCATCTAAAAACTCCTGAAAACGATTTAACACTTCACTTTGTTTTAAAACAGTTTCTGAAACATCACCACTTGTATTTCCTTGACTTTCTTTTGCTACTGCAAAACAAGTGATGCTACTGGCACACAACAATGCCCATAATACTTTTAATTGTAAATATTTCCTTCTCATAACAAACACCCCTTTAAAACGAGTGCTATTATGCCATATTTTATATCAATTGTCAATTTATCGAACTATATTACTCATATATCTTATAAGGATTCTCTTTTGTTCCTCCACCTTTTAATATAATGTTGGCATCTAGATGAAGAGCAGGACGAATCATACTAGTATCATCAGCATAAGTTTCACTAGACACCGAAGTATACATTGCATACGTATGTACATACGCTGTTTCACCTATGGATGGTGAAAGTAACCACCAAAGGCCATTTTTCGTAGTCAACAGGAAACTATTGTTTTTGCATGTTACTGCGTTACTCTCATACTTATTTTGTGTTCCACATAATGCCTCATCTCTTATTGATAAGAGTAAATCACTGGATGACAACAAAGCAACTTTACCGTTCCATTGAAATGCATTTTCCTCGGCTACTAATTCACTTGCGTCAACATCCCCATCATCATTTTTACTTGCCTCTGTATATGTCGCTCCTACACCCCAATCGTGAGCAACAATATCTTCTTTATTTGTAGTAATACTAGATAAATATTCGCCGTTCAAATATTGGTTTAAAGAAGAATCCAAAAGTACAGTTCCACTAAAGGTAGTGTTTGTAAATTCTTTCGGATTTCCGATTAGATGATTCGTCGCTGCCCATGCATTACAGCCTCCATTACCAGCGCCATATTCACAATAACTTCCTCCTTCTCCATTATCTCTATACCCCATAGGGTCAAATTTTCTAGATGGCAGAGGTTCATCTTTTACAATTTTATACGTCCCATCTACTTCTTTGGCCACAATTCTCCATAATTCATTATTAAATTGAATGTAATTATTAGGATTTGTTCCTTTATATACATATCTTCCTTCTCTCGTGCTATCTACATAAAGTCCATCGCCACTCGTTACCACGTCATCAGTAATATCCACAATTTGGTCTTTTTTGATCACACTCATATTCAAATTAAGTGTTTGTTGTAAATAACTATATCCGATTCCCATACATGAAAAAACACCAATTGTGGCAATTAACACATATTTCGTATAATTCTTTCTTCTTTTAATTTTTCTCATCAAGCCACTCCTTTCGTTACACACAAAAAGCCGTCTCCACGATGAAAACAACTTTTATATATTTTTAGATTGTATAAAAGACATAAAATATTCTCTAAATACTCTACTTGGCTAACAATTAATTGAATACACATAGCCATCACCTAATCTCTTATTGTAACTTATTTATCTAACTTACTGCTTCATCATATCACACATCATATGAATACATCAATTGATGATAGTGAGCTAGATGACTCACTGATATATTTTATAAGAATTTGCTATATGAAAAGCATGAATCAATGGAATAAAAAGCTATTTCAATTTAGAAAAAGACTCAATGCAAAGTTGAGTCTCTTTATGGTTATTTTTTTCTTTTCGTAACTGCAATCCCATCTCCTATTTTGTAAAACTGAGTTGTATAGTTTGGATTGTCTTCTAAATAAGTAATATATTTTCTAATCTTCTGAACTAATTGTCTTAAGTTTTTACTCTCTATTCTCTCTTTTTGTTTGGTATAACCGTGAAATAATAAGTTATCCGAGAAAACAACTCCATTTTCACTTAACAACGGTGTAAATTTCTCAAAAAATTTAATATATTGACTTTTAGCTGCATCGATAAATATCAGATCGTATTTACCATCTAGTTGTACTTCTAAAGCATCTTGAAATAAAATCGTAATACGTTCTTCTAAATGAAATGCTTTTACATTTTCTACAGCTTTTAAATAACGTTCTCGATCTCGTTCAATTGTTGTAATATGAATATTATCTCTAATCAAAGCCATACGAATTGCAGAATATCCAATCGCACATCCTATTTCTAAGATATGTGCTATTTCTTCATGATCTTTAATATAATTCGTTAGAAATTCAATTCCATCATGTTCCATAATAGGAACATGATTTTCTTTCGCATATGCTTCTAAATCTTTTATTACCATGTTAACCACAAACCTTGTTCTTTTAGTTTTGCAACAATATTCTCATGTTGTCTACTTGTTTCTGTAAAATATACTTTTTTATTTTTATCGGCAACAAAATAATAATAATTATTCACTCCTGGATTAATTGCACCAATAATTGTATTGATTCCTGGATTACAAATTGGTCCTACTGGTAAATGACCTCTAGAAGATGCACTACGTGTATTATATGCATTAGCTTCTGTAATTTCTGACATATATAAATCACGTTCTCCAATATTAATTTTAGCTCCATAATAAGTTGTTACATCACTACCTAGTGTCATATTTTGTGCTAAACGGTTATAGAAAACACGTGATACCATACTTCGATCACTATCAGTACTTGCCTCTAATTCTGACATAGAAGCAACCGTTAAAATTTGATGAAATGAATAATTACTTGCTTCAATTTGAGCCTGATATGGAGTAATTTTCTCATTCATAGCATCTAGCATCTTGGCAAAAATTACTTTTAATTCCACATCTTCATTTGCAAATCGATATGTATCAGGTAATAAGTACCCTTCTAAAGAATAATAAATACTTGGATTTTTAATTTCTTCTGTAATAAACCAATATTTTTGAATTAATTCATTTAAATAATTTTGATCTTGTAAAAGTGCAAATACTTCATCTTCCGTATGATTCGTATCGTTTGCAATAATAGAAGCAATTTGTCTCATATTTTTTCCCTCTGGGAAAGTAATCGTAATTTCACCAGTATTAAATTTCTCATCTCCTGCTAGACTATGAATCAGTGTTTTTAAATCCATATTCCTATCGAGATTATAATTTCCTTCTTTTAATGGAGATAATTTCTGCATACGTAAATAGAGTTTATAAGCAAATTCAGAACGAATTAATCCTTTCTCCTTTAGTGTTGTTGCAATAGAATAATAATTCTGTCCCTTCTCTATTGTAAGTGTAACTGGTTCTGATTTACTAGATACAGCTCCAAACAATGTTATAAACCAAATGCAAAAGATAATTAGTAATATACTAACTACTAAGATAATGACTGGTTTCTTCTTTAATTTACGTCTTTTTTTCATATACACCAAAAACGAGCTTTATGCTTGCTCGTTTCCTTCTTGATTTGCTTCTTCTCTAGCAGATGCTTGTAATTCATCTAATATTGTTTGAATAATTTTCCATTCTTTTTCTGTTTCAATTGGTTCTAACATCGTTGTTTTTGTATTTGGTGTATAAATAGAAGCATATACTTTTGTATTTCCTTCTTCATCCACTGTGTTATCTGTATACACCATATAATTTTTCTTTGTTTCTTCACTTTCAAATGTAAATAATACTTCACACTCTACTTCTTTTCCATCTTGACCTTTCACTTTAAATGTCATTTTTTCTTCTTGCATACTTAAATCCTCCCTTTATCTAGATAAGTTTGTAAAATAATATTAGCAGCCAAACTATCTATCTTCTTCTTTCTTTTTTTTCTCGATATATCAAACTTCACCATATAATTTGTTGCTTCCACCGTTGTTAATCTCTCATCTTGTAAAATAACAGGTAACTGAAATCTTTCTTCTAACATCTTCTTAAAATCTAATGATAAGAGTGCATGTTCTCCCATACTATTATCCATATTTTTAGGTAATCCCAAAACAAATTTTTCAATGGAAAACTCATTTAACACTTTTTGTAATTCATCAAATAAATGATTATATTCCCCTTCTTCATAACGAATGGTATAAAGAGGTGTCGCAATTGTCTGGGTTTCATCAGAAATTGCTAAACCAAGGGTTCTAGTACCTAAATCTAATCCTAAAACTCTCATCGATGTTCCATATAATGATGAATTAAAAACTCTAATATTTCAGCTCGATCATAACGCATAATCATATTACGTGCCTCTTTATGACTCGTAATATAACCCGGATCTCCACTCATTAAATATCCAACTAATTGTGTCATTGCATCATAACCACGTTCTTCTAAAATTGCGATTACTTTTGTAATACAATCCCCAATGAGTCCTTCTTTAATATCTTCGATGTGATATACTTTTGTTTCTTCTTTCATAGTCTCACCTACTTTATGAATACGTCTTTATTTTAACATGTTTCGACAGTGATTGCAATGTTATTATCAGAATTTCAAAGAATTATGTTATAATCAATTTTAGGGAGGTATGAAACAAATGGAGACAAACGATATCATATTAAATGAATATAAAAGATTAAAAGAAAATCTAGATTACGCAGAGGATCAACTATCTATATTTTGTAGTGCTCATCTTGACAAAGATACAAATTGTATGAATATAAACCAATTTAGTCCTGAAGAATTTTTAAAACTAAGACAATATTCTGAATGTGCATTAATAGAAAAATTTAAATTTAATATATTCTATATCACTGTACAACAATTTCAAGAAAAACCAAGTAGTTATTATTATGAACTACCAACCAATGAAAGAATTCAAGATATTCCATGTGATTATATCGTCATGGATGATACAAATCATTTTAAAAAATATCAAATCCAAGTTGGTGAGAAAAGAGTATCATGCCCTAGCATGACATTATCTCCAAATCTATATTCTGCAATCTATCGTAAATCTTTACAAGAACAACTTCATCAATTATCAAATGAAAATATTCGAAAAGATAAACAAAAATTAAAAAAATATGCGAAATAACTCGCATATTTTTTATAGACTTCCTTTATAAAAATAAATTTTCATTGCATTTTCACTATATGTTGGTTTAGAAAGATCAGTATCAATAAAATTAGAAATAGAGTAAATCAAATACTGGGATGCAACTAATAAATCATATTCACATAATATTCCATCATATCTGCTCTCAATGATTAAATTTTCATCCTTTTCTAAATATTCTAATAACTTTTTCTCATACGAACTTGTAGTTTTTTGTTTAAAATAAATATTTTTTTTATGACTTAAATGTTCATAATTGATAAATCTTCCATGCGAAAAGTTTTTCTTTTCATGAATCAAGCAATTATATTTACCAGACTCAATGATTTTACTTTCTAAATCACTAGCTGCAGATTCTGTAAAGTCTCCTGTAAAAATATTAAAACTATTTCCTTCTTTTAAAAATTCCTTTAGCAATTTTTTATTTTCTTTAAAATATTTATCAAAGTAATTTTTCCAATAATTTATACAATCTTTTATAAAATCTTCAACATCATTTCTTGATTTATTTTCAAAATATAATTTTAAAAATAAACTAGCAGGAGCTAAAGCACCTTCAAATGATAAAAAGCCTCTTTCTTTTCCTTTGTTTGTATTTGTTCGATATGAAACAATATTATTTTTAGATATTCCAGTTTTAGTAACAACTTTCTGTAATTCACCTTTTGTTATAATATATTTTTTATTATCATCAACGAAGCTCGATGATACAATTAAATCATTTGTTGTTCCAGAATAAGTGAATAAAAATACTGCATCAAGATTCTGATTGTTTCTGTAATATAAATCTCTAGGATACAAGGCCATTGTGTTTGTTCCATACAACTGATTAATCAGTTTAGATGAACACTTTGCCCCAGCAAAAGATCCACCTGTTCCCACAAAAATACTATGATTTAAACTTTTAAAATCAATTTTAACTAATCTATCATAAGCACTACTATTCACAGCATGAATGATTCTTGCTTCTAAATGATTGACATTAATGCTGCATCTTTTTATCTGTTTACGAACGACTGGTTCAAAATCTTCACAAGTACACTTCTCTTTTACTTTTTTTATTTTATACAAAGATTGAATATGTCCTCTTGCTCCAAACTTTTTTACAACTTGGGTTGTAAGTTTAGTAGCTTTTTCAAAAGTGGAATCTATAAACTCATCATCAATCATATAGTTATTTTTTACATACTCACTAATAAAAGTTGCGAAAAATGCATCACCAGCACCTGTTGGATCAATTTCCATTGATGGGTTACTTAATATTTTGTTTATTTTATGATCGTCAAAAACGAAATCTGAGCCTTTTTTTCCTCTAGTAACAATGATCATTTTCGGCTGTAATATACAATATATTTCTTCTAACGTCTGTAGAGAAAATCTACTTTTTAAATATTTCTCAACTCGTTCATTTAAGTTGATAAAATCAAATTTATTTTTCATTTTTTCAATAATCTCATCATCACTATAATTTTCCAATTCAAAATATTGTCCCAAATCCAACATTTTTCTATTATTACAATGATCTATAATCATTTGATTTTTCTCATTTAAATTATCAAAAACCAAAACATCATCTTCATGAATTTGTTTTAAGATTTCCTTCACATCTATTTTACTTTCATCATACCATCTTTTTACTTTACAAATCGGACATCGTTTTTTAGATGTGAATTTCAATTTACCATTTAACTCTTGATATGACACGTGAAAACAACGTGTATTGATGTCATCAATGATTTTTACATCATCAATATTCGTTCCTACTTCCTTTAAACTCTTAATTGCTATAGTTCCTGCCATATCATTTCCACAGACACCATAAACAGATGTATCCAGACCTAACTTAGCAATATTTGCAATTATGTTATGAGAAGTCATTCCACCATTTATTCCTACTAATTTTCCATTTTTATAATAAAAATCTGTAACTAAATCTCCAATACTAATTATTCTCATATCTTACCATCCTTTTTACATACAATACTTCGCTCTTTTTAGAATAATCCCCATTTTTCGCTAAACATTCTAATATTTTTCTTCTGTTCAAATCAAAAATTCCCAAAGAATCTTCATATGGATTTGTACTATACGGATCTCTCCAACTATATGGGCTAGAGAAATATAAACCTTCTATAAAACTAAAGAAATGTCTATAATCAATGGCACCATGATTCGGCATAAACATTTGACTAATTCTATTTACACCTGGATGTCTTACAGCCACTATTTTATCAACATTGATTCCTATATCATAAAAAGTAGTTATAGCCAACTGCATTGTTTTTCCAGTTAGTAAATTATCATCCAATATAATATATTCTTTTTGTTTATCAATTCCAAAAAGCTCAATACCACCAGTTTTAAAAATATCAAAAAATCTTAATTCTAATGATTGTTTTTTAGAATATCCTGTTACATTCTTGTTAAACTTTAATACAGAAACCTCATTTATTCTATCATCCATTGATTTCATTATAATTGGAAGTTCCAACCCACCATAACATACACCACAAATACCTTTATTAAAAATATTACAATCTTTTTTTAGAGTTAAATAACAAGTAATAAAATTTTCAGCAAAATTATCAATTTCTCTATATGCTCTAAAATCTTTAGAATAATTTTCTTTGTCATCTTGTTTATCAAATTCTAATCTAAATTCATTAGTGATTAACATTGCATTTTTTATTATTTTTTTCACATCAACACTATTAATTTTATAACTTTCATCAAACGCAATATTTTTCATTAAATTTTCAACAACTATTAAATTATTATAAATTTTAGGCATTAATGAATCTTTATCTAACATTTCTAAGTTAACCATTACATTTTTTTCTATATCATTACTAACAATTTGCTGATTTAATAAAATTAATAAATAATTTCTTATGTTATCAATTAATCCTAATATCATTTTGATATTATTTAAATCGTTTATATCAGAAGTATTATTAATTGCTATCAAAGATTTTGAAAAAAACTCCATATTATTACTTAGCCATTCATATATCATATCCTTAGTTGTTATATCTTTTTTTGTATTTTCATCATGAATTCTTTGAGATAAAAAATAATAATATATACCTGAACCTCTTAATAATATATTTTCATTATCATACATTGAATAACACAAACTACAATCATTACATATGAGCCATAATTGTTTTAGTGGATTATCCTCTGAAATATTAATCCATTCATACATAGGAATTTTTATGCTTCCACTTGATGGATCAAATAAGCTAGTTATTCCATCTATTTCTTGGAATTTATTATTAATCAAATTATTAAAATATAAAATTTTATTATTTCTTCCTTGATTCATTTTCTTTTCCACTTTGGCGTATGCTTTTGTATACTCACTTTGTATAGCATGTTCCAAACAAATCGTAGGTAATAGTTTTACGTTTTTTAATAAACTTAGAGTTCCATTTACCCCCGTTACTATTTTTCCATTCTCAATAACTGGAAAACATTTATCAAGAGCACCACTTGTCTTTTTAACACTAAATCCTTGTGGGCAATTCAACATAGAATAATCATTTCCATTTTGATCACCACAATCTCCAATTCGAAGCATTGAATTTTGTGGAATGCCCATCATCCTTTCAGCAATTTTTATAGCTTGATCTTTAGTGGCAGTACCTATTTGCAAAACTTGTTTTCCACTATGTATTCCTATTGTTAAATTTAAATTCGAATTTTTTGAATTTCTTATTAGAGAATTAATAGTTTTAATCATTACATTACTAATTTCTGCACTATGATTCAAAATCATCAATCTTATATTTATGATTGTATTAGTTTTAGAGTCCATTGAATAAGTTATCTTACAATATTCATTTAAACTAGATGAATTTAATATAGCAATTATTTTTTTATTTAGTTCTTCTAGTTCAATAAAATCTTCTTTAGATGATATATATTCGCTAATATTAAAAGGCTTTTTGCTGTCATTACTAGTCATAAATATCCTTGCACCATCATTAGTAAGTGCATACATTTTTAACAATTGCTTCTCAGTAACCTCATATTTATCTTTTAAATCATATATAATATCTCGTAATAAATCATTTAATCCAGTTTCTCCCCTACCAGTGATAAAAACGATTGGAATATGTCTCTTTAACATATCCGCTAATATAGGTAAAATACGAGAATCAATCTTGGTTGAATTATCTTCCGTTAAAGTACCATCTATATCAAAACATACAGCATTATACTTCTGTTCTAATGCATTCTTATAATTTTTCATTAGATCTTCATTTAACATAGAATCCTCCTCAAAGAATTTTGTGTAAACTTTTTATTGTTTCAAATTGTACTGTAGAATCCAATCTTTCGTTAAAATAAATACTTTTTCCACCTTTTTGTTCCCAATCAACTAAATTCTTAATACTATCGTCAACTAAGATATCATTATGTTCCGGTAAATAAATTTGAGTTTTCTTTACATGTGGAGGAACAAAAAATATTGGTAACTCTACTTTTCTACTTCTTAATGCTTTTACTTTTGCTTCCATTTCAATCAAAGTATGAATCTTTGTCAAAATTGCAATTTGTTTCGATTTTGATTGTCCATCTAACAAATAATCAATTGCATTATTTATCACTTCAGATTCGTCCAATAGTTCGAACCAGTCTAGTTTTTCAAAAAATTCATTCCAACTTAAATGAGGGGCTTGCTTTTTTCTTTCAACCACTCTTTCTTCAGTATCAAAAATTACTCCATCAAAATCAATAAAAATTTTATGATTAGTCAATCCATATCACTTCCTTGTAAATTTATTATACCAAATATATAGGAAATATTACGTCTCAATCAAAAAGAAGAAACAAAATGTTTCTTCTTACTTTCACTCAACAATTTTCATTCTATTTAATTCAAAATGTCTAATATCATTTCTCAACTCACAAAACGCAGTAACATAAATCACATTATCATACTTAAAAAATTGTAAAGGATGAATATATCGTTCTTGCCATTCTTGATTTAAATTTCTATATAAAATTAAAACTTTAGATTTATGAGTAATGGCATCATTTAGTATGAAATATTTTTTAGAATAATCTGCCACCATATCATTCGTAAAATATTTACTTCTTTCTTCTTCTACATCATATACATGTTTTATTCGATGGACTAATTTCTCGTATTTATCAAAATATATATAATTAGATTCTTTTAATATTCCTGAAATATCTTCTAATAACTCTATATCATATTTATTAAATTGATGATATATGTTTTTTCTTTGAATGATGTAATAACCACCATTTGGTCCCATGAAGGTTTCAATGGGAATACCATCTGCTTCTAATTCTTGTTTGTAATATCTAACCATGCGTTCTGTAATACCAAGTTTTTGAGATAATTCTTTTACTGTATACTTATTCCCTGTATTAAGATAATTTAACATCTGAATTGCATGAGAAATCTTGCCCATAGTCATACCTCCTCGAATAACTATATTATATACAAAAAAGTCAGTTTTTGAAACTGACTTTTATTCACTTGTTAATACTGCTTTAATTCTTCTTACTCCTGCACTACTAGACTCTTCCTTTTTTATTTTAAAATGTCCAAGTTCACTGGTATTAGACACGTGAGGTCCACCACAGATTTCTAGTGATACATCTCCAATTTGATAAACTGTAACACGATCTCCATAACGTTCTATGAATTGTGCTTCTGCTCCAAGTTTTACAGCTTCTTCTTTAGATACTTCATAGTGTGTTACTGGAATTGAATCTTTGATCCATTGATTTACTAAATTTTCTACTTGTGATCCTCCCATTCTCCTAGAAAGAACTATATTTTCAGGTATTTCATAAGAATCCAAAAAATCATCGATAAGCTTTTGATATTGGGAAATTTTTTCCTTAAAATCACCCGAAAGCGTATCTTTCATAATATCAATAATATCATTCACGATATACTCCTTGCTTTGGGTGTGAAGAACTTCATACTCTGGAATGATATATTCATTCAAAATGTCTGTCTGTTCTGTCAAAGCGGCATAGACTTTTGCAGCATCCACATTTAATTTTGATGCAACATTTTCAATGCAGAAAATTGCAAATTCCAATTCTCTACTTCCATACATAGTCTTATCCATTTCCATATGTCGCTTGACCTCCTGTCCATAATTTATATCGTTAGTATATCGTAAAATCACTTTTCTCAACAATTTGTTCCTATCAAAGTTGTCAGTGCTTCAAGATTAAGTTCAGCCTTCTCAAAGCTTTTAAAGTTTTCAAAAGTAAAACACTTAATCATTATACAGGAAGCTCCTTCTAGCTCAA